>JACCDR010862422.1_pt1 | contig 19394 bp, 19 predicted proteins | sample 7446431 | NCBI WGS metagenome assembly JACCDR01 (sample SAMN15323443, study PRJNA562643) | freshwater metagenome | isolation source: river surface water | place: USA:Blue River Watershed | collected 2017-08-17 | reverse complement strand
TGTGGACTTAATGAGGCATGCATAGAAGGTCATTTAAATATAGTAAAATTAATGATTGAAAAAGGTGCCAATAATTGGCGTAATGGATTTGAATATGCATGTGCAGGTGGTAATTTAGACATTATAAATTTAATGATTGAAAAGGGTGCTGATGATTGGGACCGGGGTCTTGTTATTGCATGTAGAAAAGGTTATTTAGATGTTATCAATTTAATGATTGAAAAAGGTGCCGATAATTGGAATAGTGGACTTAGTGGTGCATGTATAGAAGGTCATTTAAACATTGTAAATTTAATGATTGAAAAAGGTGCTGATGATTGGAATTTAGGTTACAGTAATGCATGTATAGGAGGACATTTAAACTTAGTAAATTTAATGATTGAAAAGGGCGCTGATGATTGGGATTGGGGACTTAATTGTGCATGTAGAAAAGGTTATTTGGATTTAGTAAATTTATTAATTGAAAAAGGTGCTAGTGATTGGAATTGGGGACTTAGTGGTGCATGTTTGGGAGGTCATTTAGGTATAGTAATTTTAATGATTGAAAATGGCGCTGATAATTGGGACATGGGGCTTAGTGATGCATGTATGGGAGGTCATTTAGATATAGCAAATTTAATGATTGAAAATGGCGCCAGTGATTGGAATTTTGGATTAAAAAATGCATGTATGGGAGGTCATTTAAACTTGGTAAATTTAATGATTGAAAAAGGTGCTAATGATTGGATTGGAGGATTTAATAATGCATGTATGAGAGGTAATTTGGATTTAGTAAATTTAATGATTGAAAAAGGTGCTGATAATTGGAATATAGGACTTACTATTGCATGCATGAGAGGTGATTTAGAATTAGTAAAATTAATGATTGAAAAAGGAGCTGATAATTTGAATGAAGGACTTAGTTTTACATGTGGAGTATATTTAAATATAGTAAATTTATTGATCGAGAAAGGTGCCACAAATTGTTCAAACTGTAATAATTCAAAACATGAATTTTAAAAAATTGAATTTTTTTTTAAATGAACAATTTACCTTATCCCATTATAATTAATTTAATTGTGGAATGGCCTGCACTGGCATTTGTAAACAGATACACCTATGGAATTTATAAGAAATATATAAAAAACCAAGGATATGTCACAATGGAATACTACCTTAATCCTTGTAATAAAACACTAAAAAACATGTGTAAAAATGGAAAATACATAGAAATTTTTAATGATAATTTAAATTGGAATTATGGATTATTTGGTGCATGTGTGGAAGGAAATATAGATATAATAAATATAATGATTGAAAAAGGTGCTAATAATTGGGGCTGGGGATTAGGTGGTGCATGTAAAAAAGGCAACTTAAACATAATAAACTTAATGATTGAAATGGGTGCTGATGATTGTTGGGATGTTGGACTTAAATATGCATGTAAAGGTGGACAATTAAATATAGTAAATTTAATGATTGAAATGGGTGCTATTAACTGGGATAGAGGATTTAATAGTGCATGTAAAAAAGGTAATTTAGGATTAGTAAGTTTAATGATTGAAAAGGGTGCTGATGACTGGAATCGGGGGCTTATTAGTGCATGTAAAGGAGGACATTTAAATATCGTAAATTTAATGATTTATATGGGCGCTAATGATTGGAATGGAGGACTTAATGGTGCATGTAAAGGAGGTCATTTGAACATAGTAAAATTAATGATTGAAAAAGATGCTACTAATTGGAATTATGGATTTAGTATTGCATGTGAAAGAGGCAATTTAGAATTAATAAATTTAATGATTGAAAAGGGTGCTTATAATTGGGATTGGGGACTTAATGGTGCATGTAGAGGAGGTCATTTAAACATATTATATATGATGATTGAAAAGGGTGCTGATAATTGGAATAGTGGACTTAAGTATGCTTGTAAAGGAGGTAAATTAGATATTGTAAATTTAATGATTGAAAGGGGTGCTAATAACTGGAATTGTGGACTTAGTAATGCATGCTGTGAGGGTAATTTAAAAATAGTAAATAAAATGATTAAAATGGGTGCTGATTACTGTGAATACTGTTGTGGATTATATCATAATTTTTAAGAAAAATTGAATTTTTTTTAAATGAACACTTTACCTTATACCATCGTAATTAACTTAATTGAAGAATGGCCTTTATTGGTATTTATTAATAAATACACTTATGGAATTTACAATAAATACGTTAAAGATAAAGGATATGTTACAGTAGAATACTACATTAATCCTTGTAATAAAACATTAAAAAAAATGTGTAAACAAGGAAAATATATAGAAATTTTTAACGATAGTTTAAATTGGAATTATGGACTTTATGGAGCATGTATGGGAGGACATTTGGGTTTAGTAAATTTAATGATTGAAAAAGGTGCTAAAAATTGGAGTTGGGTATTTATAGGTGCATGTAGAGGAGGCAATTTAAATATAATAAACTTATTGATTAAAATGGGTGCTGATAATTGGAATCGTGGACTTTATGGTGCATGCAGGAGAGGCGATTTAAATTTAGTAAATTTAATGATCGAAAAAGGTGCTAATGATTGGAATAATGGACTTTATGGTGCTTGTAAAGGAGGCAACATAGATTTAGTAAATTTAATGATTAAAAAGGGTGCTAGAGATTGGAATCATGGACTTTATTGTGCATGTAGAGTAGGGCACATAAACATAGTATACTTAATGATTGAAATGGGTGCCGATAGTTGGAATTGGGGACTTTGGACTGCGTGTAAAAAAGGTCACGTAGATATAGCAAATTTAATGATTGAAATGGGTGCTGAAAAATGTTTTCATTGTGATAATTTAAAACATAATTTTTGAAAAAATTGAATTCTTTTTTTTTTAAATGAACACTTTACCTTATCCAATTGTAATTAAATTAATTGTGGAATGGCCTGCACTAGCATTTGTAAACCAATACACCTATGGAATTTACAAAAAACATGTTAAAAACCAAGGATATGTTACAGTAGAATACTACATTAATCCATGTAACGATACACTAAAAAATATGTGTAAACAAGGAAAATATATAGAAATTTTTAACAATAAATTAGATTGGAATCATGGATTTCAAGGAGCGTGTGAAGCAGGACATTTAGATATTGTAAACATAATGATTAATAAAGGTGTCAAAAAATGGAATTGGGGACTTGGTAATGCATGTATGGGAGGTCATTTAGTTATAGCAAATTTAATGATTGAAAAAGGTGCCAAAGACTTGGAATGGGGACTTAATTGTGCATGCAGAGGTGGTCATTTAAACTTAGTAAATTTAATGATTGAAAAAGGTGCCAAGAATTGGAATTGGGGACTTCAATGTGCATGTAGAGGAGATAATTTAGATATTATAAAATTAATGATTGAAAAAGGTGCTACTAACTGGAATTGGGCATTTCATTGTGCATGTAGAAAAGGTAATTTAAGTATCGTAAAATTAATGATTGAAAAAGGTGCTGATAATTGGAATCAAGGACTTCATAGTGCATGTAGAGGTGGTCATTTAAATATCGTAAATTTAATGATTCAAATGGGTGCAAATGATTGGAATTGGGGACTTCACAGTGCATGTAAAGGAGGTAATTTAAATATTGTAAAATTAATGATTGAAAAGGGTGCCAATGATTGGAATCATGGACTATATGGTGCATGTAAAAATGATAATTTAAATATTGTAAATTTAATGATTGAAATGGGTGCCACTAATTGTTCCAATTGCTATAATTTAAAACATGAATTTTAAATAAATTAAATTTTTTTTAAAAAAATTGAATTTATTTTTTTATCAAATGAACAATTTACCTTATACCATTATAATTAATTTAATTATAGAGTGGCCCGCACTAGCATTTGTAAACATGTACACTTATAAAATTTATAAAAAATACATTAAAAACCAAGGATATGTTACAATGGAATACTATCTTAATCCATGTAATAAAACGCTAAAGAAAATGTGTAAAAAAGGAAAATATATAGAAATATTTAATATAGCAAATATGAATTGGGGACTTTATGGAGCATGTGAAGCAGGTAATTTAAACATTGTAAAGTTAATGATTAAAAAAGGTGCTACAGATTGGATTGAAGGACTTGCTTATGCATGCAAAGGAGGTAATTTAGATATAATAAATTTAATGATTGAAATGGGTGCCACGGATTGGACTTGGGGACTTGGTGGTGCATGTAGAGGAGACAATTTAGATATTGTAAATTTAATGGTTAAAATAGGAGCTTTCGATTGGAATTGGGGACTTGCTTGTGCATGTAGAGGAGGAAATTTAGATATTGTAAATTTAATGATTAAAAAGGGTGCTACAGATTTTATTTTAGGACTTAGTTGTGCATGCAGGAGAGGCAATTTAGATATTGTAAATTTAATGATTGAAAAAGGTGCTAATAGTTGGAATTGGGGACTTAGTAAGGCATGTAGAGGAGGGCACTTAGATATTGTAAATTTAATGATTGAAAAAGGCGCTGATGATTGGAATGGTGGTCTTAGATATGCATGTATGAATGGACATTTAAATATTATAAATTTAATGATTGAAAAAGGTGCTAGTGATTGGGATTGGGGTCTTAGATATGCATGTAAAGGAGGTAATTTGGATACAGTAAAATTAATGATCGAAAAAGGCGCAAATTGCTGGAATAGTGGACTTTATGAATCATGTGAAGGAAGCAATTTAAACATAGTAAAATTAATGATTGGAAAAGGTGCTGATAATTGGAATTTAGTATTAAATCAAGCATATTATGAAGGAAATATTAAAATAGTAAATATATTAATGTCTAAAAGTTATAAATATATCAATTAAAAATTGAATTCTTTTTTTTTTAAATGAACACTTTACCTTATCCCATTGTAATTAAATTAATTGAAGAGTGGCCTGCACTAGCATTCATAAACAGATACACATATGGAATATATAAAAAACATGTTAAAAATCAAGGATATGTTACAGTGGAATACTACATTAATCCATGTAATGAAACACTAATGAATATGTGTAAAAAAGGAAAATATATAGAAATTTTTAACGTTAATTTAGATTGGAATTATGGGCTTAGTGGCGCATGTGAAGAAGGCCATTTAAACATAGTAAATTTAATGATTGAAAAAGGTGCTGATAATTTAAATATAGGACTTGGTTGTGCATGTATGAGAGGCCATTTAAACATAATAAATTTGATGATTGAAAAAGGTGCTAATGACTGGAAATTAGGATTTAACTTTGCATGTAAAGGAGGGCAATTAAATATAGTTAATTTAATGATTGAAAAAGGTATCAATAATTGGAATTTTGGACTTAGCTGTGCATGTATGGGAGGGCATTTAAATATAATAGATTTGATGATTGAAAAAGGTGCTACAGATTGGAATATGGGACTTAGTGGTGCGTGTAATGGAGCTCATCTAAATATATTAGATTTAATGATTGAAAAAGGCGCTACGGATTGGAATTCTGGACTTAGTAGTGCATGTATGGGAGGCAATATAGATATAGTAAATTTGATGATTGAAAAAGGTGCTACGAACTGGAATTATGGATTTACTAGTGCATGTATGGGAGGTAATATAGATATAGTAAATTTGATGATTGAAAAAGGTGCAGATAATTGGAATTTGGGACTTAGTTTTGCATGTGCGTTAGATCATTTAAATATAGTAAATTTATTGATCAAGAAAGGTGCTACTAAATGTTCTACTTGTAATAATTCAAAACATAAATTTTAAAAAAAAAAATTGAATTCTTTTTTTTTTAAATGAACACTTTACCATATCCAATTGTAATTAAATTAATTGTGGAGTGGCCTGCACTAGCATTCATAAACAGATATACCTATGGAATATACAAAAAATATATTAAAAACCAAAAATATGTTACAGTAGAATACTATCTTAACCCTTGTAATGATACACTAAAAAATATGTGTAGAAAAGGAAAATATATAGAAATTTTTAACAATAAATTAGATTGGAATTTAGGGCTTTATGGAGCGTGTTTGGGAGGACATTTAGTTATAGTACACATAATGATTAAAAAAGGTGCCAAAAAATGGAATTGGGGTTTAGGTAGTGCATGTGCAGGAGGTCATATAAATATAGTAAATTTAATGATTGAAAAAGGTGCTACTAATTGGAATTGGGGACTTAATTTTGCATGTTTAGATGGTCATATAAATATTGTAAATTTAATGATTGAAAAAGGCGCCAATAATTGGAATTCTGGACTTACTAATGCATGTAAAAGAGGCCATATAAATATTGTAAATTTGATAATTGAAAAAGGTGCCAATGACTGGAATTCTGGACTTAGTGGTGCATGTATGGGAGGGTATGTAAATATTATTGATTTGATGATCAAGAAAGGTGCTACTAAATGTTTCATATGTAATAATTCAAAACACATATTTTAAAAAAATTAAATTTTTTTTAAAAAAATTGAATTTTTTTTTTAAATGAACACTTTACCATATCCCATTATAATTAATTTAATTGTGGAGTGGCCTGCACTGGCATTCATAAACCGATATACTTATGGAATTTACAAAAAATATATTAAAGATCAAGAATATACTACAATGAAATACTATCTTAAACCATGTAATGAAACACTAAAAAACATGTGCAAAAAAGGAAAATATATAGAAATTTTTAACAATAATTTAAATTGGAATTATGGTTTATATGGAGCGTGTTTGGGAGGACATCTAGGTATATTAAATATAATGATTAAAAAAGGTGCTAGTAATTGGAATCGTGGACTTAGTGATGCATGTGTAGGAGGACATTTAAATATTATAGATTTAATGATTGAAATGGGTGCTGGCGATTGGAATATGGGACTTAATGGTGCTTGTGGTGGAGGTCATATAGATATAGTATATTTGATGATTGAAATGGGTGCCGATGAATGGAATTTAGGACTTCTCGGTGCATGTATGGGAGGTCATTTAAATATTGTAAATTTAATGATTGAAAAAGGTGCTGATAACTGGAATTGTGCACTTTATGGTGGTTGCATGGGAGGTCATTTAAATATTGTAAATTTAATGATTGATAAAGGTGCTGATAATTGGAACTGGGGCCTTAGAGGTGCATGTAGAAGAGGTCATTTAAATATAGTTAATTTGATGATTGAAAAAGGTGCCGATGAATGGAATTTAGGACTTCTCAGTGCATGTGCAGAAGGTCATTTAAATATAGCAAATTTGATGATTGAGAAAGGTGCCAATAATTGGAATTTAGGACTTAATGGTGCTTGTGGAGGAGGTCATTTAAACATAGTTAATTTAATGATTGAAAAAGGTGCCAATGATTGGAATTTTGGACTTAGTGGTGCATGTAGAGAAGGTTATTTAAATATAATAAATTTGATGATTAAAAAAGGTGCTACTAAATGTTCTACCTGTAATAATTCAAAACATATATTTTAAAAAAATTTAATTTTTTTAAAAAAAAAATTGAATTTTTTTTTTAAATGAATAGTTTACCATATCCCATTGTAATTAAATTAATTGAAGAATGGCCTGCACTGGCATTTGTAAACAGATATACCTACAAAATTTACAAAAAACATGTTAAAAATCAAGGATATGTTACAGTAGAATACTATCTTAAACCATGTAATAAAACACTAAAAAATATGTGTAGAAAAGGAAAATATATAGAAATTTTTAATGTTTATTTAAATTGGAATCATGGTTTTTATGGAGCATGTAAAGGAGGACATCTAGAAATAATAAATATAATGATTGAAAAAGGTGCCAGTGACTGGAATCATGGACTTGGTATTGCATGTGAGAAAAACTATTTGATGATTATAGATTTAATGATTGAAAGGGGTGCCGATGATTGGAATTTTGGATTATGTAATGCATGTATGGGAGGCCAAATGAATATTATAGATTTAATGATTAAAAAAGGTGCTAGTGATTGGAATATGGGACTTGGTGGTGCATGTATGGGAGGCCAAATGAATATTATAGATTTAATGATTAAAAAAGGTGCTAGTGATTGGAATATGGGACTTGGTGGTGCATGTATGGGAGGTCATTTGAATATTATAGATTTAATGATTGAAAAAGGTGCTAGTGATTGGAATATGGGACTTGGTGGTGCATGTTTGGGAGGTCATTTAAATATTATAAACTTAATGATTGAAAAGGGTGCTAGTGATTGGAATTTAGGACTTAATGGTGCATGTGTAGGAGGTCATTTAAATATAGTAAATCTAATGATTGAAAAAGGTGCCAATAAATGGAATTTAGGGCTTAGTAATGCATGTGCAGGAGGTTATATAAATATAGTAAATTTAATGATTGAAAAAGGTGCCAATAAATGGAATTTAGGGCTTAGTGGTGCATGTAGAGAAGATCATTTAAATATAGTAAATTTAATGATCAAGAAAGGTGCTACTAAATGTCGCAATTGTATTAATTTAAAACATAAATTTTAAAAAAAATTGAATTCTTTTTTTTTAAATGAACACTTTACCTTATCCCGTTGTAGTTAAATTAATTGTGGAATGGCCTGCGCTAGCATTCATAAACAGATACACTTACAAAATTTACAAAAAACATGTTAAAAATCAAAAATATGTTACAGTGGAATACTATCTTAATCCATGTAATGAAACACTAAAAAATATGTGTAAAAAAGGAAAATATATAGAAATTCTTAACGTTAATTTAGATTGGAATCATGGTTTTTATGGAGCATGTAGTAAAGGACATTTTGACGTATTAAACAAAATGATTGAAAAAGGCGCCAATAATTGGGATTGGGGACTTGCTAAGGCATGTGTAAAAGGTTATTTAAACATAGTAAACTTAATGATAGAAAAAGGTATTAATAGGTGGAACTGGGCATTTGGTTTTGCATGTGAGGGAGGTAATTTAAATATTATAAATTTAATTATTAAAAAAGGTGCCAATGCTTGGAATTTTGGATTTATTGGAGCATGTAAAGGAGGTCATTTAAATATAATGAATTCAATGATTAAAAAAGGTGCTAGTAATTGGAATGGAGGACTTAGTAGTGCATGCATGGGAGGGCATTTAAATATTGTAAAATTAATGATTAAAAAAGGTGCTAATGATTGGAATCGTGCACTTTATGGCGCATGTTATGGAGGTCATTTAAATATTGTAAACTTGATGATTGATAAAGGTGCTAATAATTGGAATCGTGGTCTTATTGGAGCATGTGAAGGAAATAATTTAAATATTGTAAACTTGATGATTGATAAAGGTGCTAATAATTGGAATGAAGGTCATCTTATTGCATGTAAAAAAAATTATTTAAATATAGCAAATTTAATGATTGAAAAAGGTGCTGATAATTTAAAACATGATTTTTAAAAAAATTTAATTCTTTTTAAAAAAATTGAATTCTTTTTTTTAAAATGAACACTTTACCTTATCCCATCGTAATTAACTTAATCGTAGAGTGGCCTGCTCTAGCATTTATAAACAGATACACATATAATATATACAAGAAATATGTTAAAAATCGATCATATAGTACAGTAGAATACTTTTTTAATCCTTGTAATAAAACACTAAAGAATATGTGTAAAAAAGGAAAATATATAGAAATATATAATATAGTAGATTGGACTTGGGGACTTTATGGTGCATGTGTAGGAGGTCATCTAAACTTAATAAAATTAATGATTGAAAAAGGTGCTAATGATTGGAATTGGGGACTTAATGGAGCATGTAAAGGAGGTCACTTAAATATAGTAAATTTAATGATTGAAAAAGGTGCTGATAATTGGAACTATGGACTTATTAGTGCATGTGAAGGAGGTAATTTGAGCATAGTAAATTTAATGATTGAAAAAGGCGCTGATAATTGGAATTGGGTACTAGAGTGTGCATGTAGAAAAGATCATTTAGATATAGTAAACTTATTTATTGAAAAAGACATCATTGATTGGAATTATGCACTTTGTGGTGCATGTGAAGGAGGTAATTTGAGTATAGTAAACTTATTGATTGAAAAGGGTGCTGATAACTGGCATATAAATCTTGGATATGCATGTAAAGGAGGTAATTTAGCTATAATAAATTTATTGATTGAAAAAGGTGCCAAAAATTGGAACGAAGGACTTAGAGGAGCATGTGAAGGAGGTAATATAAATATAGTAAATTTAATGATTGAAAAAGGTGCTACTAATTGGAATTGGGGACTAGAGTGTGCATGTATAGGAGGACATTTAAATATTGTAAATTTAATGATTGAAAAAGGTGCTACAGATTGGGACGCTGGACTTAGTATTGCATGTGAAAAAGGTCATTTAGATATAGTAAAATTAATGATTGAAAAAGGTGCTAGTAACTGGAATTTAGGATTAGAACATGCATATAATGGAGGAAATATTAATATGTTAAAATTAATGATTAAAATGGGTGCTACTGGTTTCTATAACGAATGTGTATGTGAATGTGATGAATTTCATGGATGTATAAGAAGTTCTGTAAACATATTATCATTTAAGGGTAAGAAAGGTACTGAAACTTGGAATTGGGGATCTTATGCTGAGTATAAAGAAACAGACATAGAAAAATTAATAGTGAATGGTAAGTATTGTGTTTGCTGTACAGACAAAATTTAAAAATTGAATTTTTTTTAAATGAACACTTTACCTTATCCCGTTATAATTAATTTAATTGAAGAATGGCCTGCACTAGCATTTATAAACAGATATACCTACAGTATATATGTTAAATATATTAAAAACAAAAATTATGTTACAGTAGATTACTATCTTAATCCATGCAATAAAACATTAATCAAGATGTGTAAAAGGGGAAAATATATAGAATTTTTTAACATTACTTTAAATTGGAATTGTGGATTTTACGGAGCATGTAGGGGAGGACATTTAGATATAGCAAATATAATGATTAAAAAGGGTATTAATAGTTGGAATTATGGTTTTTATGGTGCATGTAAGGGAGGTCATTTAAATATAGTAAATTTAATGATTAAAATGGGAGTTAGTGACTGGAATACAGGACTTAATTGTGCATGTATAAAAGGTAATATAAATTTATTAAATTTAATGATTGAAATGGGTGCTAATGACTGGAATGAAGGACTTTATCATGCATGTAAAGGAGGTAATTTAGATATAGTAAATTTAATGATTGAAAAGGGTGCCACTAATTGGAATTGGGGACTTGGTCTTGCATGCAAAGGAGGTAATTTAGATATAGTAAAATTAATGATTAAAATGGGTGCTACAGATTGGAATTGGGGGCTTGGTCTTGCCTGTAGAGGAGGTTATTCGGATATAGTAAATTTATTGATTAAAATGGGTGCCACAGATTGGAATTGGGGACTTGGTCTTGCATGTAGAGGAGGGTATTCGGATATAGTAAATTTATTGATTGAAATGGGTGCTACTGATTGGAATTGGGGACTTAGTAATGCATGTGAAGGAGGCTATTTAAACATAGTAAATTTAATGATTGAAATGGGTGCCACCGATTGGAACTGTGGACTTCGCCGTGCATGTACAAAAGGTTATTTAGATATAGTAATTTTAATGATTAAAATGGGTGCTACAGATTGGAACTGTGGACTTAGTAGTGCATGTAGAAAAGGTTATTTAGATATAGTAAAACTAATGATTAAAATGGGTGCCACAGATTGGAACTGTGGACTTAGTAGTGCATGTAACGGAGGACATTTAAATATAGTAAATTTAATGATTGAAATGGGTGCCACTGATTGGAATGCTGGACTTAGTAATGCATGTTTTAAAAATAATAATAAAATAATAATAAAAATGATTAAAATGGGTGCAAATAACTGTATATATTGTGGTATTTTAAATCATAAATTTTGAAAAAAATTGAATTTTTTTTAAAATGAACATTTTACCTTATCCTATTGTAATTAGATTAATTGAAGAGTGGCCTGCACTTATGTTTGTAAATAAACATATTTATGGTATATACAAAAAACATATGAAAAATAAAGGATATGTTACAGTAGATTACTATTTTAATCCATGTAATAAAACACTGTATAATATGTGTAGAAAAGGAAAATATATAGAAGTTTTTATTAAATATCCACATTGGGAACATGGACTTCATGCTGCATGTAAAGGAGGTCATTTAAATATAGTAAAAATAATGATTGAAAAAGGTGCTTGTGATTGGAATTATACATTTGGTCTTGCATGTAAATATAAAAATATAGATATTGTAAAATTAATAATTGAAAAAGGCGTTGATGATTGGAGATGGGGACTTAGACATGCATGTGAAAGAGGTAACTTAGATATGGTAAAATTAATAGCTGAAAAAGGCGATGATAGTTGGAATTATGCATTTAGAGATGCATGTATGAATGGTAATTTAGATATAATAAATATATTAATCGAAAAAGGTGCTGATGACTGGAATTGGGGATTAGGAGGAGCATGTTTGGGATGTCACTTAAATATAGTAAAATTAATGATTGAAAAAGGTGCCAATAAATGGAATTATGGACTTAGTAAGGCATGCATTGGAGGTAATTTAGACATAGTAAATTTAATGATTGAAATGGGTGCTAATGAATGGAATCGTGGTTTTGGTGGTGCATGTTTGGGAGGTCACATAAATGTAGTAAATTTAATGATTGAAATGGGCGCCAATGATTGGAATTGGGGATTGGTAAATGCATGTAGAGGAGGTCATATAAATATAGTAAATTTAATGATTGAAAAAGGTGCCAATGACTGGAATCAGGGACTTACTAATGCATGTAGAGGATATTATTTAGATATAGCAAATTTAATGATTGAAATGGGTGCTAATAAATGTCTTAATTGTTATTGTAAAAAACATAAATTTTAAAAAATTGAATTCTTTTTTTTTTTAAAATGAACAGTTTACCTTATCCCATCGTAATTAACTTAATTATAGAGTGGCCTGCACTGGCATTTGTAAACAGATACACTTACAAAATTTACAAAAAATACATTAAAGATCAAGGATATGTTACAGTAGAATACTATCTTAATCCATGTAATAAAACACTGGAGAAAATGTGTAAAAAAGGAAAATATATTGAAATTTTTAATGATAATTTAGATTGGAAATGTGGTTTTTATGGTGCATGTCAGGGAGGTCATTTAAATATAGTAAATATAATGATTGAAAAAGGTGTCAATGATTGGAACCTTGGACTTAGTATTGTTTGTATAGGAGGTTATTTAGATATAATAAATTTAATGATTGAAAAAGGTGCCAGTGATTGGAATCAGGGACTTTTTAGGGCATGTTGGGGAAATTATTTAAATATAGTAAATTTAATGATTAAAATGGGTGCTACGGATTGGAATTCTGGACTTAGCGGTGCATGTACGGGAGGTAATATAGATATAGTAAAATTGATGATTGAAAAAGGTGCTAATGTCTGGAACATTGGGCTTAATAATGCATGTTTAGAAGGTCATTTAGATATAGTGAATTTAATGATTGAAAAAGGTGCTAATCATTGTAAATACTGCAATAATTCAAAACATAAAATTTAAAAAAATTAAATTTTTTTTAAAAAAATTGAATTCTTTTTTTAAATGAACAATTTACCTTATCCCATCGTAATTAAATTAATTATAGAGTGGCCTGCACTAGCATTTGTAAACAGATACATCTATGGAATTTATAAAAAATATATTAAAGATCGAGGATATGTTACAGTAAAATACTATCTTAATCCATGTAATGAAACATTAAATAAAATGTGTAAAAAGGGAAAATATATTGAAATTTTTAAGAATGATTTAGACTGGAATTATGGATTTGTTGGAGCATGTACAGGAGGTTACATAGATATAGTAAATTTGATGATTGAAAAAGGTGCTGATGATTGGAATTCCGGGTTTACAATTGCATGTCTAGGAGGTTACTTAAATATAGTAAATTTAATGATTGAAAAAGGTATTGATAAATGGAATTATGGACTAGAATTAGCATGTAAAGCAGGTCACATAAATATATTAAATTTAATGATTGAAAAAGGTGCCGATAATTGGGATTCTGGACTTAATTGTGCTTGTAGAGGAGGTAAATTAGATATGGTAAAATTGATGATTGAAAAAGGTGCCAATGATTGGATTAATGGACTTGGAGGTGCATGTCAGGGAGGTTACCCTGATATTGCGAATTTAATGATTGAAAGGGGTGCCAATGATTTTAATTGGGGACTTAGTAGTGCATGCTTAAGTGGTCAATTAAATATGGTAAATTTGATGATTGAAAAAGGTGCTAATAACTGGAATTGGGGACTTGGTTTTGCATGTATGGGAGGCCAATTAGATATGGTAAAATTGATGATTGAAAAAGGTGCTATTGACTGGAATCAAGGTTTATACTATGCATGCATGGAAGGTTATATAGATATTGCAAATTTAATGATTGAAAAAGGTGCTAATAACTGGAATCAAGGTTTGCACTATGCATGTATGGGAGGTTATAAATGCGCAGTAAAATTAATGATTGAAATGGGTGCTAATAATTGTTCTCATTGCGATAATTCAAGACACGAATTTTAAAAAAAATAAATTTTTTTTAAAAAAATTGAATTCTTTTTTTTAAATGAACAATTTACCTTATCCCATCGTAATTAAATTAATTGAGGAGTGGCCTGCACTGGCATTTGTAAACGGGTACACCTACAAAATTTACAAAAAATACATTAAAAATAAAGAGTATGCTACAGTGGAATACTACCTTAATCCGTGTAATTTAACACTAAGGAATATGTGTAGAAAAGGAAAATATATTGAAATTTTTAATGATAATTTAGATTGGAATTATGGATTTATTGGAGCATGTATGGGAGGTTATTTAAATATAGTAAAAATAATGATTGAAAAAGGTGCCGATAAATGGAATCACGGTTTTAGTATTGCTTGTAAAGGAGGGTATTTAAATATAGTAAATTTAATGATTGAAATAGGTGCTGATGATTGGAATTGGGGGTTTATTAGCGCATGTAAAGGAGGCCATTTAGATATAGTAAATTTAATGATTAAAATGGGTGCTACCGAATGGAATAATGGACTTAGTAGTGCATGCGCAGGAGGTACTTTAAACATAGTAAATTTAATGATTGAAAAAGGTGCTAATGACTGGAATTGGGGTCTTAATGGTGCTTGTATGGGAGGTCATATAAATATTATAAATTTAATGATTGAACTGGGTGCTAATGACTGGAATAATGGACTTAGTGGTGCTTGTCAAGGAGGTAAAATAGATATAATTAATTTAGTGATTGAAAAAGGTGCTAATAACTGGAATTGGGGATTAAGTAGTGCATGTATGGTAGGTAATATAGATGTAGTAAAAATAATGATTGAAAAAGGTGCCAATAACTGGAATTGGGGACTTAGTCATGCATGTATAGGAGGTTATATAAATATTATAAAATTAATGATTGAAAAAGGTGCTAATAACTGGAATCAAGGTCTATATTATGCATGTATGGGAGGGTATACAAGCGCAGTAAATTTAATGATTGAAATGGGTGCTAATAGATGTTCTCATTGTCGTAATTCAAAACATAATTTTTAAAAATTGAATTCTTTTTTTTTTTAAATGAACACAATACCTTATCCCATTGTAATTAATTTAATTAAAGAGTGGCCTGCACTGGCATTTGTAAACAGATACACCTATGGAATTTACAAAAAATACATTAAAAATCAAAAATATGTTACAGTAGAATACTATCTTAATCCGTGTAAAAAAACACTAAAAAATATGTGTAGAAAAGGAAAATATATTGAAATTTTTAATGATAATTTAAATTGGAATCATGGTTTTTACGAAGCATGTATGGGAGGTTATTTAGATATAGTAAATTTAATGATTGAAAAAGGTGCTGATAATTGGAATCATGGACTTTTTTATGCTTGTAGTGGAGGTCACTTAAACATAGTAAATTTAATGATTGAACTAGGTGCCTGTGACTGGAATATTGGACTTCACGGTGCTTGTATGGGAGGTCACTTAAACATAGTAAATTTAATGATTGAAATGGGTGCCAATTATTGGAATTCTGGACTTAGTAGTGCATGCGCAGGAGGTCATATAAACATAGTTAATTTAATGATTGAACTGGGTGCTAATGATTGGAATTGGGGACTTATTAGTGCTACCATGAATGGCAAATTAAATATGGTTGAATTAATGATTGAAAAAGGTGCTAATAACTGGAATTACATGCTTAGTAATGCGTGTCTGACAGGTAATTTAGATATGGTAAATTTAATGATTGAAAAAGGTGCTACTGATTGGGATTTGGGACTTCGTAATGCATGTACAGGAGGTTATATGGATATAATAAATTTAATGATTGAAAAAGGTGCTAATAACTGGAATGAAGGTCTATATAATGCATGTAAAGCAGGTCATTTAAATATAATAAATTTAATGATTGAAAAAGGTGCAAATATTTGTTATCATTGTGGTAACTTTAAACATAATTTTTAAGAAAAATTGAATTTTCTTTTTTTTAAATGAATAATATACCTTATCCCATTGTAATTAAAATAATTGTAGAGTGGCCTGCACTAGCATTTGTAAACAGGTACACTTATGGAATTTACAAGAAACATATTAAAAATAAAGAGTATGTTACAATGGAATACTATCTTTATCCATGTGATAATACACTAAGAAACATGTGTAAAAAAGGAAAATATATTGAAATTTCTAAGAAACATTTAGATTGGGACTGTGGATTATTTGGAGCATGTATGGGAGGGTATTTAAATATAGTAAATATAATGATTGAAAAAGGTGCCAATAATTGGAATCATGGACTTTGTATTGCTTGTAAAGGTGGTCATTTAAACATAGTAAAATTAATGATTGAAAAGGGTGCCAATGATTGGATTTGGTCATTTGGTTATGCATGTATGGGAGGTAATTTAGATATAGTAAAAATAATGATCGAAAAAGGTGTTGTAAACTGGAATTATGGACTTATTAATGCATGTATAGGAGGTCATTTGGATATAGTAAAATTAATGATTGAAATGGGTGCTAAAGACTGGAATTGGGGACTTAGTAGTGCATGTCAAGGAGGTAATTTAAACATAGTAAAATTAATGATTGAAATGGGTGCTAACAATTGGAATGAAGGATTTTATTATGCATGTAAAAAAGGTTATTTAGATATAACATATTTAATGATTGATATGGGTGCTAATAATTGGAATGAGGGACTTCACAATGCTTGTAGAATAGGTCAATTAAATATGATATATTTAATGATTGAAAAAGGTGCTGATGACTGGAATTATGGGCTTTTTATTGCATGTAAAGAAGGTCATTTAGATATAGTAAATATAATGATTGAAATGGGCGCTAATAAATGTTCTCATTGCAATAATTTAAAACATGAATTTTAAAAAAATTGAATTTTTTTTAAAAAAATTGAATTTTTTTTTAAATGAACACTTTACCTTATCCCATTGTAATTAACTTAATTATAGAGTGGCCTGCGCTGGCATTCATAAATAGATACATTTATGGAATATATAAAAAATATATTAAAAACCAAGGATATGTTACAGTGGAATACTATATTAATCCTTGTAATAAAACATTAAGTAGTATGTGTGAAAAAGGAAAATATTTGGAAATTTTTAACAATAATTTGTGTTGGGATTATGGATTATATGGCGCATGTAAAGGAGGTTATTTAAATATAGTAAATTTAATGATTGATAAAGGTGCTAGTAATTGGGATTATGGATTTAGTTATGCATGTATAGGAGGTCATTTAAATATAATAAATTTAATGATTGAAAAAGGTGCAACGGATTGGAATTGGGGACTTAATGGTGCATGTATAGGAGGTCATTTAAATATTGTGAATTTAATGATTGACATGGGCGCTAATGATTGGAATTGGGGACTTAGATGTGCTTGTTTGGGAGGAAATTTAAAACTAATAAATTTAATGATTATTATGGGAGCAAAGGAATTAAATATAGGGTTTAAATATGCATGTAAAGGAGGAAATTTAGATATAATTAATTTAATGATTGACAAGGGTGCCAATAATTGGAATCGTGGACTTAGTGGTGCATGTGAAGGAGGTCACTTAAATATTGTAAATTTAATGATTGACATGGGCGCTAATGATTGGAATTGTGGACTTAGACGTGCATGTAGAGGAGGTCATTTAAATATAGTAAATTTAATGATTAAAAAGGGTGCCAAACTTTGGGATTGGGGACTTAGACGTGCATGTAAGGGTGGCAATTTAAATATAATAAATTTAATGATTGAAAAAGGTGCCAATAATTGGAATTGGGGATTTATAGAAGCCTGTGGAAAAGGTTATCTAAATATTGTAAATCTAATGATTGAAAAGGGCGCTGATGACTGGAATCGTGGATTTAGATATGCGTGTATAAATGGTCATTTAAGTATTGCAAACTTAATAATTGAAATAGGCGATAATGATTGGAATGAAAGACTTAGTGATGCATGTTATGTAAATAATTTAAATTTAATAAAATTAATAATTAAAAAGGGCGCTAATCATTGTAATAATTGTGATAATATAAAACATAATTTTTAAAAAAATTGATTTTTTTTCAAATGAATACTTTACCTTATACTATTGTAATTAACTTAATTGAAGAATGGCCTTTATTAGTATTTGTAAATAAATATATTTATGGAATTTATAATAAATATATCAAAAATAAAAAATATGTTACAGTAGAATACTATATTAATCCATGTAATAAAACACTAAAAAAAATGTGTGGGAAGGGAAAATATATAGAAATTTTTAAGAATGATTTAAATTGGAATTATGGACTTTATGGAGCATGTAAAAGTAGAAATTTAAGTTTAGTAAATTTAATAATTAAAAAAGGTATTAGGGATAGGAATTGGGTATTTATTGGTGCATGTAGAGGAGGCAATTTAAATATTGTAGATTTAATAATTAAAATGGGTGCAAATGACTGGAATCGTGGACTTTATGGTGCATGTAGAGGAGGCAATTTGGATATAGTAAATTTAATGATTGAAATGGGTGCTGATGATTGGAATTGTGGACTTTATGGTGCATGTAGAGGAGGTAATTTAAATATTGTAAATTTAATGATTGAAATGGGTGCTGATGATTGGAATTGTGGACTTGTTAATGCATGTAAAAAAGGAAATTTAAATATAGTAAATTTAATGATTAAAAAGGGTGCTAATAACTGGAATTGGGGACTTTATACCGCATGTAAAAAAGGTTACATGGGTATAGTAAAATTAATGTTTAAAATGGGAGCTGATTATTGTGATTATTGTAATAATTCAAAACATAATTTTTAAAAAATTAAACTC
>JACCDR012183515.1_pt1 | contig 19396 bp, 27 predicted proteins | sample 7446431 | NCBI WGS metagenome assembly JACCDR01 (sample SAMN15323443, study PRJNA562643) | freshwater metagenome | isolation source: river surface water | place: USA:Blue River Watershed | collected 2017-08-17 | reverse complement strand
GGTGGAACCATCGCGCAGAATCTGTCGCTAACAGGATTTTCGGGGTGATGTGATGACACTGCGAAAAATCACACGGCCTAGGGGTAAGGGGAATGATTGACGCTGGGCAGCGACTTCGACGATCGGACATGCAGCTCATCGCACGAGCCGCCCGTGAAGGCTGGCCGATTTCGCAGGAAGTCAAGCGTGTTGTGATGGCAAGGCTGTCTGAAGTGATTGAGAGAGGGAGCGACCGGGACGCCATCGCTGCAGGCAAGGCAATCTTGGCGATGGACAAGGACAACAACGAAGCCCGAGAGGCGGGCATGCTGCTGGAGGCGTTGCCGTCCTACGATACCGAGGTGAGTATTGAAGAACGGAAGAAACGACTTCTCGAACGCATTGAAGGCGTTGATTGCGACGCTGGAGACGCAGACACAGTTGGAGGCTGCAGAGCGATTGCTGGCAGCGTCGAGCGAGACGACGGACGGGACTGAGTGGGTCGTTTCTTCGCTGTCGGAAGTGGCAGCGTTTTTCGGCATCAGTGACGGGACTGTCCGAAACTGGTCAATGCGGGTGCCGAAGATTCCGGGCGAAGCCGGTCGATGGCCTCTCAGGGAGATTGTTCGCTGGCGTCTTGATTGGGTATCAGGCACAGAGCTAACGGAGAAAAAACGCCAGCAGGACTACGACCTCCAACAGATCAAGCTCGAATCCGAACGACTGGACCTCCTGGAGAAGCAGGGCCAGCTACTTCACAAGGATGACGTGGAACTGTGGGCAGCGGCGGCAATCGTCGAGTTCCGAGAGGTGGTGATGCAGCTCAAAGAGATGTTGACGGCGTCGGCTCCTCCCGAGTTGAAAGACTTTGTTCGGACTGAGACCGACAGGCACTGCCGGGACGCACTGACGGCGGCAGCGCGGCGTTTGGAACTGGTTCAGATCGGGGAGAAAGAATGACTTGGAGTGACGACGACAAAGCGGTCATGCGATTAGCACTGCCAGCCTACATGGATGCACTTAGTCGCAGCATGGAGCAACTGGAATTGCTCGCTGCGGTCACGATTCGCGAATGGGCGATCGAAAAAGCTCGGATCGATTATGAAAAGGCAAGGGAACTTTACGGGAGGCTTTGTCCGCGCGGCGTTGAGGTGTCGGCTATCGAACTGGCTTGTCATTCTCTTTTAGAGCAATGCGGGCTGCTGCATGTGCCGCCAAGGCCAAAACGCATCGTCGATACTTTCGGCGGAGTGAGACAATAGGCGTCTACCTCACATCCGCGTCTCTGCTCGCTCCCCCGCCGCGTGTCGTCTCTCGCGAGTGGCTGCCGGAGAATGTCTCGATGCCACAAGGCACAGAGACAGGGGGCCAGCCGTTTTCACTGGCGGCGTTCCCGCACGTCGACGGCGTGCTCGATGCGTTCGACAAACAGCACGTCCGGCGAATCATCCTGCAATGGGGAACGCGGCTCGGCAAAACAACTGCCTGCCTGTCGCTCATGGCGATGACAGGCCGCACGAATCCTCGCAATATGATGTTCGCCAGCTCCACTCAAGCGGCGGCGGTTCGAGTCATCGGGGAGCGTTTTTGGCCGATTCTGGAAACAACGCGCGGGCTCAAGCTACCACCAGAAATGCGACGTTCGAATCTCTGCGTCCGGCTTCCGGCGTGTCGAGTGTTCGTCGGGTGGTCTGGTTCGGCGGCGTCACTTGCGGATGTTGGCGCATGGTTCGGTGTTGCGAACGAGATCGACAAGTGGGACGAATCGGCGAGCGATGAAGCGGACGCGCTCAAGCTGTTTGTGAACCGGTGCAAGGGGTTCCCAGATCACAAGCTGATTCTGGAGTCGACACCGACAATCAAGGACAGCAGCAGGATCGAGAAACTGTTGCTCGACTCCAACCAGCATCTGCGGCACGTCCCCTGCCCTCACTGCGGCGAGTTCCAAGTATTGCGGAAAGGTCAGCAGGGACAGCCCGGCGGTTTCAAGTGGTGGCATGACGCGGACGGCAACACTGACCCGGAGATCGCATTTGAGACGGCGGTCTATGTGTGTGCGTTCTGTGCCAAAGACATCGAGAACCATCACCGCACTACGATGCTCCGGCGCGGTATCTGGGTTCCCGTGGGCTGCACTGTCAACGTGCACGGCGAGATACAGGGCGAGAACGAGCGGGAGTCAATGGACTCGGTCGGGTTCGGTCCTCTTCCGAGCTGGTATGCACTGACGGAGACCTGGGGGGCGTTTCCGCGTCTGTGGCTGGCGGCACAAGGCAAGCCTCGCGAGCTGCAGGACGTGGTCAATTCCTACATGGCGGAAACGTGGGAGCGGCGACCGTCGAAGTCGAGACCGGATGAGGTTGGGCGGCGACTCAAGACAAACATTCCGCGCGGTGTCGTTCCTCGATGGGGGCGATTTCTTACCGTTACTGTTGACCAACAGGAATCGGACGGCGGATTCCGGCTGTGGGGCGTCATGGCTCACGGCGAGCACGAGCAGGCCCACATTGTGGAATCAGGCTGGTCGCGAACTCTCGCTGAGCTGTGGGAGTCTGTCATGCTGCGACACTACGCGCACGAGGACGGCGGAAACTCGATGCAGCCGGTCGCGGTGGCAATCGACTCCGGATGGGACACGAAAGCGACGTACGACTTCTGCAATTCGCATCCCGGCGTGTTGGCACTTAAGGGGGCAAACACAGACCTCGGAGGATTGCCGTACAAGCTGGCACAGGTCGAGCAATCCGAGGAGTTCGCGGGGCAGTTGCTGTTCCGCGTCAACACGGACTACTGGGAAACAGAACTGCAAGCCCGGCTTGACTCGCGACTACCGGGCGACGCCGGAGCCTTGTCGCTCGCCGATGGGCTGGACCGTGACCCGCACTTCCTAGAACAGCTTTGCAATGGCGGTCTGACCGATAAGCAAGACGCACGCGGCAACATGCGGCGGATGTGGGTCAAGCGGCACGGATCGCAGCCGAACGACATACGCGACTGGGTGCGGTACGGCTTGGCACTGGCTCAAGCGTGGATTGAGGAGAACGGCGGCATCCCGTCGCGTTCTGAAATCCGAACCGAGCGAAAGTCAGTCATTGCGTCGAAGGGAGACACGAGGCCAGATGGGAGACCGTGGAATGAGTAAGAAGCGACCGCCAGCGGTTCCGCGGGTGCATCACACTCCGCCAGCCGTGGAGCAGTCCGCGTCGGTCAAGGAAGTCCCGCTGCATCGCCGTTGCCCGCTTTGCTGGGAAGGCCACGGCGGATACGGGCACTGCTACTCCAGTGACGGTGCAAAGCTCAAGTCCTATTACAAGTGCCAGTTTACAACGAGCCCGCTGCATCCTCCGTGCGGGCACACTTGGACGGTGACGGTCACTCATCACCAGACGGTGATTGAGCATCGCACGGTACATCTTTCGTCTCGTTGATGGTGTTTCAGCAGTATCAGTAAGGACATATTCCAGCCCGTTGCCATCATGCAAACATGGCTTCTGCGGCTTCTCTTTTGGAAGAAGTTGAGACGGCAATCAGCCACACGCTGACGGCCCAAAGTTATTCCGCGCCGGGCGGTCGTCAGAAGCAGATGGCAGACCTCAAAGCCCTCATGCAGTTCCGCAAAGAACTGGTCGACGAGGTGGCAAATACGTCTGCGGGCTCGATGGCGTCCCTTTGCGAACTGTGTGACCCGTCTCTGTGAATCTTCTCGATTCCATCATTGGCTACATCTCTCCCGGCTGGGGTGCCAGTCGGATGCAGGCGCGCGCGACGCTCGCACAAATCAACGCGATCACGGGCGGCAAAGCGGGATACAACGCGGGCAAGCTCAACCGGTTCAATAAGAACCGGCTGACGGCAGAAGTTAAAGAGCATGCGTTGCCAGTCAGTCAGTTCGACCGGCTCGTTGCAGACTCATGGGACACGTACCGCAACAACCCATGGGCGCGCAAGATTGTCAGTTCGATTGTGTCAAAGGTGGTCGGCAAGGGCATGATGCCCAAGCCGTCCGCGACAAATGAGGACGGATCACCGCAGGTCGCGTTTAACGACCGGGCCAAGCGACTGTGGTCTCAGCTGCAGTCGGGATTCGACTTCCGAGGCATGCCGGGACAGGGCGGGCAGACGTTCGCTGGTTTGCAGCGGTTGGTTCTGCGGGCAACGATTCTCAGCGGCAATGCTCTTTATCGACTCGTTCCACTGAGCGGGCCGGAGCGAATTAGCCGAGAGTTGCCAGTAGGTCTGGCATTGCAGGTGCTTGACGCCTCGCGGCTGGCTGATGCTCAGGACATCCCGAGCGAACAGGTCGAGCAGGGCAATCAAATCTACCGAGGCCTTGAACTCGACGTGACTGGGCGGCGTGTCGCGTACTGGCTGAACTCTGTTCGACCTGGGGAAGCAAGCCCCGCGTTTCGCACAGCAAAGCGGAGACCGGCTGCGGAAATCGGTCACGTCTACATCGAGGACGACATTGACCAGTACCTCGGTACGCCGTGGTTCGCGTCGGTGTTGCTAGATATTCGCGATACCGGCGACCTCAAGACCAACGTGCTCAAGTCAACATCAATGGCTTCGTGCATTGTCGGGGCTTACACAAAGCCCACTGGTGCCTCTCGGTTTGGGCTTAACACCACCAACACGGCGAACGTAGACACCGCAGATGGCACTGATCTGACGGACGCGGACGGAAACGCAATCACGCGGTTGCAGCCCGCGATGATGCTGAACCTCGGTCGTGATGGAAAGTTCGAACTACACAGCCCGTCGCAGCCGAACATGAATCCCGAAGGGTTTGTGCAGCACATGCTGCGAGGAGTCGCTGCGGGCTTGCCGGGCGTGAAGTCGTCAACCGTTACGGGTGATTATCGCAACTCATCGTTCTCGTCGGAGCGGTCTGCTGATAACGACACGTGGCCAGAGATCGAGGCGCTGCAAGAGTGGTTTGCCTCTTCGTTCTGCCAGCCGATTTACCGCGAAGTCATCAAGTATGCGGTGCTCGCTGGCTACTTCGAAGGCGTGGTCACTGCGGAAGAGTTTAACGCCAACTCGTCGCGGTTCACTGAATGCCAATGGCAAGGACCGGTGGCTCGGTCAATCAACCCCAAAGACGACGCAGAAGCGGCGGGCGCTCGTGTTCGGCTCGGTCAGTCATCGGTGCAAATGGAATGCGCGAAGCTGGCAACCGACTGGCGGCAAATCATCGCGGACGCTGACGAGCTGTATCAGACCGCAGAGGCAGCGGGCATTCCTCCCGAGGTCATCAACAACTATCTGGGCGTTGATGCAAACGACGTGATTGCGCAGACGAACGCCAACAACGCGGCCAACAGCACGACTGATGAGGTGGCAGTTGCCTAGTCCGTCCCGACAATTCCGAAACGGAGAGCAAGCGACCGCCTGCGAGGACATGGGCTACCGGTCTTTAGAGGTACGCTCGTCATCGCTGGACGTTGAAGCCCGGACCATTGACGCGGACATCTCGACCGAAACTCCCGTTGCGATGCCCGACTGGCAACGTGGCGAAATGGTCAACGAGATTCTCGTTGCCAGCGGGGCACAGATTCCAAAGTCGCGGCAAGTGCCATTCCTCGATTCGCACAATCGGTACAGCGTATCCGACCAGCTCGGGTCGGCTCGCAATGTGACGATTGAGGGCAATCGAGTTACCGCGAAGCTGTACTTCTCCGAGGCGGCGAACAGTGAATTTACCAAGGTCCGCGAGGGTCACGTCACGGACGTGTCTGTGGGCTACGAAGTGATGAAGCGGGTGTATGTCCCTGCAGGTGAAACCAAGCAAGTGGCCGGGCGCTCGTATGAGGGGCCGGTCAATGTTGTGACGAAGTGGCGGCTTCGGGAAGTCTCGTTGACCCCGATTGGTGCCGACGCTCAAGCAAAGCTGCGAGGGCTGGACCCGGCAGCGTTCCGTTTCCAGTCCGAGAAAGGACCGTTCGAGATGAATGAAGAACTGCGCAAGCTGCTTGTGGCCGCCGGTATGCCGGAAAGCCACAACGACGACGAGGCCCAGCGGTGGCTGGTTGCTAATACCGACAAGATCGCAAAGCGGGAAGAGGCGCACCATGTCGCCAAGAAGCACGGCGGCGACGAGAAGCCCGGAAACGTCGAAGTGCGAAGCGTCGACGCAAACGCAATCGCGGCGATGATCGAGGAGGCGACCCGCAAGGCCGTTGCCGATCAGGCCCAGAAGCGAGCAGCGTTTGTCAAGGAGGCCGATTCGCTCTGCGAATTGGCAGGGATGGACGACCTCAAGCAGCAGGCGCGCGAACTGCCTGACGAAAAGGCTGTCCGCGAATTCCTCCAGAAGCAGCGAGCCGAACGAGCCGAGCAGCTCCCGAGCAGCCCGTCGATCCGGATCACCGGCGAAGGCGGGGCACGGCTTGAGGCGGACCTGTCGACTGCACTGACTGCACGATGTCTGAGCGTCCTAGGCGCAAAGCCTGAGACCATCGAACGCATGTTGCCAGCGTCCAAGATGACCAAGGACGTGGAACGCTGGCGCAATGCGACCCCGTTCCAGATGGCTTCTCGCTGTGTTGAAGCGGCTGGCATCGACACCCGATTCATGAGCCGCCACGACGTGGCACTGTGTGCGATGTTCGGCCCCCAGAAGATTGGGCTGCGGTCGAGTGGCGGCTATCACGTCACAGCCAGTTTTCCGAACATCACACTCGACGCCATCAACAAGTCGGCAACGGTCGGCTACACCGAAGCCCCGGCAACGTGGCGAGGCCCGATGCGTCAGGGTGCCAGCGTCTCGGACTTCAAGAATGTTCACCGCGTGCGACTCAGCGGCGTTCCAAATCTTCCGGTCTGGAACGACAATGAGAGCATGATGCAGGTCAGTGCAGCAGACGCTCGTGTGACCTACGCCATCGAAGCACGTGCAGAAGAGATCAGTTACAGCTATCAGCTCCTCGTCAATGATGACATGGACATGCTGAGTCGGACACCGCAGATGTTGGGTGCTGCAGCGGCTCGCACGGTCAATGCGTTCGCGTGGTCGTTGTGGACCAGCAATCCAACCATGAGTTACGACTCTGCGTCTCTGTTCTCGGCGGTCACCGGTAATCGGTTCCGCCAGAACCTGACGACCGGAGCCGGAGCCCCGAGCGTCACGACCGTCGGCACTCTGACCAACCTTATGCGTCAGATGCGTGGTGAGAATGTTCGCGACGGTGGCGGCAATCAGATCGAGGGTCCGGACGTTCTCAACCTGCAGCCGGTGTACATCATCGCACCGTCGGCGCTGGAAGTGACCGTCAACCAGTTGGTGAACTCTGCCTACGACCCATCGAGCAGCGTGAACAACATGGTTTACAACCCGACCCGCACGCTGACTCCGATCATCGAGCCACTGCTGGACGCTTCGTCAACCACTGCGTGGTATCTGTCCGCATCGCCGAACCAGATCGACACGGCAGAGGTGTCGTTCCTGCAAGGCCAGGAAACTCCGATCACTCTCCAGCGAATGGACGAGTCGAAGCTGTCTCAGCATGTGCAGATTCTCCAGTGTTTTGGTGGCAAGTTCATCAATCACCGGGGCGTGCAGAAGCACAACGGTGCGTAATTGTGAGGTCCGCGCCGGGCGGGTGTTCCGCCCGGCGTTTCTCTCGGGATTGCCTCCCGCGAATAGCTCAGTCGCCTAGTCGGCGCACAGTCTCGAAAGGAATGTCATGGTCAATCGCGAAGTTGTGAATTGGGTCGACAGGTTCGACCGCGCTCAGGCGTTTACCACCACTCCCGGCCAGAACGGATGGACGATCAAGGATACGTCCTCGGCAGGCACGCCAACGTATCTTTGCATCACTGAAGACGGTGGAGCTGCAAAGCTGACTCTGGCGTCCACCAGTGAAGCCGAAATCGTCACGCTGTACACCAATGATGTCTTGCCGTTCGACCTGTCTCGCATCCAGCACGTCGAGTATGTCGCCAAGGTGGCTGGAATCGACTCGACTACAACGCTGACATTCGGTGTCGCTGATGCCCAGAATGACACAGACGACTCGGTGGCAGTGAGTGCATGGTTTCGCATGCAGGGTTCTGCGTCGACCACTGCGGTGGTTGTCGAAACCGACGACAACACGACCAACAATGATGACGTTGCGACTGGCACAACGCTGAGTTCGACATACAAGACTTTCAAGATCGACTTCACCCGAGGTCTGTCCGACATTCGCTTCTACATCGACGGCGAGCCTGTGGCAACTGGCACGACGTTCTCGATGGCAAGCGTTACCGCAGGCCAGAACGTGCAGCCGTTCATTCAGCTGCAAAAGGCCAGCGGAACCGGAACGCCATCGATCACCATCGCCAAGGCTCGCATCCAGTACACGACTGCGTATGGAGCATAACGCATGCCTTCACTCTCTGAGTTGATGGTTTCTGACGTGTCGGCCGTGTTCCTGAACACGGACGATTTCGCCGAGACCGTCACTCAGGAGCGAGAGGGGAAACGCGGCAAGGTCAGCGTCACGGCTGTGACTGCGTGGGACATTCCCGACCAACGCTCTACAGGAACGCGCGACGCCAAGCTCCGAGGCTCGTTGCATGTCGCTAAGTCGGTAACCGTCGCCATGTCGGACAAGTGGCAAATCGACGGACGGACCTATTGCACCATCGGAATCGGTGACCCCGAGCACGGTATGCGGGAGGTTCGCGTCGAGCATCGTCAAGGCGACATTCGCCGGGACTCGTTGGGTGTGATCTAAGTGAACGTCTCTACGGCTCATTCATCATTAGCAGCATCGTTCGCAGCAATGCGAACGCTGTTGTCGAAGTCGGTGACGTGGCAGGCGATTTGCAAGAATCCAGACGGCGACTACGACACGATCAAGTCGACGGTTGACGGAGAAGACCTGGACGCGGACGACGAGCAGAACGCACTTGACCGAATTGCCGGTGACTTGGTTGACGACGAGACCGGCGAGCGTGATTGCGATGAAGGTCCACCGCAAATCCTTCTTGCGTACGGGCCAGACATGCAGATCACGAAGTCGGGCAGCGGCAACACGTGGGAACGCAACTCGTCGCTTGTCATGACCATCGAGCATCCCGTGCCGACTGTGTGGAGAAGCCGGAAGCGGGTCGCGCTGACAAATGGCTACGTCGACCAGCTCAATAAGGTCGGAATGATCTTGCACGAGATTCAGGAGCTGAGCGCAGGCACCGGCGGGTATCTGCAGATCGACTCTATGGAGCAGGGACCGATGGGATTGGTGGCTCCCGAAGAGGCCAGCGGCGACTGGATTCGCTCGGCTCAGTTCACTGTTCGCTTTACGGGGATGTGCCACCCGGAATGACGATCAAGCTGACATCTATCGAAGTGACCGAAGTCCAAATCCCCAAGCGGACCGAGGCCCGTATCCGTCGTGATGCGATGCGGCACATCGCCATGCACCATAAGCGGGTCACGCTCGGCAAGCACTTCAAGAAGATCGCAGAGACGGAGCCGGGCGGCGAGTACGGCTACCGGGCCAGATCACCTCGCTACCTGAAGCGAAAGATTCGGCAGGGCTACGGCGACATTCCAAACGTCAGGACCAAGCGGCTGCAGCGTTACGTCTACAGCAACTCGGTCGTAACGGCGACGCAGGACCGCTCTCGCGTCTACATGAAGGCTCCCTTTCCGTTGAACGAACAGCGTCGCAAGGAGCTGGAAGCGATCACGCCGAAGGAAGTCAGTGACGCCTCGAACCTGGGGCAACAGTTCTACAACCAGCAGATTGCAAACCCAGCAGTCTGGAGCAAGCGAAAAAGGCGGGTGACCTGATGGGCGCAGTAGTTTACGACGTCGTTCTCGATTCAACGACCATCTCGCAGGTCAGTCAGGTAAGCCACTCGGCCAACCTGACTGTTGACCGTGGATACGAGAGCGGCAACACGAATGCCAGCACGCTCTACGTCACATCCGGCGAGCCAGTCTTTACGATCACATCCTCGGACTTGGCAACAGCGCTGAGCGGAATCGGCCTCACCGCTGGCTTGTGCTTGTCGTCAACAATCACGCTGCCGTTCGCGCGGCAAGCGTGCGCCGGGACTCTGGGCAGCGGGAATCACCTTGTTCTGTCTGGCGCGTCGGGATTCGCGCACATCACCAGCATCTCAGCACGGCAGGGCGACCCCAAGGCCCAAGTGCAGATTGAAGTCTGCATGCTGTCGAGTGACGGCTTCGCGGTTCCTTTCTCAGCGGTTACCAATGGCAACTTGGCGAGCAATACGTTTGTCAACGAGTACCGGCTGGGTGCGTGCTACTTGAACGGGACGCAGATCGCTGGGCTGACTGGCGTCACCGTCAATCCCGGCATCGCCTACACCAAGCGGTCGACAGACGGCGGCACGTATCCAATTGCCACGTATCTGGACAGAATCACGCCATCGTTCGAGTTGACATTTGAGAACGAGCGAGCGGCTGACAGTTTCGGCGATTCGTTCTCATCAGTCTCCAACCTCTACGCCTACTTCCGCAAGAAGACCAGCGGCGGAACCGTGGTTGCAGCGGCAACTGCGGAACACATCGGGATCAGCATGGCAGAAGGTTTGGCGGTCGTCAGCACGATTAGCGGCACGGATCGCAATCCGGCAGAAGTGACTGTCACCGTGCAAGGACTATCCCTCGCGTCCTCGTCATCGACGGCAATTCCGGCTGCGTAACATGGTGACTCGTGGCTCACTTTCAGGTCTATCTTTCCGGGCAACACCAGTCGGACGAACTCGCGCAGCGGGGATTGTCTGGGCTGGTTGATGGTGCGTTTCGCGCGGAGTGCATGACCGGGCCGGACGGCAAGCGGGGTTCGTTGTTCGGCTGGATGACCACGAAGGGCAAGATCGACAACGCCTATCGACCAGAGCGGCAGAAGTGGATTCCAGCCGTACCGATGGATGGACTCGAAGCGGGCCGGTATTGGGTGGGCTACGATCCTCAGAACCCTCCGACTCCTGAAGACCTGCAGCGCCGGTATCCGTATCGCGGCGTGCGGTCGCTCCTCGGTGATGGCAACGAATGGTGGCTCGCCAAAGAGACCGAGATCCCGGCTACGATGAAACTGGCAGACAACGGCGAGTGGAAGTTCATCCCGCAACGTCAGTTTGACGAGTTTTGCCAAGCTACCGCGACATGGCGGTCTATCATGGCTGGCGTCAATCCGCATTACATGGTTGCCGAGATTGTCGAGTTTGTCCGGCTGGCCGTGGGTATCAATTACCGGCTAACCCCTGAGATCGAAAGCGAGCTGGGGCTGTGGACTGACAAGACATCGGGAACTGTCCTGCAATCGTTCCTCCTGCTGCTGATGCGTCCGGAGGTGTTTGTTGGCGAGTAACACTGCACAAACAGTATTCACCGGGAACGCATCGCAACTCGAAGCCGAGTACAAGAAGATTGACGCGGCTCGTGAGCGGGATATCGCCAAGCTCAAGAAGCAATTGGAGGAGTCCAAGCGGGCGGCAAACGAAGAGATCAAGCTGAAGCACGACATTGCGAAGGCAGTCGAGGCGGCGAGAAGCCCCGCAGAAAAGTACAACCAAACTCTTGCGCGATACAAGAAGGCCTTGCAAGAGGGAATGATTACACAGGATCAGTTCAACAAACTGCGGGACATCGAACTCGCGCAGCTCAACAAGACTAAGGTTGCAACCGAAAAGGTAGCCACTGCAACCGACAAGCTGACAGAGGCAAAAACAAAGCAGGTCCGGTCATCAGAGTCGAGCACAAGTGCAATGGGCTCGTGGTCGATGTCACTCTCCGGCGCATTGGCAGCGGCGACGGCACTGGTCACTGGGATCAACGCACTCGCCGAAGCAAAGCGAAAGCTGCGTCGCGAGAACGAGGAGCCGGTATTCACCATCGACGCGGCGTCGAGGGCGTACGCGGCCCAGACTGGATTGACGACAGACGCTCAGAGGCTGGAGGCACGGGATCGCATTCTAAAGATCGGTCGTGAAAATGCTGTGTTACCGAAGGATGCGTTTGCGGCATCGTTGCAACTGGCAGGCTCCGGCATCAATGACCCCGGCGCGCTCGACGTGTTTTTGAAAATGCGAGCGGCTTCGAACGAGCAGTTTTACGGCTCGGACTCTGGACAACTTGTCGAAGGCATGGCCATGTTTATGGAGGGCATGGGCATGGAGAAGAACGCAAAGAACTTCGAGACAGTGGCTCAGAGCGCGTTCGGCCTCTTTGCAAACGCAGACTCCTCGCAAACTCAGGTTCGTGATCTGGCGGACTTTGCCAAGGCTGCTCCATCGCTGGCTGGAAGCCACATCACACCAGCGCAGGCGTTGGCCTTGCTCGGCAACGCGCGGCAAACACTGGACGCACCCATTGCCACAACGGGCATCAGCAACATGGTCGCCAAGCTGTCAACCGCCAAGTCGACGCGATCCGGCGAGGAAGCGTTGCAGATGATTGGACTGAAGCCTGAGCAGGTCGACTTTGTCGGAGAGGATCTGTATCAAGTGCTCGGCACGCTCAAAAAGTCTCTCGACCAGTCGCCAGAGGAGGTCCGGAACAACGCGATTGCAAAGCTGTTTGGGCAGGAGGCTACAAACAAGGCGGCAGTGACACAGACACTCAACAACATCGACAAAATCAAGTCCATCGAAACCACCATGATAAACCGTGAGGCGTTCGACGCTGCGGTGCAGATGAACACGACCGGCGTAGCGGCGGAAATGCGGCGAGCAGAAGCAGACAAGGCGATTGTCGCCACGCAGTTTGAAGGGGTGATTGGGGGAGGTGCGATTCAAGACAGGACAGTCGAGAACTTGCGAACGCAACGCAAGCTCGGCAGGGACACGGCGGCGGGAGCGGCGGCAACATTTATTGAGGAGTTGCCGCTCATCGGCACGGACGCTATGACCGATAATCTGGCTGAACTCAACCTGATGGACCAGAGCGAGCGCACCAAGCAAGCGGGCCGGGGATTCAGTGCGAACTTTCTGAGGTCGTTTGGCAGTCTGCGCGCGGAAGATGCAGCTGGCAATGCTGGAAATGCACCCGACCCACTAATGGCCGAGCAGAACGCCATTCTGAGAGGGCTAGGCGACAAGCTGGATAAACTCGCACCAGTTCCCGGCGTCCGGTCTAATCCAGCGACGACAGGGAGGCCGGACTAATGGCACTCATCCAGTATCAAAGCGGCTCGTCGGGGACATCCACGAACTTCGGCGGCTTCGTCGGCATGATGCAAGAGGGCGTGTGGGAGCAGCCGATTCAGGCCTTTTCAGCTCCCGGCGTAACCGGCGCTGCCCACCTGATTCACGCGCGGCTATCGCGTCCTCTGTCCTGCTCCTATCGCATCCACGGATACGCGACGAGAGCACTTGCCGAAGCGGCACTGAGGACTATCGACGCGCTGACGGACTCGCTGTTCGGCACCGTTTCAAACACAGTCGGGGCCGATACGGTGACGTGGGAGAACTGCACTTTTCGCGGCTTCGTTCGAGGTGAGATCAAGTACGACGGAAGCGGCGAGCACGATTGGTGGGTCGAAGGTCGACTGAACTGGATTCAACGAGCACCAAACGCATAAGGGGGCAACGTGGAAGAAGTGATTGCGGCAATGGTCGAGCAGGCACGGGCAGCAGGGCACACGCGAGCCCATGCGGCTTTCGAGTCGTTTCGCTGGGCGTTCGGTGCCAAGTGGAGCGAAACGAAACCAGTGATTCGACCACCAGAACAACCGACTGAAACGACTGAGGAAGAATGAGCACGGTTAAAACCGCTCGCAAGCTGGGGGCGTTCATCGCGCCAACAGCCAACACCAAGCCGACATCGGCAGACTACGACCCGACGACCATTGTTAGAAGGGTCGAGCGGGTTGTTGGCGCTGGGATGGCACGGGCGGTGCTGGAGTCCGACCTTGCATCTCAGGGGCGGCGTCTGAGGGACATGTCCCTGTCGATCATGGCGACCAAGCAGGTGGAAATCTGGGAAATCGACCCGGAGGATGAAACAGACATTAGACAGACTCCCCTGTTTTGGGGAGAAATTGTCGGTCAAAAAATAACGCTTCGCGACGGAGTAGAGGTAGAGATACTGGAGGCTCGCGCCGAGCCGTATCACTTCGGGTCACCTGTGTATGGCCCGACCATGCGCATTGGTGGTCAGCCGGTGATGGTTCGGCAGGAGCTTGAGTTTAATCCACAGGTCGACGGTCAGATCGTCCCCAATATGTGGGAGCCGACCGGACACGCGGAGCAGTGGAAGTACTGGATTGATACGGAATCGACCCGCAGTCCGGCAGCCATCAAGCATCAAGACAGCGGCGGAACGGCAGTCAATCAGCTCTGGACTCTTGACCAGATCGCGCGGACGTTGTGCCATCGACACAACTCACTTGACCACATCGACAACCCCGATGACCTGGACTACTCGACGCAGCTAGAGAGTGCGCCGGAGGTGCGCAACCTGGTGCTGAAAACGGCAGTGGAAACGCCATACCTGCCGGACGTGCTCGATGCGGTGCTCAATAAGCATCAACGAGGCTGGTATCTTGCGTGCAACGGTACGGGGAACGACATGACATGGAAGGTCAAGTTTTACACGCTGATGGACGGGACACACAAAACAGTGCTGATGCAACCACCGGGAGAAAGGCTTTCCTTGCAGTTCACGGACACGGAATCCTTCGACATGCGGGCCGATGTGGGGCGGCTCGCAACAACTCTCGTCGGGCAGGGGGCGCTTGTCGAACGGCAGATGACAATTCCTCTGATGCGGTCATGGCCGGTTGCGGACAATGCTGCATACGACCACGAAAACCCGAACAACACAATCCAGCGTAAATGGGTTGCCAACGAGGGCGGGGACTATATCGGCATTCGCGAGGAGATCACGGAGCCGACAATCCTTGACCCTGACTGGCTTGTGAAGCGACGTGTGCTGGAGGACTGCCTCTCTTACCGCAGAGAGTACGGGGCCGGTGCTACGGAATTTGAGATCGGGCAGCGACGGCATCCCGTCTTGGAATGGCGGGCTGACTCTGAGGCGGGATGGGCAGTCGTTCCCAAGGAATGGGGCTGGCGTCTACTCCATGACCAGATCGGCGTTCAGTTCACAGGACAGGCAGAGCCGGGCGCAACGGACGGCATTCCCGAGGAGATACTGACGAGCACCGCCGAGCTGCGTATCACGGGAACCGTTCGAGGCGACACGCGGCTTGAGTACATTCCCGAGCGACCGGAGTTCACCCCGAACTCGAACACGGTCGTGCGAGTTGTCGATCTGTCTGACCGATTCTTCGATAGGCAGATTCAGGCGGACGGAGACTTCGCGAGCGTGATCACGGACGCGGGTGATGAGCGGGACGATACCGAGGCGTTGCAGGACTACATTGACTCCATTGCAGAGGAAGCGGCACTGACGGACATTGCCGCCGAGATCACGCTATTCGGCCTGCATCTCACCGACGAGTACGAACTTGGGGACATCATCACGAAGCTTGAAGGCCGCGAGATTTCACTTAACCGCAAAGCGGGTGAAGGGGCGGGCAAGTACGTTCAGATTGTCGGCATCAGCTACCTCAACGAAACCGGTCGGCAGGCGACGGTGCTGACAGTTTCTCCGCATGGGGTGGCGTGATGCGTGGCAACCACTTCCTTGAAACGCAGTCGAAGGCCAGCCGCAATCGGGCAGACGTGCATCGTCGACCGACTCCACCAGACCAGCCGCGCACGCGAGGCGACTGCACGCCGTCGTACGAAATTCGCCATTGGCATTTTCCAGATGGAGGCAGTAGCGAGATTGAGGTCACGTACAACGCTGTGACGGAATCGATTTCGCTTGGCTACGCAGCAACAGCAGCAGAGGTCAAGACAGCAATTGATGCCCACACGCAGATGGTTCTGGCGGGCGTTACCTGCTCGACATCATCGGTGCCAGCGGGAACGTTGCGAAGAAGCTCCGTTTTGGTTGTGATGCCGTCAGGGGGAACTATTGGGCCGGGCGACGATTCCGGGCTCACGCCCAATGCCTCAACCGGGTACGTGCCTGTGCAAACGGTCGTCATCTGCGGGGGCTGCTGATGCCGTTCTGCCTGCCGCGATGCTCTCCCGACCCAACGCCCACCAGCTGCGATCCCACCCCCGAGGACATCGATTGTCTGACTCTGTACATCGATCCCATCTGCGTGGACGATGCCGAGCTGGCGACCACTGATGCGCTATCGATCACGCTGCCAGTTATTGAAATCATCAACCCGTCGCCCCCATACACCTCAGACCCTCGGTCGCAGCTTCACGGGCAAACGCACCCATCGTTTCTCTACGCGGCCTTTGATGACCCCGATTGGGAGGACACGCCAGCGGGCAAGCTGATCCGCTGTCTGTTCACAGAAGCCGAGGTCACGGCGGCGAGCGGCGCGTCTTTTGGCAGCGGCACCATCTATCTGACATGGGCATTCACGGGTGGCGAGACATGCAACATCTACTTTGAACTGATCGCTCGCATCGGCGGCTTTGATGGTGCGGCTCTTGTGCATCGGGTCATTGCCACGAAGAACACATCCGACACTCTCTGGCACACTCGACCGTCGCTGGTGCTGGTGCCAGAGGATGGACTTGTGGCGGTGGCATCGGTCACGATTCCTGAGACATGCACCAATCTATGCGACACATTGACCGATGCGGGCTGGCTGGAGTGCATGCTAGACCCGGTCACGTGCCAGATGCGGCTTCTTTACTATTCCATCACATACGATGATGGTGTCACTGAGGAGATTTTCGGAACGTTCATTTGGGCTGGGGGCATGTATTTCAACCCCGGCCAGACGCCGTCGATGAACATCACTGTTGACGGAGTGGGTGGCGGACCTTTCCTGTATGTAGACGACATCGGATACGGGAATGAGATCAGCGGCTACCTGATGAGCGGAGAAATGTCGTGCATTGATGGCGAGGTTTATTTCTCGACGACGTTCGAGGTGTTTGCCCCTGGTGGAACGGCGGTTAATGTCACGTTGACGATCTGGACCGAGCCATGAGTCTGAGTCGCGAAGAACTGATTGCGAGAGTCGAGGCGGCAAAGGCAAGGCGACCGGGGACGGATCGCAGGCCAGCCGGTCCCGTGTCGATTGAGCCACGCCGTGTTGACTGGTTCGAGGATTACCCGTGCCATCTTCGCGGCAAAGATTCGCGGTCGCTTGGGTGTGGCTGCGGAAGAAAGTGGATCATCGATCTGAAACACTGCAACAGAGCGGACATAGCCGAATGCACGGCGACCAAATCACAGAGAATGGCACTCGCCAAGCATCACCGCGAGACCTTTGAGGCCACACAGGACTGCGAGACGTGCCCTTACCGATCTTCAAACGGTGACTCGGACCCGTCCCGGATAGTCGGATTCTCAAACGGCGGCTCATAGTGCCGGATTGCCACTTCGTACGCCTTCGCGCTCGTGGCAATCTGCCGCGCCAATGCCTGCGCCGCCTCGCTGTACCGCTGCGACGCCTGATAATCGACCCATGAGGCAAACATCTGGCCAGCCGCAATAAGCCCCAATGCCACGAATCCAGCCACAGCCAGCCAGTCGCGGCTCTGCGGCTTCTCGGTCGTGTGAATCGTTGTCGGATATTCAGTCATGTCAGGCCCTCCGGAATTATGCTACCCATCAGCGGGCGGCGTTGGCAAGTGTTTTCGTCGTAGCGGAAACTCGCACAGGTCGGTGAGCACAACAACATCATCCGGATAGTCACTTGTTGAACCGCAAAATCGAGGAGCCACAGGCTGCCCAAGTGCCGTTTCCATTCTCAAGCGTCCGCTCATTGTGAAGCTGGCGCGGTCGGTCTCGGTGGTGAGTCGCTCGCGAAAGAACACAACGCACACATCCAAGCCGGTATCTGGATTCGTGTACTCGCGTCGGCACTCCTCGACAAAGTCCGCGTTCATTGCATCTTCTCCTTCCTCGGCCGTCCGCGTCTCGGTGGATTCGCGGCGACGAGTTGCACTTCGGGCAGGTAGTACAGTCGATCCCCGTGCCAATCATGGACGGTCAGCAGCTTCTGCCCCCACCATCCGCGCAGGGTCATGAGCGGCACGTTGGCAAGTCGGCTGGCTTGCACCTCGGTCGCGAACTTGTCGACGGTGGCGAGGTCTTGTGCGGTCGGCTTCGCGTCTTTGGTCACGCTGGCTCCTTTGCAAGATGTGCGACGATGATCGGAACAATCGCCTGCACTATCTCAAAGTGTGCGTATTCACCTGCGATGCTTCCGTCGCGCAATACCGGCGCGATAGCAATCGCCGGACCACCGGGGCCATAGACGGCGACAAGTCTATCGGCAATGGCGGTGGCAAGTTGCTCTGCCTGTGTTTTTGTGCTCATTGTTCTCTCCTCACCATCCCGGCGTAATCGTGACCACTGCTTCCTGGCATCGCTCGCGCTCGAACTTTGCCCGGTCGACAGCAGCGGGGTAGCCGTTGACGGTGTGCTCCTCGGTGGTGGTGCCGACTGTTACGGCGACGGTGAATGGTGGGGCGGGGGCGTCGGTCATTCTCGCGACGCCCAATACGCCTCTTCGTCAGGGCCGGGTGGCAAGTAGCCGTACTCCTGTTCCCACTCGACGAACGCCATTTGTTTCAGGTCGAACTCTAGCCGCTCGCATCGGCTCAGAAGCTGCTGTTGAGTAAATGCCAGCCCATGCTCTTGGCAACATCGCGGGTCGCCAACACTTCCACATTCTTGGCACTCAGGGCACTTGCAGTTGTCGACAGCATTCCCGCACAGCTCGCATGGCCCCTCGTAATCACACGGAACCGACCGACTCGGACACATCAACGATGGTCGCATTTTTCATCTCCTCAATCGTGCCAAAGAGCCCCGAGCGACACGCTACGGGGCGGGGATTGCGAATCGCGAATCACACCTCAAACCCAAACGTCTGGTCATTCGTGTCGCGGTGTGCGTCAACAAACAGGTCTGGCAGCTTGTCGTGGATGGCCGCCAATTCGCAGCCCAGCTTATTGAGCATCGCAACCGCTTCGTCACGTTCCTGCTCTGGGCCGGTGCTGTTGTGGGCCTTCAGCTGCAAGGATGTCACCTCTCCAATGAGATTGAAAAGCTGGCTCCGAATCTCCGACGCCTTCAAGTTCATCTTGACCATCATTCTCTCCTCGTTCGCTCGCCCCGCGTCAGTCGCAGGGTCTCTCAATGGCCCGAGCCCCGGTTAAGGGGCTGGGTGGGCGCGGGTGGCGCTAGTTGCACGCAGCAAGGTAACGGCGAGCATTGTCTTTCGACGCAAACAGCTTCACGAGTCGATAGGTGCCGTCTTTACGTGGGGTTGCAGCGATAATCGCCGAGCGGCCATCTGTGGTTTGGCGAATCGCCAGCTTCAACTTCAAATTGCATCCGTCACAAACACCTTCCATTGACACCGTGATTGATTCCGCGTTGTTGCTAGCTGTCGCAGTGTAG
>JACCDR011486902.1_pt1 | contig 19396 bp, 15 predicted proteins | sample 7446431 | NCBI WGS metagenome assembly JACCDR01 (sample SAMN15323443, study PRJNA562643) | freshwater metagenome | isolation source: river surface water | place: USA:Blue River Watershed | collected 2017-08-17 | reverse complement strand
GGGGCGGGGGCCGCCGCAGCGGGAGCCGGTGCCGCAGCCGGCGCGGCGGCCGGGGCCGGGGCAGCGGCGGCGCCGCTTTCCAGCACCAGCACCACGGACCCCTGCTTGACCTTGTCGCCCAGCTTGACCTTGAGCTCCTTGACCACGCCGCCCGCGGACGACGGGATCTCCATGGAGGCCTTGTCGGACTCCACGGTGATCAGGGACTGCTCGGGCTTGACGGTGTCACCGGGCTTCACCAGGAGCTCGATGACAGCCACTTCGTCGAAGTCCCCGATGTCGGGGACCTGCACTTCGATCAACGCCATGTGTTGTTCTCCGTTCTTCTTTCAGCGTGGGACGATCAGGCGTACAGCGGGTTGACGCGGTCGGTCTTGATGCCGTACTTGGCAATCGCCTCGGCGACCTTGGCGGCGGGCACGCTGCCCTCCTCGCTCAGCGCCTTCAGGGCGGCCACGACGATGTAGTGGCGGTTCACCTCGAAGTGCTCGCGCAGCTTGCTGCGGAAGTCGCTGCGGCCGTAGCCGTCGGTGCCCAGCACCTTGTAGTTGCGGCCCTTGGGCATGAAGGGACGGATCTGGTCCGTGTAGGCCTTGATGTAGTCGGTCGAGGCGATCACCGGGCCGGCATGCTTTTCCAGCTGCTGTGCCACGAAGGGCACGCGCGGCGTCTCGGTGGGATGCAGCAGGTTCCAGCGGTCGCAGTCCTGGCCTTCACGGGCCAGCTCGTTGAAGCTCGGGCAGCTCCACACGCTCGCGGACACGCCCCACTCCTTCTCGAGCAGCTCCTGGGCGGCCAGGGACTCGCGCAGGATGGTGCCGGAACCCAGCAGCTGCACCGTCGGCGCCTTGGCCTTGGCGGCGCCCGGCTTGAACAGATACATGCCCTTGATGATCCCTTCCTCGGTACCGGGCTGCAGGCCGGGCATCGGGTAGTTCTCGTTCAGCAGGGTGATGTAGTAGTACACGTTCTCCTGCTTTTCCACCATGCGCTTGAGGCCGTGCTGCATGATCACCGCGACTTCGTGGGCGAAGGTCGGGTCGTAGGACACGCAGTTGGGGATGGTGCCGGCCAGGATGTGGCTGTGGCCGTCCTCGTGCTGCAGGCCTTCGCCGTTCAGCGTGGTGCGGCCGGAGGTGCCGCCCAGCAGGAAGCCGCGGGCTTGCATGTCGCCGGCGGCCCAGCACAGGTCACCCACGCGCTGCAGGCCGAACATCGAGTAGTAGATGTAGAACGGCACCATGATGCGGTTGTTCGTCGAGTACGACGTCGCAGCCGCGATCCAGCTGGCCATGCCGCCGGCTTCGTTGATGCCTTCCTGCAGGATCTGGCCGGACTGGTCTTCCTTGTAGTAGGACACCTGGTCGCGGTCCTGCGGGGTGTACTGCTGGCCGGCCGGGTTGTAGATGCCGATCTGGCGGAACAGGCCTTCCATGCCGAAGGTACGGGCCTCGTCCACCAGGATGGGGACGGCGCGGGGGCCGAGTTCCTTGTCACGCAGCAGCGCGTTCAGGAAACGCACGTAGGCCTGGGTGGTGGAGATCTCGCGGCCTTCCGGCGTGGGCTCCAGCACGGCCTTGAAGGCTTCCAGCGGGGGCACGGTGAGCTGCTCGTCGGCCTTGACGCGGCGGGACGGCAGGTAGCCGCCGAGGGCCTTGCGGCGCTCGTGCAGGTACTGCATCTCGGGCGTGTTCTCTTCCGGCTTGTAGAACGGGATGTCGGCCAGCTTGTCGTCCGGGATGGGGATGTTGAAGCGGTCGCGGAAGGCCTTGATGTCCTCGTCGGACAGCTTCTTGGCCTGGTGGGCGATGTTGCGCGCCTCGCCGGCCTTGCCCATGCCGAAGCCCTTGACGGTCTTGATCAGCAGGACGGTGGGCTGGCCCTTGGTGTTGACGGCCTTGTCGTAGGCGGCGTACACCTTCTGCGGGTCATGGCCGCCGCGGTTGAGGCGCCAGATGTCGTCGTCGGACATGTGGGACACCATCTCCAGCAGCTTGGGATGCTTGCCGAAGAAGTTCTTGCGGACGAAGGCGCCGTCGTTGGCCTTCATGGCCTGGTAGTCGCCGTCCAGCGTGTCCATCATGACCTTGCGCAGGATGCCTTCCTTGTCGCGGGCCAGCAGCGGATCCCAGTAGGAGCCCCAGATCAGCTTGATCACGTTCCAGCCGGCGCCGCGGAACTCGCCTTCGAGTTCCTGGATGATCTTGCCGTTGCCGCGCACCGGGCCGTCCAGGCGCTGCAGGTTGCAGTTCACCACGAAGATCAGGTTGTCCAGCTTCTCGCGGGCGGCCACACCGATGGCGCCCAGGCTTTCCACCTCGTCCATCTCGCCGTCACCCAGGAAGGCCCAGACCTTGCGGCCGGAGGTGTCGGCGATGCCGCGGGCGTGCAGGTACTTCAGGAAGCGCGCCTGGTAGATGGCCATCAGCGGGCCCAGGCCCATGGACACCGTGGGGAACTGCCAGAACTCCGGCATCAGCTTGGGGTGCGGGTAGGAGGACAGGCCCTTGCCGTCCACTTCCTGGCGGAAGTTCAGCAGCTGTTCTTCCGAGATGCGGCCTTCCAGGTAGGCGCGGGCGTACACGCCGGGCGCGCTGTGGCCCTGGATGTACAGGCAGTCGCCGCCCTTGTCGCCCTGCTCGGCTTTCCAGAAATGGTTGAAGCCGGCGCCGAACATGGTGGCCAGCGAGGCGAAGGAGCTGATGTGGCCCCCCAGGTCGCCGCCGTCTTCGGGGTTCAGGCGGTTGGCCTTGACCACCATGGCCATGGCGTTCCAGCGCATGTAGGCGCGCAGGCGCTCCTCGATCTCCAGGTTGCCCGGGCAGCGGGCTTCGTCCTGGGGCTCGATGGTGTTCACGTAACCGGTGTTGGCCGAGAACGGCATGTCGATGCCGGCCTGGCGGGCTTGCTCGAGCAGTTGCTCCAGCAGGAAGTGGCCGCGCTCACGACCCTCGTTGGCGATGACGGCCTGCAGCGCGTCGATCCACTCACGTGTTTCCTGGGAATCCGCGTCATTGGCGGCCGAGCCGAACAACTGGTCGGGCTGTGCTGACATGCTTGTCTCCTGGTAGGCAGCGTTAATTTAGTGCGCGCGGTACGCGCCGGAGCGGAGTGTGGCACATTTTCAGGCCATTTCAAATAGCGACTATTGATTCCATATTATGGAATTTTTATGTTGCAATGCATCAAATCCGGGCCACGAGCCGGGCCGGGACCGATGAGCGAGAGCCGCGCCGGCGCGGCCGCCTACACTCACAGGCCTATGCAGGATTCGGTTCTTCCCTCGGAAACCCAGGACACGGTGCCGCCCCTCCCCTGGTTGCGGCGCTGGTGGCGCAAGTTGCCCGCGAGCCGGCAGGACCGGTTCGCGATGCTGGCGCCACTGGTGGCGGTGATCCTGTTCCTGGCGGCCATCGTCACGGCATTCTCCTACCTCCACCTGGAGGAAAAGGAGCGCGAGCTCGAGGCGGTCAAGCGTGACGTGGAGTACGCGCAGCAGCGCATCCGCCTGCGACTGCTGGAGCGCCAGGAGCAGTTGATGCGGATCGCGCGGGACATCGCCAACAAGGAGGTGGACCCCGAGGAGTTCACGGGCCGGGCCGAGTCCATGGTGCGGCAGTACCCCGAGCTGCAGGGCATGACCTGGATCGACGACCGCCGCCGCATCCGGGCGGCCTACTCTGCGCCGACGCTGACCAACTCCCAGGCCCGCCTGGCCGGCGAGATGCTGCGCGCGGGCGAGACCGAGGCCATGTACGGCCTGGCGCGGGACCTGCAGCAGCCGGTGTACTCGCAGCCGAATGCCGGCGCGGAGAACGGCGGCCTGCTTCAGTTGCACGTGCCGGTGACCGACAGCGGCCGGTTCATCGGCGTGATCCTGGCCGAGTACTCCATCGACAGCCTGCTGCGGTATGCCGTGCCGACGGAGGTGTCGGCGCGCTACGCGGTGGCCCTGCTCGATGGCGGCGGCCACGTGCTGGCCGGCATGTCCCTGCCCAAGCGCAGTGGCGCCGACCAGATCCTGCCCTGGATCGCCTCGCCGCCCAACGAGTACGAGATCCCCATCTCGCCGGTCGGCAACGGCCTGATGATCCGGGCGCAGGCCTACCGCACCTCCACCGGCATGATCGGCACCGGCCTGTTCTGGCTGGTGGGCACGCTGTCGCTGATGACGGCGTGGACGCTGATCGCCAACTGGCGCCACACCCGCCGACGCCTCGCCGCCCAGCGCGCCCTGGTGGCCGAGACCAACTTCCGCCGCGCGATGGAGAACTCCATGGTGACCGGCATGCGGGCGCTGGACCTGCAGGGCCGAATCACCTACGTGAACCTGGCCTTCTGCCAGATGACCGGCTGGAGCGAGGCCGAGCTGGTGGGCCTGCGGCCGCCCTTCCCCTACTGGCCGGACGACGACCGCGAGCAGCTGGCCGTGCGCCTGGAGGACGAGATCAGCGGCCGCAGCACGCCCGGCGGCTTCCAGGTGCGCGTCAAGCGCCGCGACGGCACGCTGTTCGATGCGCGGATGTACGTGTCCCCGCTGGTGGACGCCAAGGGCCAGCAGACCGGCTGGATGACGTCCATGACCGACATCACCGAGCCCAATCGCATCCGCGAGCAGCTGCAGGCCTCGCACGAGCGCTTCACCACGGTGCTGGAGGCGCTGGACGCCTCGGTGTCGGTGGCGCCCCTGGGCAGCGAGGAGCTGCTGTTCGCCAACAAGCTGTACCGCCAGTGGTTCGGCGTGGTGACCGCCGGCCACCTGCAGATGGTGGCCCAGGCTGGCCTGCCGCCCTCGCGCACCAGCGACGACGCGCTCGACGAGGTGGACTCCTTCGTCGGCCTGCCCACCGGGCAGCTGGAGGCGGCGCAGGCCGGTAACGCCGAGATCTTCGTGCCGGAACTGGGCAAGTGGCTGGAGGTGCGCTCGCGCTACCTGAACTGGGTGGACGGCCGCCTGGCGCAGATGGTGATCGCCACCGACATCACCGTGCGCCGCCAGGCCGAGGAACAGGCCGCCCTGCAGGCCGAGCGCGCCCAGTCGGCCAGCCGCCTGATCACCATGGGCGAGATGGCCTCCAGCGTGGCCCACGAACTGAACCAGCCGCTGACCGCCATCAGCAACTACTGCAACGGGATGGTCTCGCGCATCAAGGGCCAGCAGATCAACGAGGAAGACCTGCTCGCCGCGCTGGAGAAGACCGCCCGCCAGGCCCAGCGCGCGGGCCAGATCATCCAGCGCATTCGCAGCTTCGTGAAGCGCAGCGAGCCCAATCGGGCGCTGTCCGACGTGGCGCCCATGGTCAGCGAGGCGGTGGAGCTGGTGGAGATCGAGCTGCGCCGGCGCAACGTGCGGCTGTCCCATTACGTGGCGGCCCGCCTGCCGCCGTTGATGGTGGACCCGATCCTGATCGAGCAGGTGCTGGTGAACCTGCTGAAGAACGCCGCCGAGGCCATCGACACGGCGCAACGCCCCACGGCGCAGCGCAACGTGGAGCTGCGGGTGGTGCCCAAGGACTCCGAGGGCCTGCCCGGGGTGGAGTTCATGGTGCGCGACTCGGGCCGGGGCCTGGCGCCGGAGGTGATGGAGCGCCTGTTCGAGGCCTTCTTCTCCACCAAGGCCGAAGGCATGGGCATCGGCCTGAACTTGTGCCGCACCATCGTGGAATCGCACCAGGGCAGGATGCAGGCGCAGAACATCTACAATGGCCCGGACGTGGCGGGTTGCGTGTTTTCCTTCTGGATTCCCGTGGCCCCCGCGACCAGCAATACGAGAGACAACAACGCGGGGTTGACAGCATGAGTCTTATTCCCAAACGGGGCACGGTGTACGTGGTGGACGACGACGAAGCGGTGCGCGATTCGGTGCAGTGGCTGCTCGAAGGCAAGGACTACCGCGTGCGCTGCTTCGACTCCGCCGAGTCCTTCCTGGCCCGCTACGACCCCCGCGAGGTCGCCTGCCTGATCGTCGACATCCGCATGGGCGGCATGACCGGCCTGGAACTGCAGGACAAGCTGATCGAGCGCAAGTCGCCCCTGCCCATCGTGGTGATCACCGGCCATGGCGACGTGCCCATGGCGGTGACCTCCATGAAGAAGGGCGCGATGGACTTCATCCAGAAGCCCTTCAAGGAAGAAGAGCTCCTGAACCTGGTCGAGCGCATGCTCGAGACCGCCAAGGCCACCTTCGCGGAATCGCAAAGCGCCGCCAGCCGCGACGCCCTGCTGTCCAAGCTCACGTCCCGCGAGGCCCAGGTGCTCGAGCGCATCGTCGCCGGCCGCCTGAACAAGCAGATCGCCGACGACCTGGGCATCAGCATCAAGACCGTGGAGGCGCACCGCGCCAACATCATGGAAAAGCTCAACGCCAACACCGTGGCCGACCTGCTCAAGATCGCCCTGGGGCAGGCGCCTGCCACCGCCAAGGCCTGAGCCACCCGCGACCTCCCCACCCTCCCCCCAGCACGCCCGCCTTCCGCGGGCGGCTTGTTTTCCAGACCCCTCATTTCCGCCCACCGCCCATGACCGCCCAACTCATCGACGGCAACCAGCTTGCCAAGCAGATCCGCGCCGACGTGGCGCACCGCACCGCCGCCCTGAAGGCGCGCGGGGTGCAGCCGCAGTTGAACATCATCCTGGTGGGCGATGACCCGGCCAGCCAGGTGTACACCAAGCACAAGGTCAACGACAGCACCGAGACCGGCCTGGGTGCGACCCTGGAGCGCTACCCGGCGGACATGGCCGAGGAGGCCCTGCTGGCGCGCATCCGCGAGCTCAATGACGACCCGAAGGTGCACGGCATCCTCGTCCAGTTGCCCCTGCCCAGGCACATGGACTCGCACAAGGTGATCGAGACCATCGCCCCGGCCAAGGACGTGGACGGCTTCCATGTGGCCAGCGCCGGCGCGCTGATGGTGGGCCAGCCGGGCTTCTGGCCCTGCACGCCCTATGGCTGCATGAAGATGCTGGAATCCATCGGCTACGACCTGCGGGGCAAGCATGCGGTGGTGATCGGCCGCAGCAACATCGTGGGCAAGCCGATGGCGCTGATGCTGCTGCAGAAGAACGCCACGGTCACCATCACCCACAGCGCGACGCAGGACCTGGGCGCCATGACCCGGCAGGCCGACGTGATCGTGGCGGCCGTGGGCAAGCGCAACGTGCTGACGGCGGACATGGTCAAGCCCGGCGCGGTGGTGATCGACGTGGGCATGAACCGCAACGACGAAGGCAAGCTGTGCGGCGACGTGGACTTCGACGGGGTGCGCGAGGTGGCCTCGTGGATCACCCCGGTGCCCGGTGGCGTGGGGCCCATGACCCGGGCGATGCTGCTGGTGAACACCATCGAGGCGGCGGAGCGCGCGGGCGCTTGAACTTTCTCCGGGCGGCAACGCGCTGCGCGCCTGGCTACGGGCATCGCTTCAGGCTATCGGGGCATTTGATTCCTGCGGGGCTTGCGGTGCCGGCTTCTGCCGCAAAATAGCCGGCATGAGCAATCCCCTCCTCGACTTCAACGACCTGCCCCTGTTCGACCAGATCCGTCCCGAGCATGTCGGGCCGGCCGTGGACGAGCTTTTGGCAACCTGCGACCAGGCCCTGGAGACCGTGGTCGCGCCCGCCTTCCCGGCCGACTGGAAGGCCCTGGCCGGCACGCTGGACGTGGCCACCGAGAAGCTGGGACGCGCCTGGGGCGCGGTCAGCCACCTCAACGGCGTGGCCGACACGCCCGAGCTGCGCGCGGCCTACAACGCGGCCCTGCCCAAGGTCACCGACTTCTGGACCCGCCTGGGCAGCGACGAGCGGCTGTACGCCAAGTACAAGGCCATCGACCCCGCCACGCTGGACACCGAGCAGCGCCAGGCCCACAAGAACGCCATGCGCAACTTCGTGCTGGGCGGCGCCGAGCTGACCGGGGCGGCCAAGGAACGGTTTGCCCAGATCCAGGAGCGGCAGGCCGAGATCAGCCAGAAGTTCAGCGAGAACGCGCTGGACGCGACCGACGCCTTCGCCTACTACGCCACCGAAGCCGAGCTCGAAGGCGTGCCCGCCGACGTGGTGCATGCCGCCCGCGCCGCCGCCCAGGCCGAGGGCAAGGACGGCTACAAGCTCACGCTGAAGATGCCCTCCTACCTGCCGGTGATGCAGTTCGCCCGCAGCAGCGCCCTGCGCGAGACCCTGTACCGCGCCTACGTCACCCGCGCCAGCGACCAGGCGCCCGAGGCCTTCCGCCAGTTCGACAACAGCGCCCTGATCCAGGAGATCCTGGCCCTGCGGCTGGAGGAAGCCCGGCTGCTCGGGTACGCCAACTTCGGTGAAGTGTCGGTGGTGCCCAAGATGGCCGACTCCCCGCAGCAGGTGATCGACTTCCTGCGCCAGCTCGCCGCCAAGGCCCGCCCCTACGCCGAGAAGGACGTGGCGGACATGCGCGCGTTCGCCGCGAAGGAACTGGGCATCCAGGACCCGCAGGCCTGGGACTGGCCCTACATCGCCGAGAAGCTCAAGGAAGCGCGCTATTCCTTCAGCGACCAGGAGGTCAAGCAGTACTTCACCGCGCCCAAGGTGCTGGCCGGCCTGTTCAAGATCATCGAGACGCTGTTCGACGTGGCGATCCGCAAGGACACGGCCCCCGTGTGGCAGGAAGGCGTCGAGTTCTACCGCATCGAGCGAGGGGGCCAGCTGGTCGGCCAGTTCTACCTCGACCCGGCCGCCCGCGCCGGCAAGCGCGGCGGCGCCTGGATGGACGAGGTGCGCGCCCGCTGGCTGCGGCCGGACACCGGGCGTCTGCAGATGCCCGTGGCCCACCTGGTGTGCAACTTCGCCGACGGCGTGGACGGCAAGCCGCCGCTGCTCACGCACGATGACGTGACCACCCTGTTCCACGAGTCCGGCCACGGCCTGCACCACATGCTCACCCAGGTCAACGAGCGCGATGTCTCGGGCATCAGCGGCGTGGAATGGGACGCCGTGGAGCTGCCCAGCCAGTTCATGGAGAACTTCTGCTGGGAGTGGAGCGTGCTGCGCCACATGACCGCCCACGTGGACACCGGCGAGCCGCTGCCGCGCGAACTGTTCGACAAGATGATGGCCGCGCGCAACTTCCAGAGCGGGCTGCAGACGCTGCGGCAGATCGAGTTCGCGCTGTTCGACATGCTGCTGCACACCGCGCACGACCCGAAGGACGACTTCATGCCGCTGCTGGCGAAGGTGCGCGAGGAGGTCGCGGTGCTCAAGCCGCCGGCCTTCAGCCGCACGGCCCACACCTTCAGCCACATCTTCTCGGGCGGCTACGCTGCGGGCTACTACAGCTACAAGTGGGCCGAGGTGCTGTCCGCCGACGCCTACGCCGCCTTCGAGGAAACCATGGGCGCCGACGGCAGCCCCAGCCCGGAGACGGGCCGGCGCTACCGCCAGGCCATCCTGGAAGCCGGTGGCAGCCGCCCGGCGATGGAGTCGTTCAAGGCCTTCCGCGGCCGCGAACCCTCCCTGGACGCACTGCTGCGGCACCAGGGCATGGCCTGAGCGCCAGCCGTCCCGGACACTGACCCGGGAACGCCGCGGCGGGCGGCGTTACTGACCCCACAGGGCCTGGCATGCGCCGGGCCCTGCCAACGGAGTCACCCATGCAGTCTGGTCCCCTCGACATCGAACCCGCCCTGGCCCCCCTGTCTTCTCCCCTCCCCTGCGCGCCGCCCCGCACCGTCTGGCGCACGCCCCAGGGGCTTCCCCGCCTCACCACTCCCCAGTCCCTTGGCCTGCCCGGCCGCCACCTGTGGCTGCGCGCACGGCGCTGGGTGGCACGGTGGCGCAGGGCGTGGCGCTGATCCTGTCAGGGGGCTGGACAGCGGCCATTCCCACGCTAACATCAATACTATTGTATTAACCCGTGAGCTGCAGGCCGTGCATGACGGCATGAGGCCGCACCACCCCGCAGGAGATGCCATCATGGACAAACGCAACCTCGCCCAGAAGCTGATCACCAATTTCGGCGCCATGCTCTCGCTGCCGGAACTCACGCTGGACGAGAAAAGCAACAGCTGCGTGCTGCTGTTCGATGGCGACATCGTGCTGAACATCGAGTTCGACGATGGTTCGGGGCAACTCATCCTGTCCGTCTACCTCGACGAACTGCCGCCCGGCCAGCCCGAGGCCCTGCTGCGCGAGTTGATGGTGGCCAACCTGTACTGGCACCGAACCGACGGCGCCACCCTGGGGCTGGAGGACGCCACCAACGGCGTCATCCTCGCCCAGGCCCGCACCGTCAACGAGCTGGACGACGCCTCGTTCGAGAAAATGGTCGAGACCTTCGTCAACCAGGCCGAGCGCTGGAAGAAGCGCATCGCCGCCGCCAAGGCGGGCGCACCGGCCGACCACGTGATGCCGGTGGCGAGCGCCTATGCCTCGCCGATGGAGGGGCCGCACATCTTCGGGTGAAGCCCCGGGGGGCTCAGTAGGTCAGCGTCTTCACGCCGGTCGCGGTGCCCAGCAGGCACACCGCCGCCTTCTGGTGGGCGAACACGCCCACCGTGACCACGCCCGGCCACTGGTTGACTTCGGACTCGAAGGCCAGCGGGTCGCGGATCACCAGGCCCGTCACATCCAGGATGTGCTGGCCGTTGTCGGTGACCAGGGGCGCGCCGTCCTTCAGTCGCACCTGGGCCGTGCCGCCCATCGCCGCGAACTGGCGGGCGATGCGGGCGCTGGCCATGGGGATGACCTCCACAGGCAGCGGGAACTTGCCCAGGGCCTCGACGAGCTTGGACTCGTCGGCGATGCAGACGAACTGGCGCGACTGGGCCGCGACGATCTTCTCGCGGGTGAGCGCGGCGCCGCCGCCCTTGACCATGTGGCCCTGGCCGTCGATCTCGTCCGCGCCGTCGATGTAGACGGCCAGCTCGCCGACCTCGTTGGCGTCGAACACCGGAATGCCCAGCGCCTTCAGGCGGGCGGTGGAGGCCTCGGAGCTGGAGACGGCGCCGGGAATCCGGTCCTTGATGGTGGCCAGGGCGTCGATGAACTTGTTCACCGTGGAGCCCGTGCCCACGCCGACGATCTCGCCGGGCACCACATACTGCAAGGCGGCCTGGCCGACCAGCGTCTTCAATTCATCCTGAGTCACGCGACAATCCCTGGCTGGAAAGTAAAAAAACAGACCCGGATTATCCATGGCCCTCCTGCCCTACTCGCTCGCCCGCCCCTTCCTGTTCCAGATGGACCCCGAAGCCGCCCATGACGCCACCCTCGGCGCCCTGGCCAAGCTGCAGGGCACGCCCCTGGCCTGCGCCTGGAACACCACCGCGGTCAGCGACCCCATCGAGCTGGCCGGGCTGCGCTTTCCCAACCGGGTCGGCCTGGCCGCCGGCCTGGACAAGAACGCCCGCTGCATCGACGCCTTCGCCGGCATGGGCTTCGGCTTCGTGGAGGTGGGCACGGTCACGCCGCTGGGCCAGCCAGGCAACCCCAAGCCGCGCATGTTCCGCCTGCCCAAGGCCAACGCCCTGATCAACCGCCTGGGGTTCAACAACGAGGGCCTGCAGGCCTTCATCGCCAACGTGAAGCAGTCCGCTGTGCGCCAGCCCGGCCAGCCCTCGCCCATCGTGCTGGGGCTGAACATCGGCAAGAACGCGGCCACCCCCATCGAGCAGGCGACGGACGACTACCTCACCGGGCTGGAAGGCGTGTACCCGCATGCCGACTACGTGACGGTGAACATCTCCAGCCCCAACACCAAGAACCTGCGGGCCCTGCAAAGCGACGAGGCGCTGGACGGCCTGCTCGGCGCCCTGGCGCGGCGCCGCGCGGAGCTGCGCGACGTGACCGGGCGGCAGGTGCCGCTGTTCGTGAAGATCGCGCCGGACCTGGATGCGGCCCAGGTGGACGTGATCGCCGCCACGCTGCGCCGGCACGGCATGGACGGCGTGGTCGCCACCAACACCACCCTGTCGCGCGACGCGGTGAAGGGACTGCCCCACGCCGATGAAACCGGCGGCCTGTCGGGCGCACCCGTTTTCGAGGCGAGCAACCGCGTGATCACCCAGCTGCGCGCTGCCCTGGGCCCGGACTTCCCCATCATCGGCGTGGGCGGCATCCTGTCCGGCGAGGACGCCGCCACCAAGATCCGCGCGGGCGCGGACGTGGTGCAGGTCTACACGGGACTGATCTACCGCGGGCCGGCGCTGGTGGGCGAGGCCGCCCGCGCCATCAAGGCGCTGCGCGGCTGACGACGTACTCCGCGATCCCCAGCGCGCTGGTCAGGCCCGGGGACTCGATACCCAGCAGGTTCACCAGGCCCGGCACGCCGTGCAGGGCCTGCGTGTCGATGCGGAAATCCGGCGCGGGCTCGCCCGGGCCATGGATCTTGGGGCGCACGCCGCTGTAGGCGGGCGCCAGGGCGCCATCGGGCAGGTCCGGCCAGTAGCGCCGCACCTCCGCGTAGAAGCCGTCCGCGCGGCGGGGATCCACCGCGTAGTCGATGGCCTCGGGACGCGCCACGTCCAGCCACTCCAGGTCCGGGCCGAAGCGCGCCTGGCCGCCCAGGTCCAGCGTGAGGTGCACCCCCAGCCAGGCATCGGCCGGGGCCGGGTAGACCAGCCGCGAGAACGGCGCCTTGCCGGCCAGGCTGTAGTAGCTGCCCTTGGCGTAGCGGGCCGCCGGCACATGCCGGGGGTCCAGCCCCTGGAAGCGGCGCGCCAGGTCCGGCGCGTGCAGGGACGCGGCGTTGACGACGATGCGGGCCGCGATCTCGGTGCCATCGGCCAGGCGCACCACATGCGGCTCGCCGGCGCGACCCAGCACCGCGGAATCGACCGGGGACGCCAGGGCCACCATGCCGCCAGCCCGCTCCAGGTCCCCCTGCAGGGCCAGCATCAGGCCGTGGCTGTCCACGATGCCCGTGGTGGGCGACAGCAAGGCCGCCGTGCAGCGCAGGGCGGGCTCCAGCGCCCGGGCCTGCGCGGCGTCCAGCCAGTCCACCGGCACGCCGTTGTCGGCGGCGCGGGCCTGCAGCTTCTTCAGGCTGGCGGCTTCCTCGTCGCTGTTGGCGACGACCAGCTTGCCGCAGTTGCGGTGCTCGACGCCATGGCTGGCGCACAGTTCATACAGCAAGGCCTTGCCGCGCACGCACAGGCGCGCCTTGAGCGAGCCGGGCGCGTAGTACAGGCCGGCGTGGATCACCTCGCTGTTGCGGGCGCTCACGCCCTGGCCGATGGCCGGCTGCGCCTCCAGGACGATGGTTTCATGGCCGGCCTGCGCCAGCGCGCGGCCGACCGCCAGGCCGACCACGCCGGCGCCGATGACGAGGGCATCCACACGGTCCATGGCCTGGCGCGCCCTCAGTACAGGTCGGCGTCACGGAACGCCGCGGCCACCTGGTCCTTCGCGGAGACCAGGGGCTGCTGCCCCGGCGCCAGCGGCCACTCGATGCCGACCTGCGGGTCGTTCCACCTCAGCGCCTTCTCGTCGGCAGGGGTGTAGTAGTCCGTGGCCTTGTACAGGAAGTCGGCCGACTCGGAGAGCACCAGGAAGCCATGCGCGAAACCCGGCGGCACCCACAGGCAGCGCTTGTTCTGCTCGCTCAGCTCCACGCCCACCCACTGGCCGCAGCGCGGGGAGTCGCGGCGCATGTCCACCGCCACGTCGAACACGCGGCCGGCCACCACGCGCACCAGCTTGCCCTGGGGGCGGGTGTACTGGTAGTGCATGCCGCGCAGCACGCCCTGGGCCGAGCGGGAGTGGTTGTCCTGCACGAAGTGCACGGGCCGGCCCACCGCCTCGTCGAAGACGCGCTGGTTCCAGCTTTCCAGGAAGAAGCCCCGCTCGTCGCCGAACACCCGGGGTTCGACGATGAGGACTTCGGGCAGGCGGGTCGCGGTCACGGTCACCATGCGCGGGGGCCTTTCAACAAACCAAGCAGGTATTCACCATAGCCGCTCTTGCCCAGGCCGGCCGCGAGGGCGCGCAGCTGCGCATCGCCGATCCAGCCGCTGCGCCAGGCGATCTCCTCGGGCGCCGCGACCTTCAGGCCCTGGCGCTGCTCGATGGTGTGGATGAACTGGCTGGCCTCCAGCAGGCTGTCGTGCGTGCCGGTGTCCAGCCAGGCGAAGCCCCGGCCCATGGTCTTGACGCGCAGGCGGCCCTGGTCCAGGTAGTGCTGGTTGACCGTGGTGATTTCCAGCTCGCCGCGGGCGGAGGGCTTCACGCCGGCCGCGACCTCGCAGACATCGGGGCCGTAGAAGTACAGGCCGGTGACCGCGCAGTTGCTCTTGGGAGCGGCCGGCTTCTCCTCGATGGAGGTGGCGTTGCCCTCCCCGTCGAAGGCCACCACGCCGTAGCGCTGCGGGTCCTTCACGTGATAGGCGAAGACGGTCGCATGGCCGGTGTCCTCGCTGGCCTCGCGCAGCAGCTTGACCAGGTCATGGCCGTAGAAGATGTTGTCGCCCAGCACCATGGCGCAGGGCGCGCCGTCCAGGAACTCGCGGCCGATGAGGAAGGCCTGGGCCAGGCCCTCGGGGCGCGGCTGCACGGCATAGACGATGCGCATGCCCCACTGGGAACCATCCCCCAGCAGCTGCTCGAAGCGCGGCGTGTCCTGCGGGGTGGAGATGAGCAGCACCTCGCGGATGCCGGCCAGCATCAGCGTGGCCAGGGGGTAGTACACCATGGGCTTGTCGTACACCGGCAGCAGCTGCTTGGAGATGGCCAGCGTGGCCGGGTGCAGCCGCGTGCCGGCGCCGCCGGCGAGGATGATGCCCTTGCGGGCCGGGGTCTGGAGGGGCATGGGGGCTCTCTTTGCCGGCGATCTTAGCGGGTGCGCGGGACCCGCGGCCGCTCAGAGGCAGTCGGCCGGCGTGGCGGCCGTCAGGCCTTCGCCGCAGTACCAGCCGCCGCCAGCCGACCGGCGCTGCCACACCGCGTTCATCCGCACCGCGAAGGCGGAGGGCGGCACCCCCCAGCGGCGCTCGAGCGCGAGCAGCTGGCCGCTGCGATGCCAGTCGACCACCGCGCGCGAGACCGCGGCCTCCAGCCGGCTGCCCGCCGCCTGCCGCGGCAGGGCGACCGCCCAGCCCGCTTCGAAGCGCGATGGCAGCGCCATCTCGTAATCGCGGCGCCACACGGGCGACTGCAGCAGCGCCACCAGGCCCACATCGTCGTACAGCAGGGCATCGCAACGGCCGTCACGCAGTGCCGCCAGGGCCCGTGTGTTGCTGTACAGCGCCACGAGGTCGGCCCCGTAGGTGACCGTGACCTCCCGGTTGACCGAGGCGCCCCGCCGCGCGCAGACGCGGCGGTTGCGCAGGTCGTCCCAGGCGCGGAAGGCCCGCTGGCGGTGCGAGAGCACGGTGGTGCCCGAGGCATAGTAGTGCGGCAGCACCAGCGCGACCTGCGTGCGGCGCTCTCGCGTGTCGGACATGGTGGCCAGCGCCAGGTCGACCCGGCCCTCCTCCACCGCATGGACCTTGTCCTGCGTTTCCAGGCCCACCAGCGCCAGTTGCACGCCCAGGCGGCGCGCGAGGTCCGCCGCCAGGTCCGGCTCCAGGCCCAGGATGCGGCCGGTGGCGGCGTCGCGCAGGCCCCAGACCGGCATGTCGGCCTTGACGCCCACGCGCAGCACGCCGCGCCGCTGCACCTCGTCGAGGGGGTCCGCACGGGCCGTGCCCGGGACTGCGAGCGCTGCCGCCCCGGCCAAGGCCACGGCACGCAACCAGGCACACGCCCAGGCACACCGACACGCCACGCCATGGCGCCTCATGCCGCGCCCCCCAGGCGGTCGCACCGCAGCACCACGCAGGTGATGTCGTCGAAGGGTTCGCCCTGCGGCGCATAGGCGGCCACGGCCTCCAGCACCCGGTCGACCGCCACGCGCGGCCCGGGCGCCGCGCCTCCTTCGAACAAGGCGGCCAGACGCGCCGTGCCGAACTCGCGCCCCTGGGCATCGATGGCCTCGGTGACGCCGTCGGTGAACACCAGCAGGGCATCACCCGGCGCCAGCGTGACGGCCGCCTCCCGGTAGGCCAGCCCCTCGGCGACCGCGAAGGCCGTGCCGCCGGTGGACGGCAGCCACATCACCGAGCCGTCCGCCCGCACCAGCAACGGCGCCGGGTGGCCGGCGTTGACATACACCAGCCGGCCCGTGGCCGGGTCGTAATCACCGACGAAGGCCGTGACGAACATCATCGTGTCGTTGTCCGCGCACAGGGCGTTGTTGACCTCGGCGGCGGCCTCGCCCAGGGGCGCCTGGCGCTGGGTGGCCACGGCCCGCAGCAGGGTCTTGCTCACCATGCCGAACAGCCCTGCGGAGATGCCCTTGCCGCTCACGTCCGCCACCACCAGGCCGCAACGCGCGCCGGCCGCCAGGGGGAAATGGTCGTAAAAATCGCCGCCGATGTCCTTGGCAGGGCGCATGGTGCCCCACAGCGTGAAGCGTTCGTCCGCCGGCCACTGCCGCGGCAGGATGGCCTGCTGCATGCGCGCGGCGATGTCCACCTCCTTGCGCAGGCTGCCCAGTTGCATGGACTCGCCGAAGGCGCGCGAGACGGCGTCGAACCAGGGCTGCCAAGCCGCGGGCACGCCGGCGCCCGCGGGCCGTGAAGCCGGGACCTCGCTGGAGGCGGCCTGCACATGCGCCACCAGCCGCGCCGCCGGACCGACGAACTCCCGCAGGGTCAGCACGTAGGCCAAGGCCATCAGCAGCCCCGTGGCCACCAGCACCGCCGCCATGCTCAGGCCATGCTCGATGCGGTTCTTGCGCTGCAGGGCCTTCAACGGTGCCACGTACACCAGCTGCCACGGCGCCGAGATGAAGGCCCGCCGCATGACCACATGCTCGCCCACCACCAGGGGCTGGCCGGCGGGCAGCCGCTCCAGCGCGGCCAGGTCGGCCGCCACGTCGGCGGGCACGGCCTGCCGGAAGCGGCCGGGCGCACGCGCGGCCAGGGGGTCCGCGAACAGGCCCGGATGCGCCAGCACCTGGCCGAAGCCGTCGATGATGGCCACCGCGCCCACGGGATGGCCAAACGCCTGGTTGATGCGCTGCAGGTAGTCCAGCCGGGTGTCGATCGCCAGCACGCCCACCAGGCGGTCGCCGGCATGCAGGGGCACGGCCACCGGCGCCAGCAGGCCCAGGTCGTCCCCGCCGAAGTACGCGGGCGCCCAGAAGCGGCGGTGGTCGGGGTTGGCGGCCGGAAGGCCGCGCCGCCACACCGGGTCGTCGTAGGTTTCGGGGCCGAAGGGCATGCGCGCCGACGGGCGCCAGGGCGTCTCCAGGTGGAAGCGGGCCGCCGCGATGAAGCGCGCCCGGGCAGCTTGCGGCAGGTTGAAGGGGAGCGCCCGCGCCAGGCCGTCCAGGCGCAGGGCCAGGCCCAGGTCACAGTAGAACGCGGCATCGCGCCCCGCCAGCCCCCCCTGCCCCACCAGGTTGCCGCTGGCATCGCGGTCGGCCACGCCGTCGAGGCTGAAGCCCGCCGGCCCCTGCCGCCAGCCGGGCGCCGAGACCGCCTGCCGCCCGGCCAGGCAGGCATCGCCACCGAGCGGCCCCTCCACCGCGCCCATGCGCAAGGCCTCGACCTCGTCGGCCGGGGAGCGCAGCACGAATTCGATGAGCTGGGCATGCCGCTCGACATGCCCCTGCACCAGCCGCAGCTCGTCGCCCAGGGCCTCACGCAACTGCCAGGCGAAGAAGCCCGCCAGGCCCAGCAGCAACACGGCATAGGCCTGCACGATGATCCGGTTGTACCGGCGGAAAAACGGCACCTGCGAGGCGCCTGGGACCTGCTTCATCCGCACTCCTCGCGGATGAGCATAACCATTTACGGTTAAATCACAAAGTACTCACAGGCGCCGCGGCGGGCGCCCGTGCGTTCAGTCGATCTTGGCGCCCGACGCCTCGACGATGCCCTTCCACTTGGCGTATTCGGTGCGCAGCTGGGTGCTGAACTTCGCCGGGGTCATGGCCTCGGGCTCGGCGCCCTGGGCGTGGATGGCGGCCTGCACCTCGGGCTGGGCCAGCAGCTTGTTCACTTCGGCGTTGACCTGGGTGACGATGGCCGCGGGCGTGCCGGCGGGCGCGAACAGGCCGTACCAGGTGCTGACGTCGAAGTCCTTGTAGCCCGATTCCGCCACGGTGGGCACCTCGGGCAGCGAGGAGCTGCGCTTGAGGGAGGTGACCGCCAGCGGGCGCAGCTTGCCGGCCTTGATCTGGGCCATGGCCGAGGGCACGGAGGACACGAGCAGGTCCACGGTGCCGGCCAGCGCGTCCGTCAGCGCGGGGCTGGAACCCCGGTACGGCACGTGGACCAGGTCGATGCCGGCGGCCTTCTCGAACAGGTGGCCGGCCAGGTGGATGGAGGTGCCGCTGCCGGGCGAGCCGTAGGAGACCTTGCCGGGGGCGGCCTTGGCGGCGGCGACCACATCGGCCAGGGTCTTGAACTTCGAGTTGGCGCTGGTGGCGATGATCACCGGCGAGTAGGCCACGTGGGCCACGGCCACCAGGTCCTTGGTGGGGTCCCAGGGCAGGTTCTTGTACAACCAGGGGCCGATGACCAGGTTGTCCTTCTGGCCCATGACCAGGTCGTGGCCGGTGGGCGCAGCCTTCACGGCTTCGGAGATGCCGATGGTGCCGCCGGCGCCGGCCTTGTTGTCCGGGACGATGCTCCACTTGGCCTGCTCGGTCAGCTTCTGGGCAACCAGGCGCGAGAGGATGTCGGTGCCGCCACCGGGCGGGAACGGCACGACCAGGCGGATCGGCTTGCTGGGGAAGGCCGCCGCGGGGGCGGACTGGGCGAAGGCGCCGCTGGCGCCTCCGAGGGTCAGGGCGGCAACGGCCACCAGGGCGATGTCTCGGCGCTTCATGGTGCTTCTCGAAGTGGCAGGAAGAAGCGCCGATTATCGATCAGGCCCGCTCGAAGATCGCCGCAATCCCCTGCCCGCCGCCGATGCACATGGTGACCAGCGCGTAGCGCCCGCCCACGCGCTGCAGCTCGTACAGCGCCTTGGTGGTGATGATGGCGCCGGTGGCGCCCACCGGGTGGCCCAGGGAGATGCCCGAGCCGTTGGGGTTGACCTTGGCCGGGTCCAGGCCCAGCTCCTTCGTCACCGCGCAGGCCTGGGCCGCGAAGGCCTCGTTGGACTCGATCACGTCCAGCTGGTCGGCCTTGAGGCCGGCGCGGGCCAGCGCCGCGCGCGTGGCAGGCACCGGGCCGATGCCCATGATGGCGGGCTCCACGCCGGAATGGCCCCAGGCGACCAGGCGGGCCAGCGGCTTGAGGCCATGCCCGCGCACCGCATCGCCCGTGGCCAGGACCACGGCGGCCGCGCCGTCGTTGATGCCCGAGGCATTGCCCGCGGTGACGGTGCCGCCCTCCTTCTTGAAGGCGGGCTTCATCTTCGCCAGCGCCTCCACCGTGGT
>JACCDR012287291.1_pt1 | contig 19397 bp, 30 predicted proteins | sample 7446431 | NCBI WGS metagenome assembly JACCDR01 (sample SAMN15323443, study PRJNA562643) | freshwater metagenome | isolation source: river surface water | place: USA:Blue River Watershed | collected 2017-08-17 | reverse complement strand
CGCTCTACCTGAGCGCGAAGTTTTGCAAGTTCAGCCGTTCTTGTATTTACGGAAGATTGGTCTAGCCCTAGAGCGCGATCAATAAAATTCCCAAGAGTGCCTGTCTGGTTACGGACACTGCCGGTAGCCGCAGGAATAGCACGCTCTACCTGAGCGCGAAGTTTTGCAAGTTCAGCCGTTCTTGTATTTACGGAAGATTGGTCTAGCCCTAGAGCGCGATCAATAAAATTCCCAAGAGTGCCTGTCTGTGCAAAAACTCGGCCATTTGCGACTTGTTTTGTAACTTTATCTATACCAGCAATTTGATCTTTAACAACCTGAGAAGCATTCTTTACATTTGTTTTTAAACGATCAAAAGAATACGACATATCATTATTCGCGCGGACAATATTTAAAGCATTCATCCGACCAGTTTTTAAAGCTGTTTCATACTCTCCCGTTAAAGTTTTAACAAACTTATCAACCGAACGCTGCGCAGAATCTAAAAAGCCTGACCTTACAGAAGACGAAACCCCTGACCCCGAAAGACTTTTTTCAAAATCCCTGTATGCCTTTCTCGCCTTGTTAATTTGGGATTCATAGCGAGCGGCCATTTTTTCAGCGGCTTGTATTTCTCGCTCTTGTCGTGCGATTTGAGAATTGGCAGTTTGCCGACGAGACGAAGAACCACCACCCACGCCAATATTACTAACTTTTTTCTCAACACTATCGGCGGTGCGGGCAAGTGCTTCTAATGCCTTAGTGGCTGCTTTTACTTGTTCAACATTGACGTTAATTGCTAGGCCCGCAAGAGAGTCAGACAATTAACTACCTCCTCTTTTGCGTAGGTGCGCTTGCACCACTGGTTGCGGCCCCTTTTGCTTTCTGCGCTGATTTTGATAAATCATTTTGCGCTTTTAAAAAGCAACTATCTATGGTGTTAATACCATTAATTTCATAGGGAAGCAATACTTTGCCTGTCAAGCGGCAATAAGCATCTATCTCAGTAAATGAAATCGCGTTCAAGCCAAAACCATTTGATCCCCTACAAGAATTTAGGTCAAGGAATGCTTCCCACGCAAAAGTATATTCTTCTGGAAAATCTGGCAAAGTAAGTTTTGCCTCAAACTCAGCGCGTTTTTGGCGCGCTGAGTTTGTATTTACACGAGACAAATTTTCGATAGCACTAGCAAGGTTATCGGCCTCGCTAGTGCCATCTTCTTTCTTCATATTAAGAAAGAAGTACGACTCGCAATACTGTTTTAATAGTTCCTCAGATTGCTTATAGAAACGTGGCGCGGTCGTCTAGCGCCTCGCTCACTTGTTCACGAATCCACGAAAAGCGCGGATCGGTATAAACGACACGGGCAGTCGCGACATTAAGATCAACCTTTAGGGGCGTGCCGTCGAGGGCGATCAGGTTCCAACTCTTTGTGGCGGCCACAAACGTCTCCGCAAGTTCTGCCTCCATCTCATCCGCCGTCATAGTGGCGCGACCACGAGCTTTTAGACGCTTATTGGTGGCGGCCTTACGCACAGCAACGACTTCTGGGCTATCTAACGAAACAAGTTCAATATACGCTTCGTTGCCATCTGCGTCGCGGATGGGCTGGCGAGTCTTCGGGTTGAGAATGGATACCTTAACCGTTTGGTTAACATCGATTGCAAGTGCGTCAAGATTCATAACTTAGATTCTCCATATAGGGTGAATGGCTAGAAGCCTTTGTGTATGTGTGTTATTTGAGAATGTCAATACAAAAAAGGCGCCTTGCGGCGCCTTTTAGGTAAAAACATCAAATAATTTACGAAACGTTGCTGCGCTGAATGACAACAGCCGAAGTGCCCTGTGTCGTATTGGCAGCAAGGGGCTTTAGCGCAGTAAATGGCATCTGTAGAGTAATGCCGGTATCGGGGCTATCATCCATATCCGAGCCGCTATACTTGATGCGGGGCAGCGTGATCTGGAGGAAGCCAGTCGTGCTATCAAGCGCGCTACGATCTTGGAAACGCAGGATTAGCGAACTCTCAGTCTCATTCACAAACTTGTTGTGCATAGTCGCATCTGTGAACAGAACGGTAATCGTGCCGGTGATATCAGCGTAACGGCCAAATAGCATATCAGGAACAGTTTCGCGACCATATACTTGGGGGCCTGCCATGTTGTTGTTGATGGTGATTTCCGCACCCGTCACAAAGCCCATAACAGCCGCGCCTTCATAAAGTTCACCAAACACGCTAGCAAAAGGCGTGGTCTGTGGCGCAGCGGTGTAGGACGTAGCAAGAGTAGTGGCAGAGAAGCCAGAACCATCCTGACCCATAAGGCCGAATGTCACGCCCACCATGCCAGAAGCAGGAGCAGAAATCGTAACCTGATTTACACGAACCCCTTTGAAATTCTGGTAAAGGCTGCGATCAGATAAGAAGCGCTCAATAGTGAAAGAGCGATATGTGTTACCCATGCTGACTTTGCGACCGGCAACCGCTACGATACCAGAAGCGGTCATGGTGGTGCCGATGGTGCCTGGCTCTACTTCAATGGTGGACACGCCCACCGAAAGGGCTGTAAAGAGGCGATCCGTAAGGCCGGGGATGGAAGAGGGCGACACCGAAGAAACACCAAACACGTCGCCAATACGAATACCGAGAGTCGGGAAGTTGGCAGAAGTGCAAGTGATGCGGTTGGCGCCAATATTGGTGCTAATAGAAGTAAACGCGGCCGAGGCTCCGGTTGCCCAAGTGCCACCCATAACCGCCTGTAGGAAATCGTCCCACGAAGACACGCTAAGCTCGCCGCTTACGTCACCATTAGCGCCACGATAACCGTGGCGCACGTCTTGGCGCATACGATCAGAGCGACGCTCTTCGGACTGGTATGCTTCTTTAGTAAGGTTCATCGAGAAAGTCGCGTCGCGAATTTCTTGAAAAGCCGAACTTGCTGGGGTAGAGCCGTAAACCGACTCTGCGATGTATGCGACTTGAACAAGCGAGCCGACTGCAATGCTACCGCTCATGTAGGATATCTCCCTATGCTAAGCGCAGCGCTCAAACGCTCGCCGCTAATCTATGAAACTACTCGTTAATACGTTTTTAGACAATTAAAGTCAAGGTTGCGAGAAATGTGCTACCCACTCAACTTCAATTGTAGATCGGTAGAAAGGCCCTTCTCGTCTTGATTGGGATACTCGCGGCGTTTCTGCGATATATACAGGTGTATCGTTTACGGTAGTCAAAGACGTTCCCCGCTTAAAATAAACGCGTAACGCGCCGACTAAAGTATCATTTGTAATTGTTCCGCGATCAAGTGGTGTGTAAACGTCAATTTGATATATTCCTGTCTCACGCACCATAGCTGACTTGAAGCGGGCAGTTGCAACGCTATTTGCGGGGATAAAGTTCACTCGAAAATGGCTTTTAGATGTGTCGGGCGTAAACGAAACGTTTTCCCACCCTACAGGGATCGGGGCCACTACATCAGGGACTTCTGTAATCGCAGAACCCCAAGTGGTATCTTCTTCCCACGAATCATCAAATCCGCCAAAACCCCACACAATGTCGAGAGATAGGAAGTTTTGAAGATAAGTATTAAGGGTATCCCGAACCGACTTAAGACTCATCCTCTAGCCCTCCTAGCAGCCCGGCCAACAATTGTGCCCCACCGCTTTATGTTGATGCGCGCCATGCCTTGCGGGGCTTGATAAGAATATCCACCGATGGTTTTCACGGGGTTTGCAAAGCGATAACCCCCAAACTCTAGTTGGCGAACATAAGGGACGCTATTCATAAGATTAAGAGAACGGTCAATTCTTGGATTGTAAGTCAGATACACTTGATAATTATTTCGGTTAGTTACAACACCTTCGGGGTCTAAAGATGGTTTGGTGCGAGCCAATCCGTTAATGCCTGCAACCCACCCACCTTTTGCTTCTCCAACAGTGTCGGCATCATACCAAACACCAGTCTCCCCATTCGGACCAAAGAGGCTATCTACGGGGGTTTGGTGGACAATCCGTTCAGACAATTCATAAACTGCTTCTACGACTGTATTCTTAAGTCGTTGCCCAGCGAGTTTTACAAATTTATCTATATCGGACTTAAAACTCATCGCACGGCCATAACACGATATATAACGGCTACGCCGCTTTCAGGAATCGGTTGCGCCTTTGTAATCTGAAAAACGTCTGTGCTAGTCGCTGGAGTCTTAATAGTCATACCGGCTTCTGGCGCAAAATCCATTCCACTAGCAGTTAAAAAGATTTCGACTTCTCGGCGCTGCGCCATCTCCCCGTTGTCGAAGTCTTCTTCTTTAGAAAACGATTTACCCACTACGTCTTGGGTAATGGTAGACGCGGTAACGCCGCCTGTCTGCGGGTTGAAAGTGGGCGAGCCTTGCTTAGTAATGCGGAACACATCGCCATACTTTGTTAGGATGCGTAGCCCTGCGCCGTCGCGTAATCGAGTAAATAAATCACTCACGAACGGAAAATCCTGCCGTTAACGCCACTCATACTTAGGACCGGACGTAACATCAATTCTACGTCTCGGAATACAGTAATGGCGGGGGCATTATTTGCATACTTAACTCGAATTGGCCCGATTTCTTCCTCAACCGCAAAGTCTCCCCTTACTAGATCGGGAGACAAATTAACATTGGGGGTTGCGCGAATAGCCAAAGCACAAACCGCGTTTTTGACTTCAACCGGGATTACACTTTCACCTTGTGTATATCCGTCTTTACGAGTAGCCCAAGCGCGAGGCCAAGAAAGAGCTTGGGTTTCGGTTTTCTTAACGCCAATCCAACGCTCAAAATAGTTACCTTCAAGGTAACGCATTGCTCGCATAATGACAGATTCAGTTACATGCGAATGACTTAGACCATATAGGTCAGCATAAGCATTTACGTCAGCTAACGAGACGTATGACTGAGAATTAATTTTACCAGACCCGTCTTCGATAACTAGCGCCACGTACTACCTCCTATTGATGAGCATGTCTGTTTCTTCATCCAGCCATAGGCGATCTGATAATGGTAGATCAGCCGTGTAGCCATAGAATTGCTCAAACCAAGGCCCACCTAAAGTATAATGGGCAATCTTAGCATCTTGAATATCATAGCCTTGCTCACCAATCAAGACGTTCCACTCTTTAGGCAATGCACCAATTTCTTGATCCCCTAACCAGCAAAAACGATGTAAGTCTCGTCCAGGGAGCGTATTGACCATTTTTAATGTCAATCGGTCATTCGATGGGTGGTCACAATTAAAAGCCATGACAGAAGACCAGTTTTTTCGGCTATACAATGTTTGCGTCTGCCCATCCGTTTTGTTTTCAAGACTAGGTTGGTAATTATGCTTGACGCACATCAAGGCATACTTGTCATCAAGATAAGGAAAAAGAGTAGTAATGTCGTCAAGGAACAAAACGTCGCAATCAACAAAAAGCGCCCAACCAGATTTTCCTCTTGCGACTTTATGTAAAATTGGGGTCAAGAACCGAGAATTGGCAAACTCTGTGCTTTGGGGTGCGTCTGAAATAACATCCCACATCTGGGTGCCGCGTCTCTCAATCGGGCGGCTGAGATAACCTTGAGCGGTCAAATCTTGAGCTTTAAGCGGAACGACTTTTACACTACATGAGGCTCTTCGCTTTAAACTATACTCGGCAACGTTGTAGGCATCTTCTTCGCGGGGATCGTAACCCATATAAACGTGAAAAGGATAGGTGATAGTCATGTGTTACTCCCAAGTCAAAATAAAGTCGTCAATCACTCGCTCTACGGGCTTAGCACCCCACGACATAAGTAACTTAATTGCGTCGTATTGCCCCCACTCATAGAAATCATGGGGTTTTTGCTCAATGCAAATTACAGGCTTACAGCGGCGAATTGTCTCTTCACCGCCTTTTATGACCGCGTATTCAAATCCCTCTACATCAATCTTGATGGCATCAACATCCCCAAGATCGTAAGCATCAAGGATCGTTGTCTTTACCTTGATGTGCTCAGCACCATCAATGCGCTTAGATGGATTGGTAGGGGCTAAATGGGTGTGGCCAGAATTTTCTAATTCAAAAGAAATTTCAACTTCGTCACCATCTCGATCAGATAGCGCGATCTTGTAAAGCGATACGTTATCTCGGGCTTCGGTCGGATGCGTCAAGACATTCCGCTCAAAGCAATCCTGCAACACCGGAGTTGGCTCAAAAGCATGCACTCGCCTAAAATACTTACTAAGGTGCATGGACCAAAGCCCTACGTGCCCGCCAATATCTAACACCGTTCGGCGGCGGTCAAAAGGCACATGTTTTAGAAAAGTGCCTAGTGTTGCCAACTGGTAACTACCGCGCCCGCCCGTCTTTTGAGCAGTTTGTTTAAGGTATCCAGTTAAGTGCTTTTCCTTTTCAGGAAGCCAAATACCCGCGATTTGAGTGATGCTCATTATTACTCTCCAATTACAATGTCAGATTGGTAAGACGCGCCATTCTCTTTTCGGGCACCTTTTAGGTGGTCGATGTATTGGCGCCAATCTGAGTTGACAATTGGGTGAGACGCAAAGAATGACACTTCATCTCCCAAATTGACTACTCGCAAAAAGCCATCCTTCTGTGCGCCTGCCGCCAAAATGTCCATAACATGGCAGTCGGTCCAAGCTGGCATACGAAACAACTGGTCGTGTTCATAGCATTCCCAAAGGATGCGGATAAACACAGGCACATTCTCATAAGAATAGCGGAACATAATAACGCCGCCTTCCATATGATTATTATCTCGTTGGAAATTTCCAAAATGCGCCCAAGCCGGAAACTGATTTTCAAGAAATTCTTCGCTCATTGGAGTCTTGAAAACTGTGTCACCGTCAAACCAAATAAGAACATCTGGCGCTTCAAGCGCACCATCTGAAATGAGGCGTTGGGTAGCTGCGATGGCCGCTGGCTTATGACTAAACTTTACCGCGTCAAATCGGTAGTCATACGTGTCGCCAAAACGCCCGTGACAAATCGGGGAGCAATGCCGATACTTGAATTTAACAACTTCTGGAAAAACGTCGCCCAAGATTCCATAATGAACTCGTGGTGATTGCGGCACGTCGCCTTCTAGAGGCGCGTCGGTAAAAACAATTAAATCACCCACCATATTTTGGATAAAGGTTTGGATCATGGTTTTTCCATAAAGGTCAAAACCACTTTGGCTAAAAGTCGTGACTGATAAATACTTCATTTTATTCCTTTGTGCTTGTCGCGGATCGCTTGCGGGGTACAAAAGTGCGTGCTTGTTCTACAGCCGTCACATCTGATACTGCGTTGTAATCACTAACCTTACTTACTTCTTCTGCTTTGGGTTCAGCGCGAACGCTACCGCGAACCTTTGCAACAAGAACCTTGTGGTTCTTTTCGGCTGCTTGAAAAAGTGCTTCGAGAGATTGGCTATCAACTAGAACTCGCATTACAGAACCTCATCTTGGTTAGCCTTAGAAGGGCGTCCGGGCTTCTTGTTAATCTTGACCGTCTGGCTACCACCAATAGTGGGCACAACCCGCTCTACGGGCGTCTGCGGCGTAGGATCAGGCACGGGTTCGGTGCTGACCGCTGCGTACTCACCCTTAGTCTCAGGATCAGGGGTCGCATTCGTGTTGATCGTAACGGCTCGCGCCTCATAAGCCCGCTGAGCATCACCAAAAGCAGGAGACTTCGGGTCTTTGACTCGCGTCATCTCAATGATTTCTTGCTTCTGTTCGAAACGAACTTCCTTGTCAGAAGCGTCGCCTGAACGCATGCTGATTACGTCCCAATCCTGCCACGAACCTAGATTCAAGGCATAAGTCGTTTGGTTGACGATGCGGATAGAACCGTTATGCTTATGTCGCAACTTCATAGTGGGTAATACAGCCATTACTTTTTCCTCATCTGTTTACGTGGAGAAGGAATAAAGACCATCGCCACAACTCGGTTATCTTCATGCTTGTGCATTAAGATAACGCGGTTTTCCATCGCATACTCTGTCGCCTCCCCAACTGTGAACGGGGCGTCGTCATAAGTCTGCCACATAAGGGGCGCACTATGGCGGGGTCGCTCTCCGATTGCAACCCATTGGTCACGAATTAGTCGCATGAAATATTCACCTTCACTGGAACATGGTTATCGGAATAGCAAATTACATTTCGGATACCGCTGTATTGCAAGGCTGGCAAACAGTGGTTGCATGGAAAGCTGCAACCATCTGTATGGCTTTTCGTCCAACGCGCAACAGCGATACTCGCCCCCTCTACGTCTTCTCGATCCTTAGAAGCAAGTAAGAGTGCGTGCATTTCAGCATGGAGAGTTGAACCTTTGCGGTTCCATCGGTGCTGAAAAGGGTGCCCGCCAAGTCGGTTAAAGCCTCGCGCCAACACCCTATTACGCTTGAATAGGATAGCGCCAATCTTGTGTGGGTTGCAGTTGGATGATAGCGCGAGCGAGCTAGCAATAGAAAGCATTGTGATTTCTCGCTCACTAGGCGTCGTTGCAGGATATTGAGAAAGCCTTGATAGATTTGTATAAACTCGCATGGATTAGAAGTCCTCTACTGCGGATGAATTAGTTGCTCGCCTCTCGGTGCAAGATGGACAAATGCGATTGTGCGGACCTTCACTAGCAAATTCTGCAAAGCACGCCAAGCAATTTCTTTTGGTTTTTGGCTTTACCACCAAAGAAAATGCGTCCATCTCCCATTTGATTTGGACGTGGTGGGTTTCGCGATTAAGGGCTTTGGCAATATCAGAGATAGAGAAGCCTGCGGCTTTCCAATCTCTTGCTTGTCTTAGATCGCGTTCATCCCAAAAACCTACATCTTTAGGCGGTTTATTATGGCGTGCCAAAGTATCTCCTAACTGTTACTTTAGCACGCCATATTACGATAAATTAATTATGTCAAGAAAAATCTTCTTTTTCAAACGCCTCTACCCACATTTGGCAAAGACGGCTTCGGACAATATCACTACTATCAAATTCACAAATAGCGGCTTGGATACGATACTTACGAGCGATGTTAAGAATCGCTACAAGCCCGGAATTACGTATATCTGTTTGTAATGGGTCACCAGAAATTACACACTTACAATTACCTAGGCGAGTGACAAAAAGCTTGATCTGGTTAAAAGTGCAGTTTTGAGCCTCGTCCAGAATAACAATAGTATCATTCTTAAAAGTGCGACCCCGCATAAATTCGAAAGGTGCAAACTCAATCTTACCGAGCCTGAGCCATTCAGCCGTCTTAACCTTACCAATCAAGTCTTCAATAATATCGAGGATCGGTAAAGCCCAAGGTGTAAACTTCATGTTAATATCGCCTGGAAGAAACCCTAAGCGTTCGCTTGGATCAGATGACACCATTGGGCGAGTAATAATCATCTTGGAGAAGTTGCCTTCTGAGATATTCTTAACCGCCCAATGCGTGACAAGGTAAGTTTTACCGACACCCGCTGAACCCATAGCGAATACTTGTGGGTAATTATTAAGGGCCAGAAGGTATTTTTCTTGATTAGGATTGCGGGGCTCTAGTGTCGGGACTTCTATGGTAGGTATTGCTTTCGGTGACGTCTTTTGTTTTTCAAGTTTACGGGCGTTTCTCTTTATTGACTTAGAACCCGACATGTAGCCTCCTAGATAAATGAGATTTGCTACTTACTTTGAAACTGAAACTTTGGCAATGTATTGCTTGTATGTTGAGGCCAATATATAATCTTTTGTTCCATAGCGCGCGGACGTGTGGGCTGTTCCCAAATATGCCAAACATAATTATGGATTGGCTGGGCAGTTCGTTCTTCCGTCCACCAAGGACGAAAACGCATCCGCACTTGTCCAGCGTAAAGGGGGCTATCAAAAAACTTAAAACGGGTAGCTGCAAAATCCCAATTAGCTCGCATCAAAAAAGCGGCCCCCACAACTAAACCTTCTTGAACATGGGCAAGAGCGTGTTCTACATACTTGTTGACCACCTTTCGGTCATATGGTGGGTTGGTCACAATCCATTCATACCCTTCATGTCGCGCAAAAGCCTCCGTGGCAGCATAAGCGTCGTGACGATATTCTCTGAGTGCGTTTACGATTCCACTGCCGTGGCTGCCACAAATATCAACGCACTCACCAAAAAGTGGCACACTTTCTACGAGCGCTAAAACACAACGCTTATCAATAGTTTGGTAGTTGTCATTTTCTTTACGCTCATATCCGCTATGGACAAAAGGGATGTTACTCATCGAGACGCAATCTCCAAAGAAATTTTACGGCGAATTGCACCAATAAATCGTTCCCAAGTATCTACTACGATTACGAAACCGTTGTGCGTCCGCACGTTCTCAAACAAAAAATCAAATAAGTCAGAACGCCTATCGCTCACACCGATAGCGTTGATCTTGATACCTTGTTCTTGTGCGGCATCGCGTGCCATAATGATCGGGGCGGGCCAAGTCTCGCCATCGGTTGAAATGTCAATCACCATCTCGTCTGGCTCACATGGGGCTTCCGCCATGTAGGAAGCCGCCTGAGTGATTGCAGGAGCAATTTGGGTATCGGTCCCCATTCTGTGTTGGACGCCCCTCACTCGGGCTGCAAATGCCCTCGCGTCCGCTTCCGATAGCAACCTTACCCATGGGATTTCGAGCCGCGTAGATTGCTCAAACGAAAAGACAGATACCGCAATACCTCCTGGTGAATTAGTAATAATTTGGGTAATCGCGTTATCTTCAAACGCAGAAGCAGTCCCCTCAACTTGCATCCTAAAGTCTTGATGCGTCATACTCATTGACGCATCAAGAAGTAGGGCGAGTGCTACGCCGCATACGTTCATCCTAAAAATGCCTTCTTCAAAGCCCTAGCATCGGATAGGGCGTTATGGGGGTTGTCAGGTTGGGGTTGAGTAGGTGGTCGTGTGAAAATACCTACCACAGGACAGTTTAATCGTGTGACGCCGTTGGGTTCAGATAGCAACGAAAAGAAATGTGCTAAGTCTTCTGGCCAATCTGCATAAACTTGCAGTTGGCAATGTGGAAAATACCATAGAATAAACGAAACGATATTTTCTCGCAAATCTTCAAGTGAAATTGGCGCTTGCTCCAATTTTGGAATAACGTGCTCTTGAACCCAAGGATTTACTGCGGTGTTAGCAACAACGCCATAATACTCTTCACCTTGGTCGCCAACTAAGGCAATAGAGATTAATCTACCGCCAAAGCTGTCGAACTCGGTGTCTACAAACGCTCGTCGCGTTCGCATATTAATACATGCCCAACGCTTGTAGGTAAAGGTCTTCAAGCGTATCAAGTTGCTCCATCTCGGCTTGATCCTTCTTGCGGCGCGCGATGATGCGGCGGATTACCTTCGAATCAAAGCCCGCACTCTTGGCCTCGGCGTAAATATCCTTTACGTCATCGGCAAGTGCCTTCTTCTCGCTTTCTAGATTCTCGATACGCTCAACAATGCTGCGGAGGCGGTCGGCTGCAATTCCAGTGTTATCAGACATTATTCAATTTCCTTCTTAGTTTGTGCTGCGTTAAAAAGTTGTCCCATACATAGGTTTACGTATGAGTTAATTACCGGGGCTTTTTCTTCTAATTTGGCAAGCCCTGTGCCAAAACCGTCAGTTGGGATACACACGTCCCTTCCTGCCTTAAGCCAAGCAATAGCAACATCGAAAGGAAAGTCAACATATTTTTGCACCTTGACTAAATCATCGTCGCAGAAATACGCCTTATCCCCTGTATATGGGCTCCACTTGGTTGGGATACCTAGTGAGTTGGGCTCACCACGCATTTCAGCGGCTTGCCCACCAAAGCCTGTGCGTTGCATGTTATCACCAAAGAGAAAGATTGTCTCTAGGTTTTGTTTGACGTGAGCGCGGGTGATGCGCTTTTTGATGTAGAGGGTCATGGTATTTTCCTTTATTATCAATCACTTACGATACCTTTTCCCGCACCACGCTTCGGCTTTAACAGGCAAGCCTTCCGCCCAAGTTGGCACGATCTCTAGCAACTTCTCGAATTCTTCTGCCGTGCCGTGGCCTTCATCCGCTTCCGCGATTACTTCGTCATGAACCGTAAGAATGACTTCAAAGCCAGCATCTTCAAGTCTGAACATACCTTCCACCATAACATCTCTCGCAATGGCTTGCACGACATTTTCCGTCCAGGTGCCGGGGGTCACAATCTGCCTGACCCATTTCCTAGTTAGCGAGTTAACTGCGCTGATCTCTACAGCCTGTCTAACCTCACCCCAAGGTGTTTTGTTCGGCACGACTTTGGCGTAAGGGTAGTTTAGTGCGCGACCCGAAGGTAGGAGAACCCGAAGATGGGGGCCGCGCATCTTCATCTTAAACATACGAAACGAGATTGTGCTTTGTGGGTTCTTGACCGCTCGGATAATAGCCTTTTCGAAGTTATACCAGAATCGAGAAATCTTGGAATACGAAGTGCGATACGTAGTTACAACCTTTTTTGATTCTTCTTCGGAAATTGTAATTCCGTCTTTTGCGCACGCTAGAATAAATTTTGCATGCCCAAGCATGAAACCTAATCCCAAGATTCCGGTTTTTCCTGTCTGTCGTTCTAGTGGGTGTTCTTTCTTATTAATTGGGCGCCCGTAAATCTTACTGGCGAAGTTACTATAGATATCATCGCCTTTTCTGAATTGCTCCACCAGATCATCTTGCCCCGCAATCCACGCTAACACACGCGCCTCAATCTGAGCAAAGTCAGCGGCGTAAAGCATTTTGCTTGGGCCAGACATGAAAAGCGAGCGCATAACATCGGCCACGACAACATGCACGGGACCAAACGCCATCTCGATTAATTCGTCATCCTCCATCTGTAAATACGGAATTGCGTCTTCTGGCTCTTTGAGCAATTCAGGTCGCGTCAAGTTTTGAAGCTGAACACCTTTACCAGAGAAGCGCCCTGTGGATGCTCCGTGGTAAAGCAAGTTACCCCGAATGCGGCCATCCTCTCCTGCCATCCTTATGATGGCTTGCAGCTTCTTCACAGAAGACTTAGCGCCCACCTGACGTAATTCCAAAGCACGCCTTACCTTTGGCGGCAAGTCCTGTTTAAGCGCCTCTGAGACGTTTTGCTTACTAAGTGATGTGAAGGTAACGCCCTGTCGGTCTAACCACGCTACGAGCCTATCGCGCTGCGTCAGCGCGGTAACTTGGCCTTCCGTTAGATCAGAGATTTCCTTATCAAGACGAATAGCCGCCTTGTCCAGCACCTTGATGCACGACTTGACGGTTTTAAGGTCAACTGCCACGCCGCGATCATTGATCTTCTGGTCAAGCAGATAGACTTGGCGCTCAGAGTCAGATAGCGGGAATAGGTGTTTGTCTGCGGCCCGTTCCGCTCGCACGTCATCGGCGCAGTAATCATAAAGACGCTTAAGACGTTCTTCGAGTGCTGCTACTTGCTTGGCGCGAGCGGCGGGTGTCTTGCCTGTGATTTCGTAGTCATCCCACCACCGAACGCCGTAGTCTTCTTCGTCTACGATTTCAACGGTATCAGACAACCTTCTTCCCCTTCCTCGGTTTCGTCATTTTCATCATGTGCCTAGACCCCGCCATGTCCTTTTGCACGTCTAGGTTAAGCGCGGCCCCCAATCCCTCTAGCGAGCGGGGCAGGGCCATGGCAGCAGCCATTGCGGCTGTGCAATACCATTGTTCAAGCGAGACTGGTGCGCAGCCATAACGCGGTGTGGCGATATACTGAGTTATGAGGCGTTCGAACTGCGCATTGTGCGCGTAAATCAAACCGCCAGAAGTGATGTGATTGTTAATTGCTTCCGGCCAAAAAAAGTCAGGCGTCCAAACTTCAACCTCTCCTTCGTCAAAAGCATACGCCATACAAAGAATGTCCGTTGTCGAGTGCTTGGCGTATTGGTAAATACCACATTTGGGTAGATCAATAGTAGATTTGGTTTCGTAATCTATGTGGAGGATCGACATACTTCTTCCAAAAGTTTAAAACCGACTCGGTTAATTTCGTACGGACCAAAGCCGCCTTCTCTGTCTTTTGCTTCGCACCGAGCCATGTAACTCGAAGTGTAAATCTTCGCGTCATCGAGAATAGGGCTATATCCTTTATAGGAAATATATGTTCGGCTTTTAGGGAACCAAACTACGAAATAATCTTGTGCCATTTTTGTGTTCCTTTAAAATAAAAAGAGATGGGGCGTTAACCCCATCTCTAGTCGCGCTACTTAGAAAATGTCAGAAGCAGCACCCTCGCCACTGACATTATCGCCCTCGGCATCGTCAAAGTCGCCCTCGGGTCGGCTGCTACCGCCACTTGCGATACGCTCACCATCGTCTAGGAACTGAACATTGTTCAGGCCAAACGACACGCCACGACCACCATCAACGTCATAAGCGTAGGCATTGACAGAAGCGCGAACATAGCAACCGGGGTATAGGCGATCTTCGTCAGTGATAAGTGGGAATACGCCATCTACCTTCTTACGATCTACTACCTTTGGTTGCTTCTTGGACGATACAGTAATAAAGATATCATCGTCGTTGAAGCCCTCCGTGCCTTCCTTGTCAGAGCCGGGGCGGAAAGGGTTCTTCATGTTCTTAGGCGGCTTGTCCCCAAACTTAGCCTTAGCAGCGGCGGAAGCCGCCGCCTTTAGCTTTTGGAACTCAGCCGTTGCCTGAGCCGCCTTATCGAAGACCAGAACCGCGCTAAACTTTGCGGGCTGGCTCTTGTAGCTTCGTGCCTCAAACAGCGAGGGAAAAGCAAGGCGGGCACGGGGTGTTACTGCATTAGTGTCACTCATTTTACATCTTTCATATACGGAGCCCGGTTAGCGTATTCGCCCCATATGAGACGCCATTGCCGAGCCATTGCTGATTAAAGGGGCAAATTCTTATTTGCGACGATAAAGTTCAAAAACTTCACAACGCTCTAATCCATTAAAGTATCCGGTCCAAGGATAGGCAGAATACCGTCGTATAACGCCATCTGGATAGGGAATTTCTAGGTGGTGTTTATCGTCGAAATTATTAGAGTCAGAATGCCAATGCGTCAAGATCAAACCTTTAACCTGTTCAGCCAAAGCCTTATCTTCATAAAGACCGACCGTATGGAAGCAACCTGTCTCATTATGGAATGAGTCGCCTTCACCGTGATACACGCCTACAAGATAGTAGGGGCGATCAAATTCTGGCGTAAAGGGTACAACTTCCGTATCGTGCCTGCGCTTATCTTTACACACAGTAAAATAATTAGGATTGATATCCCAAGAAAGATCATCTGCATCCCATTGGTTGTCAGGATCAGATTCGCGGGTAACTGTGCATCCTTCGTAAAAATCAATTTTAATTCTGCATTGTTCTTTCATTTATTTTTTCCTTATTCAAAATTCTGGAACCCATCTGCTTCCAAGATGGGAACTTCACTAAACTCATCTCCGAGCATCAGAACTACGGCGGGCCTGCGATCAGTAATAGGTGCAATCGTGTTGCCAGACGATACTGCCACAATAGCGCCCGCTAGTCTATCCTTAATTGCCTTCTTCTTACCAAGTTTTTCTTCTGCTTGTGCAGGCGAAATTAACTTCTTGGTGTAAAGGTCATCTTCTTCTAGACCCATATTCTCTAGTAGGTCAACTGCTTCTTGCTCGTCAATCCATTTTCTTTGGGCTCGCTTAGCAACGAGCTTAAAGCCGGGGATGTGCCCGCCCTTAGACAACTTATCTGCGGCGTATGCTTGGACAGAATTGACCCAAGACTTAAACGCATCCGCCTTAGATAGAATGTCACCAATTTGTGCGTCTGTTAGCGCTTCTGGTGGGGGTGGGGCGAAGCCATCATCAAACTCAGTCTGAGCAAGGGCAAGTGCTTGCTGATGAAGTGCAGGACACTTTGCTTGCGCCAAGCAGAACTTACAATGGTCGCCTGGGTTGAGTGGTGCGTCAGGCTCTAACGTGGCGTGAGCATAGCGCATCAAGTCTTCCGCCCACTCGCACCTTAGCGTATAACTGTCAATCTCAAACGTCCGCACAGGCCCGTCCGCGTGATGGTAGCGCGGCTGCACGATTGTCATCACAACCTTCTCTGGCAAAATACCATGCTCTTGTTCTTGGGCGAGCATAGCACCAAGTGCGTAGTAAGAAAGCTGCGGTGAGTTTTCTACCTTGACTGGCACACCAGCACCATACTTTAGGTCTACAACGTAAAGCGTCTTTGTGCTTTCTTCCCAAATTACAGCGTCGGCCGTCCCGAACATTGGCACGGGTGGATTAAGGGCTTCAAGGGAGAAGCGTTGCTCAATTGTTAGGTGGTTGCCTTCGGCCAATTTGAGAACAGCATCTACATAGACTTGAACGGCTTCTGCCATATCTTCGTCTACTTCAAAGCCCTCAATAATGCGTCCGATAAAAGCGGATGCACTTTCGCCTGAACGCAAACACATCTCGCTTAGTTCGTGTGCTGCTGTTCCTTCTCGTGCATAGTCAGAAGACGTATTGGGCATGCCTTCTGACAGACGCACCGAACCGGGGCACGCCATCCACCTAGAGGCAGATGACGCGCCCAAGGTCGCGTGTGCGCGTGACCCATGTGCTGGTGTGTTAGACTTCATTGCGGAACTTCCGGTAGAAGGTCATGCAGTCTTCGGCGGTAAAGTCGGTGGCCTTTACCTTGGACGTAGTTTCTACAATGCTCTTGCGGGCGAAGTCAGAGCCGTGCTTGCTGACCATCTTGGCGAGAATAGAACGGCAAGCGTTTCGTGCGCGCTCTACGTCTTGACCAAACCAGTCGTCAGGGTGATTTGGGAAGTCGGGGTTGTCGTCTTCTACGTCAGCATCGTCTTCTGATACAGTAAGAAACGGAGGGGCCTCATAACCCTTTGCAAAATCTTGCTCAGGCTCAACTTCCTTTACGTCTTCTACAAAATCATTCTCAGAAGTGGGGGTAGGCTCCAAATCCTTCGGCTTACGGGGCTTGCGGGTATTGGACTTGGCCACAATATGTTCTGTAGGGGTGTTCATAAGTGCTTCTACAGCGGCAGTTCGTGCGGCTACTTCGGCAAAAGACGTTTGAACCATCGGCTCAATGTCGTTTACAGCACCATCAGTAATCCGTGAGATTGCAAATTGTGCAATATCAAAGATTTGCGTCATGGCCTTTTCGGCTACTTGAGCGATTGCTTCATTCTTGTGCATGTGTATTTTCCTTAGTGGTTGCGGTTCCAAATCTTATAGCCCATGTAAGCCATAAGACAAACGTAGAAAAAGACTAAAATATAAATCGAGCCTGACTCCCACAGCCACATTTCGAACGGGTTGCGGTATGCTGCGATGACTTGGGTGATTTCCATTTAATTTTCTCCGGTCCAAATAACTTCTTTGCTAATTTGCGTCCTGCCTTTTCCTGCTGTTGCTTTAATATCCTTAAAGTCACGAAACGTCAACCAATCAGCACCTTGATTTTCACAAACAATCACTTGCCCTTGGCGCGATTTGCAAAAATCTGCTAACGCTGCAAAATCCACGTTGCGAGAACCATGTCTATAGAATTTACCCGCTGCTTGATACGGCGGGTCGATAAACCACGTTGCTTCTTCGTTACTGAGTAATTCAAAAGGCGTGTTGAATACTTGCCAATGTGAGATAAAAGGTCGCTGAGCAATAATTCGATTCTTGATGGCGCGACCCCAAAAAGAATTTTCGTGTGTGCCGCCTCGCATCCATTTACTAGCGGTCTTGCAAGGGGACGCTGCGCCTTTGTTTAGCCAAAAGCCAATTAACCACTTAGCTTCTTGGCACGCTTTAACTTCGTCAACGGAACCGACAATCTCTGGAAGCCTTTCGACTTCACTGTTTGGGGCGTTAATAAGAAAGTCCCACACTCCACAAATCTTTTCGTCTTTGTCAAAGAGAACCACGTTTTTATGCGGGTAGCGAGTTGAGTATCCAGCACTCCCAGCGAACGGCTCGATAATTGTGTCGTGCATTGGTGGGGGATAGTGCGGTGCTGCGCGCCACTTACCGCCATAATAAGAGAAGAATGGTTTTAGGTTCATTAAAACATAATCTCCGATATCTGTTTCGTTTTACGCATAATCACGCGCGTAATGTCTTCATCAAGGCTCCCTGCTAATGTCACGTATCGGGCCAAAACGCAAGAAGAATTTTGACCAATTCTGTGTGCCCTTGCAGCCGCTTGAACATTCTCTGCGGGTGTCCAAGACGGCTCCATGATTAACACATTATCAGCCGCCGTCAAGGTAATTGCTGAGTTGGCAGCGGTAATTTGGCCAATAAACACACGGACATTTTCATCATTTTGAAAATTGTCAATAGCCTTTTGGCGTTGAATTTTAGACGTTTCGCCAGTCAAGACTACAGGGTTGAAGTTTTTAAGGCCGATATAAAGTTGCTCAATGACTTCTTTGTGATATGCGAACAAAATAATCTTGTCTGTGCCACTCTCAAATTCATTCAGGATAAAGTCAATTGTTGGTTGCACCTTTGCCAACCCCACCATGCGCCTTAAAGTCGCCATGGCATTTAGGTTTGCTTCCTCTAAGATTTTGTCTGCTAATGTATCATCGCCAGAATTGTGAGAAGCGTTGGCCGCTTGCAAGATGGCCTGGACGTGATCGAAGTCTTTACCCTTCTCATACTTCTTAATTTCGGTAATTTGCTTCTTTGGTGGCTCTAAAACAACCGTCCCCCATTGAAGTGGTGGTAAATCTTTTAGCACATCGGTTTTTCGGCGGCGCACATACAGACCACGAAGTCTTTCTTTTAATTCGGGAATATTTTTGTTGCCGCGAATCTTTTCTACGGTTCTTGCGCCAAAATGCAAAATGTCTACATGGCAAAAGTGTTTAATGAATTGCATGTAGGTAAAGCGCCCGTCGCCTTGGCGCTCTAGACGTTCTGGGAATAGGGCGCGTAAATGAGGATACAACTCGTTAACTGCGTTTGGAAAAGGTGTTCCAGTAAGAAGCCAAACAACGTCGCAAGAGGCTATAATACCGCCTTGGCCATTTAGCCGTTCGCCGTATAGTGCTTTAGTTCTTAGAGACGCGCGGTTCTTATATGCGTGAGCTTCATCTACTACTAAAAGATCAAATCGCAAGTTTTCAATCTGTCTTTTAATATCGGCACTAATCAACATGTCTTGGCCGATAATTACTACTTCTGTGTCTTCTGGAATTATGTCTTTTGACTTGGTAATAATAAAGATTTTTCGCGGGACTATTTGGAATTTTGCAAACTCACGCCCCCAATTAATGCGGGCGACTGCGGGGCACACGACTAAAATACAGCGCAAGTTTAAAGCGTCGGCGCCTCGGATGGCTTGGATCGTTTTTCCACAACCGGGAGTATCGAAGTTGCAAGCATTTTTGTTTTTGCTGTTGAAGGCGTTAATAAAATGCTCAACGCCTTCAATTTGG
>JACCDR011158461.1_pt1 | contig 19397 bp, 18 predicted proteins | sample 7446431 | NCBI WGS metagenome assembly JACCDR01 (sample SAMN15323443, study PRJNA562643) | freshwater metagenome | isolation source: river surface water | place: USA:Blue River Watershed | collected 2017-08-17 | reverse complement strand
TCATGGAATCTTGTATTTAGACCCATCTTCTGAGCAAACTCGCTTTGTCTTGGAACTTCCCGTCGAACAAAATAAGAATATTGATGATTTTCAGGTGGCCTAAATATAGAACTTTCTGTCTATGAGTGATGCAGAAATTTTTATGAAAAGAGCAATCGATCTCTCCAAAGCAAAAATGGAGAGTGGGTGCGGCGGTCCATTTGGAGCCGTCATCGTGAAAGATGGAAAAATTATTGGTGAAGGATGGAACAAAGTCACTTCGACCAATGATCCAACGGCCCACGCCGAGGTCGAAGCGATCCGTGATGCTAGTAAAAAATTAAGCACCTTTGATCTTTCTGGATGCGAAATTTACACAAGCTGCGAACCCTGCCCAATGTGTTTGTCGGCGATTTATTGGTCTCGTCTGTCAAGAATCTTTTATGCGAACACGAAAACAGATGCTGCGAAAATTGATTTTGCTGATGACTTTATTTACCAAGAGTTTTCAAAGAATGTGACCCAGCGCTCGATTCCGATGGCAAGAATGATGGAAGGCGAAGCGATCAAAGTATTCCAACTATGGAATCAGAAAGCCGACAAAATCGCTTACTAAATTTTAAGCTACTTTTTTCAGTATATCTTTTTCTTCAGCTGTTAAATGATTTAGCTGATTATTGAGGTCTGAAAGAGCTTGCTCAAGACTGATCACCTTTGCGCCAGGATTATTCGGGTCTGCAGTCAGAATTGGCTTCTTCATTGCTTCCAGCTCTAATTCATCCATACAAAGTATTCGAAAAGCCGAAAACATCTCTGACAACTTGGATGTCACAGATCTAATCTCTTGGCTCAGTCTTCTAACTCGTGATTCCAACAAAAGCTTTTCAACCAATTGAACAAGCTTTTCTTTATCTACTGGCTTTTCTAAAATATGCCATATCCCGCTGTTTGCCGCTTGAATTGCATTTTCCTTATCAACATGACCGGACAACAATATGGACGGAAAATCGAACTGTTTCTTTCCTATTGCCTCCATCATTTTAACACCAGACATTCCTGGCATTTTAAAATCTGTGATGACAAGATCAGGAGTAAACTCAGGGTTCGCTTCTATATGAGCTATAAACTTTTCAGGTCGATCAAAGGTTAGCATCACACAATTTAAAGACTTAAGCCGAATCTTATATAAATTCAGCAATTCGACTTCATCATCGACTAAGATGACAGTCTGCTTAGATTCACTGACGCCCACTAGATCCTTACTTTTCATAGATATTTTATCGGAGGAATTAACTGCTGAGTTTAGGCTTTTAAATCACTGATTCAGATTGAGACAAAATATAAATAACTGTTTATTCAAAACGAATTTGAGCCGATTTAACTGTTGTGGAAAAGAAAACTAATTTATCAGATCTCAAAAAATTTATTGGCTTGATTTCTACCCCGTTGATTGTCAGTGATTCAAAAACAATAGTGTTCTGTAATGAAAGTGCGAGCGAACTCACAGGTTATGAAGAGTCTTCGATCGAAGCTATGCCCATAATTGAATTGTTTGAGAGACAATCATCCAAATCTATCCAAGCAATTATTGAACTGGCAGCCATGAATTCTCAGGTCACGAGAATTGCGGAACATGAGCTTCGCATGAGAAGAAAGACAGGTCGACTTTTCGATGTCAGTTTATCTGTTTCGTCTTACCAATTTTCCGGTTCAAATTATTTTATTATTTCGATTCAAGACCTGACTCATGTGAAGAAACAAGAAAGCGAAAGACGACAGCTTTTGGAAGAAACTGCTCGTATCTCAAAACTTGCTGATATTGGAAGATTAACAGCGGGGATGGCCCACGAACTCAATAATCCTCTTTCGATTTTGTCTGGATATTTGGAGAACTTGTCATACTCGGTCAGAGAAAATGATATTTCGAAGGAATCTCTTATGGAGAACATCATTCCCATAGAGAATGCTTCAAAACGAATGGCGAGAATTATCAGAGGAATGTTAGCCAAGATTCGGGACGAAAAGATTGAAATGAAATCAATTTCTCTTCTTCATATTGTCAAAGAATCTCTGATCCTTCTTCAGGGGATCCTAGATTCTCAATCTATTGAATTGAAGGTTGAAGTGGAGCCAGATATCTGGATTAACGGAGATAGCACCAGCATAGAGCAGATAATCACAAATATTATTACTAATGCTTGCAATGCTCTTGATTCAAAAAAAGAACGATTAATTCGTATTCGTTCTAAGCTTCAAGATAAAATGGTATCTTTAGAGGTATGGAATAATGGGGATTTAATCCCTGATGAAATTCAGAAAAAAATATTTACACCTTTTTTTACGACAAAGCAGACTGGTGAAGGAACTGGCCTTGGTCTTTTTATGAGTTACCAAGTCATGAAGACTCATAATGGTGAATTAGGCTTTTATAGCAATGAACAGGCGGGAACTGCATTTGTCTTGAATTTTCCCCAAGTCGCTTCACCTAAAAATCAGCTCCCTTCACAAACCTTACGCGCAATCGTGATTGATGATGATACTTTTTTTCGCCGGCTGCTCGTGAAGAAATTAGAAAAATTAAATTTTACTTGTGAGGCTATAGGAAACGGAGAAGACGCTTTAAAAATTCTTAAAGAAAGAAAAGCTTCTTCCGGAAATTTATTTGATGTTGTATTTGTCGACTTTAAGATGCCCAGAATGAACGGAGTCGCGCTCGCCTTAGAGATTAAAAAATCGGGAATTGATTTGCCCATTATCCTCGTCTCAGGCGCGATGTCAGGTCTTGAAACAAAAACACTTTGCGAAAAGCACGATTTTTTCTCCTATTTAACAAAGCCAATCGATAATTCAGAGCTACAGCTTTTGGTAGAAAGAATTAGCGAATTAGTAGAGAACAAAAAAGCAGCATAAAGTGGCGGAGAGCGAGGGATTCGAACCCTCGAAGCCCGCGAAGGCTTGCCAGTTTTCAAGACTGGTGTATTCAACCGCTCTACCAGCTCTCCGTCGACCGTTTTATTGGTTTTGAACAGTGGGAGCAATGCTTTTATGAGCTAGCGCATTGCAAAACTACAGCTGAATTTGAACTGGGAACTGACTAAAATTTGAACTTTGCGGTGACAGAAACTTCGATTTTTTGACCTTTGGTCTCTAATCCTGGAGCCGAATCCATCTCCGCAACAGCATTCATCGCTTTCATCATGAATGGACGTGATCCAGAAGCCATATTTTGACCCTCAACGGCCTCTAAAAGCTTCAAATCACCTACTGAGTGCCCTTTCAGTAGGCGTTTTGCCTTATCCTGAGCACTGGCGAGAGCCACCGAAAGACAGTCTTTATAGGCCTTATCATAAGTCTCATCCGATAGAAAAAGCTGAAGCTGACCCATTCCTTGAGCACCGACCTTGAGGACGGCGGGGATGACGCTCCCTGCACGATCAATTTCCGAAGTGATGAATTTCAAAGACATCGATGATTTAAAGCCCCGCGAGGTCTTTTTGTTGTTCGACCAATCCACATCTTCATACACATTGATGGACTCTGTCTGAAGTTCTTGATCCTTAAAGTTCATCTTTTTGATTTCATTGCGGATCGCTTCGTAAATTTCTGTGGTTTTTCTCTGCGCCTGAACAGTTGTGGATGCTGTATGTTCCGCAGAGAAAGTCAGCGCCACGCGATCAGGTAAGACACTCTTTTCACATTTACCAAAAACAGTGACTTCGCCGGCATGAGCGGAAACAGAAAAAAACAAAATGACAAACAAAATTCTCAACATCAATTTTCCTTATTTGGCTTTAATATGCGTCAAGCCATTCATATATTTTTGAATCGCTTTAGGTATAAGAACAGACCCGTCCTCTTGCTGATAGTTCTCTAAGATAGCGATCAAGGTTCTGCCAACGGCAAGCCCTGAACCATTCAGTGTGTGAACAAACTGAGGCTTTCCACCTTGAGGCCGGAAACGAATATTCGCACGACGTGCCTGGAAATCCTCGAAATTAGAACAAGAACTGATTTCTCGATAAGCTTGTGCTCCCGGCAGCCAAACTTCGAGGTCAAAACATTTCGCTGCTCCAAAACCGATATCTCCTCCGCATAAAAGCATTCGCTTAAATGGAAGCTCTAAATCTAAGAGCACTTGTTCTGCATGGGTCGTCAATTGCTCATGAAGCTCATAAGATTTATCCGGATGAGAAAATATCATTAATTCGACTTTATGAAATTGATGCTGACGAATAAGGCCTTTGGTATCTCTTCCATGTGATCCAGCTTCGCTTCTAAAGCATGGAGAATAAGCACAGAATTTGGCAGGGATATCTTTTTCTTCTAAAATTTCTCCAGCAAAATAATTCGTTACAGGGACTTCGGCTGTTGAAATGAGATGATAATCCGTTCCTGTTAGATGAAAAACATCTTCCGTGAATTTAGGAAACTGTCCCGTTCCTACATAAGAAGCTGTGTTCACAATGTAAGGTGGAATCATTTCAGTATAGCCGTGTTTCTGAGAATGCAAATCCATGAAATACTGAATCAGCGCTCTTTCTAATTGAGCCGCATAGGATTTTAAGAAAGTAAATCTTGCTCCAGTGACTTTACCGGCTCTTTCAAAATCAATAATTCCAAGACTCTCCCCAATTTCCCAGTGTTCTTTTGCTTTGAAAGAGAATGTTTTCGCATCACCAATTTTTTTTACTTGGATATTTTCAGCTCCTGATTTTCCTTCAGGAACAGAAGCATGAAGTTTATTCGGCAGAGTCATCAAAATCTCTGTCACTTTGATTTCCGCTTCTTGAGCCTTCGCTTCCATGTCTTTCACGGACCCTGCAAGCTTGCCCATTTCTTCAATCAGGCTCGCAGCATCTTTACCTTCTCGTTTAAGTTTTGCGATATCTCCAGAGACTTTGTTCTGATTCGCTTTCGCCGTTTCAGCAGCAGTGATCAGCTCTTTTCTTTTTTTGTTAAGGCTCATCACTTCCTCAAGAGAAGCCGTTGAGGCTCCCCGCTTATTCAAACTTTGCTTATACTCGTCTAAATAAGAAGGACCATTTTCAGATTTTTTTTCTAGCAATTTAATATCAATCATAAGATTTGAAACTTTCTATGGAGCAACTTGAATATAAAGTCTTAAAAGAAGAGCCACGAGCACAATAAATAAATCAAAAAGAAGCACAGACCCTACGGACCATTTGCTGATCAATTTAAAAATAAGAGCGGAGACAACAACAAATATAAAAACAAAAGAAAAGGTCCCATAGGCCATCATCTCTTGCCCAATCAGAGAAAAAGTCAATGCCACCAAAAAAGCCGTTAATAATTTGAGAACTATTCCAAAAATAGAAACGGAAGTATTCTTTACTCCGTCTTGAACCTGACCTGCTATTTGTCCCATTTTATCTGAAATTCCCATACTGTTTCCTTTGTCGCCAAAACGCAGAGCTTATCTCTTTTATTTTCTATTTTCCATTGCTGATAGAAATAATTTTTCCTTCAATTTCGCGCCGATCCGGAGCATTGGGAGATAGAGCAAGGTACTTGTTATAAGCTTGAACCGCCGCCCGGTTATCCCCTTCGATCTCATAAATAGCCCCTTGCTCACGATAAATCTCTGCTAAGCCTGATTCTTGGCTAGCAGCAATATTAAGCATACTTTTCGCAATGTCCGCACTTCCACCTTGGCGATAACAGCGGGCCATTTTGACATAGAGCTCAGCGCCAACTGGTCTTAACTTGAGGGCTTGTTGATACTCGCCGGCGCATTTTTGGAACTGTTTTTGAGAAGAGTAAACTTCGGCTGCCAAAATATAGGAATCGGCTAAATTTGGGTTCAGTTTTCTCTCCGCCATCGCTGCCTGAAGAGCCTCTTCTGTATTACCCATTTGGAAATAAGATCTCCCCATCCAATAGTTGAGAAGAGGGTACAAAGAATTGACCGCTTGAGCTCTTTCAAACTGAGTAATCGCTTCCTTGTATTTTCCCGTTTCAAAGTAAAGCTGACCCACCTTGAAAAGGCCTTCTGCATCCGATGGATCAATCACGGCGGCCTGAAGGAATTCTTTAAGGGCTTTCGCCGTCTGACCTTGTAACTGATAGGTTTCGCCTAAGCCTAAACGAGCTTTTTTATTCTTGGGATCTGCGTCCACAATCTGCTCATAAATTCTTTGAGCTTGAATCGCTCTTTCTTGTTCTCGGTAAAGCTCTGCCAGAGCATAGCGAAATTCAATCGAGTAAGAAAATTTATTGATCAAATCTCTCAAATAGATAGCGCCTGTTTCAATTCCTTGAAATTTGGTTAAAATTTGTGCGTAAACAATTTGAGCTTCGCTATTCGTGGCATCAATTTCAATCGCTCTCACTGCGTACTTTTGAGCAGAAGAAAAATCACCTGTGGCACTGAAAGACTTTGCTAATAAAATCAAAGTTTCAATATCGTTCTCATAGATCTTATTCGCTCGTAATAAATAGGCCGTCGCATCTTTCATGTTATTTCGACGAAATTCGACTAAGCCATATCCACGCAGGACTTCGTAATTATTCTGAAATATTCGAGCTGCTTTATTGAGAATTTGCGTTGCTTGAATAAAATTATACCTTTGAGAAAGATAATCCGCTTGCAAGACATAGGCTGTTGTTAATTTGCTATCAGCTTTGATTGCTTTATTTAGCCAGTTAATCGCTTCATCTCCCTGGCTAAGAATCCATAAACATTTTGCGGCCTTCATGGCAGCAACGGCGTTCGTCGGATCTAAATCAAATGCGGCTTTGTATTCTGCCTGAGCCGCTAAGCAATTTCCTGTTCGTAAATGCTGATCTCCTAGATAAACCAATTCGTTATTCTGTGCTGCTTTTCCGGTGATCGCGGTCGATCCCCCCAGCTTCACAAGCAATTCTTTAATTTGCGCGTCACCTGGATTTAATTGGTATGCCAAAGTCGCATTTGTTTTCGCTGATTTCATGTCGTTCTTATCAGCATAAACCAAAGCTAAAAAGAATCGTGCGCGAGCCTCGTCTAATCGAGACAGTCTCCCTTGAGAACTGACAGCGCTGGAAAGCATTAGAATAGCTTCTTCTTGCTGACGATAAGCTTTGAAGATCAAAATTCCATATTCAATCTGAGCCAATTTGTGTTTTGGATTTTTTTGCAAAACAGTTTGAAGAGATTTAACTGCTTCAGCAGCTTTATCACTGCGAGCATTAAATTTTCCCGTATCAAAAATGGGTTTGATCCATTCCGGCCAAAGCTGATGAGCTTTATCCATATAAAGAACAGCTGATGAAACATCTCTTTCTTCATAAAGAAGCTCAGCCTTGAGCGCATACAAGACAGGGGCGGTCGATAGAGCAGGTTGATTAAGAGCATATTCCACGACGCCTCTGGCCTCTTTATATTTGCCTTGGGTCATCAGCTTGGTGACTTCGCAGTAAATGCCATCAATGCCTGTTGGATCCAGCGCACGCGTCGCTTTTGCCATATTGATCACGGCGTTGGTGTCATTGGTATCTTGTTTCACATAGGGCCAAAGCTCTTTGTAGACAAGGCAAAGAGATCCCCTTGCATTTAGATTTTGTGGGGCGGATTCGATCACAGCAACGAGCTTATTCTGGGCATCGGTATAAGTTTCAAATGTATCCTGAGTATATGAACCGATCGCCTTTTGAACTGCCGTTTTAATTTCCGCCGAAGTTAAGGAACTGCTCGACATTTTTCTTGGAAATAGAAGGTTTGGTTTTTCAATCCCACCTTTCGCATCTTCATCTGGTAAATAAAAGAAAGCTGCTGCCATCACCATAAGACTGGCAACGATGAGACCCATTGGTAACCAAGGAAGAGATTTTTTTTCCTCCGTTTCGATCTCAGTCATTTTTTTTAAATCAATTGTCGGAGCTGCTGAAAATGAATTGGGATTAATAGGTTCCGCCGACATTTTCTCTAAGATTCGAGGTTTTTTCTGTTTCTTATCTAGGCTTTCAGTGACCTCAGCCGGAGGCTTAACGATCACCGTCTCCATTTCAAATTTTTGTAATTTTTCTTGGGGAGTTTTGCTTGGACGTAAATCTTCTTTTGGAGCTTTATTGACTTCTTCTAATGCTTCTAAAAGCTTGTCATAAAAATCAGGCTGTTTGGAAATGGGACTCCATCGTCCGTCCGGATATCTTTTGATTTCTTCAAGACCGGCGAAGGCACCGTCGACAATAAGCTTAAGCACCGCTTCGGTGCCATAAGGACCGATCTGTTTGCCGCTTTGAGTTTTAATAAGCCACTGAATCTCAATAGAATCACGTGGGGGAGCTTTAGCCATGGGGAATATTGTAATAAGAATTAGACGACTTAGCAGGTCCTGATCCCAACCTGGTTCCGTTTTTTTGGTACTAACTTGGAACCAGGAACCCAGCTTGGAACCATAATGCAGTGCATTTATGCCGGTTATTTCAAGATGTTAGCTATTTCGTTGGCACAGCCCTTGCTCTAAGGGTCTGCGTACAGGTTTTCAATCAATGTATTCAAACAGGGGTAGGAGTTCAAAATGAACAAATTCATGGGCAACACAAATCTACTTAGAAATGCATTAATCACTCTTTACGTTTTAATCGTCTTAGGTTTTTCGGCGACGGCAAAAGCGCAAATGAAAATCATGCCGATCTCAAATACACCCGTTCAAGTTCAGATTCAGAGTTTTGTTGGCCAAGTAGCAATGACTTTAGAAGGTCAGTTCTACCTTATCGTGACTGAAGATAAAGTGTTTGAATTAAAATCAAACATCGATCTTTCAGATTTCAACGGTTTAATGGTTTCAGTTGATGGTTACGAAGTTAAACATAAAGTTGGACCTGTCGTGGAGTTGGCATCTTTGGATCCCCTCCCTAGAAATAACGAAGCGACAGTTGCACCTTTATTAGTTGTTTTTGGAATTAGCGAAGTTTCTAACTAGAGATTTCGGTTAATAACCGCGGTCTCAGCCCCAGATCCCCTCTAAGGGCTGAGACTTTTCTTTCAAATTTTAAGTTCTTAAAACCCCGTTCGGATCCCCTCCATGAATGGGGTTTTTTTTATCTATTTTTCATCAATAAAAATAGGGAACGCAGAGACAATACACTGGTAGACAGAATTTCGACTTTGCGGCTCGCTCAGTGCCGCACAATCACTTCTAAATTGCCTAACCAAGTCTTTAAGGCGAGGTATGTCTTTCGAATCAATTCGAATGGTATAGGAATGCTGTTCTCTAATATTAAGGGGCAGCTTCCAAGAAACCTCTGAAAGCTTGTTTGCCAATTGAAAGTATCTTTGGCAGGTTTCACTTTTGATTCCAGGCAATGTTGTCAATGGTCCTTCAAATACTCTCACTAGTTTTCTTTCTTTATTCTCTTCAATTAACTTTTCTTTCAACAACCTATCAACTGACTGATTGATTTCGTCGATCGAAAAAGCTCCCCTAAGGATCGCCGTGATTTCTTCTCGATTCATCTTGGTATTAATACCGCAAAGATTCAGTACGATGGTGTTCAATGGACTTGCGAAGAAATCGTGAGCAACCGCATAAGACATGGGTTGAGAATTTTCCCGATTTTCATTTTCTTTTTTAAACAGCAACTGATCAAAAGATTGTGCTTCTTTGAAGCTAAGATCCAATGCATTCTTGAACTTTAAGCCATTTAACTTTCGACGATCTTTGAGGATGTGTTTAAAGGTAATTCTTGAATGAATCCCCAGATTCCCCAACCACTCGATGAATTCCATTTGACTGAGATTTTTTCTCACAGAATCAGAGAAATTTGAAAAGTATTCGGTTAAATTTCCAGATTCCGAAATTGAGGGAATTTTATCCATACCTGTATAAAATATCATCAGCCTTCAGGATGTCATTTCGAATATAATTACCCTGGTCCTTGGTCTGAGACTTGCTGTTGAGGTAGTAAAGAATTGCGTAAGAATGCATCTCTGCCTCTGCCAATTTCAATCATTATTAAAATTTAGAGGTTTTTATGAAAATGACTTTGTTATTAACAGCTTTGCTGTTCCCAGCATTATTAATGGCGCAAGACGGACCTGGAAATTCTGCTGTGAAGAAATGTGTTTCTCAAGCAGAACGTGATTACATTTCGTTTGCTCAAAAAAAGTATAATTCTGATTTGATTGAAATAGATTCAATCAAGCCAGTAACCACTCAACATGCAATCGGGCTAGTTATGACTGAGGGATTCCTCGAAGGTAAACGAGCTCAAGAAGCCATTTCTGAAATCAATAACAATTACGGTTGGATATTCGAGGTCGTTTCTAGCTCTGAAGGTGGGTCGCAAACTGATGTACTACTGACAGAAAAAGGATCATGTAAATTACTCAATGTAGTTACCGTCCAACAAGAATAGGTTTTCTAGAAGCTCCGATACAATCGGAGCTTCTATTCAGCTCTTTTGACTTTAGCACCTAAAGAAGAAAGTTTATTTTCCAAACCTTCATATCCACGATCTAAATGATAGATGCGACCCACGGTCGTTTCACCTTGCGCAACCAAGCCGGCGAGAACAAGGCTAGCACTGGCTCTGAGATCTGTTGCCATGACCGGAGCCCCTTTTAATTTTTGCCGAGCACCTCGAACAATCGCAACCCGAGTTTTCGGAGTGATGTCAGCCCCTAAACGAATTAATTCTTGAACGTGCATAAATCGATTTTCAAAAACAGTCTCAGTAATAACACTGGTCCCTTGAGCACAAGTCATCAACGCCATATATTGAGCCTGGAGATCTGTCGGAAAAAGAGGATAAGGATTTGTCGTGATGTCCACTGCGGACCAGGCCTGACAAGGTTCAATCGTCACACTCTTTTTGTCTGTGGTAATTTTAAATCCAGCATCCCGCATTTTAATAATCAAAGAATCAATATGTTCAGGAAAAATATTTTTAACTGTGACGGATCCTTTGGTCATTGCGCCGGCAATCAACAGAGTTCCAGCTTCAATTCGATCTGACATAATCGAATATTCAGCAGGCTTTAGCTGTGAAACACCTTCAATCGTGATCACACCGGTTCCATGACCTTTAATCTTGGCACCCATGGAGATCAGATAATTTGCGAGATCCACAATTTCAGGCTCTTTAGCAGCATTTTCTAATACCGTCGTTCCTTCAGCCAAAACCGCTGCCATCATCACATTTTCAGTTCCACCAACAGTGCAAGTCTCAAAGGTAAAAGTAGCCCCTTTTAATTTTTTAGCATGCGCTTTGACGTACCCTTCTTCCAAGGTGATCTCAGCACCCAAAGCTTTCATTCCATCAAGATGAAGATCGATAGGACGAGTTCCGATAGCGCAGCCACCTGGCATTGAAACCACGGCTTCACCATATTTAGTCAAAAGAGGACCCAAACAGAGAATGCTCGCACGCATTTTTCTCACCAGATCATAGTGAGCTTCTAAGGACGGAGCTTTCTTGACGTTGACTATGAATTTATCGCCGTCCCAAGAAGTCTCGCAACCTAGTGACTGCAATAGCTCAGCAGTAGAAACGATGTCTCTGAGTCTTGGAACATTGAGGAAGACATGCTTTCCTTCAGCTAACAGTGTGGCAAATAAAATGGGGAGAGCCGCATTCTTAGCTCCGCTCGTAGAAACTTCTCCGTTAAGAACAGATCCGCCTTCAATAATCATTTTATCCATTTTTTTCTCCTGCTACCACGCGGTCATTTCCACTGAGATCTTTGAGAATTTTATTGTCCTGAAAAGTACTTAATTGATCAAAGTGTTTTAGCATTTCAGGTCCTTGTTCGAAACCCATCTCAAAAAGCATCATGGATTTCTTCTTTAACCAAGGTGCGGATAACTGTGACCATGCATAGAGATCCGCTTTTCCATCTAGCTCTGCAAATAAAGCTGTCGACGGCTCGAAAGCTTTCACATCTTTTTCGACTCTGTGATCATCTTTAGCAATATAAGGAGGATTAGAAAGAATGAGATCAAAACTTTCCTTCTCAAAATCTGTCTGTAAAACATCTTTGTTAACAAAAATAATTCGATTCGAAACGCCCAACATTTCTGCATTCTGTTTCGCCACTTCCATGGCTTCCACCGATTTTTCAACAGCCACACCGTGAGCATCAGGAAGTTTCGCTAATAATGAAATGATGATGCAGCCAGATCCTGTTCCAAGATCAAGAATCTCAGGATTCTCGATCTTGTTGATTTCAATCCAATTCAGGGCTGTTTCAACAATCAATTCTGTCTCAGGTCTTGGGATCAAAACTGACTTATTGACCATAAAATTGAGTCCGAAGAATCCTTTTTCCCCCGTGATATAAGCGACAGGTTCCCCTTGGGATCTGCGTTTAACAAATTCACGACAAAGAACAACTTCGTTTTCTTTTAAAGGCTGATCAAATTTAAGATAAAGATCCATCCGAGATGAAAGATTGAGAGCTTTCGTCAGCAAAAGCTCAGCGTCCATTCTCGGCGTTTCAATTTGTTTGTCTTTAAAAAATTGAATCGTTTTATCGAGAACTTCTTTTAAAGTCATAATTAGGCTTGTTTGCTTTGGTTTTTCAAAGCTTCCGCTTGGAAATGGGCCATGATCGGATCAATCAGAATTTCCAAAGACCCCGACATCACGCTGGATAATTGGTGAATCGTTAAGCCAATACGATGATCAGTGATCCGAGTCTGAGGAAAATTATAAGTCCTAATACGCTCTGAACGATCACCTGTTCCAATTTGTTCTAACCGAGTATCTGAAGCTTGCTGACGAGCTTTGTCGTCCTCAATTTGTTGTAATTTGGCCCAGAGAATTTTGAGCGCTTTTTCTCTATTGGCACCTTGAGATTTTCCCTCTTGGCAGCGAACTTCAAGCCCCGTCGGAATATGAACGACACGAACAGCCGATTCTGTTTTATTCACGGACTGCCCACCAGCACCTTGAGAGCGCATGGTTTCAAAGCGTAGATCTGAAGGATTCAATTTAACTTCGACGTCTTCCACTTCGGGAATCACCGCCACCGTCACTGTGGATGTATGCACTCGTCCTGCTGCTTCTGTTTTTGGAACACGCTGAACACGATGAACGCCTGATTCAAATTTTAATTTACTGTAAACGGATTCTCCGGAAATGCTGGCCACAACCTCTTTTGCACCGCCGACATTTCCTTCCGAGAAAGAATTCATTTCGACTTTCCACCCCTGGGTGGAAGCATAATGGACATAAGCTCGAAATAATTCATCAGCAAAAAGGCTGGCTTCATCACCACCCGCTCCTGCTCGAATTTCTAATATAATATTTTTATCGTCATTCGGATCTTTTGGAATGAGAGCTAATTTCAACTCTTCTTCTAAACGAGCGATATCGGCTTCGAGCTCTCGGTTTTCTTCTTTGAGCATTTCTCGCATTTCAGAGTCAGATTCATTCCCTAACAGCTCAATATTACCTTGAAGGCTTTTCTTTTTCTTTTTGAACTCACGGTAAGGCACGACAATCTTTTCAAGATCTGAAAGCTCTTTCATGAAAGAGCGATACTGCTTTTGGTTTGAAGCAATATCCGGCTTCTGAAGTTGCATATTTACTTCTTCATATCTTGATTCAACTTCGTCGAGCTTTGAAAACATTTTGAGTCAGCTTTCGTCTTTAAAAAAGGAGAGTTCTTCTTTATATTGCTGTTGATGAAAATAAAAATGCGGCCTCTTGGACCGCATTTCTTTTATAACCCTTAAGCTTGCTTGAAAGTTCTTTGGGAACTTGTGCAGAGTCTTGAAGGGCTCTGCAACCAGCTACTTTTTGCCGTACTTCTTTTTGAAACGATCAATACGACCCTCAGTATCCATCACACGTTGTTTACCTGTAAAAAACGGGTGAGAAGCTGAAGAGATCTCAACTTTAATCAAAGGATATTCTTTACCATCTTCCCATTTGATCATCTCTTTAGATGACTGAGTTGATTGGCCTAAGAAAGCGTAATCACAAGACATATCTTTGAATACGACATCGTTTATTTTTGGGTGTAAGTCTTTTTTCATATGATCCTTATGCACCTTGGGTGCAATTTTTTCCTTTAAATCGAAGAAGCTGGTGTAACATAGCGTAACCAGCCTCGTCCAGTGCTTTTTTTATAAGCAATTTCAATAACTTAGTTACCGCCCATCGAGCTCAAAAAGGCCTGATTGGATTTGGTTGAGGACAGTTTACCCATCAAAAACTCCATCGCATCGACCACGTTCATCGGAGCTAGGACTTTTCTCAAGATCCAAAGCCGATTTAAATCGCCTTTTTCGATCAACAAATCTTCTTTACGAGTGCCGGATTTATTAATGTCCATGCAAGGGAAGATACGTTTTTCCATGAGCTTCCGATCCAAGTGAATCTCGGCATTACCAGTTCCTTTGAATTCTTCAAAGATAACTTCATCCATACGAGATCCCGTATCGATCAGGGCCGTCGCGATCACAGTTAAAGATCCACCTTCTTCAATATTTCTCGCAGCACCAAAAAATCTTTTTGGTTTGTGAAGAGCATTTGAATCCACACCGCCCGATAAAATTTTTCCCGATGGAGGAACAACTGTATTATAGGCACGGGCCAAACGAGTAATTGAATCAAGCAAGATCACAACGTCATGTTTATGTTCAACAAGACGTTTTGCTTTTTCCAAAACCATTTCTGCAACTTGAACGTGACGAGTTGGTGGTTCATCGAAAGTCGAACTAACGACTTCGCCTTTCACTGTTCTTTGCATATCCGTCACTTCCTCGGGACGCTCATCGATCAGAAGAACGATCAGCTTTACTTCGGGGTGATTGGTTGTAATCGCATTCGCGATATTTTGCATAAGAACTGTTTTACCTGTTCTCGGAGGAGCAACAATCAAAGCACGTTGCCCTTTACCAAGTGGAGCCATTAAATCCACAACCCGAGTCGTATAATCGGCAGGGTTATGTTCTAATCGCAGACGTTTATCTGGATAAAGTGGAGTCAAGTTATCAAAAAGAATTTTATCTTTTGCTGAATCCGAAGTTTCAAAATTAAGAGAATCGACTTTGAGAAGAGCGAAATATCTCTCACCCTCTTTAGGAGGACGAACAGTTCCTGTGATTGTGTCACCCGTTCTCAGACCAAAACGACGAATTTGAGAGGGAGAAACGTAAATATCATCAGGACCTGGTAGATAATTATAATCTGGCGATCTTAAGAATCCATAACCATCAGGTAGAATTTCAAGAACACCTGAACCGTAAATATCCCCCAAACGAGCTGATCTTTTCAGGATTTCAAACACGAGATCCTGACGTCTGAGACCTGCTGCATTTTCAATTTTCAACTTGCTCGCAAGTTCTGCGAGCTGAGTAATGTTTTTAGACTTGAGATCTTTTGATGAAAGCCAGCTCTTCTCTTCATCGGTTAAGTTGATATCGCTAAAATCAACTTCTTCCATGGGTTGAATGTCACCCATGTTTCCTTCATCCTGCATGCGATGTTGATTGTGTCCGTTATTGCTGTTGTAACGATCACGGTCACGGTCACCACCGCCACCACCGCCGCCTCTAAAATCTCGGCGATCACGGTTTTGGCCACCGCCCTGACCTCCACCTCTTTGGTGCTGGTTTCTTTTATCAAAGTATCTATTTCTATTTTGATTATTGTTATTGCTGTGTCGTTGTTGTTGTTGACCGCCCCCGCTGCCACCACCACCCGTTGCCGGAGCTGCTGGACTCGCGGATTCAGTCGCGACACCTTCCGACGGCGCGCTAGGAGCGGCAGATACTGCAGGGGGCTCTGGAGCTGCTTGTTTTACTGGTGGAGTTTCAACAGGAGCTGGTGCTTCCGTTTTCTCAGCTTTTTCAACAGATTTTTCTACTTTGCGGCCTCTTGGTTTTTTTACGCTTTCGTTTTCATCTTTTGCGGACAAGCAAATTTCTCCTTGAGTGATTTTCTAAAACTTAAAATTTAAAAATAATTATTAAAGATTTATGGGGTTATTGAGTTGATGAGGTTTTTATGGATTTACCGGGGACTGCACGAAACCCGTGCTAGGCCTTGATTGTCATGATCATGGATTTGAGCTCGAATTTTGTCAATATGCTTCTCCAATATCGTATAAAACTGATACAGGCCTTGTCTCAGAATGGTATAATCATTTGAAATTATTCATGTTTCTTAACATTTATTGATAGAATATTCCAATATTTCCGCTGTCGTTTCATTAAGTTGCATGGGCCTTATTCCGAAAAATAATAGTGAGACCACCACGAACAGTAATGTGAACTAATTAAGGAGACTTTTTGTGGAAGAATTAAAAAATCCCGCACCTCGAACGCCTCTTAATATTGAGGTCGATTTTAAAAAGAATTATGCTCGTGAAGAGTCCGCAGGGCTTTTGAAGAACATCAGTCTGACGGGTGCTTTCTTACAGCATGACGGCAGTATCTTGAAATCCGGAGAGAAGCTTTCTTTGAAAATGAAAGTGAGCGGCCGCGAGAGATCCATCCCAGCTCAAGTGATTTGGACGAATTCGAACGGTGCTGGTGTGAAATTTATGCCTATGAATAATCGTGATGTTCAGATCGTTGATGATCTTATTTACTTTGTCGAAGAAAAACGTGGAGATACTCGTGAAGTTCTTCACAACATCTTCAAAAAAGTCGCTTAATATTTGCTTTGTAAACTAGCGCAGCCTAGTTAAGGCTCATCGCTATCGCGAAAAGAAAAAGGCTCTCGAAATGAGAGCCTTTTTTATTTCTAAATTATAAAATCACGAACTGCCTACGTACCGACGTGAGTATCGCTAAATGCTGAAGACATTTCTTTTTGCTGACGACGTTTTCTCACGATCATTAGCAGGGCAATAGCGGCAACCAAGATACCAGCGCCACCCAAAGTCATGATCATATCATTATCCAAACCACCAATATTTTCGGAAGCAGGAGCTTGTTTTGCAATCGTAGGTGCTGGTGGCGGTGGTGGCGGATTCATCGCCTCTGCCGGAGGTGGAGGCGGAGGAAGATCTTGAGTTCCCGCAGCTGCTGCCATCGAAGGGTCCATACCCATATCTGCCGGCGGAGGAGGAGGAAGCTCATTCATAACCGGTGGTGGTTCCATCGCTGGAGGGGGCGGAGGAGGTGTGTTGGCGGCAATGTCTACTGCCGGAGGTGCGACTTCCATTGGAGGAGCGGCAACTGGAACTGATTTCCAATAACGAAGTTCCGTTCCTGCCATGAGCTCACTTTTTGAATCGACAGTGTTTGTCGTCCAAATTTCTTTCCAAGCGTTGTCATATCCTAAAAGATTTTTTGAAACCGCTCTTAAGTTATCTCCCTCTTTTGCCACATAAGTTTCAGGAATCATGCCTGAATCTTCATAGAAAGTGAGCATCTTAGTATCATCTGTCGGACGAATCGGAGAGTTGTAGTAGACTTTGTCTCCAGGGCGAACTTTAGAAAAATAGGGATTCACTTTCTTTAGTTCTCTAACTTTAGATTCAGTTCCGTAGATGTTTTTGCTGATTGAAGACCAAGAATCACCTGGACGAGCCAAGTAAACGGCATTCAAAAGAACACCTGATCTTGTCATAGGTGCTGGTTCTACTTTTCTCAAAGGAGCAGATGATGCGCTCGTCGTTGTGGAAGCAACACTGCTTGTTTCCGTCGTCGTTGATCCCGTATCAACCGCTGCGAACGAATCCGTGTTTGATGTAGGGCTTTCTGAAACCACTGAACTTGTCTCCGGAGAGCTTTCAACTGGAGCCGGAGTTTCCTCAACAGGAGCCTCTGAAGCCGCAACGCTGCTATCAGGCATATCAGCTGGAGATTCAGAGATCACAGGTTCTTCGACCGCCGGTGGTTGCTCAGAGGCTGCGACCTCGGGAGCCGGAGATGATTCACCGAGAGCATCTTCAGGTAATTGCTCATCTAGGAAACCATCGTTGTTTTCAACAACAGCCGTATCACTTGATTCTTCAGTGACAGTTTCAGATCCGTCAGATTCGAGAGATGCATCAGCACTTTCGGTTTCGATGGAATCCTCTGCGACCGCACCGTCTTCTGACTCATCTTTTGCATCATTTGATGTACAAGCATTCAAATGCAGCGCTAAAGCCAAACATAGCAAAAGATTATAATATTTTTTCATAGTTCTTCCTTGATAGAGTATGGAACCTTCTGTCCCTGCAGCAATTTTATGGTGCTTTTCGCTCTGAGGCAAACAGACCCTAGACTAAAGTCTTAGGGTAATTTGAATTTTTCTTTAAGACCTATTTTATGTTTTGCAAACCAACCCTTCGGAACTTCCAAGGCGTATTGAGCTGGCCCTGTGCTCACATACGTCGGGAAATGAGTTTGCATCTCGCTCCCAGCAGGAGACATATCTTGGATATCAATCAGTTCTTTTTTTGCATTAAAGTAACCAATACTGAGTGGAATGAAGGTATTCTTCATCCAAAAAGATCTCACTTGCTCATCGGGAAAGATAAAAAGCATTCCTTGACCATCTTTCAGTTCTTTTCGGTACATCAAACCTAACGAGGTCTTTTCCTGAGTATCAGCAATTTCAACCAGCAGAGTTTGTGATCCGATCTGGAGCTTTCTCTTAGCAAACTGAACTGAATTTCCTGCCGACCAAGATATAGAAGTTATCAAAAGAATAAATGTCAGGAATATTGATTTCATAGAAATAGCTTACTGGGCTCGACGTGCTATTTCAAGAGCAACCCCGTAGCGAACTCCACGAGTAGACACTCGCAATTCGTATAAGCCCAAAGTCTTTAAACTTTCGATAAGAATCAGTAAACCAGCTAAAATGATATCAGCTCGACCTGCGGTGAATCCAAACTGGCTTTGGCGTTCTTTTGTCGTCGTGGTTAACAGTTTTTCTAACCAAGCTTGCAGAGTCTTTTGATCAATTTTAAAACCATCAATCTTCTTTGCATCAAAACCTCCTAAAATGACTTTCGCCAATTCAGTCGGAGTTCCAGCAACGGCAATAGCCGTCTTTGGATTAAACTTTTCCACGGCCGCTATGAAATTTTTCATTTGCTCTTGAATATAAGCTTGAGCTTGCTTTACCAATTCAGTGCTTGGAGGCTGTGAAGGGAAAAACATCTCGGTGACTCTGACTGCACCGATATTGACACTTTTAGAAAAATGAATTTCTTTCTCATTTCCCAAAATAATCTCCGTCGACCCGCCACCGATATCAATCACTGCTGTCTCGTGGCTGCCAATTGATTCACCAGATATAGAACCAAAAAAAGTAATCTCAGCTTCTTTATCTCCGGGAATGATTTCAATCGGAATCATCAGTTTCTTACCAATGGCAAAAAGCTCCTCAGCATTTGAAACATCTCTTGCCGCCGAAGTCGCCATCGCGAGAATTTTCTCAGGCTTATGAAGATCGATTGTTTTTTTAAAATTCTGAAGGCATTGTTCAGCTCTGTCTAAAGCATCAGGATGAAATTTTTT
>JACCDR010751465.1_pt1 | contig 19401 bp, 26 predicted proteins | sample 7446431 | NCBI WGS metagenome assembly JACCDR01 (sample SAMN15323443, study PRJNA562643) | freshwater metagenome | isolation source: river surface water | place: USA:Blue River Watershed | collected 2017-08-17 | reverse complement strand
GGGTGGTTCACGGTGTTTGGTTTAGCGGGGAGGGGTTGCCTCCCCGCTATGTCCGTAAGTGCTAGATTCCTTGGGATCCGTAGCAGCCGAGAGCGTTCGTCCAGCCAGCTGAGAACCGCTCACGCGCCTTGTACCGCAGGTTGCCGGTGTCGAAGTCACCGTCTTCCTCAAAGCTGCGAGCGATGCGCTGGAAGAACTTGAGCCCATCCGGCGCGTCCGTGGTCAGGAACCACGCATCCGGATCGGTCAAGTAGTGGTTGACGTGATAGCCCTTCGGGATCGCGCCCATGTGGTAGATCGAGTTGATCGTGTTGTCGGCGGAGTCCGTCTTCAACACGGTGTTCAGGATCTTGTCCGCCGTGAAGCTGAGGTCGTTGGGCACCACAAGCTGTTTCGGCTTAGTGGCAATCAACAGACCGCGCTGATCGGTCCACGCGCCAATCTGAATTACGGCATTTTCGAGCGCCGTTTCAGAAAGGTCGACGTAGGTGGCGGGGCGATTGGAGTTAACGCCGCCGCTGACCAACGGGTGGTCCGTGGCAAACAACCGCTTGCCGTCGCCGCCCAGGTAGCTGGCCGAGAATCCGTTGTTCAGGACGCTGGCGCAGTACACTTCTTTGGCGTTCTGCATCGACCACGCGCACGCTTTGGTGTAGCGCTTGCCGATGTCGGCGTACAGGTTGTCTTCGATCGCTTCCTGCGTAATGGCAAACGCAAGGGCGAGCGTGACGTGCCGGTAGGTCGTGGTGTAGAACTCTTGCGCGGTGTCGTATTCGACCGACGCGCCTTCCGTCTTGAACACCGCCGATCCGAACCCGGACAGGGCGACTTCTTCTTCAAACGCACGGTCGGAGGTGTTCATCTCAAAGATGGGTTTCCACTCGTCCTGATACCGCTTGTTTTCCAAACCCCACAAGGCGTGCAGCCCAGGAGTCAATTCTCGATTCGCTTGTGCTCGTGTGATTACAGGCATGGTTTAGGCTCCCAGGATGTTGCGGAAGGCGTGAACGTTCTGGTTCCAGATAACGATCACGTCGGTGTAGGCATCGCCGGACGCATTGTTTGGTCCAGGAGCGATGTCGATGATCTTGACAGCCAGCGTATTCGAGGCAGCAGCCGAAGCGGCGAGCAGCGACACGGTGGAGTTACCGGTAACGGTGCTGCCGCCAAAGCCGGTGAGCGGAGCATTGAGCCCGATCGCGGCAGTGGTCAGCGAACCGTTCGCCTGCACCTTCATCTGAATGTCCGGGTCCGTCACAACTTCAAGCGTGATCGGGCCGTAGGCGTTGTAGGAGGTGTAGCCGTTGGCGGGGAAATACTGCGTGTACTGAGGCGTACCATTCTGGTCCGTCCAGTTGGCACCAATGAAGATGCCCCACGGCGTATTCCCGTTGCGGGTGGTGGTGGGCGTAGCGGCAACAGGGGTGGCGACGCCAACCCCAACATTGACAATATCGCCGTTGAAGAAGCCGGTGGCGGTGTTCGCCGTCAAGGTCACCATCGTGACTTTTCCGCGAACACTGCCGCCAACATCGTAGATAGGCTTGAGCCCATACGGAGCAGCAGTAGCTGACATTTAGAAGATCCTCTTGGAGTTGGAGATGCCGAACTAACCCTAGTCCTCGGCGAAGTCGACGATCTTCCCGGATTGGAAAGATGTCTTCGACGAATCCTCAACCCTGCCGTGGCGAGGGTCGATTCCTTGGGCCTGCTGGCTCTTCGCGACCTGATGTTGAGCGCCCCGAATCTGCTTCTGCGTAAGATCCTCGTAATACTTTTTGCGCCCTTGGGAAATCTGGGCGGCACGCTGACAGAGCATCAGATCGCCAATCACCACATTGCCGGACGGATCCGGAAACACAGTGTCAGGCTCAACCAATACGTCTGCGCGTTGCTCAAACTTGACCGGCTCGTAGCCGTCTCGCTTGTGCTTGCCCATATTACCTGGGTCGTCCGCACCCGCTTTAATGCGGAAACGGCACCACCGGGCGGTCCAGTCAGGATGCTTCTTCACAGCAGGCAGTTGGCCGGGAGGCCGGTACTCGTACTTGCGCAAGTCTTGCTCGCGTGATTCAAGTGCCCTGTCGCCAGTAATCGCGTTGACGGGAGGGGAAAGTGGGTTTCTAGGTGCGATGGCCATATTATCCTCTCTTCGCGTACTTCGCGTATTCTTCCAGCGGCACACCGATCTTCTTTGCGATGGCAGCTTCACTGGCGGTCAGAACGATTTTGCGTGTACCATTTGGCGCACTGGAGGTGCGAGGTGCCGTGGCCACGGGAGGGCGGCTAACCTGTCGTGCGGGGGTTTGAGGCTTGGCGTTGTCAGTCATTGCGCTAGTTTCAAAACTCTCCGGGAATCTCTTTCGCATCTCTGCGTCAATGCGATTGTAGTATGTCTGCGTGCCCTCTGCAACCCCTTGCTGCACAAGCTCTTGCGAGAAGTCAACAGCATAGCGTTGCATCTTTCGGTCTTCGAGAAACCAAGGGTTGCTCTGGACCCAACTGATAGTTTCAGGCGGAAGCTGGGCTTCTACCTGTTGACGCTGCGGCGGGGGAGGTGGCTGGAACGCAGCTTGCGGCTGGAATTGGGCGATCTGAGCCCGTTGCTGGGTGATCTCAACCAACTTTCGGTTAGCCTCGACCTCCTTATCAACGTCCGCCGACTCACGCGCGGCGGCAAACTCGCGTTGCGCAGCGGTGATCTGCGCTTCACGGGCGGCGAGGGCTTCGCGTTGCAGGCTTTTCTGCAACTCTTCCTTCTCGCGGGAAAGTTGTTCGATGACGCTTTTGGCACCATTGGCATAGTCAAGCAACGCCTGGGCATTCCGCTTCTCTTCTTCAAGCTGACGCTCGCGCTCGCGCACATGATACGTCAGCGTCTCAAAGCGCTTCTTGATGGGGCGCGGGAACTTCTCGATATCCTGCGCGTCCTCTTCTTCCTGAGCGCGGATAGCGGCTTCGTCGAACGCAGGCCGGTCGGAGCCAACTTCTGGCTCGACCTCTACTTCAATCGGCGACTCTACTTCAGCACCTTCTACCAGGATTTCGTCTTCCATTACATGTTCCTCCGCACAAGTTCAGGAGCGGGGACCACGGCGGTCACGCAAGCGTCGGCTACCAGGCGGTATTCCTCAGCTTCGATCTCACTCCCAACCAGGAACCTCTGACCGGCATAAGGGGCCATAATGATGATGTCTCCAGCCTTACAGCGAGGGCCAGCGGGGAAGTTTTCAGGCGGGTTCAGGAAGCACTCCGGCCCGAGGAGAATGACCTCCGCCAGCGGGCAGGCGTGCTGCTCGTCGGCGATGCGGCTTTCGGGAACATAGAGAAGACTTTCCTTGCTCACTTTCTCACTTACCTTCAACATCTTCACGAGCATATACGGCCCGCGAGGTTGAGGAAGGTCTTCAGTTGCCACATCCGATAGCGTGCGGATGGGCTCTAACGCTGTATTCATTATGCAGCGTCCTCCGTTTCTTCTTGGTCTGGTTGCTTCGACAGGACTTCATCGAACTCTTCGAGGGCCATCTTCAGACCGTAGATGATCCCGCAAGCGCGTCGGTAGTGCTCTATATTGGCGCACCGATCGTCAGATAGCATTGCTGACTGCGCTTCAATCCGTTCAGAGATAGCGGCGTGGAATCTAGTTCTGAGTGTTGCCACGCTGCATCTCCTGTATCCGAGCCAGCATCTCCGCGATCTCTGCGCGAGTACGCTGCTGCTCAAGCATAAACTGTTGGTGCTGCAACTTCAGGTCGGCGAGGAACTGCTCGTTCTTGTCGATAGCCGACTCAGACGCAAGCCGTTCGTTGGATTTGATCCGCTCCCGCTCAGTCGCCTGTTGCTCGGCAGCTTTCTGTAAGCCAGCCTCAATTTTCATCTGCTCGATCTGCGGCTTCTGCTTTAACGCTTCAGCCTTGATCTGCAACTCAGCCTGCTGCATCTGGAGAACCGGATCCTGCGCCTTAGCCTGCGCTTCCTTCGCGGCAGCTTCCGCCTGATTCTTGCCAGCTAAACGGCGAGCAGCTTCGGCAATCGCGGGGGCAATATTCTGCTCGATCTCAGGCGGCATCGGCTCGTCGATCGACGGGAGCGGGACGCCCAGTTCACGAGCCATATCCTGGCGGTACTTGTAGCCGTAATGCTCAGCGTAGTGGGCTTGCGCCGCAGCGAAGATGGCATTGGCATTGGGGTTCTGCCCTAACGCCGCAGCGGTTGCCGGATCCTTGATGTAAGACTCCAGGATCTGCATGTGCTGCTCGTGCGGTTGCCACTCGTACACCTTCACTGGCTCCATGTTCGTGATCATCTGGTTCTCGGTAACCTGATCGAGCGGCGGAATGTTTTCTTTATCCGGAACGATGCGGTCGGCATCGCGAATGCCCAGCACTTCGAGCATCTTCCGGTGTAGGAGAGGCAGGTTATAAATCTGCGGCGCAGTCGCCGACATCTGAATCGCCGACTGATACTGCGTGACGCGCTGTGGCAAAGTAGCCGCGTTCGGATCACTGACAGGAAGGATGTCAATACGGTCGTCGAAGTCCGACTTCTTAATCTCGCGGGGACCGTCTACCTCGTAGTCGTAGGTGTCCTTTTTTGAGTCGCGGATCAACCGTGCAAGAATCCGGAACTCCAGCCGCATCGAGTTGTGAAGGCGAGCCTGAACTGCGCTCATCACCTTCATCGCCCGATCCATGATCGCAAGCGTCGTACCTACCGGAGCCTGCGCGGAAACGTCTCCAATCTCAACGTCGGCAATCGAGCCGAGTTTCCGCCCCTCTTCGACAACATTCTGCAACAGCGAAAGCAGTACCGTCGACGGATCTTTGTACGGCAACGGCATGAACGACTCGGAGAGCTTCATCCCGCTCACATCCGCTTCACGCCATTCACCAGGACGGATCGGCGACGAGTCGCCTTTCATCCGCAGGCCCTTAGCCTTCAACCCACCAGGAAGATTTGCCAGCGTGCCCGCATCAATCAACTGGCGCAGGATCATCGTCGCTGCTTTAGCCGACGCTCCTATCAGGTGAAGTAGGCCGTATCCATAGAACCCGAGCCCTGGCACGTAAGAGTAGTCGACGTACCAAAGAATCTTTTGCTTATACGGGTCATCCTCCCGCCAGTTCCGGTAGATACCGATGATCGTCCCGCTCGGGTCGAGCGTAACAATGTAAGGAAGGGCAATCCCGTCCGGGTCTTCACCAAGATCGATATCAGCGTGGCACTCGTAGAGGTCGATCTCGCCTTCGAGCGTCGGAGGAGGATCTTCACGGTTGATCTCATCTTTCTTATCCTGCAACGAAGAAGAAATCGGAATCGACTCGTCGACCGGCGTATCACGGTAGAACCCGCTCACCTGCAATTTGTGAAGTTCGTTCTTCGAGATCGTGAACATTTCGGTGTAGCGCGGCGACTTGCGCAGCGACACGGCACCGTATGGGACGATGAACTTCTCAGCAGGAATGTAACGGGCGGCTGGTTCTCCAGTGATTGGATCCGGATACAGTTTCCGGAAAGCGGAACCGCAGGTGGCAAGTCCGAACAGCAGTTTTTCCGTCTCAGGACGGTAATCTTCCATCTTCTCGACGAGTTGATAGTTGAACTCTGCTACAACACGCTTCGCCTGCTTCTCACGCTCCTCGGTGATTTCACCGATGATATCTGCCTTAGCCGGTCCAGACGGAGGGAAAATCTCCATGATGGCATTGGACTGGAACCGAACAACCGCTTCCGGGATGAGGGTGGAAAACAAACCACAGGCCCCAGGCCACGGGACCGACATATCCTCGGTCTTCATGCCGAGAAGATTCAACCCTTTGCGGTAGGCATCCTCCCAGTCCTGGCGAGATGTCTTGTCGTTATCGATGTCGGAGATGAGTTGCATCCCGACATCTCGCAGCTTCTGCTCGTCCAGTGTGGTCGCCAGGTTGGCATCAAACGATACCGGAATCGGAGGCGGTTCTTCCTCGTACCCGAACGACCCATCCTCAAACTCCTGCAATTCGCCCTCGAATACGGGCTCCTCTACCGTCTCAATTTCAACGGATAGAACCGGCTCGTCTTCGATCGGAGAGATGCGGTCGAACATTTAGTTTATTTATACCACGGACCAGAACTCATCAACCCAAATTATAGAACGACATGGGAGCCGTTTTCTCTTCTTCGCTTTCCTCCTCGTCTGTATCGAACTTAATGAAGCCACCCTCACGGAATTTTGCCAGCGCCTGCGACACTGTATCTACGTAGTCGTCGTACTGTCCGTTCGGAAACTCAGCGCACTCCTCAATCACCTCTTCTGCCCACGCCCGCTTAGGTGCCCAAACCAGACCTGAAGTGAACATCTCAAGGATCCGATTAACGCGAGATACCTTGTCGTTTGATGCCGTATACTGATTGCCCGTTGGGCGGTATGCCGTCACTGGAACTCCAGTCGCTCTCAACTCCTGAATCAACTGAATCCCGGCGCTCTTGTTTTCGACAAGCAGGCAGTCGGGGTGACCATCCTTCACCGTCTCTTTGTATTTCCGGATTACCGCTTTCTTGAGATCCGGGAAGTCCCATTTGCCCCGTTCGGCGTTGATCAGGATGATGTTGTAAACTCCCTTGTCTTCTTTCTCCGATGTCCGAAAAACACCCCAAGTGGTACACGCGGAGTAGTTCGATCGGTCGTTACTGGTCGCCGCCATATCCCACGACTGGATCACGAACTCGCAGACAGGGGCCTTCTTCCCGTCCGGCCAACGCTGCCAATACTCCCGCTTCATCGTCGACACGACATCAGCGCTGGGATCCTGCTGGTACATCGAGTTCCAGCGCCACGCGCCACCGGGCTCGGACATCATCGTCTCTCGGAGTTGAAGCACCGCCTTGGTCGGCCAGAACTCAGGCCAAGTCGACTGCCATTCAAGTTCCCCCTCGGCGTTCATTTTCTCTTCGAGCGCCGGAAGGGTGATGACTTCCCATTGCTGCGACGATGGGTTTCGTTTTGCAGCATCGATCAACCTGCCAGTCAAATCATGCCGCGACCACCGCTGCATAACGACAAGGATCGACCCGCCTGGGTGCAACCGGCTGAGAACTGACTGGTACCAATTCCAAGCCATGTCGTAGTCTTCCTTAGATGGCGGCTCGGCTTTCCCATCCGTGCTCTCTCGCTCTGAATGCACGTCATCAAGAACCAGCAAGTCAGCACCGCGACCGTATACAGTCGAACCAACACCGCCAGCGAAATACTCACCCTTATAATTCGTCCTCCACTTGTCCTTCGCTTGCGCGTCCTTGGACAGCTTTACATTTGGGAACACCTCCTGGTATTCCTCGGTATCCAGAAGGTTCCTGATCTTGGCACCGAAGTCAGCCGCGAGCGTTTTCACGTTCGTGATGCACATGATCTTTTTCTTAGGGAACCTGCCGATAAACCATGCTGGAAACAGGTACGAAGTCCGCTCAGACTTGCCGCGACGAGGAGCGATATTGATGATCAATCGCACAGCCTCGCCCTCAGCAATACGATGGAAAGCGTTTGCCAGAATGTCGAAGTGCTTCCCAGGTAAATCGTCCGGGTTAATTCGCTTCACAAACTCATTGAAATCCAGCCGAGCCTTCGCCACACCAAACCGTTTCGTCAGCGTGGCGACCATCTGCGCTACCTTTTGACGCGTCTCAGTGGGCATCGCCTCGATCTTCTGGCGGATCTCCACGTCGGTGAATTTACCGCCCATCAACTCGCGCATCCGATGGAACTCGGCTATATCCTCGCGAGCCTTTGCGTCCTCGTCGATTACAGGTGGTGGAGTTGGGGCTCGCTTAGCTCTTGCCATACCACCAATTATCCGCTACTCCGGGTGGTCGGGTGTTGGGCTGGCGGGCGGAGGCTACTATATCTCTCTTTAACTTCTGTAATCCATCCAAAATATCTCTCTTTCTAACTTCACGAACCACCCACCCCCACTCTCCCTCACGCTGAGCTGGAAGTTCCCCGTTATTTGAAGTCAAGTAGTCGATGAATACCTCTCGTGTGTTTTGATCAACGCGAACAAAAGCACACTCAGCGTCTGACGGCATCAGAATGTGCAAGTTCTTTGCGGCGAAAAGTATGGCGTCTCCGGTAATGGAGATAGTTTGGATCGTCATCGCGGATTCTCGCAACACAGGCATCCTCTGGACGCCTTCGACTTTTCAACAGCCTTAGCAATCCTCACGTCAACCTCTCGCTTCAGAATCTCATTCTTCAGGTAAACGCATAGATCGAGAGCCTCTTCGTAGGCGTCTTGCAGCGAGTCTCGACCGTTTGACGGCTGTAAAGGCACGCCGTACTTTTTGATCCCCATTTGCTTGCGCGTATCAAGGTCATCGCGAACGGCGTCGACAGTGTGGCGCTCGTCGGTATGGATGGGTGGTGGTTGAGTGTTCATTCAGTTTCCATCTCGTATGGGTCGGTGGCTGCGTCTGGGTACTCGTTCATCCTCTCCCCACTTCCAGCCACCACGCGGCGTCTTTTTTCTTAGCCGCCTCCAGCGCCGCCCGCTCGCCAGCGAGGATAGCGCGGCGCTCTGCTAGCAGGGCGTCGAGGGGGTGCCAGCGGCGGAACATATCAGGTATTGCCCATGGACCAGCGTTATTCATTGTTCCCTCTATTCTTCCGATCATACGCCTCCTTGTCAGTGTAGAAGCAGTTGCCGTTCTTCGGATTAACAAACTTCCAACACGCGCACTTCTCGCAAATAAAAAGATTACATTTGTGCGCCATGCCGTTCGGCATCCAAGAGTGGCTCTTTGAACAAAGTCTCACTTCCCCCATTCTTTCTTACACTCCAGCACAGGCTTCGACTCGATGCACGCCGAGTACATCTTCCACTCGTGGTCGAGCCTATTGAACTCCGCCTGCCAGTGCGCATCTGGCTGGCCGTCGAAGCCGCAGGGCGGGGCGAGGTAGTGGGCGGCGATGGTGAGGAGGAGGTAGCAGACGCCAGCGCCCAGAGCGAGTAGGAGGATGTCTTTGCTGGTAATCATCTATTGAAAGTATCGCATATTTGTGTCACAATTAGCAAGTGCTATTAAGACCTGGGCCTAAGCCTAAACAATACGAATGCGGCATGTGCCACAAAATCCTGTCAGCCAGAGAATGGAGAACGCACCCGCAAAAATGCGAGAAAAAGCCCAAATGACCAACGAGCAAAACGCTCTTATTGCGACCAAATTAGCAGGCTACGAAGTCCAAGTCTCCCCCGCTGGGAAGTGGTACGTGGTGACTGGGGATGAGACGAAGGCAATGCCTGACTTTGAGACGGACGCCGACGAGACACTATCGACGGCACAGGCGATATCCAGAAGTAGGTGGATACTGGTTAGCGTTGGGCAGGAAGCCGACGATGGCTACTGGGCTGTTCTAGGTAAGGCGAACTCGCGCCGGTCACCCACCATCACCTCCGCCCTCGCCCACTGCCTGCTCCAGATCGCGGAGGGGGAATGACTCCCTCCCAACGCACTGCCAACCTGCACAAAATCGCCAAAGCCGCCGTCCACATCGAGCGCACGCGCGGCATCCCTGCTGAACTTACCACCGGCCAATGCATCCTGGAATCCGGATGGCTGGCAAAGGCCATCGGCATGAACGCCTTCGGTATCAAGGCTGTCCCAGGCCAACCCTCCCGCCGCGTCGTCACCACTGAGCTCTTGACGCCCAAGCAACTTGAAGCCGAACGCGCTAAGGGCTACCGCATCATCTCGTACAAGCAGCCAGTCGCCGTGCTTGAGCAGGACTTCGCCGACTACGCCACGCTCGAAGAGTGCTTTGAGGCGTATGCGGACCTACTTACGAAAGGCAAGTATTTCAAAGCTCGCTTCGAGCGGTACCTGGAGCACCGTGACCTCGGCAACCTCCTCGACGACATGAGCGGCAAGGACGGCCAGCCGCCTTACTTTACTGGCGCTGGCTACGTCGAACTTTGTCGGTCGATCGTCAATCAGGCGAACGTGAAGGCGGCTATTGCGGAGGCACGGGGATGAAGTACATCTCTTTCTGCTCAGGCATTGAAGCCGCTTCGCAAGCGTGGAAAACCCTGAACTGGGAGCCTGTCGCATTCTGCGAAATCGACAAATTCCCATCGCGAGTGCTTGCCCATCACTATCCGAACGTGCCGAATTTAGGCGACTTCACGAAGGTGGATTGGTCACAATGGAGCGCCGATATTTGCGTCGGAGGGACGCCGTGCCAAGCATTCAGTGTGGCCGGCCTCCGCAAATCACTATCAGACGAGCGAGGCAACCTCTCGCTGGAGTTCATTCGTGCAGTCAACATTATTCGACCTCAATTTGTCGTATGGGAAAACGTGCCGGGAGTTCTCAGCACGCCTGACAACGCATTTGGGTGCTTCCTGGCGGGCCTTGTCGGCTGCGAAGAGCCCATCGTTTTTGAGCAAGGATGGCCAAACGCGGGCGTGGTCGATGGACCCATCCGGCGATGCGCGTGGCGCGTCCTGGATGCCCAATACTTCGGCTTGGCCCAACGACGCCGCCGTGTGTTCGTTGTCGCAAGTTCTGGAGACGGGCCACATCCCGCAGAAATACTTTTTGAGTGGGAAGGCTTGCGCCGGGATTCTCCGCCGCGCAGAGAAGCGGGGGAAGGTGCTGCCCGAGGCACTTATGACGGCATTACGGGGAGTCTGTGCGCGAGTGATAGCAAAACCGCAGGTAACCAGTTCGTGAACGAAGGTAAGGTCTTCCCATGCCTTAACGCTATTGGCGTAGACGAAGAACAAAACGCCGCCAATGAACTAATGGGCACGCTCAAAGCAAGGCGCGAAGGTGGTGGGCAGGAAGCGTTCGTCGCCCAGCCAATCGGCTTTTACGGTAACGACAGCGGCAATGATGCAACCGAGGGGCTATGCCCAACGCTTCGCGCGATGCCGGGAGGAGGTGGCAACCACCCAGCGGTTTGCCTGCCAACTGCTTTTACGTGGCAAGGTGGCACTGGTTTCTCGGCTGCTGATGGCTATGTTGGTAACTTGACGAAGAACCAGACGATGGCTGTAACCACAGCACTTGCCGTCCGTCGCCTAACCCCGCGCGAGTGCGAGCGGTTGCAGGGGTTCCCGGACGATTACACCGCAATCACACAACCCATGGGCGGAGAAGCGTCTCGCCTAAAGATCAACGCCGCGGACGGGCCGCGATATAAAGCGCTGGGCAATTCAATGGCCGTCCCTGTGATGCTTTGGATTGGGCGTCGAATCAAGGAATTATCATGATGCGACCCGCCCACCTAGCCCTCTCCCGCAAGCTAAAAGACCCCAAGCGGCTGGCTAAGCTGCTGGAGGCGCTGCGAGCGGGTAGACCACCGTGGGTGGCGGGGGTCGCTGAGCCTGAAGAGTTGATACGCGAGACACTGCACTACATGGGGATAACAGTATGAAGCAACTCTACCTCTGCATAAAGTGCAAGGAAAGCCATCCCAAAGATGACATGTCAATACATCAGGAGTCGACCTGCTGGCGCTACTGCACTCACCCAGTCCAGCGCATCGAAACAAAGCAGCAGCCGAGGTTGCAGGGGTCGAAGCTGTAGTGGGACGGATCCAGTGCGTAGTCAACGTCTCTACCGTCTTCCTCGGCTTCGACGAACCGAGATTGCACGTCGACTGCGACATGCGACCAACGACATCCCTGCACGAATGGATGCAGCGCCGGGGGCGAGTACAACGCGCTTACCCAACTCCACTTGGCGACCGCAGCTACCAAGAGCGAATGATCGCCGAGTTCGCCAGAGAACTGGCGCAGAAGCGCAATCCGCTAGGCGTTGCTCCATGCGGGGCAGGGAAGTCTTGGATCGCGTGCCAGATCGCGCAACGCGCCCACGCTAAAGGCAAAGCGATCGGGTTTGTCACTGTGCGCCGCGCTCTCACGCACGACATTACTGATCGGCTCACGCGCCTTGGCGTTCCGCATGGCGTGATCATGCCTGGGTACACCGATAATCATCACCGAACTAAGGTGGCCTCGATCCACACGATGGCAAGCCGTGGCACAGTGCTGGATGTGGATTGCCTGTTTTTAGACGAAGCCCCGATCTTCCTCGGCAATGAGTTTAAGCAGGTGGTCGACAAACACTCGCACACCCCCCGCGTACTGCTCTCAGCATCTCCCGTTCGCGCAGACGGCCAGGGCCTTGGACGCATCGCCGACTCGATAGTCATGGGGCCTACGATACAGGAGCTTATCCAATCCAAAATCCTCGTCCCCACCCGGATCTTCACTCGCGATATCCCAGACACCTCGTCGCTAGACGTTAACACCTCAGGCGAATACAACGAACCGCAGCTTGAGAAGCTGATGAGCCGACCAGCCATTGTCGGGAACCTCGTCAAAGAGTGGCTGTACCGGGCAAACAACCTTCCCACTATCGTCCATGCTGTGAATCTCGTGCACGCCGCCAAGATCGTGAAGAAGTTTCAGGAAGCAGGCGTCAACGCGGTGATGATTTCTGCCGATACGCCGGATGACGATCGCCGCCGCGTCTTCGACGATATGTGCCAGGATGCGCCACCGAAGAAAGAGGCACTGCTGCTAGACCTCGCTGGCAATGTGCCAGAGCGCTTCGGGGCACCGGAATCAGATAGAGAGTGGTCGCTCGAAGACTCGGATCCCAAGAAGCCTCACAAGGCCGTCCTCGCCATCCGTCGCTGCGATAAGTGCTGGTTTACCTACTCCGGCCACATACCGAAGTGCCCCGAATGTGGCAATCCGCACGTTGCCACCGTGCGGGAGATCCGCGAAAAAGCGGAGGCGCTTGTCGAGTACCGGAAGCAGCAAAAAGACCGCGCTATTGAGCGTTGGCGTGAGCGATCCGACGACGATAAAAAGGCGGAAAAGTTCTCCGAATATCTGAAGATTGCGAAAGACAAAGGCTACAAGAGAGGCTGGCCTTGGGCGAGGTACATTAGTATCTTCAAGGAGCCACCTTCAGCCGATGTCATCAAAAAAGCGCACCATCTCCTCCGCCAATGAACTGACCGCAGAGTTAATCCTCGCCATACCCAAGGCTATCAAAGGGGCGCGATGTTGGCGTATGAACGTCGGCGGCGCATATCCTATACAAAGTATAGGTTCAGTACGTTCAGCACTAGTGCGCGGTGACGCGGCAGCAGCGCTGGCTATACTCACCAGGACTAGGCCGTTGATGTTCGGTGGACTACCAGGATTGCCGGATATATGCGGCATTCTACCCGATGGCCGGTGGCTTGGCGTTGAAGTGAAATGGGGCCGCGACACGCAGTCGGATGACCAGCGTGTTTGCCAGCAGGTGTTCCAGTCCAGAGGGGCTGTTTACGTCATCGCCAACGACCTGGATCAAGGCCTATCCGCTCTCGCCGAGGCCGTTACGAAAATAAAATAGGTGACGGTATTTTGGCGCTTGACCGTGGGGGGGCGGCATAGTATGCTTGGGGTCTAACGAATTTATGTCGCAAAAGCGCCCTGTCGGAAGACCAAAGATCATCACCCCTTGTCCTCTGTGTAAAAAACGAATGGGGCGAGCGCTCCTTCGAGTCCACATCGCCAGATGCGGGAGCAACCGAGAGATGATCTCGGCGAAGGACGAGTGTTTAATGCTTCTTGAGAAGGCATTCTCTATGGAGCCACGCCTCTGTTATGAGGGAATTGGTGTCGAGGATAACGAAGGAAATCGAACATATCGCGGGCGCAAATTCATTGAAAGCCAAGACCGGCTGGAGAGTGAATTTGAGCAATTGATCGCTTGCGAGGAATGGCTCGTGCCGCAAAGCAGGAGGCGAGCGATCAACAAGAGCTACAGCTCCTACAAGCTGAAGCACATCGTTGAGCATGTGAAAGGCAGGCACGTTTCCAACGGCGCTCTCTGTGCCATGGCGATCGGCCTTGGGTTTAAATACGAGGTCGACGGTCCGAATATCTACCTGAATATTTCGAACAATCTTTACGATTACGACGGAACAGCGGTGGCGTGACCATGATGCCTCAAAAATTTATTCCTACCTCGATCCCGCCTGATCTCGCGGACCTCGATCAATGGGTAGTCTGGGGAAACGACCCAGACTCAGGCAAAGCAAAATGCCCGTTCAATGCCGAAAAAGGCTACAAGGCGTCATCGACAGATCCAAACACTTGGACCGACTGCCAGACGGCACTCGACGCTGCAAGGTCATCAGAGCGCTACTTTGGCGTCGGTGTTGTGTTGTACGAGCAGGATCCGTTTTGCGGGATCGATCTGGACGACTGCCTGGACGACAATCAGCAGCCAAAGCCTTGGGCTATTGAGATATTCCGCCGCTTCGGCGACACATACGCAGAAATCAGCCCTTCCGGCAGCGGAGTGAAGTTTTGGTGTAGGGCAACGCTCGCGGCATCGCGGGTGTTCCGGTGTGGCGACGGACAAGTCGAGATGTACTCGCAGTCCAGGTACTTCACTGTTACCGGAAACCGCTGGAAGACATCGACCTCCGAGATCCTTGACTGCCAAGCCACCGTCGACTGGCTTCAAACCTTGGATCCGAAAAAGAAGAACGAGCCGGTTCGCCTTCCAGAGCAGATCATAAAAGGCACCCAGCACAAGACGCTCATCTCGTATGCCGCCTCACTGTGGGCAAAGAACCTGGAACCAGATGAAGTGAGGCAGCTTACGGTCGCCGCATCAAAGCGTTGTCAGGAAGTTCCGCCCGAGCAACACGCACTCAATATCGCGAACTGGATCATTGAACATCGCAGGCGCGGGTATTCGGAAGAGGTCAAATCAAAGCTGAACGGGAACTCTCCGAAAGATTATACATTTATAAACGAAGAAGTTGCCGCCGCTCCAGCAGAACACGACGACGAGCCCGACGAAACCCCAATCGACTACGTACCGTGGCCGGAACCTCTATCCGACGCCGCCTTCCACGGCCCGCTCGGCGAGCTTGTCCGCTTGATCGAGCCGAATACCGAGGCCGATGTCGCCGCCGTCCTTTTTCAAGCCATAGTCATGATCGGAAATATCTTCGGGCGCGGCGTCCACTTTATGGCCGAGGGAACACCACACTTCTGCAATGAGTTCGTCGGCATTGTCGGGGCCACTGCGAAGGGCCGCAAGGGGTCCAGCTACGGGCAGATCAAAGGAATCCTGTCGACGATCGCGCCGGAATGGTCCTCAAGGCGCACGAAAAGCGGCCTAACATCCGGCGAAGGATTGATCTTCCACGTCCGCGACGAGATCCGTGAAATCAAGATGCAGAAGGGGCAGATGCTTGAGGTCGTCACTGACGCGGGTGAGGCGGATAAGCGAATGCTCGTGGTCGAGGAAGAACTCTCCAGCGCGATCAAAGCCATGTCCCGCGAAGGCAATACCCTCTCCGGCGTCCTCCGGCAAGCCTGGGACTCCCCGATGGTCCTTGCACCGATGACCAAAAACAACCGGATCACTGCCAGCCACCCGCACGTCTCGATCATCGGACATATTACGCGGGATGAATTATTAAAATCTCTAAAAGCTGTGGAAAACACCAACGGAGGCACCAATCGCTTCCTTTGGTGTTGCGCCCGCCGCGCTCGGCTCCTGCCTTTTGGTGGCCGTACTGCCGGTGAAGCCGTCTCCAGACTCGCCAACGAGATCGACTGCGCCATCGGCTGGGCGCAGACAGTCCAGAGCGAGATGATCTTCGACTCAGAGTCCGCTGAGATGTGGTCTATCGTCTACGAACAACTCGGCGACATCCCTTCCGGCACCATCGGAGCTATCCTCTCCCGCGCTGAGCCTCATGTTCGCCGTATCGCCATGATTTATGCCGCGCTCGACCGAACTCACGTCATGCGAGCGGAGCATCTGGAGGCGGCACTTGAGATTTGGCGCTACTCCAGCGACTCAGTACGCTGGATATTCGGCGGAACCGACTCCGGAGAAAACGTTCAGAGCAAAGTAGCCGAGAAGATCGCTCGGTTTATCGATACGAAGCCAGAAGGGTGCTGCCGCCGCGACATCGCGCAGTATATGGGAGGAAAAGTGAAGGCTTCTGAGATCGAATATCACCTCTCACAGCTACTGAGTAACGGGAAAATCCGCGTCAGCAACGAGCGTAGGCATAAAAAAGCCGTTGATTTTTACTACCGAGCGTAGCTACCAACAACGACATCCAACCAAAAGGCACCCCACTCGGGTGCCTTTTTCGCGTTTGTTGGTCGTTGTTGGTTTGTTGATTGTTGGTCGGGCCAATAGGTACCCTATGAGTGGCTTACACTCATATCCTTTTGTTTTCTTATATATACATATTTTTAATTGTGATATATAGAACCAACAACAATAGGCAATTGTAGAGAATACAGAGGGGGGTAGAACCAACAATCAACAATCAACAATCCCAACAATAGCTTTTGGCATCTTTCGCCATCTACCGCACGAACGCTATACTATCCTCATGCAAGATCCGGCCCTCTCTCCACCCATCCCAACCTGCCTCCACTGCCACACGTCAATATCCCCTATCCGCAGCACGCTAAAATTCTGCTCCGGAGCCTGTCGAACTGCCTACTGGCGGCAAATCAACGTCAAGCCGCGCACAGGGCAAAAGTTCTACGGAAGGCTCTGGTGGCCGCAACCGTAATGCTAAAAGCGCCACGGCGGTTTATGGTCAGGGTATCCGGGTATCGTAGGCCGGGTTCCCAAATCAATTTTTCCAAAAATTTTGAAGCACCAACGGGTTTCAAGCCATAGGGTGATTGGGGTAATACCAGATGCGAGGGCAGGGACGGTCGCCCGAACATGGGGGGGCGGGTACGGTGGGGGTCGAGCGTGGGGCCGGATTGGAAGCGGGTACGGGTCGAGCTGCTGGCGAGTCGCGCTGGTCCTCTCACCTAAGCAAGCACCTGACCACAAACCTATACCTTATGAGTCGCTGGAATCAGGGTCAGTAAACTCAACGCTTGCAACATCGGCTTGCGTGAGCTGCTTAGGGGTTTTTGGTTCAGGCGTTCCTAGGAGCTGGGCCAGCTCGGCAACGATTCCCTTAGTAGAGTCCGAGTCGAGAGTGTGGATATGACGGACTTCAGACCTGGACACGAACGCACCGTGGTATTTCATAATGGCGACCGTTGCCGCAATCCGTTCGCTTGCCTTGCTTGCCGTTTCCGCTTCCTCATATAGATGAACTAGGCATTCTTCGACGGCTTCCTTACCGTCCAATAACCACTTTCGATCGGTCCATTCGTTCAGTAACTGAACAGCGTTCACCACTTTATCGTTGTTCAGTAATTGGCATCCCGCGACCGATAGACTCTGTACATCCCTGTTGGGATCGGCGTCATAAGCTCTAGCGTATGCCGTAGCTTTTGGCAGTCCGCTAGCGTGCAGGATGGCGAACGCGCGTTGTTTGTGAGTCAACTCATCCAGCGCCCGTTTAATCTCCGTGGGCCATTTTACAGGGGCGTCAGCGTTGTCTGCTACCTCTTCTATGATCCGTTGCGCCCTAGTGGTGAATCGCTTCAACTTCCGGCGGGGTGCTTCCTGAAGCAAAGGCATTGCCATACCCCCATCCTACCCGATCTTGGTATTAGCGAGATTTATAGTGGGATAAATAATATTAGGCCTTCCCTGGTACGCGACTTTTCGGCACGGCGAAAATATTTCAAACTTTCAGCTTGCATTTCGAAAATTCAGCTTTAATCTATTAGTGTAGGCTCATACTTACATAAAGGATGATAACAATGAACATAGTTCAATATGGGCAAAATGCCCTCATTTCCGGTACTCGTCTCCGTGGTGACGTTGTGCGTGGCGTTGATATCACGCCGATGTTCACATTCGGCAGCATTCATGACGCCGGATTCAATGAGGAACAGATGCAGCGCGCGTTGAAGATGTGCGCAACGCGTGAGAACGGCTGGGAGGAGTTCTACGCTACCAAGTGTTCATCTGCCATCTACGGAGCAGGATACGATGCCCAACGCGCTGCTGATGCCACCGAGCGCGGTCAGGCGTTGCGGTTGACCGTTGGTGATGTGGTGGAGTACCACGGCGTTCAATTGCGTATCACGGCAGCGCCTAACGATAACGTTTATCTGGTGAGGGTAGGCTAATGAACCCCACTTACCTTCCCCTGTCCTACCGCATCGCCGCAAATATGGATGCGGTGTTGTACCTGGTTGGTGGCGACTGGGAGTTGTTCGCTGATGAGGTGTATCGGCGCGGTGGCGACGATATGGGCGATAAGCCGGAATGGATGGCATAACGATGACTACCTTCGAGACTGGAATAGACTACCGCGCACGACAAGCCGATAAGCCTACCGTGGCGCGCTTCAACATGGGAAGCGGAGTATACCGCTACTGTGTGATCGGCACGCAATACGGACATATCCACACTACAGCCGGAGATGTTAAGACGTGGGGATCGTATAGCGGCGCACGCAAGGCAGCGCGAAGATACGTTGCGTTTTAGGGGGCATAGCCCCCCCATTAGCGGCATACAGTGCTGCTAATGAGTGGGATTCCGCTCGATAAAGGAGAGAAAAGACAATGAAAACCTACGATTTAGTTTGGACGCCTGAGGGGAGAAAGATTGCCACCGTCGAAGCGCTAACAGCACGCGCTGCTATCAAAAAAGCTCCAATGCCTTATCGTCGCTACTTGGGCGAGATTTGCGCCGTTGAAGTCACGCGCGATAGGCGCGGAAAAGGGGAGAAGATGCAAGCGCGATGGTCTAACAGTGAGTGCTTTTGCCCGGTGGCAAGCAAGGATGTCCGCTCAAGCTCTTTAATCGGATTTGATGGCTGGCACATTGGCGGCTGGGGCGAATGGGAGGGAGGATATAAAGCCGTGGTATACGAGCGTAAAAAAGTAAGGCAGTATGAGCGGCAACAATTTACCACGGAAGCTGAGGCGGTAGCGTTTGTTGAGGCGGGAATCTAGTCCTCTCCCCTTGTGCCATTAGCGATAGTGGCCATGGGGGAGGGCGATTAGCCCGCCGATTAAAGGAGAGAACAATGGAAAACAAAACAGGTGCTCACGGATGGCCGCTAGTGCCTAGCACGCATTTTGAAGGTGAGACGATGTTAGCGTGTCCAGATTGCGGCAAGTCGGACATCATACTGTCGTCGATTGGTTCTGGAATCGGCAGCGGACGCCGTGGATCACATCGCATGGGGGATGACTACCGCCCCACGATTGAATGTAAGGGATGCGGCAAGCGCGACATTGGCGAAGTGAAGCGGCATAAGGAATGGTTTTAAGGGGAGATCACAATGCAAAAGACACCAGCATACTGTTTTTGGCGCGGCTTAGAACTTGCCGACAGCATTAGCCGCACCTATAGCCCGCGCATATGGGAAGCGCGGCGGGATATCGCGGTGCGAGTGCTAGCCAACGCCGCCCGCATGGGATCGGCTAGTCGGTTCGATCCGGC
>JACCDR012295898.1_pt1 | contig 19405 bp, 12 predicted proteins | sample 7446431 | NCBI WGS metagenome assembly JACCDR01 (sample SAMN15323443, study PRJNA562643) | freshwater metagenome | isolation source: river surface water | place: USA:Blue River Watershed | collected 2017-08-17 | reverse complement strand
CACTTAATTTCGCTATAGCGAAATTAAGTGCACAAGGTTAAATTAAGAAAATGCTGGTCTTAATCCCTAGCAGATAAGCTTCCTATAGAAAGCTTATCTGCTAGGGATTCAATGAAGAATTTAGTATGAAAAAGCCCCGCACGAAGTGCGGGGCTTTTTCCTTTCTTATCTAAACCCTTTACCCTATCCCCTTCCTAATCTTTTCCTAAAGCTCTCAGCTCCAAACTTCTTGGTCCGCTGTGGCGGACTCTTCGCTCTAAGCTTCTCTAGTAGTTCTTGAGTCGATTAATATTCTCATGCTGGCGAATCTTCTCGTGCGCTTTTGCTTCGATCTGGCGGATACGTTCACGCGTGACACCGAACTCCTTACCCACCTCTTCGAGTGTATGCGTAATACCGTCCATCAAACCGTGACGCATCTCGAGAATCTTGCGTTCTTTTGGCGAAAGGTCATCGAGGATCTCCTTCACTTGGTCACCAAGAATACGACGTGATGATTCTTGATCAGGAGAAAGAATCTTGTCGTCCGCAATAAAGTCGCCGAGGGTCGACTTGCCGTCGTCCTCCTCGCCCACTGGGCTTTCGAGAGATACGGTGTCTTGGTCAATCTTTTCAATCTGATACACCTTCTCAACCTCAAGACCCATTTCAGTCGCAATCTCTTCTGCAAGCGGCTCGCGACCAAGGTCTTGTGAGAGGCGGCGTACGACCTGCTTGTACTTGGCGATGGTCTCTACCATGTGTACGGGCACACGAATCGTACGGCTCTGGTCTGCGAGTGCGCGTGTAATTGCCTGACGAATCCACCACGTTGCGTAGGTCGAAAACTTGTAGCCCTTGGTCCAGTCAAACTTGTCGACCGCCTTAAAGAGACCGAGGTTTCCTTCTTGAATAAGGTCGAGCAAAGTCAGGTCAGCTGATCGGCCGACGTACTTTTTAGCAATCGAAACCACGAGACGCAAGTTGGCACGTGCGAGCAAGTTTTTTGCTTCGTTGTCTCCTGCCTGAATACGGCGAGCGAGCTCTTTTTCCATCGCTGCATTGACGAGCGAGTACTGACCGATTTCCTTGAGGTACATCTGAATCGAGTCGTAGCCGGAGTCCGAAGACTTACCGCCATAGCTGTACTTCTTGCCGGTTGGCTCCTCAGGTGGCGAAAGGTCGAGCATACCGCCAGACTCAAGAATGTCGATACCCGTCTCTGCAAGCTTGCCATAGAGAGACTCGAGGAAGAGAATATCGTCTTCAATCGTTGGGAACTCCTTCAAAATTTCGTCGTAGGTCACGAAACCACGCTCACGACCCTTGCCCATGAGTCGCGTGGTGCGTACTTCATAATCCTTCTTGCGCTTGTCGCCTCGCAACACTGGCTTTTTTACAGGCTTTGCGACCTTGTGTGGCTTGCGCACTACTTTTAGAGGCTTCGCCTTCTTTGGCGAAACTTTCTTTGGAGCCGCTTTTTTCGTTTTCTTGGCTTTTGTAGGCATAGTGATTATTGAATATGTCCCTCGGCGATTAATTTCTTGAGTTCATTGAGTCGCTTTCCTTTGTCTTGGCAAACCGCAAGTAAGTCCCTGATCTTCCCTTCGTCTTTCTCCTGCTCCGCTTTCGAAAGGTCCCGCATCGCACCCGCAAACTCTTCTCGTACCATTTCTTCCTCGAGTGAGAGTGAGAGTTCGCGAGCAATTTTTGCAACTGATGGTGGTGCTCCATAGTGCATCTCGGCCTCAAAGATAAGCTCAGAGAGGCGGGGCTCGGCGGCGGCAAACGCCGCAGTTTTTCTATCTGGTCCCAAAATTCGTACCAAATCTTCTTCAAGCTTGCCAGCATCGAGGAGTGGCTTTTCCTTGCGACGCTCGGATGCAACGAGACCGATCAAAAGATCAATAATCTTGTCACGGCGCATGAGTACTTCTTTTTCTGCAAAAGCACCGTCGCTCCCCTTGAGCGCTACTGCCTCGGGAAGCTTGGCGCGTTTGATATCTTCCCAAAGCGCGGTCTCAGAAATTCCAGTTTTACCCGCAATGGTTTTGATAAAGTACGAGCGCTCGACTGAACTTTCGACTAATGCAACATATGGCAGGAGCTCGTCGCGCACTGCCAGTGCAAGCTTTCGAGTGTCGAGTCCTCGCTCGAGTATCAGCTCAAGCTGACGGTCAATGAGGTGTACCGAGTCGCGAAGGACTGCTTTCCATGCCTCTGCACCTGCAGACATAATCACATCCGCGGCATCCTTGCCGTCGGTCGGTCGCGCTACTTTTACTTCCATTTGCAGTGCGAGCGCGAGTGTATGTGCCTTAGCAGCAGCTTTGAAGCCTGCCGCGTCACCATCAAATGCCATCAGCACTTTGTTGGTCAGGCGCTTGATCATACGCAAGTGCTCCTCAGTGAGTGCGGTACCCGAGACCGCCACCGTGTTGGTAAAGCCAGCTTGATGACAGTGGAGCAAGTCCATCTGCCCTTCCACAAAGACAATGTAACCGAACTTACGTGCTGTAAGTTTTGCTTTGTGAAAGCCGTAGAGCAAGCGTGACTTTGAAAACACTTCTGTTTCCGGACTATTGAGATACTTTGCAACGTCTTTGTCAGACGAGAGGGTGCGCCCTGTAAAGGCCACCACTCTGCCTGAGCTATCAAAGAGCGGGAACATAATACGTCCACGGAACCGGTCGTAGCTTGCGGCATCAGTGCGCTTTATCAAGCCTGCTTGCTCAAGCTCAGACTCCGAGAACCCTTTAGCACCAAGAGCAGTTTTGATTTCGCGCCATTCATTTGGTGCAAAACCAAGCCGCCATTCTGCAATCGTCTTATCGGTGAGCCCTCTCCCCACAAGATACGCTCGAGCCTCTGAATTACTTTCAAGCTTTTCTTGAAAGACCTTTGTCGCGGCTTCAAGCGTCTCGTAGATTCGGTCACGGACCGATGTCTCTGCGGAGCGTGAAGCAACCAGCTCGACACCAGCACGCTCTGCAAGGGTCTTTAGCGCTCCCTTGAAGTCTAGCCCCTCAAATTGCTCAACAAAAGTGAAAATATCCCCTTTTGCATTACAGCCAAAGCAATAGTACGTACCGCGCTCAGGCGAGATGAAGAACGAAGGTGTCTTTTCATTGTGAAAAGGGCACTTCGCTTTGAAGTTTGCGCCGGCAGGTACCAGCTCGATGTACGAGCCGAGTACTTCGGCAACCGAGAGCCTGTCTTTTATTTGTTCGACTGGCGACATAGTGTACGGACCGATTACGCTTTAGAAAGCGGGGCCTCGCCCAGTAAGGCGCGTAAGACTACGCGGTAGGATTGTTCTTCTTTGCAGCTTCGCGGACAAGCATTTCTGCCTTCGGGCTACCTGGGTAGCCAGTACCTGCAGGGATAAGACGACCGATGATCACGTTCTCCTTCAAACCAGTGAGGTGGTCGACAGAGCCACGAATAGCGCTGTTGATCAACACGCGAGTGGTGTGCTGGAACGATGCTGCTGAGAGGAATGAGCGACGTGCAAGCGACACTTCGGTGATACCCATCACCACTGAGTCTGCCTTTGCCTCGTCACCACCCTGCTCACGTGCCTCCTTGTTTTCATTGTGGAGCGTGAGACCTTCAACGACTTCACCGAGTACAAGTCCGGTAACACCAGCCACCTTGACCTTGTAGCGTGAGAACATCTGGCGAACAATAATCTCGATATGCTTGCGAGATACGGTTTCTCCCTGAAGCTCGTATGGCTTAGAAACTTCGGCAATGATGTAATCCATCGCTGCTTCCTTGCCTGCGTACTTGAAGATTTCGTCGATATCAGCAGAACCGTCGGTAAGGAGCTGGCCCTTCGTCACTTTCTGACCAACTTTGACGAGTGGCATACGGTTGAAGCTCATCGCGTATGCGAGCTCTTCGACCTTCTTGCCCTTGCTTGCGGTCTTGTCTTCGATATCTGGAAGAACTGAGATCACCTTTTCCTTGCCATTGTCGATAACTGAGATCACGGTGCCTGCAGTCTTTGACACAACAGCTGGATTCTTTGGCTTGCGCTTTTCGAAGATTTCTTCAACGCGAGGAAGACCCTGTGTAATGTCACCACCGACGGAAGCCGTACCACCAGAGTGGAACGTACGCATCGTGAGCTGTGTACCTGGCTCGCCGATAGCCTGCGCTGCAATGGTACCCACCGCCTCACCGAGACCGATGAGCGTGTTCTTACCAAGGTCGATACCGTAGCACGATGCACATACACCTTCGATCGTCTTACATGAAAGTGGTGAACGTACTGAGACCTCCTTGATACCAGCATCTTCGATCTTCTGTGCGTCGTCTTTGGTGATCAAATGACCCTTAGCAAAGAGTGTCTTACCGGAAGCGTCGACAACGTCTGCTGCGAGCATGCGGCCGCGAATGTTCTTTGCGAGAGGCAAGTCGAGACCAGAAGCTGTCGCCTTGCGGATCACGATAAAGTCCTTCGTCTTACAATCGTCCTCAGACACAATCACGTCCTGCGCAACGTCGAAGAGTCGGCGCGTGAGGTAACCTGCCTTTGCGGTGTTAAGCGCGGTGTCCGTAAGACCCTTGCGCGAACCGTGCGTCGTAATGAAGTACTCAATCGGCGTCAACCCTTCCTTGGTCGATGAAAGTACGGGGAACTCAATCGTCTCACCTGAGGTCGACTGAATAAGACCCTTCATACCCATCATCTGTGTAATAGAGCCGAGCGAACCGCGGGCACCAGACTTCCACATATCGTAGACAGAACCCTGTGTATCGAGGTATGCAGGAAGCTCCTTTTCGATTTCGTTCTTTGCACCGTGCCAGATTTCGATGTTCTTGCGGAGGCGTTCTTCTTCAGTCAAAAGACCTTCGTTGAACTGCTCAGTAGCTTTGTTGGACTCGATCTTCGCCTTTGCGATGATCTTGTGCTTAACCTCTGGGACCACAATATCATCGATACCCCACGTGACACCCGAGTAGGTTGCGTACTTGAAACCGAAGGCCTTGATTTGGTCCATAATCGGCGGCAATGCGTCGATACCATAGCGGTTGATAAGGTCATCAACAATCTTCGACATCTGCTTCTTGTCGATTTCTTTGTTGATAAACGGATAGTCAATCGGCATCACGCTGTTGAAGAGCAAGCGACCGACCGTGGTCTCAAATGGCTTTGCGCCAAATTCTGCGTACTTTGGACCATCCTTTGGAAGGACCTTGATCTTTGCACGGAAACCAACCACGCCGTAGTCAAACGCCGTCATTGCACTGTTAGCACCAGGGAAGATTTTACCTTCACCCTTTTCACCGTCGACCGTCTTGGTCATCCAGAAACATCCAAGAAGAATGTCGAGAAGTTTGTTCGATACCACTGGCTCGCCGTTACCAGGCTTGAGAACGTTCTTGTCTGCAGCCATCACTTCCTTTGCTTCAAGCTGGGCTTCGATACCAAGCGGTACGTGGACTGCCATCTGGTCACCGTCGAAGTCTGCATTGAATGCAGTACAGACGAGTGGGTGTACCTGAATAGCAGAACCTTCGATAAGCACTGGCTGGAATGCCTGAATACCGAGGCGGTGCAAAGTTGGTGCGCGGTTGAGGAGCACATACTTGCCACGAATCACCTCTTCGAGGATTGCCCACACTTCAGGAATACCGTCGTCGATAAGACGACCAGCACCACGGATGTTGAAGGCAAGCTCTTTCTTCAAAAGCTGAGAGATAACAAACGGGCGGAAAAGCTCGAGTGCCATGTGCTTTGGCAAACCACACTGATGGAGCTTGAGCTCAGGACCCACCACGATAACCGAACGACCAGAGTAGTCCACGCGCTTACCGAGAAGGTTCGAGCGGAAGAGACCACGCTTACCCTTCAAGTTGTCTGCGAGGCTCTTGAGCTGGCGTTTTGCAGCCTGACTTGCAGATGAGAACGATGCGTTACCGTGACGAATCGAGTTGTCGATCAACGCGTCCACTGCCTCCTGCAAGATACGCTTTTCGTTGCGCAAGATCACATCAGGAGCATTAATCTCCTTGAGCTTCATCAAGCGGTTATTGCGGTTGATAACACGGCGGTAGAGGTCGTTGATATCCGAGGTTGCGTAGCGACCACCGTCGAGTGGCACCATAGGGCGGATAGCAGGTGGAATCACCGGAATCGACGTGAGGAACATCCACTCAGGGCGGATGCCTGAGCCGATCATTGAGCGAACAAGCGAGAGACGGCGGTTGATACGCTCGCGCTCAAGTGCTGCTGCCTTTTCGAGGCGTGCAACAAGCTCACCTTCGAGCTTTTTGAGGTCGAGCTTCTTCAAGATCTCATGGATCGCTTCTGCACCGATACCAGCTTCGAATGCAACACCGTAGCGCATTGAGAACTTGTGGTAGAGCACTTCATCGAGCACGAGGCCAGGGGTGATGCTCTCGATTTCCTTTTTGGTAGCAAGTGTAAGCTCCTTGAGGGCTTCCTTGGTCTTGTACTCAGCGTCGAGATCTTTCAAGATGCGAGCCTTCTCATCTTCCATAACATTGGTGACGATGTAGCCAGCAAAGTAGACCACCTTTTCAAGGTCAGCAGTGGTCATGTCAAGAATCATACCGATACGACTTGGCATACCACGGAGGAACCAGATGTGTGACACCGGCGTTGCGAGCTCAATATGGCCCATGCGCTCACGGCGGACAATAGAACGAGTGATTTCAACTCCACACTTTTCACAGACAATACCCTTATAGCGAATACCGCGGTACTTTCCACAGTAACACTCATAGTCCTTGTCTGGACCGAAGATTTTTTCGTCGAAGAGACCAGATTTTTCAGAACGCTGGGTACGGTAGTTGATGGTCTCAGGCTTGGTGATTTCACCAAAGGACCACTCCTTGATGCGCTCAGGCGATGCAAGCTTGAGCGACACCATGTCGAACGCAGACATATCGATTTGCTTTTTGTTGTTCATCATAATGGCGGTTCCTAAGGTTTAATAATCCTTGCGCTTAACCTCGTGTTCACGCTCACGGTCGAGCGACACATCGAGACCCAAGCCACGGAGGCTGTTGAGCAAGACATTGAACGATGCTGGTACGTTGAGCTCAGTAATCGTCTCACCCTTCACGATTGCGTCGAACGCTGCCGAGCGACCGACAATGTCGTCAGACTTAATAGTGAGCATTTCGCGAAGCGTGTATGCGGCGCCGTGACCGAGGAGTGCCCAGACTTCCATTTCACCAAAGCGCTGACCACCACCTTGTGCCTTACCACCGAGCGGCTGCTGAGTAATGAGCGAGTATGGTCCGATAGAACGCATATGGATCTTGTCGTCCACCATGTGATGAAGCTTCAAGATGTACATATAACCAACTGCAATCTCCTGCTCAAATGACTCACCGGTGCGGCCGTCAAAGAGGCGCATTTTACCGCTCTCCTTGTAACCAGCCTTTACGAGCTCACCCTTGATTTCAGCATCAGTCGCACCTGCAAATGGAGGTACGATTGCCTGATACTCAAGCGCGTTTGCTGCCATACCGAGGTGCAACTCGAGAATCTGACCGAGGTTCATACGAGATGGCACGCCGAGTGGTGTGAGGATAATGTCTACCGGAGTACCGTCCTCCATGTATGGCATATCTTCTTCAGGAAGAATCTTTGAGATAACACCCTTATTACCGTGACGACCTGCAAGCTTGTCACCCACTGAGATGTTGCGGAGCTCTGCAACCTCAATGTGAATGCGTTTAATAATACCTGAGTCGAGCTTGTCACCCTTCTCACGTGAGAATACTTTGACCGAAAGGATGCGACCACGGCCACCCTCGAGGCGCTTTGAGGTATCCTTCACGTCGCGTGCTTTCTCACCGAAGATCGAACGGAGCAAACGCTCTTCTGGTGTGAGCTGAGTCTCGCCCTTTGGAGTAATTTTACCGACCAAGATGTCGCCTGAGCGAACCTCGGCACCAACTCGGATAATACCGTCTTCATCCAAGTTGCGGAGCTTACCTTCACCCACGTTTGGAATATCGTGCGTAGTGATTTCAGGTCCGAGCTTGGTGTCGCGTACGTTGATCACGTACTCCTCGATGTTGATAGAGGTAAAGCGGCTGTTCTTGACCAAACGCTCAGAAATAATAATTGCGTCTTCGTAGTTGGCTCCTGACCATGTCATGAAGGCCACGAGGATGTTTTGACCAAGCGCAATCTGACCCGAGTCAGACGACGAGGTGTCTGCAAGGAGGTCACCCTTCTTGACCTTGTCACCGAGTGACACGACTGGGCGCTGGGTAAAGGCGGTAAAGCCGTTGGTACGCTGGAACTTCACGAGCTTGTACTCGATGTCCTTGCCCTTGGTCGTCTTCAAGACGATACGGCGCGCATCAATACCAGCGATAACACCGTCGTCACCTGCGTAGATCAAACGACCTGTATCACGAGCTGCACGCTCTTCGATACCAGTAGCCACAAGTGGCTTTTCAGGAATCAAACACGGTACTGCCTGCTTCTGCATGTTCGAACCCATCAATGCGCGGTTTGCGTCATCGTGGTTCAAGAACGGAATCATGTTAGTCGCAATCGAGAATGCCTGATTGGTTGCGATGTCGATAAAGTCTACTTCGTTGCGGTTGACCACGCGTGGCTTGCCTGCGAGGCGAACTTCAACGTTTTCAATTGCAATCGCACCGTCCTTACCGTACTCGGTTGCAGCGTGTGCAATGCGGTAGGTTTCTTCTTCAGATGCGTTAAGGTACACAATTTCTTTCGTGACCTTACCGTTTTTAACGCGAGCATATGGCGTCTCGATCATGCCGAAGTCGTTGAGCTTTGCGTAAGTCGACAAGCGAAGGATAAGACCGATGTTTGGACCTTCAGGAGTGTGGATCGGACAGAGGCGACCGTAGTGCGAGGTGTGCACGTCGCGCACTTCAAAGCCTGCACGTTCGCGAGTAAGACCACCCGGACCGAGTGCCGAGAGGGTGCGCAAGTGTTCGAGCTCCTGCAAAATGTTTTCCTGCGCCATGAACTGCGAGAGCTGGTTCGTGGTGAAGAATTCTTTGAGGCGAGCTTGGAGTGGGCGTGGAGATACGAACTGTACAGGGAGCGTAATATCAGGCTCGATGGTCGACATACGGTCCTGAATGTTGCGCTTCATCTGCGTCATACCAACGCGGAGCTTCTGGAGGAGAAGTTCACCCACAAAGCGGACACGGCGTGAGCCGAGATGGTCGATATCGTCCTCACGAGCGTCTGGCGTGTTGTTGAGGAGTGCGATATTGCCAATCGTGATGCGAAGATCGTCGAGAGAGACGGTCTTTTCTTTGAGCGCAGCGTCTGTCATTGGCTTACCAAAGCGCTTGTTGAAGCGGAAGCGACCGACCGGAGAAAGGTCGTAGCGTTCCTCAGAGAAAATAGACTTTACGAAGTCGCGAGCGTTCTCTGCAGTTGCGAGGTCGCCGTCACGAAGGCGCTTGTGGATCTCAATAAATGCCTCATCAGAGGTCTTTGCTGGGTCCTTTGCAAGCGTGAGCTCAATAGCGTGCTTTGCGTGTGGGTCGCCAGCAAAAAGTGCGAGGATTTCCTTGTCGGAGGTAGCACCGAATGCGCGCAAAAGCGACGTAACGGGGAATTTACGCTTTTTGTCGATGCGCACAATGATAGTGCCATCAGACTCGGTCTCAATTTCAACCCATGCGCCACGTGCAGGGATGATCTTGCCACCAAAGAGTCGCTTGCCTTTGACTTCAGATGCCGTAAAGAAGACGCCGAACGAACGTGCGAGCTGTGGAACGATAACGCGCTCGATACCGTTGATCACGAACGTGCCGTGATCAGTCATCAATGGAAAGTCTGCGAGGAAAATCTCCTGCTCCTTTGCAGAGCCGAGCATTTTGTTCTTGAGCTTAACGCGGACCTTGAGCGGGGCCTCGTACGAAAGCTTCATATCCTTTGCGTAGTGCTCGTCGTGCTTTGGCTTACCGAGCTCGAAGCCGGTAAACGAAAGTTCAAACTTTTTGTCGGCGTAGTCTTTGATAGCTGAGAACTCGCGGAAAAGCTCCGCAAGACCCTGCTCGACAAGCCAGTTAAACGATGCATTCTGTGGTTCGACGAGATTTGGGATCTCGACGAGTGCCTCCTTAAACCTGCTGAAATACTTCTTCTCCCTTGGAATACCAGGAACAACGCTATGGACGTGGGTTTTCTTCATAATAAATGCAAAAGACTGCCCCTCACTAGTTGGGCAGGCGTTATGGCTTAGGCTATCTTATTTCGCTCTTAAACAAGATGTGCGCTTTGTTTATAATCGTTCTCCGCGCGATTACACTCACTCGTGACTCAATCCGGCAATCGTGAACCCTAGCATACAGGAAGGCACTTCGAGTGTCAATCTTGCTTTTCCCCCTCAAGCTTCCCCGCTTTCCACGCCTCGATCTTGGCATGGTCGCCGGAGAGTAATATTGGAGGTACCTTAAGTTTCTTGCCTTTCCAGACTATAGTTTCTGGTCGCGTATAGACATCAGGACTTGCGGTGCGTGACTCTTCACGCGAAGCAAAGTTGCCAAGCACTCCCTCTATCTGGCGTGCTACTGAGTCCATGATGAGCATCGCAGGAAGTTCACCACCAGTCAGTACATAGGGACCCACTGAAACCGGCACAGTCTTAAAGACACTTTTGACACGAGCATCGATTCCTTCGTAGCGACCGCAGATAATTACGAGATGCTTGGTCTTCGAGAATTTCTGGGCAACTTCGGTATTGAATTGTTCGCCGGAAGGGCTGAGCCACAGGACTAAGGGTTCAGGGTTTAGGGTTAAGGGTTTAGTCTTACTCTTTCGGATACTTCTATACCCTTTACCCTCTACCCTATACCCTGCACTTTTAAGTGCAGTCTCGATTGCTTTAATCACCGGGAGAGCTTCAATTACCATCCCTGGGCCGCCACCATAGGGCTTGTCGTCGACACGACGGTCTGCGTAGGTGAGCTTCTTGCGCTTGGTCTCTTTTGGACCAAAGTCCTTGGGATCATAAAATTTTACCTTTATCTTCTTGTCTTCAATCGCGCGCTTCAAAATCGACTCATTGAGGTATGAGCTAAAAGCGTCGGGGAAAAGGGTAATAAGGTGGAAAGTCATTGGGGAAGCTTAGAGCTAGGAGCTGAGAGCTATTAGCTTTTAGAAAAAGGAAAACCGTGGGATGGATTGAACCATACCACGGTTTAGTCATTCTGTCACTTCGTCGGGATAGCCTTGTACCATTTGATGACGAGGTACTGGATACTCACGCACGGTTACAGGGAACTCGAAGCCCATATCCGCAACCCCTACAAGCGCGAGGGCGGCTGCGCACGCATCATCGACGTTTTCGAAACTAAGTAGTGATACTTGCTCTTTCTCACAGCAAAACAAGCTTGGGCGCGGTGCCCACACAAGATGAGTCACCAGCTCTGCATCGTACGCTATAACGAAGAAGTACTTATCTTCCGATAAAGCCTTACCGCACACCGAACACCGTGCGATGATCTCATTTGGCATTAAATGTGCTACTGCGAATCCTTCAATTATCATAAACGCCTTTCTCTTTCCAAACTCTATTCCTCTCCCCTGTTTCTGTCAAAAGAAAAAGCCGTCCACCTAAGGCGGACGGCTTTGTGTTTGCGATGTTTCAGAGCTTAGGAACATTAAACTCATCCACTTCGAACCCTTGCTTGAGCATACAAGGTAAGAGATATGACTTAAAAATCTTCTCCTCATTGGCGATTCGCTTCCTCGTCTCATCGACCGTATTGCTCGGTTCTGGATCCTCTAAGATAATCTCAAGGGACATGCCAGGTTTAAGCACGCCATTGTTACACGTATACTCGACATCTTTTACAGTCACTTTCCAAGAGCTATTGGAGTCATCCGACTCAAAAAGTTTCATGTAGACTGTTTCGCCGCTACGTGGAAGTACAGGTGCTGAGAGAACTCCGATAAACCATACTTCAACAAATGCGACGCCCATCTCTCTACACTCCAACTCTTGCGCAACTCGCAAGCTTACTCCGATTTTCATACGCTAAATATGAGCAATACTTGATGTACCTTAACGGTAATCAATGTGCATGTGTCGACATGCTTTTATCACACTTCATATTGAAAGATCGCTCGAAATTAATTATACACTTAAGCTTTCAGAATGTCAAAACCCGCCGTACGGCGGGTTTTGACATTTTCATACTCACAACTTATAACTAGCAACTGACAACTCTCCTTAGAGCTTCAAATCATCCACTGCCTCATCTACCGATTTCATTGAGACAGACTTCATACCCCCTTCTGGCTCGTTAATCTTGAGATTAACGCGAGAGTTGTTTTTCATACCAACCACACGCAGGAGCGTGCGGATAGCTTTGGCAGTGTTGCCTTGGCGACCGATAATCTTGCCCATATCTTCTGGGTCAACATCGAGCGTAAGGAGGACGCCCATTTCGTCTACCGTGCGATTAATCTTTACTTTGTCCGCCTTGTCGACGAGCGATTTGATGACGAATTCTAGAAACTTTACATCGTTGTGGTCCATCGTTCTGTAGTTAGGCAGTTGCCGCCGGTTGCTAAGCTATCGGTGACTGCTCCTTGCAGTATAGTAAAAAATGTCGCACAAAGCAAAGCATAGACAAAAGAAAACCTCCCGAAGGAGGTTTTCTCGAGCTTATGCTACTGGAGCTGGCTCTACTACTGGTGCTGCCTCAGGAGCTGGAGCAGCTGCGGGAGCCGCGGCGACTGCCGGAGCATCCTTCTTGATCGGCGTACGCTTTGGAAGCGCATTGACCTTCTTGCCAGTGATAATCTTTTCAGCGACAAGCATATTATGAACAGTATCAGAAACCTTTGCACCCATCTTGATCCAGTGCTTTACGCGCTCTGCATCGATGCGGTTGTTGCTCTTGTTGCCACCCTTCTCGCGAGCGTCGTATGCACCAAGCACTTCAAGCGAGCGACCACTCTTTGGGCCGTTCTGTGATTCGGTCACAACGAGGCGGAAAACCGGCTCGTGGACGCGTCCTACTCTCTGGAGTCGTATCTTTAGCATGGGGCATATAGTAGCCGATTTCAACACAATGTCAAGAACGAGGTGACGACTTTACGTATTTCAGCTCAAAATACTCGAAAAATCTCTAGTTTCTGCTAGAATAGGCTCCGTGAACAAGCATCCTCATCCGGCGCATACGCCCCATGCCCCTGCTGGCAAAATAAAAGGCATTATCAGCGTTTCAAGCAAAGGTATCGGCTTTCTCGAAGTCCCCGGTTCAGTCGATGATCTCGAAATCCAAAGCGAGCACCTCAACACCGCACTTCATAAAGACGAAGTTGAAGCGGTGATTATTCCTGGCATGGTGCGTGGTCGTCGCCAAGGTAAAGTACTTGCAGTCACCAAGCGTGCCAAAGAAAGTTTTGTTGGTACCCTCGTAAAAGAAGGTGGTGTGCTTGCGCTAGCCGCAGACGACAAGCGTTGCTACCCGTTTATTAAAATTGTACCGCCAGTGCCAAAAGATGCTGAGACTGGCATGAAAGCCCTCGTCCGCCTTTTGCCATGGACTGACCCTGAAGTACAGCCTGAAGGGCAGATTGAGCGTGTAATCGGCCGTAAGGGTGAGCACAATGCCGAGATGGCCTCTATCGTGCTCGAGCGTGGTATCGACACCGACTATCCTATCGCTGTTGAGAAGGAAGCTGAGCATATTGAGAAGACCGAAAAGCCAATTCCTAGCGCCGAAATTGCCAAGCGCCGTGATTTCCGTAACACACTCACGACCACCATTGACCCTGTCGATGCAAAAGACTTCGACGACGCTATTTCATTTAAAAAGCTTCCCGATGGCTGGTGCGAGGTTGGTGTACACATCGCTGACGTCTCGCACTATGTCCGTGAAGGCACCGCGCTCGATGCCGAGGCACGCAAGCGCGGCTTCTCTGTCTACCTTGTCGACCGCACAATCCCGATGCTCCCCGAGGTACTTTCCAATGATATCTGTAGTTTGAATCCAAACGAAGACAAGCTCGTCTTCTCGGCTGTGTTTGAGATCAATGACAAAGCAGAAATTCGTAGCCGTTGGTTTGGTAAGGGAGTGATCTGCTCCGCAAAACGCTTTTCGTACGAAGAAGCTCAGCTCTCGCTCGACAATCCTGCAGGCCTCCACCACGAGGAGCTCACGACACTCAACAGGATGGCAAAAATTATGCGCGAGGCAAAGTGGAAGAAAGGTGCTATCGACTTTGAGCAAGACGAGGTTCGCTTTGAGCTCGACCCGATCTCTGGCAAGCCACTCCGTATTTATAAAAAGGAGCGTTTGGATACGCACAAGCTCGTCGAGGAGTACATGCTTTTGGCCAACCGCGAGGTAGCAACCTTTATGTGGAAGGCGTTTGAGAAAAAGTCTCAAAAGAGCCCTTTCATTTATCGTATTCACGACACCCCAGACACCGACCGTATTGCTGAACTCGCACTCTTTGTAAAGGCACTCGGCTATCACCTTCCACTCACCCCAAAGGGCTCGGTAACGGCGCAGGACCTCCAAGCACTCTTCAAACAGATTGCGGGCAAGGCCGAGGAAGGCATGATCAAGACCGCCGCGGTGCGCTCAATGGCAAAAGCGGTCTATACCACCAAAAATATTGGCCACTTTGGTTTGGCGTTTGAGTACTACACGCACTTCACTTCACCTATCCGCCGCTATGCAGACCTTTTGGTACATCGCGTGCTTTTCAAGCACCTCTCTGGCGAGCCTATTGGTGAAGACGAGTGGGTACGCTACGAGAAAATGGCGATGGAAAATACCGATCGTGAAATTGCCGCTGCTGAAGCCGAGCGTGCATCAAAGAAGTACAAGCAGATTGAGTACATGCTCGACCATGTGGGCGAAGAGTTTGATGGCGTGATTTCTGGTGTGACAGAATGGGGAATTTACCTCGAGGAGAACGACACAAAGGCCGAAGGTATGGTCAAGCTTCGTGACCTCCCTGGCAATGACTTCTATATGCTCGACCCAAAGACCTACTCAGTGGTCGGTGAGAGCACCAAACGTCGCTTCACTCTCGGTGACAAAGTGCGTTTCAAGATTATGTCTGCGGATATGGAAAGAAAGACGTTGGACCTCAAACTCGTTGAAACAACGAGTAAGTAATAAGTAGTTAGTAATTAGTTTTTAGAAATGACGTGCAAAGAGAAAAGCCGGTTCGCTTACACGAACCGGCTTTTTTGAATTCAGAGATAAGAACTACTGTCCGTGCACCAGCTTTGAAAACCACTGATGCAGATCGGACGATGGTACTTCCGACATACGGAGACAAGCACCGCCCTTATCAACGCCGTCTTTGACATTACAAGGCTTGCTGCCTCCCTTGTTGGCGAATAACCGAAAGGTTACGCGCCCAATGCTCTCACTGTGACCTTTGGTACGGATGCTGACTAGGACTTGATTTTCAACAACACCCCAGACAACGGCAAGCGTGATGCCGGGCATATTCACCAATGAGTCTGCAACGGTCGCGATGCAATCGCGGTCATTGTCAGGAACTTGGTCGAGTCCAGCAACAACACTATACCGCCGTTGATCCTTCGCACTCTCAGCCTTAGCAAGAAAGTGGAGGTGCTGGGTCGGATAATCCTGATCGATCAGCTTTCTGAAAGCCTCAGGGTGACATCCGCGTATGCACTTGCCGTACATCGTAATGTCGCGTGGAGTGGCATGGGTCAGTCGGTCTGTGTCGATATAAATGCCAGCGGCCAATAGCGTCCAGGCATTCTGGTCAATCAACGCGGAGTCGTAGGCAAGCGCAAGTTCAGCAACCAGAGTAGATGCGGCACCCACAGTAACGTCGACCCAGCTAAACTTCGTCGCAATGCTTTGCGGCTCAGTCAAATGATGGTGGTCGATGACTATGAGAGGTTCGAGGTTGAATTTCGGCACGATTCGAGCATCGACTTGGGCCGAGGAATCCACCAACACAACACCGGATCCGATGAGGTCGTCTTTTTTGCCACTAAATTTCTCGAGGGCGGATTCACCTGTTCGAACATAGTCATACTCGGCCAAGGCGGCGCGACTTTGAGGATGTCCAATGCACCCGCAATACATAATTCGCACAGACGTCTTCACACAGGACTTCTCGAGCATCTTACTGACCAGCCGGCGAAGCAGCACCGCTGCCGCAAGCGCATCAGCGTCGAACTGAGCAAGTATGATAATGAGACCTCCATTGCTCTGTTTGCAGAGATCACTTGTAGCAAACTCAGTCAGCGCAACGTTAAGTTCCTGGAGCTTTTCTGCCATGTATGGCGATATTTCTTTCAATCTGACCTTTCCGGCTGCCAATGCAGCCTTTTTGTTGTTCTGCGTTAACTATAACACAATTATGAAAAATGTATATGCTTTACTTGTACCTAATTCAGGGTGCCGATAACCAGCGCTTAGCATAGTTATCGGCTCCGGTATTTCCCCTCAATAATTCCCCTCTCGTAGGCATTAATCTCTTGTGCACTTAATTTCGCTATAGCGAAATTAAGTGCACAAGCAAATTCATAAGTTTTGAATTCAAAATCCTGTGGCACACTCTTCCAAAACCCCGTCGCCCGCAGCCCTCACAGCTCCGTGTTTTCTTTTCTTGCTAACCACTTACCACTTCCCAGCTTCCCTACTCCCTACTTCGCAAATGCAGTGCCCTCGTCGAAGGCGATAGAGAGGAGTTTAGAGACACCGTCTGAGCCCATGGTCACGCCGTAGAGTACACCCGCACGCGACATGGTTTCGCGGTTGTGGGTGATCAGAATGAGCTGGGAGTGCTTGGCGAGATTCTCCACCATATCGCCGTACTTGCGCGAGTTGGCTTCATCGAGTGCTGCATCGGTCTCATCAAGGATAATAAACGGTGGTGGGTTGACCTGTGAGATAGCAAAGAGAAGCGCGATAGACGTCAGCGCACGCTCACCACCCGAGAGCATCATCAAGCCCTTTGTTTTCTTGCGTGGCAGACCGACGTCAATTTCTACTCCTTCCTCCCCCATTTCTTCTTCCACGGGAAGCTCGTCACCCAGAGCTTCGAGGTCAGCAAGTGATTTCGCACGGCGCTTCTTTTCGCGGATTACTTCGAGGCGAGCATGGCCACCTCCGAACATCAGGGTAAAATATTTTCCAAACTCATCGTTGATACGAAGAAGTCCTGTTTTGAAATCAGCATCAATACGTGCCTCAAGCTCGGCAATAAGTGCCTTGAGAGCTGCCGATGCAGACTCGAGGTCAGCAAGCTCTTTTGCGAGGAACTCGTCGCGCTCTGCAGCCTCTTTGTATTCTCGTAGCACTTCGCCTGACGCACCTCCTGCGCCCATATCTTCGAGACGGATTTTTGCACGCTCGATAGTGCGTCGGCGGTCCTCCTGTACAGTGCGTACTTCCCGCACAATTGCTTCAGCAGAAAGCGCATTACCACTCTCGTCGACTGGCACAAAATCCGAGAAGCGAATTGCTTCAAGTCCGGCAAGTACCGAAGCTTCCTTGAGCTCACGGTCAAAGTCGTCTTGTGTGCGCTTCAAGCGCTCTGCGCGCGCGAGCGCAGCATCGAGCGCGCGGCGAAGTTCGTTTTCTTCCGCCACAATACGAAACACTGCTTTTTCAGCATCGCGTGAGCTGTCTTTTTCTGACTCTATCTCACGCTTGAGCGCCTCGTATCGCGCAGTGAGTTCTTTTTCACTCGCCTCAAGTGAAGTCTTCTCAGTAGCAATCGCCTCAAGCTCTTTTGAAAGGCGCGTGATCTCAGTATCAAAATCCGCAATATCACTCGAGGTGTCTGAAGCTTGTTTATCCGAAATAAAGGTGCGGAGCCACGAGCGTACTGCTGCGAGCGCTCGAGCAATAGCCGCTAAGTCAGTAGAATTTTCGACTGCGGAAAGCTCACGCTCGATACGCTCAGTCAGTGTCGAGACTTCAGCAAGAGGTACCGCTACTGAGCCAGCACGTGCAGCGTCTTCGATGCGACGGCGCTTCATACGCTCTGCAGATGCGCGCTCGCCCTCAGCACGACCAGCACGACCAGCAAGCGTGTCGCGCTCACGGCGTAGCCCTGCGAGCTTGCCTTCGAGCTCGAGGAGCTCCTCCGACTTTCCATCTGCACTCGACGCACGTGCGAGTGTCGCACGTGCCGCTGCAAGCTCCTCAGCGAGCTTTGCGAGCCCTGCTTCTGGCGCCTGCTTTTCACGAGCGACTTCTTGCTTTTCGTGTGCAATGTAAAGCTCCTCACGTTTGAAATATGCCTTATAGAGACGCACGAGCTCAGCGCGAAGCTCCTCGGCCTTTTCTATCTTTTCAACCTGCTTTTTGAGGAATTTAATATGTGGAGCAATCTCACGACGAAGACTTTCAGTCTCCTTCATATTTTGCTCAGTCTTCTCAAGCTTACGAAGCGACTCGTCACGTTTGTATTGATAAATCTTCAAGCCAAGCGCGTCCTCGAGCATCTCGCGACGTTCACGGATCGAGGCATTCAAAATACGGTCTGCCTCACCTTGAGAAATAATATGGGGACCCGACGCACCGATATGCGCCTGCGCCAAAAGTTCTGAAATATCGCGCAGGCGTACGCTAGAGCCGTTGATAGCATATTCACTCGACGAGTCACGGTGCACTGCGCGCTCGACAGACACTTCGTCAAAATCGATATTGAAAGACCGCTTGGAGTTGTCGAAAACTACTTTTACTCCCGCTCGGTTGGCGCGGGTTGCGTCCTTGCCACCGTTAAATATCAAATCCTCGGCTCGCTTGCCGCGCATCGACTTGATCGATTGCTCACCAAGTACAAAACGAAACGCCTCTGCGACATTTGATTTACCTGAACCATTGGGACCCACAATCGCTGTGATAGGCGTCGTGAATTCGAGTTCAGTCTTTTTACCGAACGATTTGAAACCGCTGATTTCGAGGCGTTTGAGGTGCACAGCTCGTATTGAAAATAGTGCTCTGATTATATCCTTTCCCCCGCCAACAAAAAAGCCGGCAACCAAGGGGTTGCCGGCTCTGAAAAAGACACATCAATAAGCAATCTTTTTAAGAAGAGCTTCGTGTTCAGTATTCAATTCCTCCATGACTTTCTGCAAGCGGCTAATCTTTGGCAAGTACACGCCAAAGATATGCGCAAAGAAAGGGCCGACCAAAACACGGCGAGTGACGGGGTATGCCTTAAGCACCCGTGCCAAATCCTTTGGGGTCGCAATGTGTACTTGGTTGCACAAACTCCATTTTTTTCTCTCGCGCTCAAACTGCCCAAGAACGAAATGGCCATTTTCAAACATGCCTAGGCACGCCCGTGCATGAATACGACTCGAGCCGTGATGATATCCATCAGGATCCGGCACTGACACATGCCAGACCGGATCATCTCCTGTATCGTCGCCGATCTGACTATCGTAGCCAGTCGAAAACTCTT
>JACCDR012529407.1_pt1 | contig 19411 bp, 28 predicted proteins | sample 7446431 | NCBI WGS metagenome assembly JACCDR01 (sample SAMN15323443, study PRJNA562643) | freshwater metagenome | isolation source: river surface water | place: USA:Blue River Watershed | collected 2017-08-17 | reverse complement strand
TCTTGTGCGCTGCCAGTTACCATGCGCAAAGCGGCGCCAATACTTTGGACTCCGCCCGTCTCCATGAGACTGCGCGCCATAAGCATCGGGGCCAAAACACTGCCTTGGCCGCCAAAAGCCTGCATGAGCTGGTCTTTCAGCTCTGCTTCTTGCGTCGAATACGCCTCGACGAAACCTCGAGCTCCCATGCCAGACAGATTACGCGCACTGTCTCGCACCAAATCCGTGACAGACCGTTTGCCCTGGGAGAATTGCAAAAGCGCATTTTTATCAATGCTTAAATGCCCGTCGTGCATCTTGGCAAGACCTGGCAAAATAGCTTCGATGCCGGTCATCTTGGCGGCAGCTGAAGTGAGGTTCTGTGTAATACCTTCGCGCCCACCCATCATGGACAACGTGCGCGGATCCATGATGGTGGCTAAATTACCCGCGGCGCCAGCTGCTGCCATACCGGTATTAAAACCCGACGCGCCAGACAAGCCGTACATTTGGAACATATTGGCGCCTTGCATGCCTTGCGCCATTACGCCCTGTACGGTCGTGCCTGCCATTCTCGCAAACGTGCGCGCATTAGATGCGGCAACGTTCATCTCTGGGACGTTCATGCCAAACGTGCGCATTTTACCCATCATTTTCAGGGCTTCTTGCACGTCTGGTTCTTCGACGATTTTCATGAAAGAAGCAAGGGCACGGCCTATTTTGCCCATTTCTTTCGACATCTGATCTACGGTTTGCGCATTATCCAAAAGCCCTACTTGGGCTGACAATTGGGTAATTTTCATCATGTCTTGGCGGTTGAACATGTTGTTCGTATCGCGTTTGAAATTGCGATTGTCCGCCATATTCATGAGATTGCGCTCAAGCGTCATAGACGCGTTTGTCGTCAATCCCATACCCGACGCGCTTAAATCACCGCCTGTGCGTACATTGAACATGCTCGCATTTTGTAATTGCAGAGCACGTTGCCTTTGGTCGATAAAAGGTCGAAATGGCATTTGCGCCATTCTTTCGACCGTATCGCCGAACAAATAATCTGCACCAAAGCCCGCGATCGCTCCACCAACAGGGCCACCGAATGCAGTGCCGAGTGCGGTTGCACCAAGACTGAACGCGCCCCGAGCACCTAGGCCTGTCATGGTCTGCGAGCCCGTTAAATACTGATTCGCAGAGTATTGCGCTTGTTGTCGGGCCAGGCCCCAACCGTTGCCGAGCTGCGGACCCGGCATCATACCCGCGGCCATGTCGTTTCGGGGAACGGGTGTGACACCTCCGAAACCCATCGGTGCCACGATCGTGGGTTGGAAACGACTGCGGAAGTCCAGCGATAGACTGTTTGAAAACTCTGCGGGATGCTTAGGTGGAGGCGGCAGCGGCGCGGTCGTAGGTACGTACGTCGTAGGCACCCCGCCCGGCATAAGACCGGCCTGCATCTGCATGGTGTTCAAGCCAGAGAGCAGTTGTTGTATCGCCTGCTGGTCTTGATATCCGGGCATTGGGGCTACCTAGGTTGTTGCGCGTTCTTGACGTAACGCTGACGGATTTTTCGCTTGAACGCTTCGAGTTCATCCGCCGTTGCAGGTCTCAGGTCCGATTCTCGTGCCGTGAGTTTATGCAACTTGTTGAACATGCGCACCTGCCCTTCGTGGCGCTGCGTCACGTTGTCTTGAATCAATTTTAGTGCGTACTCTTTCTCTTTCACCACCTCTGGCTGGTAGCTTTCTTGAAAAACTTCCATAGAGAGCAGACTTGTCGCGAGTTGGAAAATCTCTTGGGGCAAGTTTAAGCCCGCCGCGGTAATTCGTGCCAAATATACGTGTTCGGTCACGGTGCGACGTCGGTCGCGGATGAGCATCTCACACGCAATTCGGTCTTGAATAGACCCGCGAGTGGGCATCCCCCGAGTCGGTATAGTGCGCACAAACAACTCGGCGCGCACCGAACCCCTCGGGGTGGCTAGAAATTTTCGACAACGCCCTCGCTCATAATGATGGCAATTTGGCGGTCAAAAATAGAAAGCTTTGTGGCCAACAAGCGAATTACAGCTTCTGGCTGTTTCCCTATCCATTCCAATTTGGAGTCAAAATAGGCTTCGGCATCTTCCTTTTTAGGCAAAACCATGCCTTTAAAAGCTACGATAGACGCCGCAAGAAAGAAACGAATTTGTAATTCTTGTTGTTCTTCGACATACTTCGGGTTATACGTTTCCAGAGCGCGCAGATAACGGATGTAATCTGCGTGAAGGCGGGTTCTGAAGGTAGCTGTGGTCGTATTCGTTACTTTAACGGTTTCTTCGTAATACCCTTTCTCTAACATGGCATCTACTACGGCATGTGCCTTGCTCAGCGGAATGTCATGTTCAGAAAGGATTTCATCGTATGTCTTTGCTTTTTCCGTCGTCGCCTTGGTGCGGTCCAAACTGTCTTTTAGTTCGTCCTGAACTCCTTCAGCCATAGCGCGTGCGGGTGTTTCCACTTTAACGCGCTTATCGACGATGTCGGGAGCTACTTCTACGGCGTCTGGCGTATTTGCTGTTGGACGCTTGAACGAACCGATCACGGGAGTTGTCATCGCATACACCTCAATTTATGGGGTTATCCGGTAAAAGGAATTGGAGAAAAATATGCCTTTAGCACTACTTCTAACGCTCATCATCTTTTTCAGCGCAACCACTGCGAACGCAGATACACCCGACGCAAGGGTACTGCATCTGGCGTCGAAAATACTAGAGAAAATACCGGACGCCCGGTATACGCGGCTCGCGCTTGGAACTACGGAAGAGCGTCAAGTACGTGCAACAGAACACGCAACAGCCATTGTTACCGCTGCAGATCTCTATACCAAAGAATGGGATGAATTCGCCCGGCAAGGAAACTGGCACAACTTTAACGCGCAGCGAGACCTGCCCGCCCTTATTGCCGCAGTGGCTATGCAGGAGTCGGCTTTTCGGTCTGTCATCCGTTTGGATGGCAATAAACTGACTACCAAAGTACGGGGCTCAGCCAAGGCTGACGTGGGTGTTTTGCAGGTACGTGCCCCGTCACCCATGGCCAAGAATTGCGGTGTCGTGGGCAAAAAAGACGTCCAACGTCTCGTCGATGACGTGATGTTCGCCTATCAAGTCGGTACGTGTGTGTTGACGAGGCGCGTGGGCTTGTACGTAATGAAGTACGAAGCTTCAGGCTATCACCGGTTTCGTCGCTACGAACGTGCCGATGCTGACGGGCTTTTCTACGGCTTTGTCGGACCACGAAAAGGAACGGAAGAAAGCAAATTGGCACGCGATTTGGTCGTGATAGAACGCTATAACTGGGGCACTCAAGACCTCTATTTACACCCTCTTCATGGTGGTTACGCTCGTCGCGTCATACGTGAATTTGAATTCTTTCGAATGGCCCCTGCACAGGACAGTACATGAGATGCACTTCTTGCAATAACACAGCGCCCTTCTTAGAGGATTCGCCGCAATCGCTCCCGTGCATGTTTTGCGAAGGTAAGCAATATCCGGACGAGGTTGATTTATTGAGTCAACCAATGCTTGGTCTCGTAAAAGAGATTCGTCCAGGCCAAATAAACTTAGCGGAGCGCATTTCTGTCAACATCCGTAGTGAAGGTGCAGCGATCTACGAAGCTGGCACTGGCGTAGGAAAGAGCTTTGCTTATTTGCTGCCCGCTATCTTGTCGGGCGAGCGCGTGATCATTTCCACGGCTAAAAAAGCGCTTCAAGCACAGCTTATGCAGAAAGACCTGCCTTATCTGCAGGACATGCTGCAGTCTCTAGGACATGCGCGCGGCAATTTTAGTTATTTCGAGGGCTACGGTAAATCCAATTACGCATGTTTAGCTTCAGCGCGCCGCGAACATCAGGGAGAAGTTAACTGGCCGAAATACGAGAAATTCTTCAAGCACAGCGAATACGGGCGCTGGGAAGACGGACGTAAACTCCACTTACGTCTTGACGAATCTTTGAATGCTTCTGACTGTATAGGCCCGGATTGTTCGCTTTATAAGCGGGAATGCGGGTATGTAAAAGCACGCAAGAAAATGCTTGAAGCGGACGTGGTGGTCACCAACAACTGGTTGTTGGGGTATCACTATCGTCTGCGCCGGGAGATGCCGCATTTCCTTTTATTAGGTGAATTCAAGCACGTAATTGTAGATGAAGCGCATGCCGTCGAAGAAGGCATTCGCGCAGCCTTTACATATGAGACGAATCTCAACGTAATTGACAAACTGCGGCGTCAATTTAAGCAGTTACAGAAGAACGCGCATAACCCTGCCATAACAATGCCTGAGCTCTTCGATTTTGAAGAGCCCTGGGTAAACGCGTTCAATGAATTGCAGCGCATTAGCGGTACAAACACATCCGATTTAACAGATAAAGCAGCCGAACATATCAAAGAGGCGCTAGAGCAAACGGATAAACTTGGCGATTTCCTAGCTAGCCGCAGTACGCTCGACAATTTACTTAACGGTGTGCAAGACTCTACGCACACGCTAATTCTCAACCGTTGGCTTTCTAAGCCCCTTATTCCGGATTCGAGTGGTCCTGCCATTACCCCCGATTCTGATGATTTGGAAATACTTGCTTCTTCGCAGGGCTTTCCGAAGGACAAGCAAAACAAAGAGCGTTTCTTTGCTCTAGACAAAACTATCAAGACTTTGAAGGACTGTAAGACCACGATGGAGTTGGTGCTTAAGCCGCGACCAAACCACACGTGGACTATCAAAGACGTCTATCGCCCCGGAGCCAAGAAAGACAAAGTCCTTCAAGACTTGCCCGTGAATATCGGTAGCTACATGCCCGATAAACACATCACCTATTTGTCCGCGACATTGGCTATTGACGATGCTTTTGACGTATTTGCGCGCCGTGTAGGTCTTTATGGCCGGCCGTTCGATGCGGAGCTATTCCCGTCGCCGTTCAATTTGAAGAAACAAGCGTGGCTTTACATTCCTACGAAAGCCACCATGCCGGAACCCGATACGCGGCAAGGCGAAGCGCAAACCAATTATCGCAACGCACTTTCTAACGAAGTGCACAAATTGATCGAAGCAAATAGAGGAGATGCATTCGTACTGTTTTCTTCGAATGCTGAGCTCAACCACGTAAAAGACTACCTGCGTAACGTCAATTACCCGTATCCAGTCTTTGCGCAGGGAGACTACACCCCAGAGGACGCGCTTGTGCGCTATCGCGCTACGCCTCAAGCGACCCTGCTTGGGTCGAAGTCTTTTTGGGAAGGCGTGGACGTTTCCGGCGACAAGCTGTCGCTAGTCATCATTACAAAGCTGCCGTTTCCTCACCAAAGCGACCCCATCATTAAAGCGCGCCTAGCTATGCATACGATGGACGCGTTCTCATTCGTGTGCGTGCCCGACATGTTATTCGACCTGCGTCAAGGCATTGGCCGGCTCATCCGGTCCCAGACAGACCGTGGTGTCATCGCAGTGCTTGACTCACGTATCTATTCCAAGCCCTACAAAAACCGTGTATTGCGTTTATTCGAAGGGCTGTCGCCGTACCACAAACTCGACATTATCTGCAGAGGGCTTGCCACACGCCATGGATAGTCTGCTTGTTAAAGCCATCGCACACCGTTGCGCCGCCTGTAGCAGCCACTTTGCGCCGCAGCATCTTGTGATGGCGGCGTATCGACACAGCACCGTCCGCCACTTTGGTGACCAAGTAGAAATTGGCATCATTGGGGCGGACGTGCGTAATTTGTGGATTCACTTTAGCTGCGACAAACCATTAATTACGAGCTGGATCATGACCCCTGATTTGCACAACTGTATTCGTTGCAAAAAACGCCTTGAAGACAATCACATGATTCAGCCCGTTTTCCAAATCCTGGATGCGAAAATGGTGAATCCTGCAGACCCTACCGACGTGGGAATTTCGCTCAACGAACGCGTCTATTTTGTGCACTGCGACTGCGGCAACCCCGCGCTCAATGCACACTCCTCAAATATCCTTGTAGGTTTGTGATGGGCCATGACGACCCCACACGCCGGCCTCCGGGCATCGTGCGTGACCCGTGGCGAAACTTTTCGTCGATTGTTCCGAAGCCAGAAGCACAACCCCGAAAGCCTATCTCTGAGGAGGAAGACGGGGCGGACATTGACGTCGACACCGACACCGACACCGACACGCACCAGGAAAAATACGCGACCATCCTACTCCAAGGGTATGGCGGTATTACCGTGGACGGCGTCACGGAGCCAACGCATGCCGCACTGCGTGTGCTTGAGTTCTGTGTCGACCATCGTCGTGAAATTGAGCCCTACCTCGTCGAGTACGGCGTCATCGTCGTAAAAATGGAGCGGGTTAAAACACCTGATATCAAATTTTATATACAGCGCGCTGATGGGTGGCTTCTCGCGATACCAGGCGCCACTACACGCGACGACGGTTGTGCTCAGCTTATCCAGGCAATGTTGCGCATTCAGGTAAATCCGGCTCTCAAGAAAAAACTTGTAGAGTACCATATAAGACCATATAAAGTTTGAATGACATCTGCATTTAATGATAAGGCTTGCGACAAGTGCGAGTTCTTTGACCCCGTCATGCGCGGCCAAACGTCTTCGGGCGGTGTCAGAGAAACAGTTTGGGGCTGGTGCGCAAAGCGCAGCAAATACCCTGCCCAAGAAGGCCCCGGTCAGCGCTTCCCCGCAGGCGTAACTCGTCTCCCTCCCGGGGAGCTGGGTCAGCCATTCATTGTGCGTAAAGGGCAGGTAGTACCCAACTGCACAGACCAGCAACCGCGCACGGCACGGCTTTCCAAGGCCGACTTACTCAAACAACTGCAAGAAAAAACGAAGGGTGGCCGCGTACTGGTGCAATAACTGCATGCATGTGGCAAACCATCTTCGTTATCGACGGCAACGAAAACGTCTCCGATAAAGATTTTCCGGCCTTCCAACCTGGCGGAAAACTACTCCTCTATATGAAAGACACGTTTAGCGGGGCCCGCGTTCCTGTGGGCTTTACCGTCAATGACGTCTTTTACGACTTGTACGCCGAAACGCCTCGGCAATATGTGCACATGTCTAAGACAGCAGGATGAAAAATGCCCAAAGACGATGAAATTAGCATCAAGGGACTCGATACGTTTAGCCAGCAGTTTTTCCTTTCCGAGAGCAAAGACCCAACGAAACAGGAGTTCGTTACGGTCAACAAAGGACAGGCGCTCAGTCCTGAGAAGGTGAAAGCCTATCAAGAAGAGCGAATGCGTGAGTTTATCCAGCGTGCGGGGTCCTTCACTGAAGACTTGATAGGGTTCATTTTCGAGCAGAAGAGCAAGCGGAACTTAACCGATATTGAGACCGTTTTTGGCGTTGCCTTGGCGACCATAAACTTACGTAATAGTTATGAAAATGCTGGTGTGCAGCCGGGCTCAATGAGCACGCCTTCCGCGGAACAGCGCACCGCTAACCTTGCTGAGTTCGACAATATCTGCATGGGCGCTCAAGATTTTTGGGACGCAAATCAATAATTTTGCTTGACGGGGGCTAATTCGATACCTACCTTCCCATTACATAAAGATTAATGGTTAGGAGATTCTGACATGGCTGCCCGCCCCAATACTCTGCGCACTCTCGAGTACGGTCAGAAGCTTGTCGCCAACCAGCTCACGCGTCTCAACGATATGATCGCGATGGCTGAGAAGGTGCTTGCTGAAAACAAAACGCTTACGCCCGGTGATATCGCTAATTACAAAGCGTGTATCGCGACTGGCCGTAAGCAGATCACGCAATTGACAAAGCTTTCGGAGATTCCAATTCCGACTGCCGCGCCAGTTGCCCCACGTAAACGTGGCCGCCCCAGCCGGGAAGAGCTCGAGCAGCTCGCTGTTGCTCGTGGTGAGAAAAAGCCTGCCAAGGCTGCCGCACCTGTTGCGACCGTGACGCCCATTGCGGATGCGCCTAAAAAGCGCGGTCGCAAGTCCAAGGCTGAAATTGCTGCGGCGGAAGCGGCAGCGCTTGCAGCTGCAGCGCCCAAGCGTCGTGGCCGTCCGCCCAAGGCGCAAGCACCGGTTGCGGTCACAGCCGCGCCCGTTGCCGCAACGCCTGCCGAACCTGCCAAAAAGCGCGGCCGCCCTCCGAAGGCGAAAGTGCAAGCGGCACCTCCGGTCGTCATTACCGGTGAAGCGCCCAAGCGACGCGGTCGTCCGCCAAAGGCTGCGGTGGCAGTCGAAGCTGCTGCACAAACACAGCAGGTCGTCGAAGCAACCGATGCGCCTGTCAAGCGCGGCCCCGGCCGTCCTAAAGGAAGTAAGAACAAGCCCGTCATGAACGGACAAAACACGGATGTTCAAGCAGCGTGAGCTTTAGCAAATAGCTCGTTGTTGGGACAACAGCCCGGTGGCTAACACTGGGCTTTTTTATTGGGGCGTGCGATGCGGCAATACAAAGAACTTGTCTCTCATGTACTTAAAAACGGCACTTTAAAGCACAACCGCACAGGCACTGATACGATCGGTGTTTTTGGGTATTTCTACAAACACCATGCCCGTGATGGCTTTCCTCTACTCACCACAAAGGAGATGCGCTGGGACCACATTGTCCTAGAGAATTTGTGGTTTTTGTCAGGGGACACGGACGTCAGTTTTCTGCGTCATTACAACATAAAGTTCTGGGAGCCGTGGACGGATGCTTCCGGCAAGGTGCCTTCCGCGTACGGTAATTTTTGGCGTAAGTTTCCGAACAGTAAAGACCAGTCGTTTATCGACCAAATCGACTTCGCTGTGCATGAACTACGCAACAACCCTTTGTCACGCCGTATTGTTATTACGGCATGGGACCCAGCAAATGCGCTTAGTAGTAATTTGCCTCCCTGTCATTTAACGTGGGTCTTGAACACACAAAAAGACCGCGAAGGTGATCTCTGCCTTAATCTCGCGCTGTTTCAGCGCAGTTGCGACATCGCGTTAGGTGTCCCGTACAACCTCGCGGGCTACTCGTTCTTACTGCATCTCATTGCGCACCTTACGCATCTCAAAGTAGGGGAATTTGCGCATAGCCTAGTAGATGCACACATCTACGTGAATCACTTGGAAGCTCTGCGCAAACAGAATACACGTCTGTGTAAAACCCTACCCAGACTGTGTATAAGCAATGCCATAAAAGAATTAGCAGATGTGGAGTTGTTGATTGCATCCAAGCCGGGCATTGCGGATATTATGAATGTCTTCCGGCTCGACAATTACAACGCCCATCCGCCCATAGCCTACCAGGTGGCGGTTTAAAAGGTGTTCTATAATGGACCGTCCCGAGATCTCTGCCTTGGTGGCATTGTGTCCATCAGGTAAATTAGTGCGCAATCCCTGGCAGTATTCGGGATTCTACAAAATGGCCTGGTCTTTTTTGATGGGCCACACCGTGCTAATGGGCAGAGAAGCCTGGAACGATTATCCATTCAAAGAATGCGAAGACATCACGCCCTGGATAGCAAGTGCTAACCAGGGCTTTCAATTATGTGCTCGAGCACAATTTCCCAAAGTACGATTCACAGATACGCTTGACGTAGTGCACAACGTTACGCCTCCTAAAGGCATTTGGTGGGTGTTGGGCGGGTTCTCCGTTTACAACGCCCTACGTCCGGTCATCGACTGCCTCGAAGCGACCATTGTCAATGAACCACGAGCAACGTTAGACTTCTCTCTGCAGGACGGGCTCCGTAAAGTCCACGATTGTCCTAACCCCTATGACCGGCGCCTGCAGTGTGCCCGATATGAGCGAAAGAAAGTTTCTTCGGTTCAACTGCACCACGTGTAAAGCGCACGATTTCGTTGAAGCCTTTATTGGTGACGACGGGGGTGCCGAAATCGACGAGACATGGCCAATAGGCTGGCTTCATATTGATTGCTATGGTATTGGTTTGTCCAAGTCGACGCGGCATTATTTTTGTAATAAATGCAAATTGCCTGTGTTGAACTTGTTCGGATTCGATTCTTATAAATCGTACCTATCTGTGGTAAAAGCTAATACAGAAAGAGAACGTAGCTTAGCTACGTCTCAGGCTGTACAAACAGAAGCCGTTCCTTTTTATCTTCTAGACGAAGAAAACTAACACACGCGCAAAATCCTGCTTTCTCTTGGACTAGTACCTGAGATAGCTCTTGTGACGTTCCGTCATAAAAGCGTAAAGGGTGACCATCTCTAGACTCTAGAGATAGAGCTACCCGATGGTTCATAAATTATATATAATTGTACCAATTATCTATAATTTATAGACTCACAGGCGTGTATGTGCTCGCAGAGCAACGCGTAAACTTGTTGTAGTGCACTGTTCCGGTGCAATAACGTGATGTGAAATTGCGTTTATCTCCCATTAGAGCCTCCGGCCTTAATGGTCGATAGCGCGCGACAATCTTGATAGCCAAGACATACACCTTTCGACTCAGCCACTGAATAGTAAAATACTAGCGTTCCGCTAGTGCAGCGAGATGTGACATTCCCAGGTCTAGCTGCGCTTTAGCCTTCCAGAGTCGCGTTTTAGATACTCTGGGGGACATCAAAAGTGAGTTGAATAATTTACTGTGGCGCACATCGTTGCTACCCCCTGGTCAGTGCTCCGCTGACTTCGTACCTCTACTTGCCTCCGAGTAAATAAACCGTCATGTGTATTGAAGCACAGTAAATTCAAACGCAATATGCACTTAGCTAAATTGCACGTTGTTTCGACGTGCTTGTTTATGTTAGTACCTCTCCGCGCTTACTACATGCCGTCGAACAACCGTTCGTATGAGAGGGCATACTCCCAGCATGAAAGATATTGCGTAAACCATAAGTAACGGCAAAAGCCTGGCGCATGTTCCGTGCGCGCGAATGTATGTGCCCCAGCGTCCGCTCGGAGTTTTGAGCGTTATAATCAACTAATTAAACCTCCGCTTTAATTAGTAGATGATAGCCGCTAAAACTCTACGATCGTCGCGCTGACGCCACTAGTATCCCAGTTATGGTTTTTACACACGCCCAAAGGATTAATCCTTCAGTGCATGTTCCGTGCACGATAAATTATGTTGCTCTCCTGGCTTACCTCGAAGCTGGCGGTCTTATTAATTACTTCGCTCCCTCGACTCGGTCGCTTCCGTAATTAAACGCCCTACCTTCTTCGGCTCAGGTGGTCAATCACAAGGTGTGTAAATGCGCCGTGCAAAGCACAGCGAGCGTCGTTCCGGCGCTCATACTTCGCGTAGTCACTTGCTATCTCTTTAAGTTGCAAAGCGCAACTTAAAGCGCAAGAGCGTATCCTGCGAATAGATCCTAAGGCATTTACACTTTCTTTTAGCTTTGCTATGTTCGCATCAAATGAAATACCCTTTGATTGGCCTGACAGGCCGAGCCGCCGCGGGCAAAGATACCGTTGGCCAAATGATTTACACTCTTGCAGGCAAAAAAGATAAGCGCGTAGTGCGCATTGCCTGTGCAGATGAACTCAAGCACATCTGCTCGACGCTTTTTGCCACAGCTTTTGGTGTCGATGATAAGCACTTCTACGGCACGCAAGCCGAAAAAGAAGCGCCTCTTGAAGCAGTACCTGGGTGGACGGGCCGGCGTATTTTACAGTACGTAGGCACAGAGTGTTTTCGTTCCATTCACCCTGAAATCTGGTCCCGCGAAATGATAGGCCGTGCGGAGAATATCCTTAACACAGGCCAAACTCATCTCGTTGTCGTGACCGATGTGCGTTTCCTATCCGAGGCAAACGCTATTCAGCGTGCGGGCGGCATGGTAGTGCGCATTAAACGCCCAGAAGCTGACGACGTATCGTCTACTCACGCCTCTGAAACAGAGCTTGTGAGTATCAAGGAAGACTATGTAATAGACAACAGGGGTCGAGACTTGTATCTTCTCGAAAACCTTGTTGAGGAATTCCTATGTCAATTGAATTTTTAGGTATCGACACGGAAACTACCGGTCTTGATGCCGATAAAAATCAAATCATCGATATATGCTTGTTGCTCATTGACGACAAGTTCGAAGTGAAAGACGAATTGCATCTCTTCGCCTTTCCTAGCGCAGATGCTGTCATTGAACCTAAGGCCATCGAAGTGAACGGCTATACCCAGGAAAAATGGGTAGAGAAAAACGCCGTTACGCAAGAAGAGATGTTCAACCGTATATACGAGTTTATTAAGGGCTACAAACGCCTTAAGCTCATCGCACATAACGTTGGCTTTGACCAAGGGTTTTTGAAGAAGCTCTTTGAGAAGCACTACAAGCCCGGTGACGGCCGTATCCCTTTCGGGAATTTGGTCGACTACCACAACCTCGATACGATGTGCATTGCGATGTTCATCGATTTCGCAAAGGTCGGGCAATCGCGCCGGTCTTATCGTCTTGCTACGCTCACTGAAGCGTATGGTGTAGAGCACGATGCAGCCCACACAGCACGCAGCGATATCTATGGCTGCGTAAAATTGCTTCATAAAATGAAAGAAGCAATGCTTGGTCTCAGCGACGCAATGCCTTTTGAGATGAAAACGGCGAGCAATACGTATAGCCGTATCATTGTCAAAACTGACAGCATTAATAACGTATGGGAATTTCAGTACGGCAAACACAAAGGCTCTCGCGTCATGGACGTTGCCATAAAAGACCATACGTACATTCGTGCAGTTTTGGGCTTTACAGACCTAGCGCCCGAACAACGCACGTACCTCGAAGAGGTATACATTACAGTAACGGCGCCAAAGACCGCCTGAAATAAGGTAAAAGACGTTGTAGTGAAGATTGCGAGGATTTACCCAAATCCTCGCTTTTTTACTTTATGTTCGAAAAGGAAAAGACCATGGCAACCGATACCAACACCACCGACGCGACTGCCGAGCTCGACTCACCGACCGACGCACTTTCTCTTTTGGCTCGAGACAGCACGACGATGGCCTCGTGGTCGGACGAAAAGAAGAAAGACTACGTTACGCTGTTCAAAAAGCGTGCGAATGCATCACGCTACATTTTGCGCAACACCGCGCGCATCATTGCTTCTACGACCAAGGAGAAACAATTCCTTGGCGTTCCGCGTTACAACGCACTTGTCGAAGAGTGCAACAATTTCCAAGGCGACGAGGTCATCGAGTCGCGCCCCCACCACGACCGCAACAACCATGAACAATGGGCTACGGCGTTCGACCGTACCCGCTCAGACCTCGACGGCATGGCACAAGACCGTGCCAGCGCACTGATTAAACAGCTGCCTTCCATGAATGCAGCAATGCAGATTCTCGATATGGAGACATTCGAGAAGATGCAGCGCCGCGACACGCTCAGAGAGCAAGGCCAAAACCTCGTCGATGAGTTCCAAGAACTCAGTGTGGATATCAAGCTCTCCGAACTCGACCAGAACATGACCATCGGTCAGTTGCTGGCATCGCAAAAGGAGCTCGAGGCCAAGCGCGCAGCCATTCTCAAGCAACTCGATGAAATTTCCACCGAGGGACAACGGCTCGAGCGTGAAATCAACAAAGCTCTTTTCAAAGGCATGCCTGGCATTGGTGATGAAATCGCCGCTGTCGTAAAAGAGCTCTACCAACAAAGCCGTGACCTTGGCGTCACCACACGCGACATCGAAAACACGGTGCTCTACGGCGACTGCCGCGAAGCGCTGCACATTCTCGAGAGCTTCAAGACCGATGAACGCAAAGTCACCTCTGCGGTGGGTCAGCGTTTCCAAGCCAGCCTGGAGGCACTGAAACTCCGTGTCGCTAAAACTCCGAAGAAAGCGAAGAAAGCCCTGCCCCCCTCTCCTGCAGAACAAGGAGAGTGACCAGCGGCATATATCAGGGGATATTTACGTTACACGTGACCTTGATATATGTATTCACCGTTATGCGGTATATAGCGACCGCACGCGCCCCTTTCATTACCATTGGCATTACACTCTGCCAAAAGAATCTGAATACCACGTACTGCAGCATGTACTAGGCGGTGTGTCTGACAAAGGACATTACACATGGGGAGCGTGTCGCATGTACCCCAACGGGGAAACTGCTTTTCAGTACGTTAGTCTGTACAGAATCAACGCGTCGGGGTGGCCTCAAATAACCTTTTGAGCGCCTTCATCGTGCACAGTAGTATTTGCTGCTGTGTATATCTGAGGGTGTTCATGGGTCGAAATACGATTAAAGACTGGGAAGAAATAGCGGCACACACTGCAGCCTCGTCGCGCGTACCGTCAACGGGTAGTTTTTCCAAGTACGGATCTTCTGTAGACACAATGGAAGTCATACTAGAGTTCGACGGCATAAAAATGGGGAATGATTTTAAGTTTTGGCGCACGTACGCTGAAAATACCGCGGGCAAGCAAGGCATGTTCTCGCACCGCACACCCAGACGCGGCATGCTGCGTCGCGACAAAAAGACAGGAACATTAGTATACAAAACAGGGCACTACCGGTACTTAGGCAATTCCGAGCGAGCCATAGATTACCAGAGACAGTTGCACCACGCGGTCGATGCTGATGCTTTTGAAGAAATGCTCAAGGCAAGTGAGATGGTCGATAACGATATGTACTCATTGCGTACTTGCGCGGTAGGTATTCGAAAATGAGCAAACACAAGCCCATTACAGAAGCTAAGGCCAGTGTGTACGTACTTTCAGACCGCGTGACGTCTGAGCCTATGTACATCCTCGCGACCACTGTGCGTCTGAACAAAAGCAACCACACATTTACCGGTGTAGCTCCTGTCGACGTGAGCTGGGAATTCGAGCGACAGATGCGCCCGTCTGTGCGGGAGCCCGGCACACAAATGAACTTTTCCCTAACAGAACGGGGCCGGTTTAATTTCGGCAGCTCTAGTTTCGTCCTATATGACGGAAAAGGAACGCGCCATTACATCCACAACTGGTGTGACAGCCACACTTACTACGATTATGACACGCAGGAGCGTAAGCGTTTCCCTGGCGATCCGGACGCGTATGAATTCGAATTGAGCCAATCCGATGCATGCAACAAATACTCGGAACTATACGTGAAAATTCATCTATGAGAAAACGTCCCACGTATACACTACGTACCCGTCTTGAGCTGACTGAAGACGGAGAAATCGTAATTGTCTCACTACCCAAAGTGATGAAACGCGATCCTTTTCATTTTACGCTTTACGCCGACAGTCACTTTGAAGACAAAAATATACGGTGGTTTGAAGTACCCGAATCCAGGGTCGCACGTAAGTTCAGCATGCATAAAGGCGTCTATTCGTATGGTCGCGACAGGATAGACCTGCGCACACCCGAGCATTTGCGTCATTTTGGGTATACCACTTTACCCGCGTCACGCCCGATTATCGGTAAAAACGAATATCGTGGTACCCAGTACCGTCAACTATACACGAACATCAAATACCCTGACGATGTAGAGGCGTATAGATTTCAACACATACTAGGAGATGCCTTCGGTGCGTACTGTTTTGTCCGCTATAAATTCTAGCGTCAAATTTATTCAGGACGATGACGGAGACATCGTCTTATGCAATAAACACGTCATTCTTATAGATGCCGACTTCATTTTCCGCAAAGTCGAATTGAAGCTACCCACGAGAAAAGATCCCGGGCACGCCCTTGCAGCGGTACTTGAAGCTGTTCCAAACAATGCTTACGGCATTGAAGTGGTATACGCCCGAAAAACCCGCTGGGTATTCAGCTTCCCGGAAGTGATCATCCACAAAGGCACGACGCACACGCACGATGCCTGTTGGCGTGAGAATTTTGATATCGATGATTTCGAAATCGAAGGTGAGGCGCACACGTCCATTCTCACGACCAACGGAGTGCCTGTGTACGAAGACATCGTGAACCAGTGGAGGTTCTGACGTGTCCCAGCCGTACAGTTTGTACAATTCGGTAAAACACCAGCTCAAAACAAAGCTGCTCTACAACGTAGATTCTGAGCTGCTTCTTCGCTTTGATGTGCGCATCTGGTCTACGTTCGGTAGGCCGTTCGTATATCGCATAGAGGTGCCCCAAAATACCCATTTAACGGACTTCATGCCGGGATGGAACATAGGGTACATCGCTGCACCCTACGACCTCTTCAAAAAACATGGAGGCTACAAATTCGAATTTGTAGAAAATCAAATCCACGGGCCTTACGACGAAGAACGTAAAACGTGGTTTCATGAATCCGACGGGGATGAATTTATCAATGGTTACCCTGAAGGGGTCTACGTTTCAAGCTCGTACACAACGGATATCGACAATATCCGCCTATACGTAACGGTGAGTTTATGAGCAAATGGTTTACAAAAAGTGACTTCGAAAGTCTACACACAGGGCTGTATCGCGATAGTGATGGGGATTTACGTCTTCATTACAACGCGATCATCGTCGATGAAAACAACGTGTTCAACTACATGTTCGATTCTTTTGGCTACGAACATCAATACGAAAGTCCCGATGCTAAACCTGTGAAGGAGCATTTGTACGGGCTCATTCCTGGCAAAAAGGGACTCGTATTTTCGTTTGGAGCAGCGGTCATCCAACGAGATACCGCTACTCGTCCCGCTGATTTATCCGGTGAAACAGACTGTTTCATTGAACAAGAGGGCAGCGTCGAACGTGCGTATTTTGTGGGCATACATATACCGTTTAATGCGCTACACGACCCGGAGCCGTATGTCGAAGTCGACTTTTAACCCGGGCTTTGCGCTTTATGAGCATAAAGGCGAATACATCATCTACGCCAAACGGTTATGGGCAACGAATTCGCCTTACACGTTCAGTGCCCCCTGCGCGTACGCAACCTACAATGTACATGAAAATCGTGACAATGAATTTGTCCGTGCTTTCTATCGTAGACATTACTTAAAACGCTCTGAAGGCTACGCCTACGGCGTTTCCGATCGCGGTAAGTTCTATTTCTACAACGTCTGCAAGCAAGACGATACAGGAGAAATCACGCACCAGTACACGGTGGATTGTCCTTTTATGGACAATTTTTGTCATGGCCCGTTGAGGATTCGACTGTGTTAACCACTGTAGGTGGCGTTGTTGAAGAAAGACTCCCCACCATTCTTTATCGAGATAAGGATGGAGATATTTGTCTTTTCAACAAAGACACGATCATCGAACGGGATGCTTTTAAATACAGCCTAAGCCTGTCGCGCCCTGACCCGATGTCCTTAAAGGGTGTGGTGTCGGTGCCAAAATGGATGCTGGCGGGCAAAAAACACCCGCGATTCTCATTCGGCTATTTCGCGCACAACACCGACACTGTTGCCTACGACGAAGACGGCGAACCAATCGCTTACTACAACTTCGTGCATTTCGATGCCGAAATACCGAACTACAAATCGTTTCATTACGTACTCGACTACTGGAGTAAGCGCCGTGTCCCAACCCCGTACAACAAAATCATCTTGGGATAGGTACAGTACGTACCCAACCACAACACAAAATACATTCGACATTTTGCGGGAAGGCAATGATATTACATTGCGTGCACGCAACGTCGTCTCTCAACGCTGGCGGGCGCGAGAAGAGACGCTCTCGCCTTCTTGGTTCAATGTCAAAGAGGACGTTACGTTTAACCAAGAGCTCTACAATGACTGGCACGAAGAGATAAGACAATTGCACATATCTCAGTGCAAACGCATACAATACAACGTCTCATCCATTGGTGTGTTTCATTTTGCGGATGGGGACGGCCCTGGTTTTGGCCGGGGTTTTTACGACGTACGTATACTACTGCCGGTTGCTCTTGGGCTATGGTAACACGTGCCCTACTTTACGCCGCGCCGCCACGTAACCGCTCTTTGCCCTAACTGCGGAGAAAACACTCCTCAAGCATATACGCCACATAAAAATGGCGCTGCTTTAGTTTGTACTGTTTGCGATAAAGTTGTGAAAAATCTGTCCATGCCCGAGATGTACAAGCTCATGCAAAAAGACTTCGCCGCTGAGCCTCCCTTAGAGGTCAGCCCTGTTGACGCCAACAGAGTTAAAGTCTTCGTGAAGCATCATCTTGGTGAAGCAGAGGCCAGTCCCGAATCTGTGCGCATGCATATCCGAATCACAGGCAAGTTGCCTAGCGCAGGAGAAAAATTAATGGGTCTACCTAAAGGGATGCACCACAAAGCATTTGCAATTCCAATCGAAGAAGTAATACGTGTAGAGACAGTGCACTAATTAGTGCTAAGATAGGATCATGCAACGCAGCTCCGATACCACGCAACGGGGGAAGACAAAAACCAAGACGCTCATGGTCATGGGGGACGAGAGCGCCGTAATTCATCCGCAGTTTTTGCATGTTACGCCCAATGGCTATTTGCAAGGTCTGGCAATCGATCGCCAGCGCCACGCACGGACATTCACGATGACGTTGGCCGATTTTCATAAAATCCGCTTGAACGTGGTAAAAGGTTGTAGTTAAAAAGCCTGGGTTAGCCTCTCCGGATGGCCCGGCTTTTTTAGCTGCGTAACGATTCAGAACGTACAGCGCTTAAGCAAGAGTTTCACGTGGAAGCCGGAAGCAGCGATCGCGACGTATGTGCCGGTGAAAGCAGGAGACTCGCAAAGACCGGTGCCCCGCCGCTCACTTTGTTTGCACTTCGTGCATCAAACTTGATAGCCCTGGTTATTGTTGAACTGGGCATATTAAAAGAAGTTTTTAAGTATTATTACACAAAATAGTGTACGTTACGCTTACGCACGTAGCAATTCATTGTTCAACACCCTAGCGAATACCAATGTCGAGTTAGTCGACGACGATAGTAGGTAGGCTTGAACAATTTCCAGTGTTCCGCTGGACTCTCGCATTCAAGAAGTATGTGTTGGCTGGAAGCTTTGTTTTTGCATTGTTTTCACGCCAGGCTTTTACGACTCGTATCTCGCACTCTACGAAACACAGTACGTGCAGCACACAGCGAAGTACCAAGATGTCTACGTAAAAATGAGCTCAGTCGGAGCCCCTCCAAAGGCAGATGACGGCTGACTAACTCATTTAATACAACAGACCGCATGATGTACCGTCATGCAGCCCTTCGGGGCCTCACTACGTTCGACCCGAAAATGTGCTCGAGCACGCGTAACAAATCGTCCGGCTCGTCTCCCCCACTCGCCCCCGGTGGATCATTAAAATGAGTGTGTGCTAACTAAATCACAGCGAACCTCTACTTAAGATGAGGTGGCAAATGTTCCGTTTGCCTTGTGAGCTATTTTGCTCCGTGTCTCTCTGCGACCTTCAAAATTCTGACTCCAAGTCAAGCTCGCGTGGTCGCTCTTTTGGGCCAGACCACTCCCGCGCTCGTTGACTTGCGGGCACAATTTCTCAGGTCCCAGAATTGAGGCTGTGATTGTTTTTAGGTTAAAAACATGCATGACATTAAATACCAAGAACAACGCGGTTTTGGTTTTTGTGTAGGACGCATTTACAACATAATCGACAACTATGACGCAGAGGAGTACGCG
>JACCDR012665998.1_pt1 | contig 19440 bp, 22 predicted proteins | sample 7446431 | NCBI WGS metagenome assembly JACCDR01 (sample SAMN15323443, study PRJNA562643) | freshwater metagenome | isolation source: river surface water | place: USA:Blue River Watershed | collected 2017-08-17 | reverse complement strand
CAGAACGTGGACCAGCTGATTGTGGGCGGCGGCATTGCCAACACCTTCATGCTGGCCGCAGGCCTGAAGATCGGCAAAAGCTTGGCCGAAGCCGATTTGGTGGGCGAGGCCCAAGCCGTGATCGAGGCCATGAAGGCCCGTGGCGCTGAGGTGCCGATCCCGACCGATGTGGTGACCGCCAAGACCTTTGCGGCTGACGCCGTGGCCACGGGGAAAAAAGCCGCCGACGTGGCCGACGACGACATGATCCTGGACATTGGCCCCGAGACCGCTGCCCAGCTGGCGGCGCAGCTCAAGGCTGCAGGCACCATCGTTTGGAACGGCCCGGTCGGTGTGTTCGAGTTCGATGCTTTCGCCAACGGCACGAAAGTCATTGCCCAGGCGATCGCCGAGTCCAGCGCCTTCAGCATCGCAGGCGGTGGTGACACCCTGGCGGCCATTGCCAAATACGGCATCGAAAAACAGGTCGGCTACATCTCGACCGGCGGCGGCGCTTTCCTCGAAATCCTGGAAGGCAAGACTTTGCCCGCGTTCGAGATTTTGGCCAAGCGCGCAGCGGGCTGAAAATGAAAAGTCGGGGCTGAAACCACCGACCTAAAAGCCAGCCCGTAGGTCGGTGGCTTCAGCCCCGACATGGATGTTCCGTCAGGCAACAAAAAACCCCGCAGAGCGGGGTTTTTTTGTGGTCTGAACCGAAGTCCTGATCAGGCCTGCGCGGCAGGTGGCAGATTGCCGCGCACCGGACTGGTCATGGTGCCCTGGAAGTCGGTCCAGCATTCACGGCTGAAATCGTAGAGCTTGCAGTTTTTCGCGGTCTCGAAGTACCACTTCCACGAGAACGGTTGCACGATGATGCGGCCAGGCAGCATCTCTTCTAGCTTGGCCTGGGCTTTCTTCAGGCGGTACAAGGGCACGCTCATGTCCACGTGGTGGGCGGTGTGCTCCATGATGTGGTGCATCAGCGCGCCGATGTTGAACGGGAAGGTCAGGTGCACCGTGGTCGACACGAAGGGCGCGGCCTTGGTCCAGGCGGCCTTGTTGTCGTGCCAGGACACCTTGACGTGGGTGTGGTGCACATAGACCACAAAGCCGATCATGCTGTTCCAAAAGAAGAAAGGCACGGCAAAACCCAGCAGCAAGGACAACCAGACCGATTGGCCTGTGCCGATGGCTGCACCGGCGATCACGGCCATCCAGACCACGGCAAACACGCTGACCAGCATGCTGTCTTTGAAGAAGATCGGACGGCGGGTGGGCATGTGGGTTTTGTTGGGGAAGAACTCGCGCTTCCACCAGATCTCGATCATGTAGTACAGACCGGGGGCCCAGCCGCTGCGGTAAGCCCGCTCCAAGAGGCGTTGCAGCGGGTTCAGTGCTTCAAATTCCGCGGCGGTCAGGGGTGTCCAGACAAAGTCCACGCCCTTGAGGTTGGTGTAGCCGTGGTGCACCACGTTGTGACCGGTGTCCCACAGGCTGTAAGGGGTCAACGAGGGCAAAAAGGCGATGCGGCCCAGCACCTTGTTGAGTTCGCGGTGGGGCGTCAGGCTTTGGTGGCAGGCATCGTGGCCCATGGTGAAACGGCGACCGATCACGGAACCGGCGGCCAGTCCGCACAGCAGCTTGGCCCATACGGCGTCAAAGGCGATGGTCCCAGCGATCAGGGCAAAGAACAGAGCGTAGTCCACGATCAGCAGCACAAAGGCCAACAACGTGGTGCGCTGGGACAATGGGATCAGCCACTCGCGCAAGACTTTGCGGTGCGGCAGGGGGTGATCCTGAGGGATCGGTTGGTGGGCATTGTGGGTGGGCAAGGCGGTCATAACGCTCGTTCTGGGTGATTCGCTACCTCCGAGTTTAGTCCGATGGGGGTGCCCCTTGCCTGACAAGGATCAAAGCGCGAGCGCTGAAGAGAATGCTAAGGATTTCTTTTATAGCAATTGAAATCGTTTTTCTGGGCTTAAGCCGGGCCATGCGGGCTGAAGCCCCGAAAGAACCGGGCATGTAACCGATTCCGTGTGAAAATTGAAACCAAGTTACAAGGAGACCCCTGCATGTCGCGTCGCGCCACCAAAATCGTTGCCACCTTAGGCCCTGCTTCCAGTGATCCCGCTTTGCTCGAAGCCATGATCCGCGCGGGTGTGAATGTGGTGCGACTGAACTTCAGCCACGGCAAGGCCCAGGACCATGTGGACCGCGCCCGCCTGGTGCGCGAAGCTTCCCAACGCGCTGGCCGCGAAGTGGCCATCATGGCCGACCTGCAAGGTCCCAAGATCCGCGTGGGCAAATTCGCCGAGGGCAAAGTCATGTTGGAACCCGGCGCCGCCTTTGTGCTGGACGCCTCGCGCACCGAGCCGGGCGACATCCAGGGTGTGGGCCTCGATTACAAGGAGCTGCCCCGCGATGTGAAAGCGGGCGATGTGCTCTTGCTCAACGACGGCCTGATCGTGCTGAACGTGGTGGCCGTCAAAGGCGAGCAGGTGCACACCACCGTCAAGCTCGGCGGCGAGCTGTCCAACAACAAGGGCATCAACAAGCAAGGCGGCGGCTTGACCGCGCCCGCCCTGACCGCCAAGGACATGGACGACATCAAGACCGCCATGAGCCTGCAGGCCGACTACGTGGCCGTGAGCTTCCCCAAAAACGCCACCGACATGGAAATGGCCCGCCAGCTGTGCAATGTGGCCGGTGCCGAATACGGCCACAAGCCTGGCCTGATCGCCAAAATCGAGCGCGCCGAGGCCATCCCGCACCTGGAAGCTATTTTGCTGGCCAGCGACGGCATCATGGTCGCCCGGGGTGACTTGGCCGTGGAAGTGGGCAACGCCGCTGTGCCCGCCTTGCAAAAACGCATGATCAAGCTGGCCAAGGTGCACGACAAGGTCGTCATCACCGCCACCCAGATGATGGAAAGCATGATCACCAACCCGGTGCCCACCCGCGCCGAGGTGTCGGACGTGGCCAACGCGGTGCTGGACGGCACCGACGCCGTGATGCTGAGCGCCGAAACCGCCGCGGGCAAATACCCGCTGGAGACGGTGGAAGAAATGGCCAAGATTTGCCTGGCCGCCGAAGGTGCCGAAGACGTCGAGATTGACGCGGACTTCAAGGGGCAGACCTTCAACCGCATTGACCAATCGATCGCCATGGGCGCCCTGTTCACCGCCAGCCATCTGGGGGCCAAGGCCATTGTGGCGCTGACCGAGTCGGGCTCCACCGCCTTGTGGATGAGCCGCCGTCGGGTGCACATCCCAATTTATGCGGTGACCACCAAGCTCTCGTCGCAACGCAAGATGGCCCTGTTCCGCAATGTGCGTCCCTTGTTGATGGACACCAGCGCCGACCGTGACACCGCTCTGATGCAAACCGAGGGTTATCTGAAAAAACGCAACATCGTGAGCACCGGCGATGTGTACGCCATCACCTGCGGCGAGCCCATGGGTTCGCCTGGCGGCACCAACATGCTCAAGATTTGCCGCGTCGGCTGAAGCTGGCGGGGCTGCCGCCCACAGAGGCGGCAGCCGGGCAGTCTGAGGTATTCAGTCCGGTGTCAGACCGGAACCTATAAAATTCAGCCCAGTTACAGGCCGGGTACATGCCCGGCTTTGCCCGATTTTTAAACTCTCTGGGAAATCACCACCATGGCACTCGTTTCAATGCGCGAGCTGCTGGACCACGCAGCCGTCAATGGCTACGGCATTCCAGCTTTCAACGTCAACAACCTGGAGCAAGTCCAGGCCGTCATGACCGCTGCCGACGAAGTCGGTGCACCGGTCATCCTGCAAGCCAGTGCCGGTGCCCGCAAATATGCCGGTGAGCCCTTCATCAAGCATTTGATCCAGGCGGCCACCGAGCAGTGGCCCCACATTCCGCTGGTCATGCACCAGGACCACGGCCAAAGCCCCGCGGTCTGCCAGGGTGCCATCGATCTGGGCTTTTCGTCCGTGATGATGGACGGCTCGCTGATGGAAGACGGCAAGACCCCCGCCAGCTTTGAGTACAACGTCGATGTGACCCGCCGTGTGGTGGACATGGCCCACAAGATGGGGGTGTCGGTCGAAGGCGAACTCGGTTGCCTGGGCAACCTGGAAACCGGCGAGGCCGGTGAAGAAGACGGCATTGGTGCCGAAGGCAAGCTGGACCACAGCCAGATGCTGACCGACCCCGAAGAGGCCGCCCAGTTCGTGAAAGCCACGGGCCTGGACGCTTTGGCCATTGCGATTGGCACCAGCCACGGCGCCTACAAGTTCAGCCGCAAGCCCACGGGCGACATCCTGGCGATTTACCGCGTCAAGGAAATCCATGCCCGCATCCCCAACACCCACTTGGTGATGCACGGCTCGTCCAGCGTGCCGCAAGAGCTCTTGGCCCTGATCAACCAGTACGGCGGCAAGATGAAGGAAACCTACGGCGTGCCCGTCGAGGAAATCCAGGAAGCCATCAAGCATGGCGTGCGCAAGATCAACATCGACACCGACATCCGCTTGGCCATGACCGCCGCTTGCCGCAAGTTTTTGTTTGAAAACCCCGACAAGTTTGATGCCCGCGAATGGCTCAAGCCCGCCCGCGAAGCAGCCAAGCAGCTGTGCAAGCAGCGCTACCTGGAGTTCGGCTGCGAAGGCCAGGCCCCCAAGATCAAGGGTGAAACCCTGCAAGTGGTCGCCGCCCGCTACGCCAAAGGCGAGCTGGCGCAAGTGGTCAACTGATCGCCACTGAGCCTGCGATAATCGACCCGAATGGCCCGTTGACTGTTCAACGGGCCTTTTTCTTTTTTGCTGTTGCTTTGACTGTATTGCCATGACCTCTGCGCTTCACACCTCGGCCCTGACTTCCCTGCCTTTGCTGGCGCGCGGCAAGGTGCGCGACAACTACGCCGTGGGCGATGACCGCATCCTGATGGTGGCCTCGGACCGCATCAGTGCGTTCGACGTGATCATGGGCGAGCCGATTCCCGGCAAAGGTGTGCTGCTCACGAAAATGGCCTTGTTCTGGTTCGACAAGCTCGGCCCCAAGGGCCTGAACATTTGCCCGATCCACCTGACCGGTGAGGCCCCTGAGAGCGTGGTTTCTCAGGCCGAAGCACCGCAGGTCACTGGCCGCTCCATGCTGGTCAAGCGGCTCAAGCCCATTCCGGTAGAAGCTGTGGTGCGCGGCTACCTGGCCGGCAGTGGCTGGAAGGAATACCAGGAGTCCCGCGCCGTCTGCGGCGTGCCCTTGCCTGAAGGCCTGAAAAACGCCAGCAAGCTGCCCGAGCCCATCTACACCCCGGCGGCCAAAGCCGCTGTGGGCGAGCACGACGAGAACATCACCTTCGAGCAGACCGTGGCCATGATCGGCGCCGACCTGGCGGGCCGCATCCGTGACATCAGCATCGCGCTGTACAAGGCCGCCCGTGACATCGCCGCCACCAAGGGCATCATCATTGCCGACACCAAGTTCGAGTTCGGTCTGGACGCCGACGGCACCCTGGTGCTGATGGACGAGGTGCTGACGCCCGATTCCTCGCGCTACTGGCCTGCCGACAGCTATGTGGAAGGGGCCAACCCGCCCAGCTACGACAAGCAATTCTTGCGCGATTGGCTGGAGACCGCACTGGTCAACGGCCAGCCCTGGGACAAGACGCCGCCCGCGCCGCGCCTGCCCCGTGAAGTGATCGAGAAAACTGCCGCCAAATACCAGGAAGCCTTGCAACGCCTCATCGGTTGACAGCGCGACCAAGGGCCGTTTGAATGGGTAGGCCCGTGGCTGGCACGGGCGCAAGGCCAAGAAAGAGACACACCATGGGTTTTTTCCGCCCCGCCACCACGCTGATGGTTCAGTATGCCCATTACCACCGCGACCGCCGCAACATCGCCACCCACTTGGTGGGCGTGCCCCTGATCTTCATGGCCATTGGCATCATGCTGACCCAGCCGTTGTGGACGGTTGGCAACTTGTGGCTCACGCCCGCTTGGCTGGCATGGGGCCTCACCAGCCTGTGGTACCGGACACGCGGCCATCTGCTCTTGGGCCTGTCCACCACGGTCGTGAATGGCTTGTTGATGGTTTTGGCCCATCAGCTCGCGCCGATGGCAGCGCCATGGGGCCTGGCGGCCTGGCAACTGGGCTTGGCTTTGTTCGTGGTCGGCTGGATCATCCAGTTTGTGGGCCACTACTGGGAAGGCCGTAAACCCGCCTTTGTGGACGACATCGTGGGCCTGTTGGTGGGCCCCATGTTTGTCGTCGGTGAGGTGCTGATGGCGGTGGGGCTGCTGGGCCAAATGCGCATGGCCATCGACCGGCAGGCCGGGCCCAGTCGATGACCTGTATGGCCTGCACAGGCAGGCCGTTGGGGGCGCTTACTGCTTGGTCATCACCAAGTATTCATCTTCTCGCATCGCGCTTGGAATGGCGCCATTCTGGATGGCGTTGAACAGGATTTGCGAAGCTGATTTGAATTTGGCGAGTGCTTCGGTGCTGACCGGCGCAAACAGATCTGAGTCTGTTTTGATGATCGCGCTGCCGACCGTGATGTTGCCCTTGAGGTCGGTCAGCTTTGCTTCAGTGACCTGTACTTTGTCCACCGTTTCTGTGCTCAGTGCCTGAGTGCCCAGGTAGGTCAGTTGATTGGCACCAAAACCCGTGGTCATGGTGGCGGTGCTGTTCGAGATATTCAGGCTGGCGTTGTTTTGGCCCGATTTGATGATGGTGGCGATGGGCTGGCCCGCGCACTGAACGTCCGTGTTGGCAAACACTTTCAGGGTGTACACGTAATTGGCTTGGGTCGCCGAGGCTTTTTCGAATTTCAAGACCTCCACCACGCTCACGCCTTTGCCAGCCAGATCTGAAACATCGTCGGGAGACCAGGTGTCGCATTTTCTGTTCCAGGTCCCGATGTAGCGATCAATTGGATCAGAGGTGGCGGCCGAGTCGGCAGAGCCTCCACCCCCACAGGCAGCCAGCAGTCCTGTGCAAGCCAGGGTCAAAAGACGGGTTTTCATGAGCATCCTTTCTTGAAAGGATGCTATTTTTATTTATTTGAGTGCTTTTAAATTAAAAATATTCAATTTTTTACAAATCAACAAAAGGCGCAGATGCTGACCTTGGTGCTTCAGTTGAGCGCCATGCTCAGCTTGCGCCGGTAGCTGGCGATCAGGGTCACCAACGGGTCTTCCTCCACGGCCGATTTGCCCATCAGCTCGATGCCGCCAGCCGATTTGCCGGTGGGGTCTTGCACTTTCGGCTTTTGCGGGGTCATCAGCACCAGCAGGGCGACAAAGGTCTTGCGCGGGGCTTCGTCGTCCCACTTTTTATCGCGCATGATGATTTCGAGCAGCTCGTCCATGGCCGCTTCCCATTCGCCCACAGCGATCAAGAGGCGGCTTTTGGCAAAGCGGGTTTCAAAGTCGCGTTTGTTCTGGCCAATGAGTTCGTCGAACTTGGCCAGTTCCCACTGGCCACGCGGGTCGGTGGTCACGAATTCCAGCGCATTGAGCCATTGGGTTTGCGCCTCAAAGCGCAGCGGCACCGGGATGCGGCTCATGGCCGGGGCCAGCAAGGCGGCGGCTTCGGCCAGCTCGCCCAGGCCGATCAGCAGCTTGACCAAATCAAAACGGGCGTCGTCGTTGCCCGGGTCGGTGGCCAGGGCTTGCTCCAGGGTAGCGCGGGCGCTGTGTTCGTCACCTGCTTGCAGGTGTTGCTGGGCCTCATCGGCCACGGCCTGCGCCTGGACTGTTTCGGCTGCGGGCAGGTGTTTGTCGAGGAACTGTTGGATCTGGCCCTCGGGCTGAGCGCCCATGAAACCGTCCACGGGCTTGCCTTCCATCAGCAAGACGCAGGTCGGGATGCTGCGGATGCCAAAGGCCTGGGCCAGCTGCTGCTCGTCGTCGGAGTTGACCTTGACGAGTTTGAAGCGGCCTTCGTAGGCTTGCTCGAGCTTTTCGAGCACCGGACCCAGCGATTTGCAGGGGCCGCACCAGGGGGCCCAGAAGTCCACCAGCACAGGCGTGGTCATGGAGGCCTCAATGACCTCGGTTTCAAAATTTTGCAGGGTGACGTCCATCATGGCGGGCAGTGTTCCGGGTTGTGTTTCATACCCACATGGGTGTGAAACCTTAAAATCCAACATTGATCACGAAAAGCACCCAATGACTCAAGCGCTCATCGGCGTCGTCATGGGTTCCAGCTCCGACTGGGACACCATGCAGCACGCAGTCCAGATTCTCCAACAGTTTGGTATCCCTCACGACGCCCGTGTGGTTTCGGCCCACCGCATGCCCGACGACATGTTTGACTACGCACAGACCGCCGCTGCGCGTGGCTTGCAAGCCATCATCGCGGGTGCGGGTGGCGCGGCTCATTTGCCCGGCATGATCGCGGCCAAGACCGTGGTGCCGGTGTTGGGTGTGCCGGTGCAGACCAAGGCCTTGTCGGGCGTGGATTCGCTGCACAGCATCGTGCAAATGCCCAAGGGCGTGCCTGTGGCCACGTTTGCGATTGGCGCAGCCGGTGCGGCCAATGCGGCCCTGTTTGCCGTGGCCATGCTGGCCAACAACGATCCGGCGCTGCGTCAAAAGCTCGAAGCCTTCCGCGCTGAGCAGACGGCCATGGCCCGCGCCATGACGCTGCCACCTGTGGGGGCCGCATGAGCAAACCCCTGTTGCCTGGCTCGGTCGTCAACGGCCAGCCCGCCACCCTGGGCGTGATGGGCGGTGGCCAGCTGGGCCGCATGTTCGTGCACGCGGCCCAGGCCATGGGGTACTTCACCGCCGTGCTCGACCCCGATGTGGCCAGCCCCGCCGGGCTGGTGAGCCACCATCACATCCAGACCGATTACCTGGACGAGCAGGGCCTGGCCCAGCTGATGCAGCGCTGCGCCGCCATCACCACCGAATTTGAAAACGTGCCCGCACCCGCGCTGGTCACGCTGGGCGCACACCGTCCGGTGGCCCCGAGCGCCGATGCCGTGGCCATTGCGCAAGACCGTGCGGCCGAGAAAGCCCACTTTGTGCGCTGCGGCGTGCCGGTCGCGCCGCATGCCGTGATCGCCACGTCTGCGCAACTGGCGGCTGTAGGTGACGATTTGTTGCCCGGCATCCTCAAGACCGCCCGCATGGGCTATGACGGCAAAGGCCAGATCCGCGTCAAGACCCGTGAGGAATTGAGCGCGGCTTGGGAGCAGCTCAAGCATGTGCCCTGCGTGCTCGAAAAAATGCTGCCCCTCAAAGCCGAATGCTCGGTCATTGTGGCGCGCGGGGCCAACGGCCAGATCGTGAATTTCCCGGTGCAGCTGAATCTGCACCGCGAAGGCATTTTGGCGGTGACCACCGTCTGTGAAGGCGCTGTGCCTGCCGACCTGGCTGCGCAGGCCGTGGCCGCGACGCGGGCCATTGCCGAAGGCATCCACTACGTGGGCGTGCTTTGCGTGGAATTCTTCATCCTCGAAGGCGGCCAGCTGGTCGTCAACGAGATGGCCCCACGCCCGCACAACAGCGGCCACTACACGATGAACGCCTGCGACCAGTCGCAGTTCGAGCTGCAGGTGCGCACATTGGCGGGTTTGCCGCTCACGCAGCCGCGCCAGCACTCCCCGGCCATCATGCTCAACCTGTTGGGCGATCTGTGGCCCGAAGGCGGTGCACCGGCTTGGGAACAGGTGCTGGCCCTGCCCGGCACGCATTTGCACCTGTACGGCAAGCTGTCGGCCCGTCCCGGTCGCAAGATGGGCCACCTGAACATCACCGGTGCCACGCCAGAAGCCGTGCGCGCCACCGCCTTGCAAGCCGCGGCCTTGCTCGGCATCGAAGCGTTCTGAGGTCCCGATGATCTTGAAGCCGGACGACCGCGCGATCGCGCAAGCCGCGCAGGCTTTGCGCGACGGCCAACTGGTGGGCCTGCCCACCGAGACGGTCTACGGTCTGGCGGCCAATGCCACCGATGATGCGGCGGTGGCCCAAATTTTTGTGGCCAAAGGCCGTCCGGCCGATCATCCGCTGATCGTGCATGTGGCCAGCGCCGAGCAGGTGCCGATGTTTGCGGCGCAGGTGCCCGAATTTGCCCAGCGCCTCATCCAGGCTTTTTGGCCCGGCCCCTTGACCTTGATCTTGCCGCGCCAAAGTGGCGTGGCCACGGCCTCGGCTGGCGGGCAGGACTCGATTGGCCTGCGCTGTCCGTCGCACCCGGTGGCGCAGGCGCTGCTGCGTGCGGGCCTGGCTTTGGGTGTGAAAGGCGTGTCAGCGCCCAGCGCCAACCGTTTTGGCCGCGTGAGCCCGACCACGGCCGCGCATGTGCAGTCCGAGTTGGGCCAGGATTTGCTGATTTTGGACGGCGGCGAGTGCGCAGTGGGCATCGAGTCCACCATCATCGATTGCACGCGTGGCGAGCCGGTGTTGCTGCGCCCCGGGCACATCACCCGCCCACAGATTGAAGCCGCTTGCGGCCGCGCCGTGCTGGACAAAGACGCGGTGACCCAACCTGCACCCCGGGCCTCAGGCACGCTCGAATCGCACTACGCGCCCCGGGCCAAAGTGCGTTTGATGTCCGCGCAGGACATCGATGCCAAACTGCAAGCCCTCGGCCCGCACGCCAACAACTTGGGCGTGTGGTCAGCCCAGCGCCCTGACGCCGGCGCAGGTGTGGTGTGGCGTGCGCAAGCACAAACCGCCGAGCAGGCCGCGCACGATTTGTTCAGTGTGCTGCGCGATCTGGACGCGCGTGGCGTGCAACAGATCTGGGTACAGCTGCCACCCGACACGCCCGAGTGGGAAGGCGTGCGCGACCGTTTGCAGCGGGCCGCTGCTTGACGCTTTAGCGGTAACGCAGCTTCATCACCAAAATCATCAGCGCCAGGCTGGTGGTGATGGTGTTGGCGATGATGATGGGCCAGGCCACCATCAGCACGCCATAGGCCAGCCACAGCGCCACACCCACGGTGAACATGCTGTACATGCCCAGCGAGATGCCACTCACATCGCGTGTGCGGAAGGTGTGCCAGGCTTGCGGCACAAAGCTGGCGGTGGTCAGAAAAGCGGCGCAGGAGCCGACCCAGTCGATCAAGTTCATGCCTTATTGTCGCTGGCGTTTGGCCACGGTGCGGGGGGCGTCGGTGTTGTTTGCATCACGTACCGTCCATTCCCGCAACTGGTCCAGTGCCGGTCTGGCCTGGCTGGCGTTGGGGTGGTTGATGATGGCCACCCCCGTGTAGCGTTGCCCGCTTTGGCCTTGCACATAACCGGCCACCGAGGCCACATCGCGCAAAGAGCCGGTCTTGAGCCAGGCTTGGCCGATCACAGGTGAGTTGGGATTGCGCTCGCGCAGGCGGGCACTGGTGCCGTCCACCCCAGCCACGGACAGCGAATTCTGAAAGGCCGCCGCGTGGGGGCTGGCGTTGGCCGCCTGCAGCAAGGCCGTCAGGGCCTGGGCGCTGCTGCGCTCGCTGCGCGACAGGCCCGAGCCGTTGTCCAACACCGGCTCGGTCTGCCCCGGAAACTGCGTGCGCCACCACTGCGACACGCGCAGGCGTGAAGCCTCAAAGCGCCCGGGTGCCCCCAGGTCGCTCGACAGGGTCAGGAACAACTGCTGCGCCATCACGTTGTTGGAGAACTTGTTGATGTCGGCGATCACATCGGTCAACGGCAAGGAGGGGGCTTCCAGCAGCAAGCGGGCTTTGGCGGTCAGGCTGCCGTACCGCACCTGGCCGCTCAAGCGCCCACCGCTGGCCAGCCAGACGGCCTGGATCAGTTTGGGCCCATACACCTCGGGGGAGGGGTAAGCCACAGGCCATGGCCGCTCCCCACAGCTGGCCGGATAGCTGCCTGCAAAGCGCACCTGGTGGGGTTGAGAGAAATCAGCCCGCAGCTGGCTGCGCCAGTCCTGGCAAGGTCCATTGTTCACGGGCACGGTGATCGGTGCATCGAAATCGGCCAAAGGTGGTTCCACCCGCACGCTGGCTTGGCCACGGGGGACATCGGGCGAGAAGGTGTAAATCAGTGCCTTGAAATTCAGCAACAGCCCGTCGGGGCTGACGTTGTAGGGACGCAGGGGCTCGTCGTCGAATGCTTCGGTGCGCGGCGTGATCTCGAACACGCTGCGGTCGAGCACGATGTCGCCTCGGACGTCACGCAGACCCAAAGCGCTCAGCTGGGCCATGAGATCTTGCAGCCGCTCGATCACCAGCTTGGGGTCGCCGCTGCCGCGCACGATCAGGTTGCCTTGCAGCACGCCGTCTTTGATCGGCCCATCGGCGTAGATGCGGTTGCGCCAGGTGAAGTCCGGCCCCAGCAGGGACAGGCCGGCGTAGGTGGTGATCAGCTTCATCACCGAGGCGGGGTTGCGCGGTTCGTCGGCGCGGTGGGTCAAGCGCGGTGCAGTCGCAGCACCCGAGGTGCCCACAGGGGCGATTTGCACGCTCAGGGCCGACGGCGGCACACCCGCCTGGCGCAGTGCCTGCAGCGCGGCCGGGGGCAGGCTCGGGGCCGCAGGTGCTGCGTCAGCGACACTCAGCCACAGGCCCAGCATCCAGGGCCCAAGAGCTCGAAAGGTGCAACGTTCCCAAATCATGGTGGGAGTCTAACGGTCAAGCCTTGGCCTGAGAGGGTGCATGGGGCCGTATGATTCGGGCCATGCGATTTTCTTCACGAACCGTGGGCCTGGCCTCGGCGGTCATCACGGTGCTGATTTGGACCGGCTTTATTGTCATTGCGCGCGCTTCGGCCTCTCGGGGCTTGCTGCCGCTGGACATCGCCTTGGCCCGCATCCTGGGCGCCAGCGCGGTGCTTTTGCCCTGGGCTTGGTGGCTCATGCGTCCAGCCCGTCAGCGCGGCGAAAAATCCGGCAGCCTGTGGGGTTTGTCACCCTTGCCTTGGGCGCAGACCGTGCGTGCCGGGTTTTTCGGCGGTTTGCTGTATGCCGTGCTCGCTTACAGCGGTTTCTTTTTTGCGCCCGCTGCCCCTGCCTCGGTCCTGATGCCCGGCAGTTTGCCACTTTGGACGACGTTGCTGGCCTGGCTGGTGTTGCGCGAGAAAATCCCGAACAGCCGTGTGCTGGGCCTGGGCTTCATCGTGCTGGGCGATTTGCTGGTGGGGGGCGTGAGTTTGCTGCGGGCTTTTGAGGGTGGCGATGTGTGGAAGGGCGATGTGTTGTTCCTGTGCGCGGCTTGCTGTTGGGCGGCCTACAGCGTCACGGTGCGCCGCTATGGCCTGGACGCGGTGCGCGCCACCATGGCCATCACGGCGTTTGCCTTCGTTTTCTTTGTGCCTGCGTATGCGGTGCTGACCTTGACCGGCATTTTGCCGACCCACTTGCCGCAAGTGCCTTGGTCCGAGATCTTGTTCCAGGCAGGCTTTCAGGGCGGTGGCTCGGTGGTGATCTCGGGCATCACTTTCACGCAGATGGTGCGCCATTTCGGCCCGGTGCGTTCGACCATGATCACGGCCCTGGTGCCCGGTTTGTCGGCATTGGGCGCGGTCTGGTTCTTGGGTGAACCCATGCACTGGAATTTGCTGGCCGGGCTGGCGCTGGTCACCGGCGGTATTTTGTTTGGGGTGCGCCAGGCCAAGCCTGTGGCCGCGCAAGGAGTCAAGGCATGAACGCCGACACACAAGCGCCACGCTGGCTGGCTTTTGACACCAGCACCGATGTGCTGTCTCTGGCGGTGGCCCGAGGCCATCAGGTTTGGACCCAGACACTGCCCGGTGGCGCGCAGTCGTCCAGTGGGCTGATCCCTGCCGTGCTGAGCATGCTGGCCGAGGCGGACATGCCCTTGGCCTCGCTCACCGCCATTGTGTTTGGCCGGGGGCCGGGGTCTTTTACCGGTTTGCGCACGGCCTGCGCTGTGGCGCAGGGCCTGGCGTTTGGCGCCGACATTCCGGTGCTGCCGGTCGACACCTTGCTGGCCGTGGCCGAAGAGGCGCGTTGGCAGCGTGTGCAAGGTGGTGCGGCCGATGCCGATCTGTCGGTGCTGGCCATGCTGGACGCCCGCATGGACGAGGTCTACAGCGCTGCTTACCAATGGTCATCGGCCAGCCGGTCTTGGCAGGGTGTGTCGGCCTTGCAGGTCAGTGCGCCCGAAAACGTGCAGGCCACCGGCGGCCCGCTGCTGGCGGGCAATGTGTTTGAAGCCTATGGCCCCCGTCTGGCCATGCCGGGCGAGCGTTGTCAGGCTTTGCCCACGGCCGCGGCTTTGCTGCGCCTGGCCCCGAGCCTCTGGGCGCAAGGCCTGGCGGTGCCGGCCGATCAGGCCATGCCCCTGTACATCCGCGACAAAGTGGCCAACACCACCGCCGAACGCGAAGCCATGAAAGCCAAGGCGGCACAGTTGGCCCAGACCAAGGCGGCTGAAACCCCATGAGCGCTCGCATGCCCTCAGCCCGCACACAGCCAAGCGAAGCCATCCGCAACGCCGTGACCTTGCGCACCATGACGCACGAGAACCTCGATGCGGTCATGGCCATCGAGCAGGCGGCTTACAGCCACCCCTGGTCGCGCGGCAATTTCCAAGATTCGCTCAACCCACTGTTTGACGCTCAATGCCTGTGGCTGGGCGATGAACTGCTGGGCTACTTTCTGGCCATGCACGGTGTGAAGAAATGCATTTGCTCAACATCACCGTGGCGCCTGCCCACCAGGGCGAGGGTTGGGGTCACATGATGCTGGACGCTTTGTCGCTGATCTCGCGCCATGTGGGCGCGCAAACGCTGTGGCTGGAGGTGCGCCAGAGCAATGCCCGCGCCTTGCAGGTGTATGAGCGCTACGGTTTTGTCCGTGTGGGCCTGCGCAAGGATTACTATCCTGCAGACCGCCAGCAGCGTGAACACGCGGTGGTGATGAGTTTGAAGCTGTGAACCGGATTGACTGATGAGCGACCCCACCCGATTTGACCTGGACGACCGCCAACGCGCCATGCTGGCCGAGATGGGCGTGCGCGTGTGGTGGCCGTCAACGTCGCCAACCCCGGCCCAGCCGGCGGCCCAGGCCATGCCGGCCGCATCAACACCCGAAGCGTCCCCTGCGCCGGCATCTGCACCTGTGGCTGCGCCGCGGGCTGAGCCACCTGCCCGCCCTGCGGCGGCACCAGTTCTTGCGCCAGTGTCCGCAGCCATGGCTGCTGTGGCGGTGAAGCCTTTGGTCGAAGGCGTGGACCGCATGGATTGGCGCGCTTTGCAAGAAGCCGTCGCGGTTTGCCAGGCCTGTGAGCTGTGCCAGCAGCGCCAACAAACCGTATTTGGCGTGGGCGATGTGCAGGCCCGCTGGATGGTCGTGGGTGAAGCTCCGGGCGAACAAGAAGACCAGCAAGGAGAGCCCTTTGTGGGGTCTTCGGGGCAACTGCTGGACAACATGCTCAAGGCCGTGGGGCTCCATCGCCAAGCGCAGGGCGAGGCTGGTGTTTACATCACCAACACGCTCAAGTGCCGCCCACCGGGCAACCGCAACCCCAGCCCGCAAGAGCTGGCCACCTGTGCGCCTTACCTGGCGCGCCAGGTGGCACTGGTGCAGCCCAAAATCATTTTGGCCATGGGGCGTTTTGCGGTGCAGGCTTTGCTGCAGACGACCGAGCCACTGGGCAAACTGCGCGGCCAGATCCACACTTACCAAGGTGTGCCGGTGGTGGTGACTTACCACCCCGCTTATTTGCTGCGCAACCCTGCGGACAAAGCCAAGGCCTGGGCCGATCTGGTGCTGGCACTGAAAACAGCGCAAGCCTGAACGCCCTCGTCGGGCCGCACTGGCTCAGGCCCGCACGATCGGGTCGGGCAGTTCGTTGTGCTGTGTGGTGCTGGGGCAATGCGTGCACAGCAGTGCCGAAACGGCTTCCAGCGCCTGTGTCAGTCCGGTTTCGAAGTCGCCTTGTTGCAGGTGTTGGCGCAGGCTTTGCATCACGCGCTGCCAGTGGGCTCCGGTGGTGTGTCGCGCCAGGCCCCGGTCGGCCACGATGTCGATGCGGCGTTCGGCCAGCAACAGGTAAATCAGAACGCCGTTGTTGTGCTCGGTGTCCCAGACCTGCAGCCGTCCAAACCAGGCCATGGCCCGTTGGCGCACCACGGTGGGCAAAGGGGCTTGCCGTCCCGCGCGCCATGCGTAGCTGATGGGCAGGGCACCTTCCACACATATCCGGATCTGGCCGCTGTGCCGCCGCTCACTGGCGCGCACGCCCTGGGTCAGGCGCTCGGCCATGTCGTCGGGTACCGCGTGCCAGGCGGCACGTTCGTTTTGCCAAAGATGACGCCAAAGGCGCAGCAGCCATGGCAACAGAGGTTCACGTTGTGTCATCACCAGCTTCCTGAAGCACCACCACCACCGGCATCGCCACCACCGCCCGATGACATGCCTCCACCGGCACCTCCGCTGCCGAATCCCCCACCATCGCCGCCGTGGCCCCAGCCCCCTGTGTGCGCCCCCCAGCCGCCGTGGTGCGAGCCCGAGACCGGCAGGCCCCGGCTGAGCAGGCCGCCAAAAAAGCCGATCAATCCAGCCAATATCGCCATCCAGACGCGTTGCGTGATTTGCCAGACCAGAAAACTGGCGGCCGCAGCACCGGCCAGCGCACCCAGGCGTTGGCCCAACAGCTGCCTGAGCACGGCTGTGAGCAGCGGTGCGACGACGAGCAGCAACATGGCGGCTTCCACGAGGTCGAACGCATCGATCTGCATCCGAGGTGACGGTGCTGCAGGCTCAGGCAAAGCCTCGCCCGTGATGCGGGCCTGCAACTGCGTCAGGGCATCGCGCAGTCCACCAGCGTAGTCGCCACGCCGAAAGGCGGGCACGATCTGCTGGTCGATGATGCGTTTGGCCACCACATCGGGGATGGCCCCTTCCAGGGTTTTGTAGGGCGCGATCCGCACGCGGCGGTCTTGCAGCGCCGCCACCAACAGCAGGCCGTCGCCCACACCGGCACGGCCCAACTTCCAGGCCTCGGCCACACGCTGGCTGTAGTCGGCAATGTCTTCGGGCGCGGTGGTGCTCACCAGGAGGACCACGATCTGCGCACCGCGCTGGCGTTCAAACGCGCTGAGTTGTTGCTCCAGTGCTGCGGCATCGGATGCGGCCAGGGTGCCCGTCTCGTCCATCACATGGGCGCGCAGGGCTGGCACAGCTTGCAGGCCTGCCGCATCCAAGGCCCAGCAGGGCAGCACCAGCAGCCAGCCAGTCAGTGCGGCGCTCAGCCAGCGCACCAGGCGCTGGGGCATCACTTGCCGAAGTCCACTTTGGGCGGTGCCGAGATGGCCGCCTCGTTGGCCACCGAGAAGTTCGCCTTGGGCTTGTAGCCCATGACCATGGCCGTCAGGTTGCTCGGGAAGCTGCGGGCCAGCACGTTGTAGTCCTGCACCGTCTTGATGTAGCGGTTGCGTGCCACCGTGATGCGGTTTTCGGTGCCTTCGAGCTGCACGCGCAGATCGGCAAAGCCCTGGTTGGCTTTGAGGTTGGGGTAGTTTTCAGACACCACCAGCAGGCGCGACAAGGCGCTGCTGAGCTCGCCTTGTGCGGCCTGAAATTTCTTCATGGCCTCGGGGTCTTTGAGTGTTTCGGGGGTGACCTGGATGCTGGTGGCCTTGGCACGTGCCTCGACCACCTTGGTCAGCGTTTCCTGCTCGAAGTTGGCCTCGCCCTTGACGGTGGCCACGATGTTGGGGATCAGGTCTGCCCGGCGCTGGTATTGGTTGAGCACCTCTGACCATGCCGATTGCGACTGTTCGTCCAGGCGCTGGAAGTCGTTGTAGCCGCAGCCCGTCAGGCTCAGCATGGCGGTGAGCGTGAAGAGCCCCAGCAGGGTGCGCAAAGCAGTTGGGAACATGGCGATCCTCCATCGATTGAAATGTTTGAAAAAACTATAGCACCAGCACTTCAGTGGCTGGCCTGGGTTTTGTGGGGCCAGAGCACGGCCGCGATCGACACCATCATCAAGCCCACGGCGGCCCAGTCTTGCCAGTGGAGCACTTCGCCCAACAACACGGCACCACTGAAGACCCCCAGCACCGGGATCAGCATCACGCTGAGCGTGGAAGCCACGGGCGGCAGGCTGCGCGCCAGGTAAAACCAGGCCGCCTGCGCAAAGCCAAAGACCAGCAAGGCATTGAAGATGATCGAGCCCCAGGTGAGCTGCGAGGGCGCATGCCATTGATCACGCTCGAGTAAGACGGCAAGGACGCTCATCACCACGGTGGTCATGGCTGCCATCCAGAAAGAAATTGTCAGTGTGGGCACGGGCATGCGGGTGCGCCGCAGCAGCTGTGTGCCCAACGCCCAGGTGCTGGCCGCGCCCAGAGCCAGCAACACGCCCACGGGCTTGCCGCTCAGGTTGGAAATCTCGTGCCAAAGCAGCAAGACTACCCCCAGCGAGGCGGCCGCCACCCCGCCCCACGCCCGTTTGGCCAAGCGGTCACCGAACACCAAGGCACCCAACACCGCCGAGAACATGGGCATGGTGTAGCCCAAAATCGCCGCCCGTCCGCTGGACAGGGACTGCACCGCCACGATGATCAGGCCGTGCCAGAAAAACATGTTGAAGGTGGCCAGCGTCAGCAGCTCGCGCCAATGCTGGCGTTCGATGCGAAACGACACGCCCTGGGCCAGCAACACCAGGCCCAGCACCGGCGTGCCCAGCCACATGCAGATGCTGCGAAAGGTCAGTGGCGGGAAGCCGGTCACACCGATTTTCATGATGGGCCAGTTGACGCCCCAGACAAGGGTGAGCAAGACCAGAACGGTCCATTGGCGCGAGGAGAGTTTGTGCATGACCGGCATCTTAGCCCTCGCCTTTAAAATGAAGCCATGACCTTCCTCGACATGTTGCGCACCGCCGAGCGCCAAAACGGCTCCATGCTTTGTGTGGGCCTGGACCCTGAGCCCACCAAGTTCCCGGACCGCATCAAGGGCGATTCGAACAAGATTTACGATTTCTGCGCAGCCATCGTCGATGCCACCGCCGATCTGGTGAACAGCTTCAAACCGCAAATTGCCTACTTTGCCGCCCACCGCGCCGAAGGCCAGCTGGAGCGATTGATGGAGCACATGCGCCGCGTGGCGCCCCATGTGCCGATCATCCTGGACGCCAAGCGTGGTGACATCGGCTCGACCGCCGAGCAATACGCCATCGAAGCCTTTGAGCGCTACGGTGCCGACGCCGTGACCCTGTCGCCCTTCATGGGTTGGGACTCGGTGGCCCCCTATTTGAAGTACCACGGCAAAGGCGCCTTCTTGCTGTGCCGCACCTCCAACCCCGGCGGTGACGACCTGCAAAACCAGCGCCTGGCCTCGGTCGAAGGCCAACCCCTGCTGTACGAACATGTCGCCCGTCTGGCCCAAGGCCCCTGGAACCTGATCGGTCAATTGGGTTTGGTGGTGGGCGCGACCTACCCCAAAGAAATTGAGCGTATGCGTTAACTCGCACCCACAGTGCCTTTGCTGATCCCCGGCGTGGGCGCACAAGGTGGTGATGCGGTCGCCACGGTGAAAGCTGGTTTGCGGGTG
>JACCDR012211743.1_pt1 | contig 19444 bp, 23 predicted proteins | sample 7446431 | NCBI WGS metagenome assembly JACCDR01 (sample SAMN15323443, study PRJNA562643) | freshwater metagenome | isolation source: river surface water | place: USA:Blue River Watershed | collected 2017-08-17 | reverse complement strand
TACATGTACGGCAAAGATGTGCACGCCGACTGTCGCTGTCTACATCGCGGCTATGAACACAGCTTTCGCCACGGCAACTGTCGCTACGAGCTTCGCATCGGTGGTCTGATGCTGAAGTGCCCGTGCCCTGGATTCCGCGACCGGAACACCGAGGAGCTTGTGTGAGCCGCCCCCCTGGCCCCCCTCCCCCGCCGTCCCGGCGTGACACGTCCCATCTTCGTGTGGTGCCCACACCCACCGAACCCCGCGAAATAAAGGACACGGCGAACATCCCTCCGGATGCGGTCTGTGCCTGCATCTGTGCGCTGTGGCTCCATGACGGCATCTGCAAGGGTGTTGGCGAGTTGGTCATTTCTTATGACCCGCCGACGGACGCTCCCATGATCTACATGTGTAACGCCTGTGAAGACGACATCGTGCGACAGACATCATGAGACAGAACCTCAGCAAATTCTTCGCCACGCTCGACCCCGCATCGTTCTGGTTTGGTGCAGCCTGCACGGCGGTTGTCTGCCTGATGGGCGCTATGGCCTGGTCGATCATCGTGCTGTGGCTGGAGAACCGACGGGTACGACTCGCCGAAGAGGCAGCAGCAAGGCACGGCAAGCATTCGGAGCACTTCCGCAAGGAGGCAAAGAGTGAAGCAGCGCCGACTGTCATTGTCCCAGCAGTTGCGCCACGACCGTATCGTGGCACTCGGACGGACACGACTGAGATCCCGGCTCGCCGGGCGACGGGGAGCACCCGTGCTTCTCGTCACTGACAAGTGGAAGGGCTACGAGTTGATCTGCGGATACTGCCTCAACCCGACGAACGAGGAGGCCAGTGTCACGATCGGAAGCTCCGACGTGCCGCTGTGCAACGACACGGACATCACCTGCTATGAGCTGGTGACGGTTTACGGTCGGCCTCTCGCGGACGGTCGGCGCGTCGGCCACTTCACCAAGACGCGATCTCAGATGGAGCTTCCCTACCTCGATCTCGAGACGGCGCAGTCCGATTGCCCGTGGCCGGACCTGCATGACGATTGCCCGAACGCAGGTCGGAGCGGAGTGAACTGATGGACGAGCTTCCCGCCTACTCGGGTGCTGAGCCCGAGTGTCCCAAGTGCAAGCATCGACACGCCAGCACCAACTGGCGATGCGAGGTGCGCGCTGTCGGGTTCCAGGGCGGTGTTGACGTTCCGGAACATCTGGAGCGTGTATGCAGTCGGTGCGGATACTGCTGGAAGGAAGCGGTCCACAATGCTGGTTGAGATCGGCAACATCTTGCTGCACATCCCGTGGGTGGCAGCTCTGCTCTACAAGCTCAAGCTCGCAAGTGAGGAGCTGCACGACATGTTCTGTAATCGCGGCTGCGAGGTTGCGGAGCTGGCCTGGTAATGCCTGCTGAATGCTACAGGCCTTACACGACCACCAAGCCCCGCTATCCGCTCGGAAAGATCAACACGCCGGACTCCTACCGGCTCAAGGGTGCAGATCTCATGCACATCCTCATCAAGGATGAGGAATCAGGCGAGTGGCGGCTTCGGTGCGCGCCGACCAAGATCGCTGACTACAACTACACCGGTTACACCAGTTCGGTCAACTGCACCAAGTGCACGAGAGGCTTGCGTAGTGGAAACGACAACTAAGGTCTGCCCGTGCGGCGAGCAGGCTGCGGGAACGAAGTGGCACTTCCGTCGCGGTCAGGAATCCTGCGCTGCGTCCAAGAAGGCCAAGAGCGAGTACGACAAGGCGCGTTCCCTGATTCGTGGACCGCGTAGCGGTCGCAAGACCGGCAAGACCAAGCGCAGAGGTTGGGTCACCGGCTCGCCCATCGAGATTCCGGAGGTGGACCCGCTGTGAGCGCGAGCATCCAGGCGTGGCTGAACGGCAACTTCAGCAGTCCCCGTGTCACTGCAGTCATCCTTGACGGTCACGTACTCTGGCCGTGTGGATGTGCGTGGAATCAGAAGCTGGCGACGTACACCAAGACCTGTTCCGAATACGCCGGACGTACCACCACCCCTCCCCACCCCTCCGAGGAGTTCCTCCGTGCAGAGCGAGCCGACCGTCGCCGAGCCAGACATCGCGGACCTTCGGGTTGGCGTCGTTTCGTACGGCGACTCGGTTCCGTTCGTGTCGGAAGGCGACACACCCTCCCGAGCAACGGAACGGGTACTGGTGGCGGGGTTCTGCGGAACGTGCAGCCTCCCGGTGATGCGTAGGTTTGATCTCATCGGGGTCGAGCTGGTGATCGAACCCTGGAAGCACTACGCCAACAACATCAACCACCCCGTCGGGGAGATCAAGACGGAGCGGTACTGTGAGGGATGACTGGCAGATCCGCGTGTGCATCTACGTCACGCCTGCGGAGAACAAGGTGCTCCGCGAGTTGACGTGGGACGGTGCATGCAACAAGGTGATCGCACAGCGCCTGCATGTCACTGAGGACACGGTGAAGTCACACCTCAAGAGTGTGATGAAGAAGGTCCCCCACATCAAGGATCGGTGCGCCCTGGCTACCGCCTTGCTCCGCAACTGCATCATCACCAAGGAGAGCAGCCACCCGGGAGTGCGAGTCCGGGTGGCTGCTCGTTACGATCTGCTGAGTGCTACACCGCCAGCGGGACGGCAGGCTCCTCGACTTGGTCGTCGTTACGCAGCCCTAGCGCGTCAATGACACGGTCGAGGTGACCATCCAGCTCGGCTAGCGCGGCGGCCCGAGGGACCGTGCGGCGATGGGGGTTCTGACGCTCCCGCTTCTTCGCTGCGCGGTCCCTCTCGCTCTTGGTACACAGGGGACCGTGACAGCCGTCCTTGTAGGTCGAGCGGCTGTAGTGCTTACGGCCCTCGAACTCGGGGTCGGTCAGCTCGTTGACAAGCAGGGTGACGAGGTCCTCGGTCACTCCCCCACCACCTTGTATCGCGGACCAGCAGGTCGGCCCGTCTTCCCAGGCGTTGGCTCTGGCGCGTATGCCTGCACCAGATTCAGCGATGTGAGAATCTTGAGCGCCTTCTCGACCATGCTGCGCTCGAATCGCTTGCTCTGGAAGTACTTGGTGATCTGGTGCATCGGACACCCACCGGACTTGGGATTCTTCTTCTCCCAGTCACGGATCACCTTCAGGATCTTGTCTTCGATCTCCTTGGTGTCCGTGCGTCCCATCTCGGCCTGCGGGACGCCGAACACGGCAAGGATGTAGTCGTAGAGCTTCTCGACCTTCTGGACGATCTCCAGGGTCACTTCTTCACGCATCTCGTTTGCCGACAGCAGCAGCACGAGCTTCTTGCACAGCAGGTTCACACGGGCGAGCAGCGGGTCGTCACTCAGCTCAGCCGGGTTGAGGCGATTGACGAACAGGCGCGTGTATTCCGCCTTGGCTTCGTTGTTCGACCACTTGACCATCCTGCCGCCGTCGGCCCACTCGTGGATGTCCACCAGGGGCTGAATGGCCGGACGCAGGTCGATCTCAGTACCGCCGAACGCCTCGCGCTCCTTCATGGTGCCGGTCACGAACAGCCAGCGGTTGAGGAAACCAGAGTCGATGTCGCTCTGGTCGAGCAATCCTCGCAGCGCCTTCGGCTGGGTCGTCGTGAGCACCGAACAGAAGGAGTTCTCGGCACGGAAGGCGCCGTTGGTCACCGAGGCCGACGTGATCGTCTTCTTGGCGTCGAAGAAGTCCATGAGCGTGGACTTGACCGTCGAGCCGACGCGTGAGCCGCGACCGATCAGGCCGGACAACTCGTTGTAGTCCACGATGCCGCGGATCGAGCTGTAACCCAGGATCGCCTTGGCATTGTGCGGGTCCGCGATGGGGTGGTAGAACTGCTGAATCATGTTCTCGCCCGACGAGGGCGTGTTCATCTGCTTGACGCCCCGACTCATCGGGTCCGTCGAAGACCAGGGCAACGCCATTTGAGTCAGGCGATTGGCGTGCTCGGTTGCACGCGACTTGCCGGTACCGGTCTTGCCGAGGATGCACAGGAACAGGTTTCCCATGACCGGGCGGCGGTCCTGTAGGGTGACATCTCTGCCGATTGCCATTCCCAGCGCGAGCAGACCCAGCCAGAAGTGGTATTCTTCGGGCACGTCGTCGATTGTCGTCTGACGCATGTAGACATCGAGGAACGTGTCCGGAGTGACGATCTCGCGCCAATCGAGGCCCGGGAGGTCGTACTCCTCGTTGTCGTCTTCCTCTTCGACTGGCAGGGCCATAACGACCGATAGTGACGGTGCTGTACCGGCGTCGGGCGCGGCGGGCGCGGGTGCCGGAACCGCTACAGGGGGCGGTACAGGAGCCGCTGCCGGGGCTGGCTCGGGGGTCGCTGCCGTCGAGGGAAGCGGGACGACCTCGGCGGTCGGTTCTGAGGCTTCCGGGGCAGGGGCGACCAAGATGGGTTCGGGGAGTCCGGGGGCGGTAACGAAGGTGTATCCATAGTCCTCTGCGATCCGCCTGCGGATTTCCCCGAAGTTCTTTCCGCTCTTGTAGTCGAACATGCCGAAGTGGATTGCCGCGAGGTCGATGACATCGCCACCGATGTCACAGCCGGGGCAGTACCACGTCTTCTTCTCGGTGTTGACCCAGGCCGACGGATTGTTGTCGGGGTGGCTGGGCTGAGGGCAGCTGACGTGGATGCCCTCCTTCTTGCCCGACCGGTGCGGTGCGATCTTCTTGCCGATCCAGCGCCTGTAGGCGTCGAGGATGTCGATGCCCTGGATGATGCTGTCGATCGTCAGTTCATCGTCGGATCGCTGGTAGCCCGAGTCCTCGTCGGGAACGAGGTCGGCATCCTGTGCGCGACCCTCGACCACCGGAGGTGCTGTCGCGGCTGCCAGTTCGGCATCACGTGCTCGCTTTGCTGCGAGCTTCTCCTGGAAGGTCTGTGAACTCACTCGCCCTGTCGCTTCCACGGATTCGTCGTGGTGAGCGCCCAGATCGGGTCCACCGGCTTGAGGTCGGCGAGCGCCGAAGTCATGTCCACGAAGAACGTCGGGTCCTTCGACTTGGTGTTCTTGCCCAGCGGAAGCCGCAACAGGTTGCCGAGGTCCTTGCCCTCGAGGCTGCCCTGCTTCGGGTAGACCTCCAGGCTGAAGTTGTGGAACGGGTCTTCGACATCGTCGCTCTTGGTGCGGTACATGGAGTCGCCACGCTCCAGCTCGAAGAGCCCCATGGAGTCGAGCACGATCTGAGCGCCGTCACGGGCATCACTCGCGGGCACCCGACCGGTCAGGCCGTAGACGTGGATGCCCTTGCTGCCGGAGTAGGCCACCGCCACCGGGATGTCCAGCTCGCTGAAGATGCGCTCGGCCAGCATGTGTCCACACAGGCGCATGCAGAACTTCAGGTAGTTGCGACGCGGGTCGCGGCGGTTGGCCCAGACCTGCCGGGGGTTGGCCGGAGAGAAGCCGCCGTACACGTCGCCGGGGTTCAGACCCAGGCTCGGCAGCATTCCGTCGGGAACCTCCACGCCGTCCACCAGCTTCGTGCCACGCAGGTCGAGGTCGAAGCAAAAGAGCTTCGTGGTGTCGTCCGTGTTGAGCAGGTAGTGACCGTAGGTGACCTCGCCCGCGATGTGCGCGTCGATGTCGGAAGCCTTGAACTTGCTGCCCCGCAAGGGGGTGTAAGAACCGTCGGCGTGCTGCTGAGCCTTCAGGTCCGGACGTGCGATGAACTTGCTAGCGAACAGCTTAGCGAGTTCAGAAGTCATCGGTTCCCCCACACAGGACAATCTCAAGATGGTTCGCAGGTTTTCTGGCTAGTCCCCCACCGTGGAGGAACGCGGGCCGGGACGACCGTATCCGTTCCTCCTAGGGGGTGCAAGGAACGCGCCATGTGTGCTATCGGACCACGCGCTCGCGCATGTCGCGGTGTCCTAGCGAAGGCCAGTCCCCCGATGCTAGGGTGACGCGCAACCACAGAGGAGGTGAGATAGTGTCGGAAAAGCCACGTACAGACGTGTTCTTTCGGAACGCTGATAACTACATCAAAGAACTCGTAGAGGCTGAGCATCGCCAGGTGGCGTGGGATCGCGGTTACCTCTTCAAGAAGAGGATTGACCCAGTCCGACACGCGGACCTCTACTTCTCGGGCTACCCGTTCCGAGTTTGGGACATCGGCAACGAAGAGCAGGGCTGTGCCGAGTACCTGCCTGGCTGTTCTCGCGAGGCGCCTTCTGCGGTCTACCCCGTCATCTCCATGATGTCCGAGGGGGCGATTGCACATCTCGAGGACTTGTGCGCTAACCCGACGGGTGAGAACGAGGAACAGTGCCTCGACCTCAACGTCCCCCGCGAAGAGCGCCCCGTCTACGGGCAGTCGCACGTCATCATCGTGACCGACCTTCCCGACATGGGATCGGGTCGAGGTCGAGCGATGATCCGAACGATCCGCGACATCCAGCTCGATCACCCCGAAGTCACGATCCACGTGCATGGTCTGTACGGGTTCCAGACCCTGTTCGGCATGGGGCTTAAGTCCGTGGATTACGAGCCCCGCACCAATGCTCAGAAAGGCAAGATCATCCTGCCGGTCGGCAGGGAGGTCAAGTACGAGGCTGCCGCCCTGATGCCTCAGTGGATCAGCTTGCTCGGGTACAAGCCGAGTGAACTGTCCAACCCGAAGTCCCGTTGCGTCTACAACATCAAGAGCACGCTGTGGGCGGCGGAGAACTTCAACGAGGGGCTGGCTCGCAAGTTCCGCCGTGATCCCAAGGCTGGTCCCGGCGACGTGGACACGACCACGCCAGACAACTCGTTCGTGCCTGCTACAACGAAGTCGGCGCTTCCGTCGGGGATTAAGGTCCTTGACGGCGACAAAATCAACTGCGACACTTGCACGCTGTCGGACGCATGTAAGGTCTACCGAGCGGGAGCGGTGTGTTCGTTGACTGGCGACGGCAAGGGCCTGGCCGCGATGTTCCAGACACGCGACAGCAGCGTCGTGATCGAGGGGCTCAGCAAGATCCTCAGCAAGCAGGCCGAACGCGCCGAGCGAGCGATGGAAGACGAGGACGAGTTCCAGGAACTCTCTCCCGACGTGACGAAGATGCTCGACGGGCTCTTCAAGAACGGCATGCAGTTCGCCAAGCTCATCGACCCCACCCTCCGCTCCCCCAAGCTGGCGCTCACCGTCAACGGCGGGGCTGCCGTGACGGTCGGTTCTGAGCGGGCGACTCCGCAGCAGATTATGAAGGACGTGTTCGCGGTACTGGAGGGGCAAGGCTTCCGGCGCGAGGAGATCACGCCCGAGATGATCCAGCTCCAGATGAAGGCCATGTACGGAGAGATGCCTGCGCTGCCGAGCCAGCCCGAGCCCCGAGTCATCGAGGGATGATTCGCCGCGTGCTCACCGCCGTATGGCTGGCGGTGTCGCTAGGATGCGTTCTGGCGTGGGACGCATTCTGGGTCTACATGATGTTCGGATGAGGTAGGTAATGAGCGCACCGTTCGACATCAACAAGGCGCACCGTGAAGCACGCTGGCTGATTCAGAACCCTGACTTCGATGAGCGTCCTGCGACGATCATGGAGTTCATCGGCCCTGGCTACCTCGACATCGAGGCCATGGTCCGTCCGGGCATCAAGGATGCCCTGCTGGACATCTTCGGTGACGATGTCTCCGGTCACAACATCGCCAAGGTGCTGCGCGCCATGGTCACGGGCGCAATCGGTATCGGCAAGACGACCATCGCCTCGATCATCTTGCCCTACATGTGCCACTGGGTCCTCTGCCTCAAGGACCCGCAGAAGTACTTCGGCTTGCTGCCCGGTTCCCGCATCGCCTTCATGATGATGTCCACCTCGGAAGACCAGGCCCGAGGGGTCATCTTCGATGACGTCAAGGCGCGCATCGAGCACTCCGACTGGTTCGTGAACAACTACCCGTACGACCCCAAGTGGACCAAGATGATCCGCTTTGAGAAGGACATCTGGATCATCCCCGGCGACTCGTCTGAGACCACCTTCGAAGGTTACAACATCCTCGGTGGAATCATCGACGAGGCCGACAGCCACAAGGTGACCAAAGACAAGGACTACGTCCAGCTTGGTTACGACACCATCGTCGCCCGTATCGAGTCGCGCTTCGACGACAAGGGCTTGATCGTGGTGATCGGCCAGATGAAGAAGGCCGAGGGCTTCGCGGCTCGCACGTTCGCCTCGTTCGAGAAGGACCCCAAGGCGCACACCACCCGCATGACGATCTGGGAGTCGCGGGGCTGGGATTACAAGCTGTACCTCAACGACGACGGCACACGCAATAGCTTCTTCTACGACTCGCGGCGCAAGGAAATCCTGCCCGACGGCGTGGGCGCAGACCTCGTAGCCAACGGCAACGACCACGTCTTTGAGATTCCCAAGGTCTACATGCAGTCGTTCATCAACGACCCCATCAAGGCCTTGCGCGATCTAGCGGGCATACCGCCAGCCATTGGTGACCCGTTCATCGGCGCGGTGGACAAGATCGAAGCGTGCCGGGACAAGTGGCTCGTGCGTCACGGCAACGAGTCGCCGGTCAACGACTCCGCGACGAAGCCCCTCGTTGCTAAGTGGTTCACAGGTCGGGGTGACCCGCGTAAGCGCGCAGCCCACATCGACCTCGCGTACAGCGCACAGGGCGACGCCCTCGGTCTGGCCATGGGTCACGTCGAGGGCATCGTGGATGTGGACGGCGAGGACAAGCCTTACATCGTCATCGACATGCTCATGCGGATCAAGGCGAGGCCGGGCTATGAAATCCAGTTGTCTGATGTGCGCCGTGTCCTGTACGACCTCCGCGACGAGCGAGGTTTCCGTCTCAAGGTCGTCACGTACGACGGCTTTCAGTCTACCGACTCGGTGCAGCAGCTGCGGAAGAAGCGTTTCTTGGCAGACCAGCTCTCGGTGGACCGTTCGACGCTTCCTTACGAGGACCTTCGGGATGCGATCATCGACGGGCGACTGGAGTTCCCCAAGTACCTGACATTTCGCGAGTTGGGTGACACCAAGCCTGAAGAGGTGCTGATCCGCGAGCTGATGCAGCTTGAGGACACAGGCAAGAAGATCGACCACCCGAGCAAGGGGTCGAAGGACCTGGCTGACGCCGTGGCAGGTGTGGTCACCACTTTGATGGGCGACCGATCCTTCCATCGGAAGGTAGCGTCGCCCCGTCGTGATAGCGACCTGCCTCCCCTGGGGGCAGATGGCTCCAACACGCGCACAGGTTTCGACATCCCTGGTCTTGAGTTCAGAGGGCTCACCTCGGACGGCAGTTTGGGCGCACAGGCTCCCATCCCGCCCTCCCCCGGTGATCTCGGCGGACTCCTGCCTATCGGATTGGACCTGGTGCCGCGCAGAGAGAGGTAACGCGTGTCCGGTCTGGTCGATCGCCATGGCAAGCCCCTGGCGTCCAGCTCCTTCAAGAAGGCCACTCCCCCGACCACCAAGGAGATCGGTGCGTGGGCGGGGCGGGACCTGTCCTACCTGGAGCTTCCGGGGGGTGGGACCATCGGCTTCGACCTCAATCAGCTGTCGCTCAGTGACTACCGGAAGATGACGAGTCACTACCAGATCCACGCGTCGCTCTCCGTGCTGTCGTTCATGCAGCACCAGTCCGAGTGGTCGATCGAGTGCTCGGACCCCAAGATCAAGGCACACTGCGAGGAGAACCTCGCCACCATCTGGACTCAGCTCACCCGTGCCATGAGCACGGCGAACTGGGCGGGCTTCTCCCCCAACGTCCTGCAGTGGGAGAACGACGCTCAGGGTCGCACCACCCAGCTGGCGAAGATCAAGGACCTCGTCCCCGAGGACTGCTTCGTCAACTGGAAGGAGGTCGAGGGCTGGGCTCCCCCCGGTCACACGATCAAGCCGAAGTACAAGATCTACGACGGCATCAAGCAGATCGGTGCCCCCTACCCGATCCCCACCGAGGCGTCGTACTGGTACCCGCTGCTCATGGAGAACGGCGACCACTACGGCAAGAAGCTCCTCAAGCCTGCGTTCACCAGCTGGTACTTCTCCATGCTGCTCCACCTGTTCGCCAACAGGTACTACGAGCGGTTCGGTGAGCCGACTCCCATCGGTCGCGCTCCCATGGACGAGGATGTCGTAATCGGCGACGAGAACGTCAACTCGCGTGACTACCTGCTCAAGATGCTGCAGAACATCCGCAGCCGCTCGGCAGTTGTCCTGCCCAACGACCGCAACCCTGCCGACACGGGAAGCGGCCAGCGCAGCTACGACTACGAGATCGAGTACTTGGAGTCGCAGATGCGGGGTGCCGACTTCGAGCGGTACATGACCCGCCTGGACGAAGAGATGTCGATCGGCCTGTTCACGCCGATCCTCCTGCTCCGCACCGCCGACGTGGGCTCCTACAACCTCGGCGTCGGGCACATGCAGATGTACCTGTGGATGCTCAACGCGATCAACGGGGACCGCAAGTTCTACATCGACAAGTACATTCTGCCTCGCATGGTGGACTACAACTTCTCCCCCAACGCGCCGCGTGCCAAGATCGTGTTCCGCAAGATGGGCAACAGCAACCAGGAGATGATCGCGGCAGTTCTGAACGCGCTCATCTCCGGCGGGAAGGCGATGCCCAACCTCGACCAGCTCGGGGAGTTGGCGGGACTGGAACTCAAGGAGGTGCGTGAGTTGACCGCACTCGCTGCGGAGCCCGCCGCCGACGACACGGACGACGGTTCCTCCGAGGACACGCCCCGTGACACCGCCGCGAAGATCAAGGCCCGTGTGGGATCGCAGGTGACCAAGGCCTTCGAATCAGGTAAGTGGGGTTCGGACCTCCAGATCGACCTCGGTTTCCGCAAGAAGCTGCAGAAGCAGTTCCACCTCGCGGGGGCCGATCCGTCGCGGGCCGACAAGTTCTTCTCCACCATGGAGGACTTCACCCGCGAAACGGTCAAGGTGCCGTTCGACTCGTCGGGCGACTACATGACCGTCTTCAGCAACATGGTGGACCGTCAGTTGGAGGATGTGCTCCGATGATCGAGACGTGCATCCGGAACATGCGACCGGGCTGGCGCTGCACGCGCCGCATCTTCCACGACGGTCCGTGCGCCCTGGTTCCGAAGTGGTGGAACCTCAAGGCTCGCTGGCAGTACCGTGCCTAAGCGAGAACGCACGAAGCATGACCTGCGATGCTTCTGTGCGCGCAAGCCCCTTCTCGCCGTGTACGGCATCGACGAGAAGGGGCGTCTCTACGTCCACCAGCGCGTCTACAAGCAGGGTCGCGTCTTCGGGGAGAGTTTCTTCTACGGCGGGACTGTCCAGCTTCTGTGCCGGGAATGCCTCCACTGGCAGGAGGTGGTGTTCCGGGATCGCAACAACGTGACACTGCACGAGATCGACCCCCCCGAGGTGCTTACGCAGGAAGTGGACCGAGGGGATTCGTTGCACGCCCCGCCCACACGGAACTAAGGTGACCGCCAACATGAGTACCGCAACCCTTCCCGGTGAAGCCCGTCGCAACGTCGCGCTCTTCAGCCAGACGTTCACGGGTGGCTCGTCGTTCAAGATGGAGCGACAGGTTCGTCCGAACCAGTACGCCTCCGGCGAGCCGATCGAGATGCTCGTGATCGAGAACATGCCGGTCTTCCGCGCCGGGACCTTCCGCGACAGCATGGGCTTCCAGCACACGTGGGAAGACATCCACATGCAGCACATGGTGGAGCACTTCAGCCTGCTCGCCTCGCGCGGCATCTTGGAGCACGTGCCGATCCGCAAGGGTCACCCGGGCTTCTTCACCAGCGGCGGTGAGATCCAGGACTCGATCGTGGGCTACCACACCGCGCTCCGTGTGGAGCGCATGGTCAACCCAGTCGACGGGATCGAGTACGCGTACCTCCTCGCGGACTACGAAATCCTGGACCCGGATGCGATCGTGAAGATCGAACGCGGCCTCTGGCGGAACATGTCGGCGGAGGTCGGCACGTGGTTCACGAACGACGAGGCCGAGTTCTGGCCGGTGTACCAGGGTGTCGCTTACGTGGACTTCTCCGCCGTGGAGGGGCTCAAGAACTACGCGTCGGCCAACGGGGTCGGCAGTTCGTACAGCATCATGACCGACAAGGAGCTTTCAGTGGCCGACGCCCCCAACTCGACCGTGCAGGTCCCGCAGCCGCCTGCTGGCGTGCCGGTGCCCCCGGTCGTCCCGCCCGCCGTCTCGGTGCCGCCGCCCTCGGGTTCGCCCGTCGCGGAGCACTCGCGGCCCGCCGCGCCGTACGAGTTCACCCTCGCCAACGGGACGAAGACCACGGACTTCGCCGCGGTGCAGGCCGAGCTGAGCACGCTGGGCCAGTTCAAGAAGGAGTCGATCGAGTCGGGTCGCAAGCTCTTCGCCAAGAGCCTCGTGGACAGCAACAAGATGCTGGCCAAGGACCTCAAGGCCGCGGAGGACTACTGCCTGTCCCTGTCGGACGAGCAGTTCACCGCCTACAAGGCCCTGATGGACGGCGTCCCGGCCTCGCCCGTCCTCGGCGTGCACGGCGAGGGCACCACCAACCACTCCGGCACGCAGACCACGGCCCCCGGCCAGGTCAGCGAGGCCGACAAGCAGATCGACACCGACCTCGGCATGGTGGAGCAGTTCAAGCTCTCCGGCATGAAGGCCGACCAGATCAAGGCCACCCCGGCCTTCAGCCGCCTCACGGCGGCCGGTCGGGCACCGGCGCTCTGACCCCCGACCCCCGCCCCAACTGAGGAGAGAGAGAACAAGAGATGCCGAGCTTCGAAAAGGGCGGCGGGAACCCGACCACCCCCTTCGGTCGCAACGAGTTCCTGCGCTCGACGCAGGACATCAAGACCGAGTCCTACACCATCGCTGCCGCCTCGGTCCCCGCCCGGACCATCGACGGCAACGCCGGTCAGAAGATCCTCCAGCCGGGGACCGTGCTGGCCAAGATCACGTCCGGTCCGGACGCGGGCAAGGTCGGCCCGTTCCAGGCCGGTGCCACCGATGGTCGCCAGACCCCGGCGAACATCGTGGGCCTCAACCGCACCTTCCTCCCGTGGCAGCTCCTGCACCGGGACGTGGAGGTCGCGGCGGTGTACGAGTGCACCGCCGTCCTCGGGTGGTGCAAGGAACTCGACGCCGCCGGTGCCGAGATCACCCTGACCACCGCCACCGCCGACGCGATGCGAGGCACCCGCGGCCTCGACATCCTCTTCAAGTAGGGAAGGCAGCGACCAAGATGACCATGGCTGGCCTCTCGGGTACGTCCCGAGCCCCCGGCAGCGGCCAGTTCGCTGCCACGCCCGTCGATCGACTCGTGCGCAAGGAGGTGGCCCTCGGCGCGATCCGGGAGCGACCCTACCCGCAGGGTCACATCGGCCTCGCCCAGATCGCTCCGTTCCTGCAGGTGGACACGGACGATGTGATCTTCGACTACATCCGTGGCGGCCTGCAGGAGGGCCTCGCTCCGAACCGGGCCGAGGACGCCGAGAGCGAGCTGTCGCAGAAGGACATCCTGACCCACGGTTCGGGTCGGGCGTCCGTCACGGACTGGGCTCTGAAGGACGAGTACTCCGCGTCCGACGTGACCCGGTACCGGGACGACCTCCTCATCCGGCAGGCGCTGGAGGGTGCGGGTGTCCCCCTGCAGATGGGCTTCAACGGGAACACCGTCGCGGACTTCCAGGCCCGCGTCGCCCGTGACGACGCCCGTCGTCGGCGCGCTCTGGACAACCGTCTGGAGTGGATGATCATGCAGGTCCTGGAGACCGGCAAGATCGCCTACAACGACGGCAAGATCAAGTGGACCGTGGACTACGCCCGGCCCGCGAACCAGCAGGACCAGGCTCCGGCCTCGGGCCTCTACAACGGGACCTCGCACGACCCCATCGGGGACCTGCTCGACCTCAACGAGTGGATGTTCACGAACTACGGGTTCCGGTTCCGGAAGGCGATCACGTCGCAGAAGGTGCTCAACACCTTCTACAAGTCGGACCGGTTCCGGGCGCTGGCGGGCCTGGTGGGTGGCACCCCCTCGTCCCCCATCGACCCGAACTACCTGATCCAGGGCTGGGGTCCGCAGTACGCGATCAACGCCGTGGAGGCCGCGACCGGCATCCAGTTCCAGGTCTACGACTCGATCTACCGGACCCGTCCGGTCGGCTCGAAGACCTGGGTCAACCAGCGGTTCCTGTCGGACAACAAGATCTTCTTCCTGCCGACCGAGGGCGACCTCGGCGAGGTGGACGACACCGTGATAGGCTTCGCCAAGACGCTGACCGCGCCGCACCCGGAGGGCAACTGGCAGTCCGGGTACTACGAGTGGGAGGACGAGTCCCGCGACCCCTGGATGACCGTGCGCGGCTCGGGCATCAAGGCGTTCCCCGTGTTCCCCTACATGGAGTACACGTACAGCATGACCGTCCTGTGATCATCGGCTAGCCAGCCCCTGCTCGCCTGGCAGGAGCAGGGTCTGGCTAGCCTGTTGACCACACGAAGGTTCAGCAAGTTCCCTGAGAGAGGACACCATGCCCAAGCCGACCCGCACGCCGTCCACCGACGAGCTGGACTACCAGCGTCGGCTGGACGAGAACTTCGCGCCCGACACCCGCAGCACGACCGGCGAGCCGACCGAGGTCTACGCGCCGTTCGCCGCCAAGGGCAACGACACCTCGGCCTACGTCGGCGTCTCGCCCGAGTACATGACCTACGCGGACGACACGCACAAGCCGCTGCGCGCCGACGACGGCGTCGAGGCCAAGCGTGAGGCGCGGGTGCTCGACGCGGCTCCGGTCGTCGCGGCGGGTGCGACCACCGCCCTCGACGCCGACACCAGCACCCAGGGTGCGGGCAACTCGTCCGACCTCGTCTACACCGGCGCGTCGGGCGAGGGCTACACCGCCCAGAAGGCCGTCGCCCCGGAGCCCGAGGTCGTCACCGAGGAGCAGGACGAGGACCAGGCCGAGACGATCACCGTCCCGGTCGCCAAGACCGAGGCCCCGACCTCGGAGACGGTCACCCCCGGCACGCAGGCGGCTCCCCCGGCCAACGACGTGCAGGTCAAGGGCGCGGCGGCCAAGTCCGGCCAGGCGGTGCCCCCGGCGGCCAAGCCGTCCTGATCCACCCGCAACACCTGATCCGAGAGTAAGGAGGGCGTGGTGGCCTACGCACAGCCTGACACGCTGCTCCTAGGGGGCATCCCGGCTCATGATGCAAGTGAGCTGGAGCAGTTCGTCAACGATGCAGCCGATGAGATCGACTCGATCCTTGGGGTCGTGTTCGAGACGCCGGTTACCTACCGTGCAGACGGGCTTCCGATCGACCGCCCCGCCCTCCTTACTCTCACTCGGATCAACCGCTACCTCGCGTCGGGCAGGTACATCCTCGCCCGTGCAGCGAGTGGCGAGGAGGACAACCTCCACACGTACGGCGCTCGACTGGTGCGCGAAGCACTGGATGCGCTGCGCGACATCGTCAGTGGCAAGGCAACCTTCAACGCTCGCAAGCTTCCCGACCCGGAGGCTGAGCGCAAGGGGCCTCGGATCGCCAACGCAGAAGCTCGGTCCAACGTGGACGCCTTCTACGGTGCGCAGACCGGCCCCGACGGCATGATGTACGGCGCATCTTTCCCCTACCGGCTGGGACGACTGGAGTCTGAGTAATGACTGTCCCGTTGGGCGTAGAGTCAGGGACTGTCATGTGGCGAGTTCTCGCCGCATCCCAGGACACCAACGACGCCGATCGCCAGCCCAACTTCGGCAGCTTCCGTGGCGCTGTCCTGTTCACGCCTTCGCGTTCGAGCATCCGTCGCCTCGGGACCCCGCCCGAACTCGACTACACGATCTTCCTCGACCCGGTCCTCGGGAACGTCGGTGACGACGGCATCCTGCGGGACCTTTCGGGCCTGGAGGGAGTCGTCCTCGTCTCCCCCTACTCGACGGGGATCGAGGAGACGGGCTGGGACTGGGAAGCCAGCTTCCAGCTCAACCAGCGCGAGAAGGTGTCACTCCCCTTCCGTTTCCTGCCGGGCGAGACGGTTGACCTGAGTCGCGAGACTCCGGTCGTGTCCTCTCCCGGGGTCGTCATGACCAAGGGTGACACTGGCACCATCGCAATCGGGACGGTTACCACCGGCCCGGCTGGCGGTGAGGCCGACGTGGACGATGTCGGTACGCCTGGTTCGGCGATCCTCAACTTCGTGATCCCGCGTGGGAGCACGCCCCTGGTGGCCGGAGTCTCGGCAACCAGCATGGCGATCGGCACCGGCTCCAAGGTGTTCACCACCACGGCTGGCATCGACGCCTTCGTCGTCGGCCAGTTCGTGCGTGTGGTCAGTCGTGCAAACGGTGCCAACTACATGGCGGGTAGCATCACCGCCTACAGTGGTACCAGTCTGACGATCAACGTCACCGAGACGGGCGGGTCGGGCACGTTCACCGACTGGAACATCGCCCTGTCTGGTGTCAAGGGCAACACCGGCAACACGGGTGCCGTCCCGGTCATCTCGGGCACGTCGGCAACCAGCTTCACTCCCAGCGCCGGGTCTAAGGTGTTCACGACCCAGGCCGGTGTCCAGGGGTTCACGGTCGGCCAGTTTGTCCGCATCGCGTCGGCAGCTGCTCCGACCGAGTACATGGGCGGAGCAATCACCGCCTACACGACCACCAGCCTCACCGTGAACGTCACGGAGTGGTCTGGCTCCACGGCGCGTACCGACTGGCAGATCAGCCTCAGTGGTCGTCAGGGCAACACCGGCAACACCGGCCCCTCGGGCACGATCACGTCGGCCACCGCGAGCGGACTTGGCGTTGGCGTCGCGCCTACCGTCACCTTGGGCGGAACCCCCGAAGCGCGCACCATGGCCTTCGGTATCCCTGTCGGTGCCACGGGTGCCACGGGTCCGGGGTTCACCTGGCGTGGCCCCTGGACGGCTGCGACGGCGTACGCCTTCCGCGATGTGGTGACCGCCAACGGTTCTGTGTTCATGGTGAACACGCCTCACACGTCCGGTACCACCGCGCCGACGTGGCAGGCTCCCCCGGCAGAGCTGACCGTGTGGGCGCGTCAGGGTGACCAGGGTCCGGTCGGCGCTGGCGCTCCCGATGCGACCACATCTGCCAAGGGCTCGGTCATGCTGGCGGGTGACCTCGGCGGCACCGCCGACGCCCCGACCGTCAACGCAACAGCTGCAGCTACGCCTAGTGCTATTGCCAGGCGTGACGTGAACGGTTACCTCCACGTTGTCGGGATGGAGGTGTCTCAGGACCCTGGTGGCCCGACGAACGTCGCTCGACGGAGCTGGGTTGAGACGCAGGACCGCTGGACGCCTTCGTTCAAGACAGGTGCCGCCTACACGTTCGTCCTGGCCGACGAGTTCGACCACGTCCTGGCGAACGACACCGTCGCTCAGACCTACACCATCCCGACGAACGCAACTGCCGCCTTCCCGCTCGGTGCCAAGATTCAGCTGACGCGGTGGAACACCGGCACGCTCACCATCGCGGGCGCATCTGGCGTCACCCTCAACGCGGTCAACGCAACGCGGACCGTGAACCAGTACGAGAGCTGCTTGCTGCTCAAGGTGGCGACTGACTCCTGGCTGATCGTGGACCTCGGCGTCGCTGGCACGGAGTCCGTGGCCGGTATGCTGGAGCTGGCAACCGACGCCGAGACGATCGCTGGTACCGACGCCGTGCGTGCAACTCACCCGCGAGGCACGCTGGCTGCGATCCGCTCCGTTGCCCGGTGGGTTCCGAGCTTCAAGACTGCCAACTACACCTTCGTTCTTGCCGACGAGATGAACCACATTCTCTCGGACGGCGCGACCAACGTCACCTTCACCGTTCCGACCAACGCGACCGCTGCCTTCGCTATCGGTTCGCGGGTGCAGGTGACCCGCTGGGGCACGGGGACGCTCACGCTGGCACCCGCTACCGGGGTGACGATCCAGGGGACCAGCGGTGTGCGGGTCCTCAATCAGTACGAGAGCCTGACACTTGTCAAGACCCACACTGACACCTGGCTCATCGTGGACATGTCGGTGTCTGCGACCGAGACGAATGCGGGCACCGTCGAGCTGGCAACGGCGGCTGAAGTAACCGCTGGGACCGACACGTCTCGCGCTGTCACGCCTGCTGGCCTTAAGGTGGAACTCGACAAGAAAGTTCAGGCAGTTACGACTGGAGCAAAGCTTTGGATCGGGACGCAGGCTGCCTATGATGCTATCACCACCAAGGACGCTACTACCCTGTATGTGGTGACCTGATGCCTTCGATTTTTGGTGGCAACATCTTCGCTCGACCCTACTTGGGCTCAGTTTCGCCCTCCAAGATTTACCTTGGGTCTACGCAGGTGTATCCGGCTGCTCCTGCCTATGTAGGGGTCAGGACCAACCCCTTCGATCCGTTCTGGTCGACTTACAACCTCAAGCCGGAGAGTACCGTTGGTATTCGGGCAGCTATGGCGACAGTAGCGACGGCGCGAGTCAAGATCAGCTTGCGCGGGCACAGCACCATGGCGGGTGTGGGTGCGACTCCAGGCACCAATGATATGGCTCGCCAGTTGCGTAACCTGCTTTTCGCAGGAGGCAAACCTATCGGTGGAACTGGCATGGTTCCGGTGGTCAACAACACCACACTGGATAGCCGCTACACGGCCATGGGGACAGGCTGGGCACAGGGCCTCTTCCCCGCCCCCTTTCGGGATGCCACCAATCAGAGTGGAGCCAGCTTTACTTTCGTTTCGGACGTTGCAGGTACGGTGGTGGACATCGTCCACCTCGGAAATTCGGGGACTTTCACAGTCAAGATTGACTCAGCTGCTGCCGTGTCGGTAACTCCCACCGGAACTGCGGCAGTGCAGACTCGCTCCTTTACCGGCCTGACTAACACTACGCATACCGTGGTGGTTACCTCGACTTCGGCTGGTTCGGTCTACATGATCGGTGTGGGAGTGCGAGGCACTACTGGCATCGAGATTACCAACTCGGGCCTGTCTAGCTCGCAGGCGGAGCACTGGGCTCCCACGCACAACGGCAGCTCTTTCTTCAATCTCTACACGACGGCCAACCTGGGAGCGGGTACCCCCAGCATCGTGGGCATCCAGCTGGACGTTTCAGACGTCTTGGCAGGCGTGAGCGCGGCAACATTTAAGACCAGCATGCAGGCGCAAATGACGGCGTTGCAGACTGCTGGCATTCCGATGTTCCTGATTGCTTCTGGACATCCCTTCGTGGCGGCAGCGACTTGGAACACCTACCTTACGGCTCTGTACGACCTGGCAGATCAGTACAATGTCCCTCTGGTGGATACCACCTTCTACTTCTCGGGCTACAACGATGTCGCCACGGCCAAGGGCTACATGGCAGACACCGCGCATCCTAACGCTACCGGCTACTCCAAGACCGCTTCAGGGGTTCACCGCGTGCTCACCTACGTCTAGGAAAGGAGGTACTTTTCATGCCTTCTCGTCGTCGCGCAAGTCAGACTAACAACGCGCCCAGCGGCATGAT
>JACCDR011954830.1_pt1 | contig 19452 bp, 21 predicted proteins | sample 7446431 | NCBI WGS metagenome assembly JACCDR01 (sample SAMN15323443, study PRJNA562643) | freshwater metagenome | isolation source: river surface water | place: USA:Blue River Watershed | collected 2017-08-17 | reverse complement strand
CCCACCCACGTTTGTTTTTATTCAGAAAAAACATTTCATTGGCTGAGTGAATTTCTCAGATTGAAAATTCTGAAGCTTCAATCCCCAATTTTTATTCTCAAAAGGTAGGCCATTACTTTTATCCACCAGTGATGCTTTATTTTGAGCTCAAGTCGCGTTTATCAGTTAGCCATGGATAAAAGTAATGGCCTACCTTTTAGGAGCAGAGATGCTCGAGGCGGGATTGGAAATGAAGAGGGTCGTGGCAGACCTTCAATTCGTCGAAAATTTCAGTGGCAGGTTTGTGTTTGAGAGCCAATTGTCGGAGCCATTGTTTGGTTCGGGCTTGAGCGAAATTTCCAGATTTATCAGCCACACAAGATTGAAAAAAAGAAGGTAATAATTTTTTAATTTCTGGCCAAGTCTCAAAGTCCGGCACACACGCCGATGGCTCAGCAACTAATTCCTCATTGCTAACGAACTCTTTTATTTTTTTAAAAATAAAGGGCTCCGCAATGGCTCCGCGGCCAATCATAAATTGCTCAGAGCCTGTGACCTCGCGACAGCGTTTGAAATCTTCCACATTCCAAATTTCACCGTTGGACACAATTGGCAAAGAGACATGTTCTTTAATTTTTGGAATCCATTCCCAATAAGCCGGTGGTTTATAGCCGTCGGTCTTAGTGCGGCAGTGGATGGTCAACCATTTCGCTCCCGCCGATTCGACGGCTTGAGCATTCTCTATACACACACCTGGGTCTTCGAAGCCCAATCTCATTTTTGCAGTGACGGGAATTTCAGCAGACACAGCCCGACGAACAGCAGAAATGATATGGTACATACGATCAGGGCATTTTAGAAGGCTTGCGCCGCCGTCATGACGATTCACAGTTTTTGCCGGACAGCCAAAATTCAAATCAATTCCGAGAGCTCCGAGATTCGCAGCGCGGACAGCCGTTTCTGCCATCGGCTCAGGTTGACCGCCTAAAAGCTGAATGAAAAGTGGAGTTCCCGCACGAGTGCGACAACCCATTCTTAATTCAGGTGCAAATCTCTCGATGACAAAATCAGGCATGGCGCGATCAGAGACTCGGACGAATTCAGTCACGCAGTGATCAATTCCGCCAATAGAAGTGAGAAAATCTCGTAACACGAAATCAACCACGCCTTCCATCGGAGCTAAGTGTAAGCGAACCGACATTAGCCGCCCATTTTCTCTAAGATTCTAAAATGTTTTTCATCGACGGGTTGAATGGATAAACGCTGACCGCGCTTTAGCACAAGCATATCAGACAGAGATTTTTCAGATTTAATTTCTTCTAATGTGACATAATGCTTGAAGATTTTTTTGAATTTCACCTGAGTGCAATACCACATCGGTTTTTCCTTGGTAGCCTTAGCGTCAAAGTACTCGCTTTTTTTGTCGAACTGAGTCGCATCGGGTTCTGCGGCTTTGGAAATCTCAGCAATGCCTGCGATTCCAGGTGGCTCACAGCTCGAGTGATAAAAGAGCACCTTGTCGCCAACTTGCATCTCTTTCCACATGAAATTGCGCGCCTGATAATTGCGCACACCAGTCCACCAAGTGCTGCCATCTTTTTTGAGCTGTTCAATCGAGTAAACGTCGGGTTCCGACTTCATGAGCCAATATTTCATAGGCATTTTCTACCGAGATTTCATGACGGGGACAAGCCTTCTTGTGTAGGATAAGAGCTTCAATCGGAGGGAAATATGGCTATTGCCGTGATCACAGGGGCCTCATCTGGAATTGGTGAAGCGACAGCTATTGAATTGGCGCAAAAGGGTTATGATCTCTGCTTGATTGCACGCCGCCAAGACAAGCTCGAACAAATTAAAGCCAAGATCCGCTCTGAATCTCTCAAAACCACGATTTTACTCGGAGTGATCGACGTGACAGATCATTCGGCCGTTGAAAATTTTGTCAGTCAAAATGCCAAGGAGCTCAAAAATATTTCAGTCCTGATCAATAATGCGGGCCTTGCCAAGGGGAGCGATAAGCTTCAAGACGGAAAAATTGCCGACTGGGAAGCAATGCTTGATACCAATGTGAAAGGTCTTTTGTACCTGACTCGAGCTTTTCTGCCCCATTTCATAGCAAAAGGGGAGGGGCATATCCTGAACATCGGCTCTGTTGCGGGGCGCTGGGTCTACGCTGGAGGCGCTGTCTACTGTGCGAGCAAATTTGCGGTGAGAGCTATTTCAGAGGGTTTGCGCTTGGATCTTCTCGGAAAAAACATTCGCGTGAGCAATATCGAGCCAGGAATGGTGAATACCGAGTTCTCTCGAGTGCGTTTTGATTCTCAAGAAAAGGCAGATCAGGTTTATGCAGGAATGAAGCCTTTGACAGCGACTGACATTGCGGAGACCATTTCATGGGTCTTGAGCAGACCCAAGCATGTGAATGTGCAGGAGCTCGTGATCTATCCAACGGATCAAGCTTCCGTGCGCGATGTCCACCGAGCTTAAGATTTTTAAAAGGAGCAGACCGTGTTTTTTTATCACAATTTTTTTGATCTAGCCAAAGGATACAGAACTGAAAAAGACACCATGGGTGAAGTCAAAGTTCCTATGGAAGCGATGTGGGGAGCGCAAACTCAGAGATCGACAGAAAATTTTCGTATTGGTGGAGATCGTTTCCCTCGGGAGATGATCAAAGCTCTCGGAGTTCTCAAAAAATGCGCAGCGAAAACAAATCAAGCTTTGGGATTACTGGATGCTAAAAAAGCTGATGTGATTGCAAAGGCTGCTGATGAGGTGATCAAAGGCGACTTGGATAAACATTTTCCTTTGGTTGTTTGGCAAACGGGCTCAGGCACTCAGACAAATATGAATGCTAACGAAGTGATCGCGAATCGTGCGATGACCTCGATGGGGTTAACTTTGCCATCCAAAGACATTCACCCCAACGATGATGTGAACAAAGGTCAAAGCTCCAACGACACGTTTCCCACAGCGATGCACATTGCGGTGGCGGATCAAATTCACAACCGACTTTTGCCAATGATGGAAAAGTTGCAGAAAGCCCTCGAGGCCAAGCAAGCTGAATTTAAATCCATTGTGAAAATCGGAAGAACTCATTTGATGGACGCAACTCCGCTCACTTTGGGTCAGGAATTTTCTGGTTATGCTGTGCAAATGAAACATGGAATTCAGCGAGTGAAAAACACTTTGCCCCATTTGCATGAATTAGCCATTGGTGGAACGGCTGTGGGAACGGGTTTGAATACTCATCCGAAATTCGCTGTCGAGGTCGCTAAGATGATCGCCAGTGAAACAAAAATTCCTTTTGTCTCGGCTGAAAATAAATTTGAAGCTCTCGCTTCTCACGATGCTCTGGTCGAAGTCAGCGGTGCTTTGAAGACGGTCGCTTGCTCATTGATGAAAATTGCCAATGACATTCGTCTTTTGGGAAGTGGTCCTCGCAGTGGTTTTGGTGAATTGCATTTGCCAGAAAATGAACCAGGTTCTTCGATCATGCCTGGCAAGGTCAATCCAACCCAATCGGAAGCCATGACCATGGTTTGTGCTCAGGTGATAGGGAATGATGTGGCCGTGAATGTGGGTGGGGCGACAGGACATTTTGAATTGAATGTTTTTAAACCTGTGATTGTTTTCAATGTTCTCAATTCAGTCCGTCTTTTGGCGGATGCTTGTGAGAGCTTCGCGGATAACTGTGTTGTTGGAATTGAAGCGAATGTGTCTCAAATAAAAAAGCACGTGGAGAATTCTTTGATGCTGGTAACAGCGCTGAATCCGCACATAGGCTATGATAAGGCTGCTCAGATTGCTAAAACCGCACATAAGAATGGCACGACATTAAAAGAAGAGGCCGTGAAATTGGGATTTCTCACAGCTGAACAATTTGATCAGTATGTCAGACCTGAAACGATGATTGGTCCTTTGGCGTAACTGGGAGAGAGATGGCTCGCGTTCCTGATATCCTCAAAAAAGCTGACTGGTATGTTCGAGGAGTCGAAAGCGGCGACGTCCGTCCCTATGTTTATGTTCGTCCCGACAATCGCATCCAAAATCCGGGAACTCGGCACCGTCTGAACTGGTTTCCCGACGAGCCGATTCTCAAAAATCCACTGGATACCAAAGAGCTGGATTTTGCTGAGCAGATTTATGATATCGAGTGGAAAGCCTTTGGGCCTTCGAATATGGCGATGCCTCGCTGGGTCTTTTATGACTGCGCCATCATTCCGGGATTTGTTGCGGGCTTTGCCATGAAGACTGAAAAGCTTCCAGATAATATTCGCAAAGTTCTTCGCAATGATTTGAAGAACGATTGGACTCCGCTTTCATTGTTTATCATCATCCCCACCATGGCCAAAGGTCAGTGGGTGGCCCATAATCTTTGCGCTGTGAATTCTCTTTTGCCAGAGAATGAGCGCCTGTATGGCTTGGGCTTTTTATCCAAGGCTTTTGGGCTCTGGTACGCCAACGTCGATTCTTGTTTAGGCATGACTCAGTGGGGAAGCCCTGCTCTTAAATTGCACACTCATTATGGTCATATGCAGATTGTGACAGCCTATACGCCGGTGCATTCCCATGCGAAAACCATCACTTACCGTGTTGAAGTCGATACCAATATTTGGGAAAAGTTTTTTAATCGCGAAGAGGACTATCATTTTCTTGAAAAGTACAAAGCTTCAGGCCAAGTCATTGACCCGCAAAGCGAAGCGAGTATGATAGATCTCCATACTCGGATACAGAACTCGGAAGGGCCTTTCTATTTAAGCGCGGCGGATATCGCTTCGAAAAGTTTGAAAGATCCCATGCTGATTTATGTTGAGAAAAAATTTGAGTAGAAATTTGAATAGAACAAAAGAAGGAAATTTTAAAAATGGCTGACGCTGTACCAGAAAATCAATTACCACCGGTTGCAAAATCTTTTCATACTTTCTGCAAAAAATGCGATGCCGATCGTTACCACACCGTTGTGGCTCACACGACAGCGACTTCGGCGAAATTGAAATGTGAAATTTGCGGAGCTTCAAGCACCTATAAATTGCCGAAAGCGGGAGCAAAAGCGAAAACGCCAGGCGCCAAACGTCCCTTGGCAGGTGCTGCAGCGAAAAGAAAAGAAGCTGCAGAAACAGCTCGTAAAAATGCCCACAGCGACGAGTACAAAAGCCTGATCGACGCAGCCGCTGGTGATGCGAACAACTATAATATGAAAATTAAATTTGCGATCAACACAACCATCCAACATCCGAAATTTGGTTTGGGTTATGTGAAGGCGGTTCAACCGGATAAAATCGAAGTTGTCTTCGCTGACGAAGTTCGCAATCTCGTTCACAATCGCGGATAAATTAGGAAATTCTATTCAATGAGCATTTGGACTCAAGGCCTGAATGCTGAGCAGATCGAAGCTGTTCAGCATAAGGATGGCCCGCTTTTGATTTTAGCTGGCGCAGGCTCGGGGAAAACCACGGTGCTGGTTGCTCGCACGGGAAGAATGATTGCGGATGGCATTGCTCGTCCTGAAGAAATGTGTGTTCTGACTTTTACCAATAAATCCGCTCGTGAGTTAAAGCATCGTGTGGCCGCCAAAGTCGGCGACCGCGCAAAAGGTTTGTGGGCGGGGACATTCCACTCTTTTGGTCTCCGTTTATTGCGCACTTATCACAAGGAAGCGGGACTGCCCGCTCAATTTGGAGTCATCGATCAGAGTGATTCACAAAGCATTCTGAAGGAACTTTTTAAAGATACAAAAATCACTGGTAAGGATAAATTCGATCTCGAAGAGGTCTTGAGCATCATCAATCGCCGTCGTGTTTATGGTCGTGAAAAACAAGAAGCTTTTGACGAGTATCACGAATTGGCCGAGATGCTTTTGCCTAAATTTATTAAGAAAATGGAACTGCTCGGGGTGGTGGATTTTGAAAGTTTACTTTTAAAGCCCATCGAGCTCTTTAACGAGCATCCTCATGTTTTGCAGAATGTGCAAAATCAATTCAAATACATGATGGTCGACGAATTCCAAGACACCAATGATACGCAAATGAAGCTGATTGAGAAAATGGTGGCTCGTCACAATAATATTTGTGTCGTCGGCGATGATGACCAGTCTATCTACGGATGGCGCGGAGCTCAGGTTGCCAATATCTTGGATTTCCCCAAAAACTTTAAACCCTGCAAAGTGATTCGTTTAGAGAGAAATTACCGGTCATCTCCGGTGATTTTAAGAGCAGCGAATGAGCTCATTGAAAAAAATAAAAAACGTCACGGCAAAGTTTTGAAAGCAGAAGGAAATTTTCGGACTCAGGAATTGCCCGAGGTTTTTACCTTGGGAAATGAAGACGAAGAGTGCCAATTCATCGTCAGGGAAATGCGCCAGCTCTTATCATTTGGGTATCAGTATAAAGACATGGCTGTGCTTTATAGATCCAATTCTCAAGGCGGATTGCTTGAAGGAGTTTTGAGACAAAATCAGATTCCTTATTCGGTTTCAGGGGGCACAGGATTTTTTGATCGCAAAGAAATTAAAGATATTCTCGCTTATTTGAGATTTTCTTTGAACCCGAATGATGTGGGATTAAGACGTATTATCAATACTCCAGCAAGGGGAATTGGGGATACCAGTGTAGAAAAGATCAATCAGTTTGCGATGAACACCAAGATGAGCTTTGTGGCAGCGGCCCAGCTGGCCGCTCGAGATTGGCAGAAAGCGGGGATCCCCGATAAAGCCGCTCAGTCTTTAGAGCATCTCTTCGCGATCACCCGCACGCTTCCCGCACAGATCATGGATATGTCCGGTGCGAACACAGCCGGCGGTAATCTTCTTAAATTTCTCTATTCCATCGACTACAAAAAATATCTGCAATCCACCAGCAAAGATCCGGTGGCGGCTGATAAAAAATGGGGACTGGTCGAGATTTTTTCTCGTGTTCTCGATTCTTTTGTCAAAAAAGGCGGAGCCAGCGTGCAAACCTTGAGAGAATTTGTCGATTCTATGGAGCTTCGTGATGAGCCCGAAGATGAAGATAAGCCGGTGAACCAAGTCAGCCTGATGACTTTGCATGCCTGTAAAGGTCTCGAGTTTCCCTGTGTGATGATTGTCGGAGTGGAAGAAGATCTCATCCCGCATAAAACCCTGGGAACCGATATCGATGAAGAGAGAAGACTTTTCTATGTGGGATTAACCAGAGCTAAAGAGCGCTTGGTGCTCACTCGTTGTCGCCTGCGCACTCGTCATGGAACACAAAAGCCTGTCACGCCCTCGAGATTTTTATTAGAGATTTCTAAAGAAGCTTTGCTTCAGCATGCGGGCGAATTTAGGCCCGTGACGGCGGAGCAGAGAACAGATATGCTTTCGGGATTCTTATCTAAATTAGATTCGAAAATATCCACGACACCAAAAATCAAATAAGTATCAACCGCCGCAAATTTCCATTTTCAAGGTCGTGTGTCCCGCGGAAACAAAACCCAAATTCAAAGCGACGCCGTAGGAGACATCCGCCATACGACCGTATTTTGCAAAACCACCGGTATCAGTGACAGTCGCATAGACTGTTTTTCCATTTTTTGGGTTGGTCAGTCGGACCATCGTACCGCAAGCGACTTGTCCGGCCGTTGGCTTGGTGCCCGGACGCGCGACTTTGCCCTGAGGTAAAGCCAAAGTCATTTTACTAGCTATGAAAGTGCTTCCGCAAAAAGATTTTTGTCCATGAGTCCCATCTCCCTTTCCATAGAAAGATGATTTTCCTGTCTCCGTCCGAGTGATTTTAGAGCACTGATTGGCAGTTATAACACTGGCAGAAATAGCGCCTAAAGAGTTGAGGTTCTGATTTACTGGCTTCAACCGGCAGGCTTGCTGATCGGATTCGCCCGTGACAATATCCTGGATATCGACCGCAAAAACAGAGCTCGAGAAAAAGCTGACGAGTATTGGGATAATGAGAACTTTAAGCATAAACTTCTTATCGGCGTCGAGCGGGATATCTTGCCTGGGCCATGTTCCAGTAAGCAGCTATTTTCCGTCGAAGATTCACCGAAAAATGAGAGGCAAAGTGATCTGTGTCTCAGATTGAGCCGAAGGAAATTCAGCGGCTGTATAGAGCTTTAAAATCTGCTTATTCAAGGCCGCTGTTTTTCTTCCAAAGAGATCTGTCAGAGTATTGGTCCCGAAGCCAATTTTCTTCACCGAACCGTTCTTGGCAACGACCATCTGAATGCTCACAGTTCCTTGGCAAAGATCAAAAGCCCCAAGCAATTCTTGCAAGAGATCAAATCTTTCATTCAAAATTTTCTCAGTTGTTTTTGCTGGAAGCGGTCCTTCTTTATATGTTTTTGGTTCCATAAACCAACCATGCACGACAAGTCTTGCCTCCATGGGATCTCGCACGCCGCGGACTTCGGTCACCCCATGAGGAAATCTTGGATCAAAAACGGTCAGGCGATTCATCAAAGACGGAATACGGTCCACGAAGCTGGACAGTTCCCGGTCGCGTGAATCGCCAAAATTTTGCCAATAAGAAAGAACCTCGGGTTTAAGCATGAGCGTCTCGCCCCCAGAAAATTTGCGCCCTTTCCATGGAGTCAGAGAATAAACATAAGCCCAGGGACCATGTGGAACATCCGAGTGGAATTCTTGTTTGCAGCCATCGACGTAATAGCTGAGCCACGGAGGAGAAACATCCCAGCAGCCCAAGGTTTTTCTTCCCCACATCACGAGATGTTTATGAAAATCCATATATATTTTCTGCGGAAAGTAATGATATGCGGGTGTGCGCATCAGAGTGTATTGGTCAGGAACATGCCAGTAATCCCATACAAAACGTTTGGAGTCCGTTTCTCGAGGATTTTGAAACTGCTTCTCAAAATGGCGACGAAGATCTTTGCTTTTCGAGTAGAAATTGTCTTGAATAAGAATATGTGAACTCATGGATGTGCTCATAGAATTAATTATAAAGAGGTAAATATGGCAAAGGCAACTTCCAATGATTTTTGGCTCCAGCTCAACGATCTCGCGAAGACTGTTCAGCAAACTCCGCAGGACATGTTGAAAGAGCTTGAGGCTCTCAAAGGCCCTTTGGCTCATAAAACATTTATTCCACCCCAGCTTGTGAGAAAATATTTAAGCTCCAAAGGATTTCAGTATCCGCAGAAAACTCTGTCTTTCCAAATGCTCAAAGGCGGAGTCGCGAAATCCACTTCGGCTCTCAATTTTGGTCTTCGAGCGGCCATGTATGGTTGCCGAGTTCTTTTTGTGGATATGGATCAGCAAGCCAATCTGACTTTTGCTTTAGGTGTGGATTCAGAAGAATTGCCTGTCTGGTTGGATATCGTGGAGAAAAAATCGACGGTTCAGCAAGCGATTGTTGCTATCGATGAGGGTATTGATCTGATTCCATCAAGCCTCAATAACTCGGTTCTGGATCGAACGCTCCTGAATTCTCAGCGCAATTGGATCAAGGCTGTCAGTGAGCCTTTGCAATCCGTTCGAGCCTTTTATGATTTGGTGATTGTCGATACGGCGCCTAATTTGTCAGCTGTCAATACGGCGGTGACGGCCGCTTCGGATGAGGTCATTTTACCCATTAATCCCGATAAATTCTCGATGCTGGGTCTTAAAAAGAATTTAGAAGACTTAAAAGATCTGAAATCAGAATTCGGTCTTCAGTTCCGAGAGCGTATTCTTTTCACGAAATTTGACGCCAGAGAGCGCCTCAGTCACGAAATCCTGTCCGAATGTGGCGAAAAATTTGAAGATTTGATGATCAAGAGCTATATTCGCACCTCCAGTGAGATCAAAAACAGCATTGGCCAAAAAGCCGGTCTGTTTTCAGCGGGCAAAGCTTCCAGGTCCACAGCGAAAGAAGACTATGACCAACTCACGCGGGAATTATTAAATTTAAATATTTAAGTGGATAAAGCCACAGCAGGAGTCAGTGCTAAATGGAAAATAAAGTGGAAAAAAAAGCAAAACGCAGACCGGGTCGCGAAGCGCAAAATACGGAAAACACAACTGAGCCAAAATCTCATGAAACAAGCAATGAAAACGTCAAAGTTGTCGATGTGGAAACAGGTGATGTGACAGGTGGAGATTCTGTTCACGCTTCAGCGAAAGAACAAGTGGCGCAAGAATCGACTCAAGAATCTTTTCAATCTTTTTCAAATGATTCTCAAGAACCAAAAATCGAAATCAAATTTGCTGGCAGCGAATTGGTTCGCGCAAAGTTTCCGAAACCATTCGAAGTCGCTGAGACGATTGCGACGGACTGGGTGAATAATGGTCGCTTTGAAGGCTTGCCTCTAGGGCATCCTCTGGCTCAGTACTTTGCAGCGAAAGGCTTGAGAAAAGCCAAAGAGATGGAAAAGAAAGTTTTAGAAAGTCCTGTGACTGAAAAACTGGCTATGCAAGCGCTGACCGCGGGAATGAAAGCTCAAGAAATCATCTCTCAAGTCCGCGAAAAAATAAAAAAATAGGTGCCAGGGTTCATGACTCTTCAAGAACAAATGACTGAAAAAATTCAATCCGAGCTTCAGCCGACAGTGCTGGAGCTTGTGAACGAGAGCCATTTGCACGGTAGACCCTCAGGGGCAGAGACTCATTTTAAGCTTTTGGTCGTTTCCGAAAAATTTGAAGGTCTCTCAAGAATTGATCGTCATAGAAAAGTGAATGCGCTGGTCGAATTTGGGCGAGTTCATGGCCTTCATGCCTTTACTCAGAGAACTCTAACTCCGAAAGAATACGAAGCGCAAAAAGCCAGCCTCGATTTCGAAAGCCCCACTTGCCAGCATAAAAACGAAAACTAAATTAGCGAAAATCTTCAATTTGATCTTTGAGCTTTTTGAGAAGCGCTTGAAGGTCCTCAAGCCTTTGCTCGTCAGCTGAAATGCCCAGATCTTGCTGACTCAAGTCTTCCCAGGCATCGAGAGCTTTTTTCAATTCTTGGCCAACCTCAGCCAGTTTTTTTCTATCATCCATGTTTGGCCCACAGACTAGGGCACATTGATTGACAATGCAAGAGGGGATGTGGAAGATTGTTTCCCTCTGAGTGAGCAAGTTTTTTGATCAGTAATTTACAAGCGTACGAGGTGAAATGATGTCTCAAGATATTATCTACACAATGAAGGGCGTGAGCAAAATTTATCCGCCATCGAGAGCTGTTCTGAAAGATATTTATCTCTCGTATTTCTACGGGGCAAAAATCGGCGTCTTGGGGCTGAATGGTTCTGGAAAATCCAGCTTGCTAAAAATCATGGCAGGGGTGGATAAAGATTTCGTCGGTGAAGCTTTTCCCGCTCGTGCTTTCAAAGTAGGCTATCTCGAGCAAGAGCCTCAGCTTGATGAAAAATTAACAGTGAAAGAAAATATTTTCTCAGGGATGGGCGAGCTGCCAAAGCTCATGCAAGAGTTCAATCAGATCAATGAGAAATTCAATGATCCTGATATGGACCCCGATCAAATGGATAAGTTAATCACTCGACAAGGACAGATTCAGGAAAAAATTGAAGCGCTCAATGGTTGGGAAATCGACCAGGTCATCGAAAAGGCGATGGAAGCTCTTCGCTGTCCAGATGGTGATTCCGCCGTGGCTCATTTGTCAGGTGGTGAAAAACGCCGAGTTGCTCTGTGTAAATTGCTTTTATCAAATCCTGATATTTTACTCCTTGATGAGCCGACGAATCACTTGGATGCAGAAAGCGTTCAGTGGCTCGAGCAATTCCTGGCGAGATTTCCGGGAACCGTTATTGCGGTCACGCATGATCGCTATTTCTTAGATAATGTGGCTGGTTGGATTTTAGAGCTCGATAGAGGCGAAGGTATTCCTTGGAAAGGAAACTACACATCTTGGCTCGAGCAAAAAGACAAACGCACGGCTGCAGAGCAAAAATCAGAAGAACGCCGGGCGAAGACTCTGGAGAAAGAGCTCGATTGGATTCGCATGTCTCCGAAAGCACGACAATCCAAAGGTAAAGCTCGTCTGACGAATTACGAAAATTTGATCAAAGAGCCGACTCCGGAGAAAATGCAGGAGCTGTCGATCTATATTCCGCCAGGTCCTCGTTTGGGGGATGTCGTTGTGGAAGCAAAAAATGTCCGCAAAGCCTACGGCGATAAATTGCTCTTTGATAATATGAATTTCTCTATTCCTAAGGGAGCTATTGTCGGAGTTATCGGACCCAACGGTGCTGGTAAAACGACATTGGTGAAAATGATCACTGGAAAAGAAAAACCAGATTCAGGTGAATTCAATGTCGGTTCCACTGTGAAAATGGCGTATGTGGATCAATCTCGCGAAACATTAGATCCGAATAAAACTGTTTTTGACGAGCTCTCTGGTGGAGCTGATGTGATTAAATTAGGTAACCGCGAAGTGAACCCAAGACAGTATGTTTCTTGGTTTAACTTTACCGGTGATAGCCAACAGAAGAAAGTCGGTAATCTGTCAGGTGGTGAGCGAAACCGCGTGAATATGGCGAAGATCTTAAAAGAGGGTTCGAATCTTTTGATTCTCGATGAGCCGACCAATGACTTGGACGTAAACACTATGCGTGCTCTCGAGGAAGCCTTGCTCGAGTACGGCGGTTCCGCGATCGTCATTTCCCATGATCGTTGGTTCTTGGATCGCATCTGTACGCATATCCTGGCCTTTGAAGGGGATTCGCAGGTTTATTTCTATAATGGCAATTACAGTGAATACGAAGAAGATAAAATTAAGCGCCTGGGTGAAGAGGGCGCTAAACCAAAGCGTATTCGCTATCGTCCATTACAGTAAGTGGTCTTGACTCAGATCAATGAGCTGAGTAGCTGACGGGCCTGCAAAAGGCTTTGGAAGCTCTCAGCGCTGCCGCCCTGATCGGGGTGAAGGCGTAAGGCCAGTGTGCGAAAAGCACGCGTTAACTCGGCCTTAGTAAAATTATTCGCAATCATAGCGCCATGTTTAATAAAGAACTGAAAGCTCAGGCTTTGGGCCGCATTCATCCTATGAGCAGGTCTTGGTTTCAGAGGCTTCGGTGGAGGGTAGCGTTTAAGACCCTTCTCGGGAGCTGTGAAATGAATAGGTGCGATCTCTGTCATCAGAGGTCCCCAGACAACGGCTTTCTCCAATGGGCCCTGAGACTTGTTCTGTGATTCTGAGGCTTTATTGCGTTTTTCAGAGGAAAACATCATCTCAGTTTCGATCTGCTTGCGGATCTTTCTCTCAAGGATTTCAGCAAAATTATCAAAGTCTGTTCGTCTCTGGCTCATACCCTTAGATCGGCTCTGGACCTTGATTTCAACAGTCTAACTGGCCTTTTTCCCTCTCAAAATTGGACTTTTTGACGAGTTTTCGAGATGGATCGGCACTGTAAACGCTCTGATTTTGCTCTCAATAAGAGGGGTGTTTCCTCTATAAAATTGATATTTCCCTCTAGAAAAACAGCTATTATTCGAGGTAAATCTGTATTTTCCCTCTGAAAACGGAGGTTTCCCCTCTGAAAAAACTGACTTTCCCTCGAGAAATGTCTATTCTTTCCTTCTTTCTAGAGGGAAAAATGAAGAAAAATGCAAAAAAAGTGAGTTTCTGTGCATTTTTTTTTGGACAACGCCTGAGAAGTGTTTAGACTGGGTCCATTAAAGAAGACGTGCTCGAGGGGAAATCAGGCAACTGAGGTTGATTGAAAACTGGCGAGCCAAGTTTAACAATAGCCAACAACATAAATCTGTGGAGGATTAAAATGGCAAAAAAGAAAGCGACTAAAAAAGCCGCGAAAAAAGCAACAAAGAAAGCAGCTCCAAAAAAAGCCGCTACTAAAAAAGCAGCTCCAAAAAAAGCTTCTAAAAGAAAGCCAAATGCAGCTTTCATGAAACCTTTGACTCCAAGCGCGACTTTGGCAGCAGTTATCGGTTCTGGTAACATGCCACGCACTCAAGTTGTTAAAAAACTTTGGGATTACATCAAAAAGCATGACCTTCAAGATGCAAAAAACAGAAGAAACATCAATGCTGATGATAAATTGAAAGCATTGTTTGGCAAAAACACTGTTTCTATGTTCGAAATGACTAAAATCGTTTCTAAACACTTGAAATAGTCTTTGCTTCTGTCAGAGGACAAGTCCTCTGCAAAATATGCAAATATTATCGAAACCCACTTGATTAAGTTCAAGTGGGTTTTGTTTTTTGGATTAAGATCAGTTATACTCTTTCGGCGTATTTGGAGATTTTCATGCCCATAGTTCCCCTAAATAAAGACGAAATTAAAAAGATGGAGTTCATTTGCCGTCTGAATGCTCGCATTTTGAATCATGTGGGTAAATTCGTTCGTCCGGGAATCACCACGGATGAGCTTGATAAAATTTGCCATGATTATACTCTGACCAATAACGCCAGACCGGCTTGTTTGGGATATCATGGTTACCCAAAAACGATCTGCACCTCGATCAACCAAGTGGTCTGTCACGGAATGCCGGATTCGACAGTTTTGAAAGAGGGCGATATCATCAATATCGACTGCAGCAGTGAAAAAGATGGTTTTTATGGGGATTGTTCAGCGACATTTTTCGTAGGACAAGTTTCAGATATTGCCAAAGATCTCACAGATGCGGCTTTTGAGGCGCGAGCCCGCGGTATTGAGGCTGTAAGGCCCGGCGGAACCACGGGTGACATTGGCTTTGCCGTGGATAGATATGTCACCAGACGCGGTTATACGACGATTAAAGAGATCGGCGGTCACGGGATTGGTCGCAAGTTCCACGATGAGCCTTTCGTTCCCTCTTTTGGTAAAAAGGGCCGAGGGGATAAACTTGTCCCTTGGCAGTGTATTACCGTGGAACCGATGGTGAATGAAGGTGTCGAAGATTTCACCGAAGTTGACATCCCCGGCTCTACCATCAAATATTACGAAACTGCGGATAAAAAGCTATCGGCCCAGTTTGAGCACACGGTGCTGATTACTGATGTCGGGTACGAAATTTTGACTTTAGATTAAAGAATTAACACAAAAAAGGTAAAACACATGTCTACAACACAAACGACTAACGGAAAAAATAAAATGGCGAACAAATCTGCAAAAAAAACAAATGGAAAATTGAAATTCGAAGCCCCGACTAAAGCAAAACCAGATTATATGGTTTGCAAGGCGGCGATGGAAAATCCAGACACTTTTGCAGAATTGGCTCGTTGGGGTCGTGAAGAAATCAAAATCGCTGAAAAAGAAATGCCAGGATTGATGGCGCTTCGTAAAGAGTTTAAAAAATCTCAACCTTTGAAAGGTGCTCGCGTTGCCGGTTGCCTTCACATGACGATTCAAACAGCCGTCTTGATCGAAACTTTGATCGAACTGGGTGCTGAGATCCGTTGGTCTTCTTGCAATATCTTTTCAACACAAGATCAAGCAGCCGTAGCAATGGCCGCAGCGGGAATCCCTGTGTTTGCTTGGAAAGGCGAAACAGAAGCTGAAGCCAACTGGTGTATCGAGCAAACGATCACTGGCTGGGGACCTAAAGGTTTCAATATGATCTTGGATGATGGTGGCGATTTGACGAACATGATGCACGAGCCACGTTTCGCGAAAGAGATGAAAAATATCATCGGTATTTCTGAAGAGACAACAACCGGAGTTCACAACTTGATCAAAATGCGCGATCAAGGAAAACTCAAAGTCCCAGCCATCAATATCAATGACTCTGTGACAAAATCAAAATTCGACAATCTTTATGGCTGCCGCGAATCTTTAGCGGACGGTATCAAGCGCGCAACAGATGTGATGCTCGCCGGTAAAGTTGTCGTTGTTGCGGGTTACGGAGATGTGGGCAAAGGTTCGGCATTGAGCATGAAATCTTACGGCGCACGTGTTCTTGTGACAGAAATTGATCCTATCTGCGCTCTTCAGGCGGCAATGGAAGGCTTCCAAGTCACAACGATGGAAGAGGCGGCTTCTCAGGCTGATATTTTTGTCACAGCGACTGGTTGCTGCGATATCATCAATGAAAAACATTTTGCGAAAATGAAAGACAACGCCATCGTTTGCAATATCGGTCACTTTGATATCGAAATCGATATGGCTTGGCTGAATAAAAATTCAAAAATCCGCGAAGTTAAACCACAGGTTGATATTCACACGATGAAAGATGGACGACAAATTATCGTCTTGGCTAAGGGCCGTTTAGTGAATTTGGGATGTGCAACAGGTCACCCGAGCTTTGTGATGTCGAACTCATTCACAAACCAAGTCATCGCTCAGATGGAGCTTTTCCAAAATCGTGATAAATATCAAGAGATCGATGTTTATCGTTTGCCAAAACATTTGGACGAGAAAGTGGCAGCACTTCACCTTGAGCAAATCGGCGTCAAATTGACGAAGCTGTCTTCGAAACAGTCAAAATATTTGGGTATGGATACCAACGGTCCATTCAAACCAGAGCATTACAGATACTAAAAGGTGCCAGGCACCTTTTCTTCTCACAGCAGGTCAAATTCATTTAGAATTGGCCTGTTGCGATTCGAACTCTTTTTTGAAACAAAGAATTGTTTTCTGAGACCGAAGCGCACGGCTTCAAGTTTTACAGGATCTGGAGTCTGATTAAGCCACTTCAGTGTTCCTTCTGGATCAAACAGATACGTCGAGTCCTCTACAATAGGAAAAGGGCTTCTTCTGACTCTTAGAATAGACTGAAGAGTGCTGTAAGAATAGTCTTCGACCTTGTTACATGCCCCTGCTGCCACTGGATTTCGATAATTGTATTTATAGGCATTCAAGTAATAATTAGGATGTTGGAGAATACATTTAAAGTATCTGCCTGCAAAAGTTTCATTGATGCGGTTACCTGACCTCGCCAGCCTTCGGCTCGAATTCCCCATGAACTGATGCATACATTCGCTGAGATTCGCCTGCGGAGTGGAGGCAATAAGGTGAAAATGGTTAGACATTAAGACGAACGAATGAATCTTTAATTCACTATGTTCGGAAACTTTCTTTAGTTCTTCTCCAAAGATTTCCCACACATCATCCATGGGGATAGTGAACCAATCCTTGTTGATACATCTCGCGGAAATATTATACGGAAACTCGGATTGTAAAACTGTCGGTTTTCGTCCCATGCTGTAAAGCTGAGCAATTCAGAAGCCAAACTTTAAATGCAGCTTATTTTTTTTGAGATGCGAAAAACGGATAATTTAGAAGCGGTGCGAGCAGGAAAGGTGCCTGGCACCTATCCGTTGAAATGTTTCAGGTAAAATTTCATTTCTTCGATCGATTCTTGAATATCATCGAGAGCGCGGTGCTGATTTTTCTTTTCGTATTTAATGTCGTACTTGTGATTAAAAATGATCTTCCAGCTAGAGACATCGAGCATGCGATAGTGAAGTTTGCTCGCAAATCTTTTAAAGTACTTGTTCAAAAAGACACGGTCTTGGCCAATCGAGTTTCCTGCTAAGATGGGCATGTCTTCTCTTTTCTCAATCGTGCCCCAGTGTCTTTGAATCATCCCGATGAGATCTTCTTCGACTTGATCCGGAGTCTCTCCGCGAGGAATCTTGGCGATTAAGCCAGATTTTGAATGGTGATCCTTGTTCCAGTCATCCATACGATCAATATAGGGCTGAGGTTGATTGACGACCTTTTCATAGGTCTCTAGCACCTTAAAGTCATAATCTGTGACAATGGCAGCGCACTCGATGATGACCTCTTTTTCAACATCAAGTCCGGTCATTTCAAGATCAATCCAGAATAATTTTTCTTGTACAGGTCTCATTGGCACTCAGTCTGTCGGAGAATTATAAAAACATCCAGACTGAATGCGTTATCATTTAGAGAATGGGCTCCAAACGTGTTTAATTGAAATACATGAATTTTGTTTCGCAAATGTCTCTCAAAGGAAAGCGTGCTCTGGTCTGCGGTGCTTCTCAAGGTATCGGAGAGGCCACGGCTTTGGCATTGGCAGAAATGGGAGCTCAGGTGGTTCTTTTGGCTCGCCGAAAAGAGCCCTTAGAGAAAATCTCGCAAAAGCTTCCGGGTTCAGGTCACCAGGTTCTCGCGATCGATCTCGGAGACCATGCCAGGCTGGAAGTAGAAATAAGAAAACTTCTCCCGCTCCATATCGTGATCAACAACGCAGGTGGTCCGGCTTCTGGAAATCTGATCGATGCTCAAGCCGAAGATTTTCTCAAAGGCTTTCAGCAACACATCTTGGCTGCACAAAAAATAGCTCAGCTGACGGTGCCCGGAATGAAGCAAGATCAATACGGTCGTATTATTAATATCATTTCGACATCAGTGAAAACTCCGCTGGCGCATCTCGGTGTTTCCAATACTATTCGTGCAGCGATGGCCAATTGGGCGAAAACAATGGCCAATGAATTAGGGCCAACGGGCATCACGGTGAATAATGTTTTACCTGGATTTACGAAAACTCCGCGATTGGATTCGCTCAAGAAAAACACAGCAGAAAAAACAAAAAGCAGCGAAAGCCAAGTGGAAGATCAATGGAAAGCGACCATTCCCCTGAGACGATTTGCTGAAGCCAGCGAAGTCGCAGCAGCGATCGCGTTTTTAGCAAGCCCTGCGGCTGCTTATATTTCCGGAGTCAACCTACCAGTGGACGGCGGCCGAACGCCTTCTTTGTGATTTTATGAAATTTGATATTTTTCTCTCAATCTGCCAAACCGAAGTTGATTCTTATCTCCCCACTGAACGACAAATGTTTCTCAACTTTTTCGATCAGGTTCGCTTGGCGGATGAGCTGGGTTTCAACGTCGCTTGGGTGGCCGAGACTCATTTGTCTTGCCAGGTCCAAAAGCAAAATCCCGGAGCTGTGATCCCTGATTTTCAAGGAGAGATTGGCCTTAATACGGACATCCTTCAGTTGGCTCACAAGGTCTTTTCTCAAACTAAGCGCATTCACGTAGGCTCGGCCATTCGTAATATTATTTGTAATGGGGGGCCGATTGCTCATGCAGAAGCGGTGAAAACTTTTCTGCTTCTGCATGGGTTGAATCCCGATGAAAAACGTCAATTGCACCTCGGTTTTGCCGCAGGCAGATTCCCGTTCTCGAATACTCCTTATGGATTTTATGCAAAAACGGACTTGGAAAAAGCCGCTTGGGAAGTCATTAAGAATAAGTATTTTCAAGAAGCAACTGAAATCTTCCTGAGGTTGCTCAAAGGCGAGCAGCTGGGCTCCAAAGATGTCACTGAACGTCAGTTAAACAGTAAAGACTTTAGAGACCTAGCCCAGTGGGAGAAGGTGAAGGAAATTGCAAAAAAATCAAATTTTCTTAATAAAGAAAATATTATTTTGCCTCATCATTGGAATTTCGATAAACTGGGTTTGATTCCCAATGATACGAGGTTAGACCTGTTGAAGCTGACAATTGGCAGTCATGACCCGGAAGCTCAGATTCTTGCGAATCAATTTTTGCCAGTCGGAGTCTTTAATCTCTCCATCACTCCTCCGGCTGTCATAGAGCAGACTCATGAGAGGATGCGACAGAGCTATCATTCGTCGGGGGGAGCTTGG
>JACCDR011572290.1_pt1 | contig 19452 bp, 18 predicted proteins | sample 7446431 | NCBI WGS metagenome assembly JACCDR01 (sample SAMN15323443, study PRJNA562643) | freshwater metagenome | isolation source: river surface water | place: USA:Blue River Watershed | collected 2017-08-17 | reverse complement strand
GGCCCCAACCCGCCAGCGCCGCGCCAAGCGTGCCGACCCAACGGCGGTGCAAGCGGCAGACTCGGAAGAAGTGCGCAAGGCCAAAGCCGACCTGATGGCGGGCCTTGGCGACTTGGCCGCGCTGCTGTCGCGCAACACCCGCGCCAACATCCTGCCCGAGCAAGAGCAGCAACTGTTGCCGATCCTTACGCGGGTGATGGATGCCGCGTTCCGGCTGGGCCACCTGAAGTTCAAAGATGCTGCGCGCTTCGTGCTGGATACGATCCGCGAGAAGCTGGGCGATCCCGTAGCCGACATGCTGACGCTCGATCACCTTCAAGGGTCGTACATTGGCATGGCCGGCAAGTACCGTGACCAGGGCGCAGATCGCCCGGCAGCGGTGGCTGCTGTAGAGTCGCTGGACGAAATCCCGGCTGCCCAAGCCGATCAAGAGCAGGAGACGCCGGATGTACCAACTGGCAACACCGATCTGGAACGAGATCGCCCGGACGCAGGAAACGCGGACGGAATGGGGCAAGGTGATGGCCGCGCCCGATCTACAGGCGGCGCTCGCGCCCGTGGTGGCCGCGCTGGAAGCGCAGGGCGTGGACGCGCGGACGACGCGAGCGTTCCTGACAGTCGCGCCGATGCTGGCGGAGAACTTGGCAATCAGCCGGTGGATGGAGAGCAGCGGGTCGATGCACCTGCGGAGTTCCCTGCCCGAGCTGACGACGGTACGCCAAGCGATGACCCTGGCATCAGCGGAGTTCAGCCTGACGAAGCAGCAGATGGAAACGCTCGCCGGCCTGCTGCGGTCGCACTTGACAGAGTTGCCAAGCGTGCCCGTCAGCGCGAAGCGGACGGCCTCCAGGTAGTCGCTGCTGACCTTCAGAACATCAGGGACACGCTGCCGTTCCTTGATGGGCCGCAGCAGGATGACGTTCACAAGGCCGAGCAGCGCTTTGCCAAGCCCGATGGCTACGGCATGCTGTTCACGAACGGCACCGGCACGGGCAAGACGTACACCGGCCTCGGAGTTGTCAAGCGCTTCGAGCGCCAAGGCAAGACCAATACGCTGATCGTCGTCCCCGACGACAAGATTGCGGAAGACTGGATCACGTCCGGGCAAGACCTGGGCCTGACCATCACGAAGCTGCCGGACACCAAGAGCGCCGGCAAGGGCATCGTTGTGGCGACGTATGCGAACGTCGGCATGAACAACGAACTGGCCCGCCGCGATTGGGACTTGGTTGTTGCCGACGAAGCGCACACGCTGATGCAGTCGGCCGAGGCGCAAGAGACGCAGGCCCTGGCATCGGTGCGCGCGATCACGCTGCACCCGCGTGGCGCTTATGCCCGCGCGATGATGCTGCACGGCGACCTGAACACCGCGGCAAAGAACTTGTCGGAAGAAGCGCGCCTTGCCCGCATGTCCGACGACAACCGCGAATGGCTGCGCGCGCAGAAGTTGGAAGCCGATGCCGAGAAGGCATGGGCCAAGTGGAAGGACGCTAGCGAGCGCGTCAAGGCCGATGTCAAGGCCCGGCAGTTGGCCGCGCGCCCGCGCATGGTGGCGCTGTCAGCCACCCCGTTCAGCTACATCCCGAACGTGGATTGGGCAGAGGGCTACCTGTTCAACTACGAAACCGAGGACGTGAACACCGAGGGCCGCAGCTACAACCGCGGCAGCCCGTCAGACCAGTTCTTCATGCGGCACTTCGGTTTCCGCATGCGCTACAACAAGCTCACCAAGCCTGACGCCAACGTCGATGTCGGCCTGATGGAGCGCAACTTCAACACCTGGCTTCAGCGCGAAGGCGTGCTATCGGGCCGGTCCCTTGAGGTTGACCCGGACTACGACCGTCGTTTCATCATGGCGCAGTCGGCCATCGGCAACGACATCGACCAAGCGCTGGAATGGCTGCGGGACAAGGACGGCGAGTTCTCCAAGGCTAACAAGGACAGCAACAGCAACGGCTATGCCGTTCTGCGCTCGGTCATTGACGACGAGTTGTACGGCAAGACCGGCCACCTGACGCGGCGCTACCTGCTGGAAGCCATCAAGGCCAAGGAGGTTGTGAGTCACGTCCGTGAGCACCTGGCGCTAGGCCGCAAGGTAGTGGTCTTCCACGACTTCAAGAAAGGCGGCGCACGTAACCCGTTCGCATTCCCGGTTCGCCAGCCGGCTGGGCGCGACCGCTTTGAGACTGACGGCGAGCACGCCAAGCACGTTGCGCAGATTGAGGCGTACAACGTGGCTGCGGCCGAGTTCCGCGCCAAGTTCAAATCGCTGGCGGGCCGCGAGTTGTCGGACCTGCTTTCGCCCATCGAGCGGTTCACGCGCGAGTTCCCGGGTGTGATGCTCATCAACGGGGACGTGCCAAAGGCTGAACTGCTGCGGCGCTACACGGCGTTCAACGACGACACCAAAGGCCCGGCCGTTGCGCTGGTGCAGTCGGCCAAGAACAAGGGCTGGAGCGGCCACGACACCACGGGCAAGCATCAACGGGTTCTGTTCAACCTGGGCCTGCCGACACAGCCGTCAATGGCAATCCAGCAGGAGGGCCGCATCTACCGCAAGGGGGTGGTGTCGAATGCCATCATCCGTTACCTGAACACGGGCACGGATTGGGAGCGGTGGGCGTTCGCGCAGACCATCGCCGGCCGCAGCGGCACGGTGGAGAACCTGAGCATGGGCGAGCGTGCCCGCGCCATGCGCGATGCGTTCATCAACGCCTTCGAGGAAGCCGACGACTTCCGGGCAGGCCACGATGGCGAAGGAATGGGCGGCAAGGCGATTGACCGCGCAATTCAGAAGGTCATCAGCCTGTACGACCGGGCTAAGACCATGTATTGGGCGACGGCCAAAAAGGACAGCCGCACCAAGGCCCAAGAAGGCAACGACTACTTCGCCACTCCCGAGCCGCTGGGCCTGAAGATGGTCGAGTGGGCTGACTTGCGCGACGGAGAAGACGCGCTTGAGCCCAGCGCCGGGCATGGAGCCATCGCGCGCTGGCTTGGCGAGCGCGTGAACCGGACCGCCATCGAGCAAAGCCCCAAGCTGGCATCGCGCTTGGCGCTGGCCTTTGACGGCAAGATCATCCGCGGCGACTTCGAGGACCATCACGTCGTCAACAAGTACGACGGCATCGTGATGAACCCGCCGTTTGGCAAGGCTGGCAGGCTGGCAGTCGATCACATTGCCAAGGCTTCAACGCATTTGCGCGAAGGTGGCCGCCTCGTTGCCATACTGCCTACAGGCGCCGCTGATGCCAAATTCGACAAGTGGTTTTACGAGGAAGACAGCCGGCCGGCAAAGCCGCTGGGCACGATCCAGCTTGGCGGCATGGACTACGAACTCTATGCCGGCGACACCATCAAGAGCAACCGATTTGATGGCGGCGGCAAGGTCACAGACGTGCGCGAAGGCAAAGTGTTTGCCAGGGCAGAGGGCGCCACGTTCTCGACCGGCTATCTGCCGAGCATGATTGACGGCGTGGCCCGGACAGGCCCGCGCACCGAGACATATCGCCCGGCCGAAGGCTTGCACCTGATCGGTGATGTTCTGCTGCCGTCCGTTGCCTTTGAGCGCGCCGGAACCAACGTCATGGCGCGGGTTGTGGTGATCGAGCGCACCCGCAAGGGAGAGCAGCCAGGCCAAACCCGAAAGATCGACCTGACGAGCGCGAAGGACATCAACGAGTTCTTTGAGCGCCTGGAGTTCTTGGATCTGGTGAACAAGCGCAAGCCGGTTGAAGGCCAAGCCGCAGCGCCGCAAACACCCGTGCGCGCCGAGCGCGAGATTCAGGCCGCGCAGAAAACCGAGGCCAAAGCGCAAGGCGAAGAACTGGCGCAACAGCTTGGTATCCAGTTGGTTGAGTACACGACCGGAAAAGGCAAGTTGCTCAAGGGCGTGGTTCGCGCCGACCTGACCAAAGAGCAGGCGCAGACCATCGACCCGTACACCTGGAACTTGCGCGGCACAGGGTTCTTCATCCGGTTGGAGCACCTTCAAAAGCTGGTGGAGCAGTTCCCGCCGCCCGCGCAGGGTGGCGCCATGTTCAGCCGCGCCCCTGCGCCGAACACCCCTGAGTTCAAGCAGTGGTTTGGCGCAAGTGTCGTCACCAAGGATGGCAAGCCAGGGGGTGAGCCGCTAGTGGTGTATCACGGGACGACGGCGGATTTCAATGCGTTTGACCCCGCGAAACGCGGCGCCAACACCGGCGTTTCAGATGCGAAGCAGGGTTTTTTCTTCACCGACAACGGCAAGGCCGCATCGGAATTTACATGGAGCAGCGGCGAGATGACCGGCAATGTGATGCCGGTGTACTTGTCCATGCAAAACCCGATGGTGGTCACGCTTCCAGGCGAATGGGCGCCAAGAAAGTACGACGCGGCCATTGCAAGCGCCAAGAATGGCGGACATGACGGCTTGGTAATCCGGGGCGCCGAGACGCTGGGAAAGAATGGCGACTACTTTATCGCCTTCCGCCCCGAGCAGATCAAGAGCGCCATCGGCAACGTCGGCACGTTTGACCCCGAGAACCCCGACATCCGCATGAGCCGCGCCACTGGCGCCGGCCTTCCTCTTGCCGATGCCCAGGCATCCGTGGCCGCGATCCGCGAAGCCCTGCCCAGCGCCCCGCCCATTGACGTGCATACCGCGCTGTCTGATGCGCCGGCCGAGCTGCAAACGATCATCCGCCGAGCAGGAGCGGCCAATGACGTTGAGGGCGTGTACTGGCAAGGCCGCATCCACGTCTTCCCGCAGCACATCGCCTCGCGCGAGCGGCTGGAGTTCGTCGTCGGCCACCACGAGGTACGCCACCACGGGCTAGCCGCACTGCTGGGCGATGAGCGGGTGCCGCTGATGCGCCGGCTGTACGCCACCAACAAGGCAGTGCGCGAAGGGGCTGACGCCTACCTGAAGGCCAACCCGTTTGCCGACCGCGCGACGGCGGTAGAGGAAGCCTTGGCCGACATGCCGGTTGAGCGGGTGCAGTCTCTGCGCGGCTGGCAGCGCATCGTGGCCGCGATCCGCGACGGGCTGCGCCGGTTCGCCGACACGATCCGCGGCAAGCTGCCCGGCCTAGCTGCGGCCATCGAGCCGGCAGAGTGGACGGATGCCGACATCCTGGCGCTTGTGCGGCGGGCTGAAGACGTGAGCCGGGCGCCGCAGCAGCCGGGTGAAGTGGGCGCGCAGGCGATGGCCAGCCGCACCGACAACCCGGCTTGGTACAGCGCTCTCGCGGCCCAAGTTGACGCGGCCAGCATGAAGGCCGGCCCGGCGAGCGCATGGCAAGCGGCTATCAAGAACTGGATCAGCACGGGCAAGGTCAAAGCCGATGAGGTGGAGTGGTCAGGCCTTGGCGAATGGCTTGGCCTGCAGCAAGGCAAGGTGACGCGCGAGGCTGTGGCCGAGTACCTGCGAGCCAATGGGGTGCAGGTGACAGAGACGGTGCTCGCGGACGACGGCAGCACCGATCTGCCGCCCGGCTGGGAAGTGCGCCGAGCCGCCGAAGACGATGGTGCCGGCCGACCCTGGGTGCTGGTGGACGAGGACGGAGAAGTTCGCGGCGAAGGCGACACCAGCGCGGAGGCAATGGCCGATGGCTGGGATGCCGATTCCTCGTCCGACATCCCGACCAAGTACAGCAACTACACCCTTCCTGGCGGTAAGAACTACCGCGAGGTGCTGCTTACGCTGCCGACCAAGCGCACCCTGCCGGCGGGCTTCTCGCTGAAGCAGATCGAGGCAGGCCCGCGCAAGGGCCAATGGACCGTGATCGGGCCGGGGCCACTGCCTGAAAACCGCTACGGCACCGGGGCCACGCAAGACGAGGCCATCGCCAACTTTGCAACGCATGGGCACAACGGTGCAGTCTACAAATCAGGCCATTGGGACCAGCCCAACATCCTCGCGCACATCCGTTTGAACGACCGCACCGACGCAGACGGAGCCCGCGTGCTGTTCGTGGAAGAGCTGCAATCTGATTGGGCGCAGCAGGGAAAGCGGGATGGCATCAAACGGCCCGACACTTCGGCAGCCGAGCGCGATGCACTCAAGGCGCGCACGGCTGCGCTTGTTGATCGGCGCGCGGAGGTGCGTCGGAACGACGATGGCTTGCTATCCGTCGAGCAGCAGCGCGCCGAACTGGCAAGCATTACGACAGAACTGGAGCAGCTAGGCGAGCAGCATTCCGCCCTGACGGCTGGCCTGACGGGCGTCCCGAGCGCCCCATTCATTGACAAAACAGACAAGTGGCTCACGCTCGCCCTGAAGCGCGTCATCAAGATGGCCGTGGATGGCGGGTATGACAAGGTGGCGTTTGTCACTGGAGAGCAAAGCGCAGATCGGTATGACTTGTCGAAGCAAGTCAAGAGCCTTTCATGGATGTACGACGACTTCAGCAACAGAGGACGACTCCTGACTATCAAGCCGGATGGCGGCAAAGACATCCAGCTACGTGTAGACAATGACGGGAAAGTGGGCGGCCTCAACTTCCGCGGCGGCGCAGGAGAAGACTTTGCCGGCAAGAACCTGGCTGACGTGATCGGCAAGGATCTCGCCGAGAAGGTCATGGCGACCAAGAACGGCCGACTATCTGGCCTTGACCTGAAGGTGGGCGGCCAAGGCATGCGTGCGTTCTATGACGCCATCGTCCCCGCAGCCACCAAGACCCTGCTGAAGAAGCTGGGCGGCGGCCAGTTGGAGGCAGTGCAGGTTTCCAGCACCAAGACCGTTACCAGCACAACCGGACCGCGCATTGGGCGCTGGGATGAGACGGTCATGATGGAGCAGCCTGGGTTCACCATCACGCAAAACATGCGTGACGCGGCCCGAGGCGGTATGCCGCTGTTCAGCCGCCGCCCCCAGCGCGACGAGGTGACGGAGCGAGCCCTTGCCAAAGGCGGCATCGGCCAGCGGCGCGGCGTGCGTCAGGCAATCGCCAGCGCGTTCGGCCGTGCCATACAAGTTCTGTCCGACAGGAACGAACTGCTTGCAACGGCCCGCCAAGGTGCGCTCGACCAGTTCTCAGGTATCCAGCGCGCGGTAACGCGCGACGTGGGCAACCTTGATGCCAACGCCGACCCATACGTTGCGGCACGCCTGGCAAACGGCGGCACCAGCTCGGTGATGCGCGCCTTGCTGCTGCACGGCCAAGCCAAGTGGGCCAACAACGGGCAGCACCTTGAGAAGATCCCCGGCACTTCCGGCCTGCTTGACATCCTGGCCCCGCTGGGCGAGGACATGAACGACTGGTTCGGCTGGATGATCGGCAACCGGGCTGCGCGGCTCAAGAAGGAGGGCCGCGAGAACAACTTCACCGAGGCTGAGATTGCCGCGCTGCAAGCCCTGGCAACGCCGGAGAAGAAGGCGAATTTCCAGAAGGCGGCGTTGCAGTACCAATCGTTCAAGCGCAGCGTGCTCGACATCGCCCAAGAGGCCGGCCTGATCGACCCCGAGGCCCGGAGAGCGTGGGACTACGCCGACTACATCCCGTTCTACCGTCAGGTTGATGAGAAGGCCGTCTTCTCGCCGACCGGCAAGAAGGGGCTTGCCGGGCAGTCGTCAGGCATCCGCACGCTGAAGGGCGGTGCGGCGGCGCTGAACGACCCCATCGAGAACCTGCTGATGAACTTCAGTCGGCTCATCGACGCCAGCCTGAAGAACAACGCCATCCGCAAGACGGTTGACATGCTGGAGCAGGCCGGCAGTGCCGCGGTGGAGAAGGTCGGGTATGACTTCAAGAGCGCGGCTATTCCAGCCAATCAGGTTCGCAAGCTGCTGCTTGAAGCCGGTACGCCGGAAGACTTGGTGGACGTGATCCCGCCCGAGGCGTTTGCCGGCATGGCGAAGGTGTGGGCGATCCAGCAGCCGGCCGACCCGGATGTTGTGCGCGTGATGGACGGCGGAAAGCCGCGCTTTTACCGGGTGAATGACCCGCTGCTGCTGCGCTCGCTGACCAGCTTCGTGCCGTTCGACTTCCCGGGCCTGGCGCTGATGCGCGGCGCCAAACGGCTGCTGACGAACCTTGTCACCTCGACGCCCGAGTTCATCATTCGCAACTGGATTCGGGACAGCGTGGCGGCGCAGGCAATCACGCGCGACGGGTTCAGCCCTGGCAAGTCGCTTACCGGCATCGTCAAGAGCTACCGCGAGTCGGGCGCGGCAGAACACATGCTGTTTGCCGGGGCCAGCTTCGGCGCCGGCCAGGCCAACGCCAACGACCCCGAAGGCTCGGCGGCAGAGATGCGCCGCGCGCTGCGCGCCCGCGGTGTTCCTGCCGGAATGGTGGATGGGTTCATGGCCTCCGTGCTCGACACCCCGATGAAGGTGTGGGACCAGTGGCGCCGCGTGTCCGATGCGGTGGAAAACGCCAACCGCGAAGCCGTCTTTGAGGCCGCAACCAAGGCAGGGCGCACCACGACAGAAGCCGCATACGAAGCCAAGGACTTGATGGACTTTTCGCTTCGTGGCGGGTGGGCCGGCTATCAGATCCTGGCCGACGTGCTGCCGTTCTTCAATGCCCGCGTTCAGGGCCTGTATCGCCTTGGCCGCTCCGACCCAAAGCGCCTCGCGGCAGTCGGCGGCATCATCATGGTGGCATCGCTGCTGCTGGCGATGGCGAACGATGGCGAAGACTGGTACGAGGAACTGCCCGATTGGGACAAGGATACGTACTGGCACTTCAAGATCGGCGGCGAGCACTTCCGCATCCCCAAGCCGTTTGAGATTGGCGTGATGTTTGCCACCATCCCTGAGCGCATCGGGCGTGCGATCAAGGGCTTGGACCGTGGCGAAAAGACGGCTGCGCGACTGTGGGCTAACGTGCGCGACCAACTGGCCTTTGACCCGGTGCCGCAACTGTTCCGGCCCGGCCTCGACCTGTGGGCCAATTGGGACACCTTCCGCGACAAGCCGATTGAGACGCAGCGCGACGAAGGCAAGATGCCCAGCGCCAGGTATGACCAGCGCACCTCGGCGACGGCTCGCGTCGCTGTTGAGGCGGTGGCGCCTGTCGCGGACAAGATTGGCTTGAGCCCAAAGGGCCTGGAGTACCTTGTCAACGGCTACTTTGGAACGGTTGGCGGCTACGCGCTTGGCCTGTCTGATATGGCAGTCAAGCGGTTGCAGGATGCGCCAGAGTCACCCGCCTTGCGTGCCGACGATCTGCCCATAGTGCGCAGCTTCTACCGAGTTGATCCGGCCCGCGCCACGGTGTACGAAAGCGACCTCTACAAGCTGGCCCGCGAACTGGACCAGCTCGACAAGAGCGTCAAAGCGCTGACCAAGGATGACCCCGAACGGGCAATGGCCCTGCGCGAAAAGCATGCCCTGAAGCTCATGGCCGCCCCGGTGGTCAAGCGCACGACTGCCAGGCTCTCGGCCATCCGCAAAAACAAGGACGCCATCATGTCCTCGCGCGACATGACCCCGCAACAGAAGCGCCAAGAACTTGACCGGCTGCAACAGCTTCAGAACGAGGTGGCGCGCGATACCGTCTCGCTGCCGGCTGTTGCCGAGGCGTTCTAAAGCGACTGGCGGATGAAGATGATGAACTGAGCCGCCGCGCCTGCGGCGCCCAGCGTAAGCACCACATACGCCAGGGCGTCGCTGTCGGGCCAGCCCGACCGCTCGTAGACCCACCAGGCCGCTAGGATCAACGCTGCTCCGATGGGTAGCAGATCACGGCTAGCGAGAAGCAAAATGCCGAAGATGGCGAGCGGGATGGCGATGGCGGTACGCACCCCGCGACTGTAGCGCCGTCCGGTCATCAGCCCTCGGCCGGCTGGCGCGCACCCCAAAGCTGAACCGGCGCCGCGCTCTTTGTGAAGCCGGCCCCGTCAACGCATGCCACAGGCGCAAAGCACTGTGGCGTCCAGCCGCACGGGCGGTAGTGGTCGCAGAGGCGGCAGTCCTTCAGAGATTCTGCGCCGCGCGATGCAGAAAGCTCCAGTAGTTCCGCGCGCAGGCTGTCGTTCATGCGGTGCTTTCGTGGTGCCGGCTGGAGGGATCGAACCCCCGGCCTCGCCCTTACAAGGGGCTTGCTCTACCAACTGAGCTAAGCCGGCGTGTGATGCTTGACCTTGGCGCGGCGGGCCACCTCAACCAGCCAGATCGCCAGCTCTGGCGGCGTGTGTTCGCGCTCTGCCTTGGTGACGATCTTGCGCCCGTCGCGCGGCACTCCACGCTGGGGCTTGATGACGCCAACAGGCTCTGAGCGCGGCGGCAGTGCCGGCAATTCGTCGGGATGTACGCCAACGATGTAGAGCCAGGTCAGCTTCTCGGCCTTGTGTCCCCAATCGCACTGGCGAATCTCGGCAGTCCATCCGCCGTGCTGGTCCGGCGCTCTCCCTGGCGTTGGCAAACCCATATGCGCCCAAAGTGTGCTTTCGGCCGGATGCTCCAGCACGCCCCCCCATCGTTGCACCTGCCGAACCGCCATCACGGCAAGGCTTCGCTCCATCTCAGGATCGCGCGCCTTGGCGAACTGGCGCAGCTTTGCCCATAGCCTGCACGGAGGATGGGCAACAACGGGCGCGCCGCCCGTCCAATTGCGCGCGTCACGGTCTTCATCCCACGCATCCACGGCCAGCAACAGCTTGTAGTGGCTGTCTCGGCGGGCAAACAGGGCGGCAACGGTTCGCGGTGACGGTGCAAGCATGTAGTGTGCTGATGGCGCAAGGGAGTGGCCCGCTGCGCTACAAGAACCGAACGCCATCAGTTCAGCCGGCAGGACTCGACACCTGCTAGCGAATCACGGACAGAGGGCAACGATAGGACTCACACCGGCAAGACGGCAGCTACCCCGCATTTGAACCGACAGCCACGCGCACACGTCACTGTGCGCCCGCCTTCTCTGGCCGGCCCGTCCTTCCGGGCTGCGGCTGAACTCATGATGCTGGGCATGACTGTAGCACTGTTGGCATCAGCGTAGGCATCCGCCCAAAAATTTCTGCGCAGCACGTCGTGAATGCTGGGTGTTCGTCTTCCACAAGCAGTGCTAGACAAGCCAAAATAGCGAGGCCGCGAAGTGCTAGGAACACGACGCGGCCTCTGACCACTCAGCGAAAGGACCGCTTCATGGCTACGCCAGACTTTACCGTTTCCGATCTTTGCTTTTGGCTGCGTTACGAACCGGACACAGGACTATTTTTCAGTGTTCGCGGCAGGTTCGCTGGCCGAGAGGTCGGTGGCTTGCGTAACGGGTACGTGTACGTCGGATTCCTTGGTGCCCAATATCGGGCGCATCGCTTGGCGTGGTTCGTGACCCACGGAAGGTGGCCGAAGGACGGCATTGACCACATAGACGGCAACAAGCAAAACAACAGGATCTCCAATCTTCGGGAGGCCGATTCGTTGGAAAACAATCAGAACATGCGTTCCGCACGGTCAACAAGCAAGTCCGGCTTGCTTGGAGCATTCTTTGAGGCTAGTAGCGGCAAGTGGCGGTCAACCATTCGCGTCAATGGCAAGAATCACAACATTGGACGGTTTGCCACAGCACAAGAAGCGCATGAAGCCTATGTCAACGCAAAGCGCCGACTTCATGCCACCTGCACTTTGTAGGCACGGCTGTTGGCATTGAGCCAAAAACGCTACGTAAGTGGTTGATTTGCAAAACAGTTCGTGGCGCTCCTTCTCCGCCAAGTTGGCCCAACGCAACCGCGCACAAGGCCACGTAGTCCAACCCGGAAGCCTGTAGGATCAAGCACTTACAGCTACTTCCGGGCCTCGGACCCAGCCAAAACCCACGCTAGTGCGCCCAGCACCACGGGCGCCGCGTTGGCTGATCCGTTGGCACCGGCATGGAGACACTTGCCCGTGCCTACAACCAACACCCTGACCGATGCCCGCTGCCGGGCGATCAAGCCATCGGACAAGACACAGAAGTTCTTTGACGGTGGAGGCATGTTCCTCGCCATCCTGCCCAGCGGCGTGAAGTCCTGGCGCATGGCCTACCGTTTCCTGGGCAAGCAGCAGACCATCACCTTTGGCCCGTATCCCGAAGTGCCCCTTGCTCAAGCGCGAGCGAAGCGTGACGAGGTGCGGGCGATCTTGCGCGAAGGCGGCGACCCGATGGCGGCCCGACGCGCGAGGCGTGCTCCGGCCGCTGCCGGCATCACCTTCCGCGAGGCGTGCGAGCAGTATTGGGAAACGCGCGAGGACACGACACCGCGCTACCGCGCCAACGTCCTGCGGGCCTTTGAGCTGCATCTGTGGCCCGACCTTGGCGACAAGCCGATTGCGGCTATCACCCGGGCGGATGTCCTGGCACCACTGATGCGGATGGATGCCGCAGGCAAGGCTGAGTACACCCGAAAGACGCGCATGTGGGCCGGCCTGGTGTTCCGCTGGGCGGCGCACCATGACCTGTGCGCGGGCGATCCGGTGGCGCTCATTCAGCCCAAGATCGCCTTCAGGCCAAAGCCGCAAGCCGAGAGCTTCGCCGCGCTGCCGCTGGCCGAGGTGCCAGAGTTCATGCAACGCCTGGCGCTTGAAGGCGAGCTTCAAAGCGTGCTCGCCTGCCGGCTGCTGGCGCTGACCTGGGTTCGCACGAACGAACTGCGGTTCTGGCGCTGGGAGGAAATCCAGGGCGACACCTGGGTGATCCCCGCCAAGCGGATGAAGATGCGGCGCGAGCATGTTGTCCCGCTGTCCAAGCAGGCGCTTGCGTTGCTGGACATCCTGCGGGCACGCTCGCGCGGTACTGGCTATGTCTTCCCGGCCGAGCACCGAGAGGACCGCCCAATCAGCGAAAACGCTGTCCTCGCACTACTGGCACGCATCGGCTACAAAGGGCGCATGACCGGGCACGGCCTTAGAACGGTTGCCAGCACATGGGCCAACGAAAACGGCTGGAACCCCGACGCAATTGAGCGGCAACTAGCCCACATGCCAGTGGATCGGGTGCGAGCGGCCTACAACGCGGCTCAATATCTAAGCATCAGGGCATCAATGCTTCAGGCGTTTGCTGACTGGCTTGATGCGTCAGGCGCCACCAGCGTAACGCCCATCGTGTAGCGCGCCGGCCCCTCGGTAGCAAAGACCTGCCAGCCTGGGTACTCGGCAAACTCAATCATGGTGTGAGATTCCCGCGGCCTGGTGTCATCAAGATGGCGTGTCAGTTCAGATGCCTCCAAGACGATTCGCGGCCCGTCCTTGTCAGAGTGCATCACGCATCCAAACTCGGCGTACTTACTGTGTAGATCAACGTACACAAGGACAACGCTTCCGCAGTCACGCTCAATGGCGGCAGCGTTGACGCGAACGGCTCCCTGCTCAACGATGCGCAACGCAACGGGATCGCCGCGCTGTTTCTTGGGCGCGACCGCCTCAACGCCAGCATCGGCGATCTGTTCTGGCTTTGCGTGCCGCCACCAACGCGGAAGCAGTCCGCCAGCCTCCGCCATGTCTTGCCGGAACTTCTCGACGATGGCTTTCTGCTGCGGCGTGTAGGCCGTTTCCGGCGCTTCTGGCGTGGCTATCGCGCGCTCTTGCATCGCCTTCACCATGCCGGCCTTCGCTTCCATCGCCGCGGCACGCCATGCCGCACGGTCGGGCGTCACGTCGTACTCGTAGCGCCTGGCGCCGGCTTCGTAGCAGTGCGTCAGTCTGAAGGCGCCGGGCTCCATTCTGTCGTGCGACCACGGCTCGACATCCAGCGCCGGGACGTAGCGCCGGCCCTTCTTGCGGTACAGGGCTTCACCCATCACGCACCCTCCGTTCGGTACAGCTTCGGCATCTCCTGCCGCATCACCATCTCCAGGCATTCGCTGTGCAGCTCGGACTGAATGGCTCGGTCCATCGCAACGACGCCAGCGCCAATGCACTCCATGCGCTGCCGTTCAGTCAGCGGCGGCACGCTTTGGATTTCAACGGCCAGCCGCGTTCTCCCGTCGATCCATGTCGCCAAGTTCTGCAACAGGATGCCGACTTGGTTGCGCCATCCTTGGTCATCGTTGATGCCAATGCTTTGCCATGTCTCCATGGTGATGCGCTTCATGCCGCCAGCCCCAAAACGTCCACGCCATCGCCTGTTCCAGCATCGTAGATGCTTGCCAGCTTCACGGCGTTGGCCGCGTTCTCGCCAAGGTGCATCGCCGCAATAGCGTAGTGCTTGCCGCTGCCAATGGCCGCAAAGCGGCGCTCCCACCGGATCGGCTGCGGCGTGCGCTCGTACAGCCAGCATGCGCCACTGGCGTCAACGACCATCGTCGGCTGCCAATCCTTCTCGTTGCGCTGGTGATCCGGGAAGTCTGCCGGGGTGCGCCCCGCCTTGACCCACTCGATCATTGCCAGGATGAATGCGAACTCGCCAGAGCCGCCAACGAGGCAATCGCCCGCACGGTGGATCTTGGTGACGATTTGGTTCACGCCGTCATAGATCGAGCGCTTGTCAGCGGCGAGGGTGTATCCATCCCATGCAATGGTTGTCATGCTGCCTCCACTTGCGCCGGGATGTTCAGCCCTGCCGCCCGAAGCGTAGACACGCGCCACCCGCGCGAGCGGCGCGAGATGTCAACATCCGGCTTGGGCAGCTTGCCGGCCTTGATCCAGCGGCGCACGGTTTCGGTGTCCACGGAGAAGTGCGCCGGCAGATCGCGCCGCCACAACACACGGTCTTGTTCGTCAGCCATTGTCAGTCCTCCGCTGCTGCACTGCTGTTGAGTTCACGCAGCCTCGCGCGCAACTGCGCCTGCGCCCCTTGCGCCGAGGCCCGTTGCATATACCGTTCGGCCTCATGCGACACGTAGGACCGCATCTGCCGCTGCACGGTCGCCACCATGCTTTCGATTGACGCCAGCACTTCCAGGCCAACGCGCTGGCCTTCGTTGGTCGGGTGCAGCGCCACCGGCCTGCGGCCTGAGCCAAAGCATGGGCGACACTCGATACGCTCTACCGAGTAGCCGCCGACAAACCGGCTGCCGTGGCAGTGCGGGCACAGCGGGTCAAGCCAGATCCCCAGCGCCGATTGGCCGATGTGCAACCTGTCGGTGACTTTCAGGTCATCGGCGCCGCGGCGGATGCAGTGCTGGTCAACCCATCGGTTCACCATGTCTTGCACCTTCGGCAGACTGCGCAGCGCTGCGGCGATGGTCGCGCGCTCAACCGCGGCGTCGTACCGATCCAGCTCGTCACGGCGCTCCAGTTCGGCAACAGCAGCCGTGCGCGTGGCGGCAGACTCCGACTTGCGGATCGCCTTGCGCAACTCCGCGCGGCGGTCGGTCTTGATGCGGTCGATGCCCTGGCGCTTGCGAAGCTCGGCGCGAACGCTGTCGTACTCGCGGGCCAGCCTGTAGAGCGCAGTGCCAAGCGACTCCTGGCACCAGCCGGCAGCGATCAGCAGGTCAACCGGCCGGCGCTCATCCGGCACGACCATCATGTTGGTTGCGGACAGTGCCGCGGTGTAGCGCTCGGCGAGGGAGGGGCGTTCGTCCAAGTTCATTGCTTGTTCTCCTGTCGTCGAATGTCTGCCAGCACCTCACGCACCCGCAGGCGCGCATCCGATCTGTTGGCGAACCACTCTGTGAGCGGCCTCGATTGGTCTTGCAGCATGTGCCCCTGTTCTCCTGTAGGTGCTTGCTCGGCCTTGTCGCGCGCCAAGTCGGCCCGGCGCTCAGGGTCAAGGAATCGGTGCATGGTGCTCATCGTCTTCGCTCCATCGAGCCAAGTCAGCCGGCCACAGCCCCGCGGCCTGGATCTGCATGCGCGTCCTGCGCGCCCATTCGCCTTCCGTCTCGCGCCGAACGGCCTTGGTGAACAGCGCGCCTTGATCCAGTTGCGGGTGGCAGCCGGCCACGCCGGGCCTGTCAGCGCACAGCGCGAAGCTCATGCGGTCATCGGCTTTGGTGCTCAGGCCCTTGCCTTGGTTGGCGTGCGCGCATTGCGAGTGGCCTTCGATACCGCAATAGATGCACGGCAGCGATGCCACCAGCCTGCGGTAGCCGAGATGCCGTGCTGGCTCGGCGGGCTTTGGCGCCATGTTCAGCCGCGCCGGGCCGGTGTGGATGCGTTCGGCCAGCTCGCGGGGGATCGGCTGCGCCGGGGCAGCAGGCGCCGCCGCGTAGGCCAGGCGCTTGAACCAGCTGCGCTTCATCGGTGCGCTGCGCGTCAGCATGGCGCCACCTCGTCTTGCGGAATGGCGCCGGCCAAGTAGCGCGACGGCAGGCGCTGACACAGCGCACGCACCACGGTGCGCGGCGACTCGGGGTATGGCCAGCCTTCAACGATCACGGCCACCCGCAAAGAATCGCGCGTACTGCCCGGCATCTCCAGCGCCTTGCGCCCGCTTGGCATCAGCCACAGATCACCCGCCGACATCGGCCACCTCCAGCACTTGCAGTTGCGGCGGGGCATCAGCTAGCCACGCCTCGATGTGGGTCAGCAGTTCGCGCACCTGGGCCTGGCTCATCGTGCTGGTGCGCTCGTACACCACGTCAACGCCTTTGCCATCCAGCGCCGGCATGACTTCGACTTGCTCGCCAGTCGCGCGCAGCCAAGCGGCAGTAAACAGCCGCTTCCACGTCAGCACGTCCATGCGCTGCCCGTACCAGCGGCACGTCTTGGCGACATCGGTCAGCCGGGCATGCAGCGCAGCGTTGATGTCCGAGTTCCGCGGAGGCGGCTTGACTTCCACCTTCCAGCCTTCCGGCGCCTCAGCAATGAACCGCTGCGCGCTGGCCCGCCCCTGCCCGCGGCAGTAGAAGACACGGCCCTCGCTCATGCGCGCAACCCAAGCTGCTGCACCAGCCGCACGGCCTCTGACTGGCTGCGAAGCGACATCTTTGCGCGAACCCGCGCCACGTTGCTGCGAACGGTGTCCAGCGAAAGCCCCTGCGCCGTGGCAATGCGCTTGTAGCAGCTTGGCGCCCCGTACATCAGCAGCGTTTGCCGCTCGCGCGCCGTCAGGGCATCCACCCGCGATGCCAGCGTGACGCGCTTTGCGGCCTCTGCTAGTTCAGCGGACACATGCGAACTTGCTGCCTTCACTACCGCGTCGGCGCCGCACTCTGCAACCATGACCGACAGCAGCAGGCGTTCAACGGATGTCAGTTCGCGCGTCGTCATGCCACCCCCGCCCGAACGACCAGCGCCGCAGCCTGCGCCCGGCTGGTGATGCCCAGCTTCTGGCGGGCCTCCTTCATGTTGTGATCCGCGGTGTTTGGGCTGATGCCCATGGCGCGGGCTGCGGTCTTGATCGTGTGGCCGCTCGCCACCAGGCGCAGCGTTTCCAGCTCACGCCGGGCCAGCGTGTTGACAGCGGCCACGGCATCAGGCGCCAGCGCCGCACGAATGGTCTTCTCGCCGTAGCGCGCAACAAGCGCGGCCAGCGCCTCTCGGTCGGGGTCTTCCATGTCGATCACAGCAGCAGCCCTTTCGTGGCGATCACGCATGCCTGCGGCGAAGACGACACGCCCAGCTTTGCAAACAGCGACTTGCGCGCTTCCCATGTCGTCGTGCTGGCAATGCCAAGCATCTCGGCAATCTCGCGGTTCCGCAGGCCCTGGCCGATCATGCGCAGCACCGTCCGTTCGCGCTCGGTCAGCGTTGCAACGCGCTGCGCCGCTTCCGCCTGGAAGTAGGCCAGCGCCTCAAGGCGCCCAGCCTCTCGCACTGCTTCGTGGTTTGTGGTTCCCATCGTCGTCCTCACTCGAATGCCTCTGTTTCCCACTGCCCACCGCGCGCAGCACGCACGGCAATGAAGCGGATGGGGTACATCTCGGCAGCCACCTTGATCTTGACGCGGGCGTCATCGGTCCAATGGCCTTTGACTTCGTGGCACTCCAACGCGCCATCAGCCCGCATCACAGCGAAATCCGGGGTGTAGAACGTCGCATCGGCAAGCCTGAACTTCAGGCCCTCGAAGCGATACCAGACAACCGAGCCAGCGAACTTGAGCAGGCCGAGATGCTGGGCATACGCCGCCTCGGTCTTGTTCATGGCGCCGGCCTTCAGGCGGCCGAGGGCATATGCCTTGTTCATGCCGTCACCAGACCAACGCCAGTTGCGCCGGGTCCACCGGCTGCGGCCTCGTCGGCGGATCGAACGGCCTCACCCGCTTCGCACCCTTCGACTTGATCGGCGCCGCATCCAGCGGTATCGCAGCCTTCTTGGCGCACTTCGGCCCCACCGGCTTGCCGGCCAGGCTGTACCGAGGGCTGTCCAAACGTCTTCCACATAAGATGCACTTCACGTACCTCTCCGTTTGAATGCTGGGCATCGCTGCCATGTGCGAGCCAGCTCGGGGCCAAGCTCGACGCGGCCATGCCGCGGCCGGTAGCCAAAGGCTCGGCCAGGATCGGTGCAGTGGCGGGCAACGCACTTCGCGCATTCCGTGCAGCGACCGCCGTCGTCGTCATCGCCTTGCGGCACTGGCTCAGGCTGTGCCGGCTGTCGTGGCATGTCGGGCACACCATCACGCCCCCGGCCGGAAGTCAAAGGCACTTGCGCCAAGCGCATGCACAGACTTCCACGCATGCCCGTTGCGCACCTTGTTGATGGTGCTTGCCGGGATTCCAAGCCTGGCCGAAAGCTGTGTGTCCGTCTCCGCGCTGCCCATGATTTCCGCCCGCGCTTCGGGGCTGAAGTACGGGCTACGTGCGCGTAGCGACTTCGTGATGCGCGCACGGTGAACCGGATCAAGCGTCGGGCGAACCATCTTCATCCACTCGCTGGCGGTCATCTGAACTCGATGGGCGTTGGCGCAGCACAGCGAGTTCCCGCACACGGGCCGCCAGCGCTTACCCTCTTCCAGCTTCGTGCTTTTCAGGTGCTCAAACGCCTGAGTTGCCCCGACTGACTGCTTCAGCTTAGGCAGCCACATGACTGCACCGCGGTGCTTCGTCGTGCCGCCAGCCCACAGCATGCAGCCATCGTCCTGCGGAATGCACTTGGCTTCCAAGTCGGCAATGGTGTAGATGCCGACCGATGTTTTGCGCTTCAAACCCACTGACCCACCTCCACACGTTCCTGCGACTTGCCCCGCGCCAGCACGCGCCTGGCTGCGCTCAGGCGCTCGGCATCGACGTTCTCGCCGGCCTCATGCTTCGCCACCAGATCGGCAGCAAACCCGCGCGCAATGCCGCCGTTGCGCATGGCAGGCGGCAGCAGGTGATCCGGGATCGGCGTGAAGTCGCCAATGGCCTGCGGCGTTTGCTGCGCTTCGCCAGAGCCATCCGCCTTGGCCCAGCGGCGCGGGTTCTGCGAGTCAATCCGCAGCTTCTCGGCCAGGCCGCGCAGCGCGGCAGCAACGCGCGGATGGGGCTTGCTGCCCTTGTGCGTGATCGCCTCATGCTCAGGCTCTTTGCGCGGCGCGTTGCGGCACAGCGCGCGGAATTGAAGCGCGTTCGGCGCCTTGTCTGCCGGCAGGTACTCCAGCGCGTACCGGATGCTTTCGGCACTGATGCCATCCAGCACCTCAGCCCAATCGGCGCGCACAGCCTGGGCATCAACGCCAGCCGCTG
>JACCDR011853476.1_pt1 | contig 19455 bp, 24 predicted proteins | sample 7446431 | NCBI WGS metagenome assembly JACCDR01 (sample SAMN15323443, study PRJNA562643) | freshwater metagenome | isolation source: river surface water | place: USA:Blue River Watershed | collected 2017-08-17 | reverse complement strand
TAAGTAACCCTCAATTTAAAAATCTGGTTTCGTTAGTAGAACGCCTATCTGCTATTCCTAAAGGTAGAAACTTATCGGTTACTGAAGTTACTGAAATAGAAAAGGCTTATGATGAAGCTTTAGCTGCCACTTCAAAAGAAGCAGGGTTTTCTAATATGAGTTCTTTTGCGCAAATTGCACAAACACTCATTACTGCCGCCAACTCTACGAAAAAAGAAGCTCAAGAATTTAGGGGATTCCTTGGTAAGACTAGACATCAAATATTGCCTGGCGCCACCTCTGGTTCTAGATTAGAAATCTATAACCTTATTGAGCAGGCTAAAAAAGATGTAGATGAATTAATGAATCTGTTGGAGTCCGGATTCGAGCGCGATAAGATTGAAAAGTTAGTTATTCAAATCAATCGCGAAATGTCAACACTTCGCACGATGATTAGATCTCTGTTTTATTATGTAAAACCAGAGAAGGCTTCCACACTCTTCTTCTAAGGACATATGGAACAGGGTTACATCTACATCCACAATAACGTATTTCCAACTCTGCTAGCTATATCCGCAGAAGAGCAAGCTCAAGGATTAATGCACCAAGAGTGGCCACCACCTGTTATGTCGTTTGTGTATGCTACGCCAAGTGTCAATAGGTTTTGGATGAAGAACACGCCGAGCCCGTTGGATATTGTATTTTGTCACAATGGCAAGGTATCTGAAATTTGTTATGGGGAGCCACACTCTACTAAGGTTATTGGAACTCAAATTAGTGATTTAGTCATTGAGCTACCTCATGGAACTGTAGATTCAATTGAACTTAAAGTAGGACAGCCGGTCGGACTGGTAAAACCTACAATTGATGAACTGCGTAAAATTATTGCTCAAAAATCCCGAGTTTTTGTAAAATTTTGATAGCCCTTGCCTTCTTAATTTGTATGATTAAGTTGAGGGTACGCCATGGATACCGTACTACAATTCAACCATATTCTAAACTCCTTTAACATCAAGGCTAGTTGTGTAGGCGCTCATCAGGTCGATAACTATGTTTATTACGATCTGCGTATGCATCCACAGGCCAGGGTTAAGGAAATTCAGAAGTATAGTGATGAAATCTCGTTGGCTTTGAAAAAGCCATGTAAACCAAGCATCAAAGTGCTTCACGAGCTAGGTGTGGTACGCGTAGAGTTTGCCGTACCCCGTGAGAAGCCTCTTAGACTGTTCGATATTTTCACTAATGATGATGTGCCAGATGGAGATCTAGTTTGTTTACTAGGTCAAAAGGTAGATGGCGGTCCAATTTGGATGGACTTGATGGCGAATCCGCATTTACTAATTGCAGGCACTACTGGCTCGGGCAAGAGTACCTTACTTCATAATATCATAGCTAATGTGTATAATTACAATGATGCAGATCTCTATCTAATAGATGCTAAGCGTATTGAGTTTTCTTCATATGAAAGATTACGAAATACCCAAGTATATTACACATACGGTGATGTAGTAGAATTTCTTTCTAACATGGTTGAGATTATGGAAGAAAGATACAATAAGATTCGGTCAGGTTGGAGTCCGAAAGATTTGAAACCCATCCTAATCATGATTGACGAATTCGCCGATTTAATTATGCAAGATAAGGGCGATTTGTTTTTTGATAAGCTTTGTCGTTTGGCACAGAAGTGTCGTGCAGCCAGAATGAGTATCATACTCTCCACCCAAAGACCTTCGGTAAATATTATAAATGGTGCCATCAAGGCCAATTTTCCAGCGCGCGTGGCTTGCAAGGTCGCCAGCCATGTTGATTCAAAAGTAATTCTCGACTCTGTTGGCGCGGAAAATTTGTTAGGAAAAGGTGACGCGTTACTGCGTGATAATTTTCGACATATGGAACGCTTTCAGGTGGCATATACGAATGCAGCAGAAGTGCGCCAGTACTTCGGGGTATAATGGAAGCAGCAGTGAATTCACTAAATTTGATGGATGTTGATTCCTTAGTAGAAGAATTTCTCAAGGAACGCGCACAGGGAGTTGCTACCCTACATCGTATCCATTTTAAGAATGGTAATCAGTTATCCTTACGTGCCCTGACGGAAGAATTAAAAGAAGAGTTGCGAACTGGATGTGTTACATTTATTAATAACGGTTCGCCAATTGAAGAGATTAATGATTATCTCTTTTATATTGTCAATGCTTGTTGTAAAAAGTTAGCGGTCCCAGATGTAAAACATAAAGCTGAGTATATTTGTCCAGCTTGTGTTTTCTTGGGGAAAGAATATTCCGTTCTATATTTTAATAAAGTTTTGTTTTGTGATGAATGCGAATCGGAACTAAAGATTCATTCTGCGGATCCCAAGAGAGATTATTTCTTTCGTACATTCTACCGACACAATAAGAATGGATATCGCTGCCCGGACTGTGAAAGATTTATACCTCACCCAATAGATAATTCATCTACAGTAACATGTCCATATTTTGATTGCTTTTTTGCCGGCTCGATTAGCGATATGAATAGGATGCATCATCCTACTTCCAAGTCTAATCCCGAAAAGCTCATTTTGGATTCTTCTAAAGAGGGCTTCTGTCTTAAAGATAATGTAACCTCTCATGAAATTGATGCTCATACTCGATTGGAGATAGCTGAAGAGTTGCAAGAGAAGGTAGATGCAATCAAAGAGATTATTGATACTCAAAGCAATGCCTCTGCCTATAGTAGTTCTAATGCTACCGTTAGACACAAACAATGTGTCTATCAAGCATTTTCTAATCTTTTAGACAAATTTCCCGAAGAGATGGCAGCTTATATTTTGAATAGTACTGATAGTCACATGGGGTTTCAGCACAAAATTTTTCAAGAGTATGTTAATTTGTTAGAAAGTGCCCTTCCGTTTTTCGTGTTAAAGAATAGAAAACCTATTAGGATAGATAGTTTATTAGATGAAAGTCTATGTTTATTTGATGGTATTTCTGTTTTTGACGGTATAGTAAATGATAAGCTATCTATTAAAAATGAGACAAAAGAGTTTTATATTGGTGGTAGAAAGGCAGCTTACACCAAACCGTATTACATTGGTAAATTGCTAAATGTTATCCAAAGAGATACTAAGAGTCCTCTTTTACAGCATGTAAAAGAATATAGTTTTTCTAAGATTCATATGCGTGATGTAAGGCCAGGCACACTGGTTACTGTAACACATTTAAGAGTGCCCCCGCATTATCAAATGGGTGGCATGGCTTATGTTAACAGAATACGCAAAAAGATTGTAGAGAGAGCGAGGGCAGCTTTATGAAACGAGGCGATATTTACAGTTTAATGGCTAAAATGAGTCCTACATACAAGCCGGAGATAATCCGTATTAATATTTCATCTTCTTTTATGCAACGAACCCTTTGTCCTGAATGTGGCGAGGGCCCAAATTACTACTATGCGGTTATGAAGCCGTTTATGTGGAAAGACATAAAGCACTTGGTAATGGTATCAAAAATAACCAGGAAGTGGGTTAAGCGGATGAATTCTTCTTGGTATAAAGATTTTCAGCCTCGCCATTTTCATAAGCTAGGTGATTTTACTTTTATCTTAGAAGATAAGTCTTTTCGACCTATTGTTCATAGGGCGCGTGGTGCTGATAAGGGCGGAGACCGCGACAATGTTGTGGAATTTGTAGGATGCGACTGTGGGGCGTCCGTTTGGGCTTTCAATGATAAGTCGATTAAGAATCGTCCTGAGATCGCGAACCGAAAGGGTCGATATAGATACCCTCAGAAGTTTGAGCGCTGAGCTTCGGAAGTCTCTTTTTAACTTGCTCTTCTAAAGCTAAGAAATCATCTGCCAATTCTTCAAATAGTTTCCATTGACGATTGATAAGTTTATAGCATGAGTAGTAAGATAGTCTTGCTACTGTATCATAATAATCTTTACTTGCATGTTGTAGGTGCTGTGGGGCGATGGTATTAGCGAAAAAAATCCAATCTCCCAAATTTTGGTAGCACAAAAAATCTTGTTTACTGCGGGCTTGCGCGAACAGCAGAGTGACACTATCTTTAGATAGATCGAACTCGGCGGTCTTGTATTTTCCATAAATGCTTACGATGTAAGCTTTAGTATCGCGTTGGCAGTGAAGATCGTTTAATAGTTCATCGAAAAAACTACTGATGTTTCTGTGAAATACATCCATAGGGTAATGCAGAAATATTGAAAGACTTGGTAAAAATGAAGACATTAGTTATCGTAGAATCTCCGGCTAAGGCAGGTAAAATCCAAGAGTACCTTGGAAAAGACTATACAGTATTGGCTAGCAAAGGGCATATCACTGATTTGGCCAAGGGAGGTCGATTTGGTTTAGGAGTTGATATTGAAAAAGACTTCCGACCACACTATGTTTTGCAAGAAGATAAAGTGGAGACGCTTGATATTCTGTTAAAGGCTGCCAAGAAGTGTGACCGCATTCTAATTGCAAGCGACCCTGATCGTGAGGGTGAAGCTATTGCCTGGCATTTGGAGCAAAGATTGCTCGATGTAGGTAAGCCTATCAAGAGGGTTGTTTTCAACGAAATCAAAAAAGCAAAGATTCAGAAGGCTGTTTCAACTCCTAGAGACGTTGATATCAACTTATTTCACTCACAAGAGGCTCGTCGTATTCTAGACCGTTTGGTAGGGTTTATGGCATCTCCCTTCTTGATGAACTTTTTTGGTCCTAAATTGTCAGCTGGACGCGTTCAGTCAGTTGTAACTCGTATGGTTATCGATCGAGAGCGCGAGATTGAAGCATTCGTTCCAGAAGAGTTCTGGACTATTCAGGTCATGTTGTCCAAGGATAGCAAGAAAGAGTTTGCAACGAAGTTTTCAGGTCGCCCTACTAACGAGAAGGATGCTCTAGCAGCCAAAGCTCTACTTAATGTAAGCCCTTACGTTGTTTCAGAGGTTGAAGCTAATGAAGAGGCTAAGTACCCATCACCCCCGCTGGTAACCTCTACACTTCAGCGAATCATGTCTAAAGAGCACGGTTTCAGTGCCGATCGCACTATGAAAGCTGCCCAGTCTCTTTACGAGAATGGTTATTGCACCTACATCAGAACCGACTCAGTTCGAGTTGGAGATGAGGCCCTAGAGGAAGTGCGCACTTGGATAAAAGATAAGAAGTATGCTGTTCCTGCTAAGCCATACGGTTACAAGAACAAGGATGCGTCTCAGGATGCTCACGAATGTATCCGTCCTTCTGATTTGACTTTAGAACCAAGCAGCAATTATGCTATGGTCGATCCAGATGAGAAACTGGTTTATGAAGTTGTTTGGAAGCAATTCATTGCTAGCCAAATGATGCCAGCCATTTATAATACACTGAAAGTGACTGCTCATGTTAAAGGTAACAAAGCTGCCGAGGTTAAAGCTTCAGGAAAAGCGCTTAAAAGTAAGGGATTCTTGGAGGTCTTGGAAGTCAACGACGACAGCAAAATTGAGATTCCATCTCTCACTGTTGGAGATGTTCTTAACTTGTCAGGAAAAATCCCTGTTAGACTGGAAAAGAAATCTACGCAACCGCCTCCTCGCTATTCTGAAGACAAGCTTATCAAAGAGTTAGTTAGCAAGAATATTGGGCGCCCTGCAACTTATGCGGACCTTCTCAGCAAAATTACGACACGCAACTATGTAGAGAAGAAGGGTAGCGTCTTCCATGCCACTGATTTGGGTAAAAAGATTACCGATGAACTGCAACAGTTTTTCACCTTTATGGATTATGATTACACCGCCAAGATGGAACAACAACTTGATGAGATTGAGAGCGGCAAAGTTAATCATATCGATATGTTGAAAAAGTTTTATCCAGAATTCAAAAAGGAATTGGATAAGGCATATCTTGGACATGGTGCGACTATGTGCCCGAAGTGCGGAAGCCCTATGTCAGTTCGTACGACAAAGACCGGCAAATTCTTGGGATGTTCTGGGTATCCAAAGTGTAAACACACTGTGAATATCAGCTCATCGCCATCTACAAACGTTGCTTAATGAAAGAACGAGTAAATTGATACATGACAATCGATAAAGAAGTGTATTTGAATCCAGAAACACTGGAGCAACAAGAACACCTTTCAGCAGAAAGGTTGAAGGCGCTAACAAGTGAGGGCATATACCCGAACAATGGTCTGGCTAGGCCAGTAGCCAACTTCATCGATCTGATGGATTGGACAGTGACCGGATTTCAGGGCGCCCTAAAGGATAAGGCGAATCTACAAAAGTTCGTTCACAATCGTATCATCATTGATGGCCAATTCCTTCAGTTCTGTGAAAGTAACAATATCAAAGTTGAATGCCTTTACAAGGACTCTGTTATTTCTTGGACTACTGAACATGATTTCGAAAAGTTCTTTGTTCAAGGCGTATTTCTTATTAAGTCAAAGGGGCTAGAATTTTTGCATGCCGCTTTGTTCCATAAAGGTAATCAGCAAGAAGACGAGATTAGCTTTTTCGTAATTGTTTCGGAAAAGAACTACGAAGCCTATATTAAGCTGCGTAATCAGTTTGATGATTGGGTTCAGGAAAGAGATCGTAGCAATCTACACATTCGTGTGATTGAGGGCGATGATATCCCCTACACCAAAGATCATAGCTGGGAAGATTTATTCTTGCCACAGAATATTAAAGATGAAGTTCGAAGCTTAGTGGAAAATTTCTTAGCTTCTAAGGATTTCTATCTACAGAATAAGATTCCTTGGAAACGAGGCATCTTACTGTATGGTAAGCCTGGTAATGGGAAGACTTCTATTATTCGAACCATCATCGCACAATACAATTTCAAGCCAGTTACCATCGTAGCGGGAGCTAATGATGAGGCTGTACGTGAAGCTTTCTCTTATGCGGAGGAACAAAGCCCCGCACTTCTTTACTTTGAAGACTTGGATTCCTTACTTGAAAAGAGTATCGACCCATCTTCTTTCCTTAACTTGATGGACGGCATCTCAGCAAAAAATGGTTTGCTGGTTATTGCAACTGCGAACGAAGTTAAAAAACTGAAGACTAACATTACTGATAGACCTTCACGATTTGATAGAAAATTCGAGATTCCTCTTCCAAGTGCTGAAATGGCTTATATATATCTTAAGAGGTGGTTTGGTACCCTTACTTCTGCAAAACAGTGTAAGGAACTTGCCAAATATGCTGCCAAGTACGAGTTTTCTTATGCTTACTTAAAAGAACTGTATATCTCTGCTATGTTTGAAGCTTTAGCGCATAATCGTAAAGCTCCAACAGAAAAAGATATTCAGAACGCCCTTAACCGACTAGTCAAAGATAAAAATCTATTGAATGGCGGCTCTGTTAATATTGATAAGTACTTTAAGTGATAAGGTTAAAACGGGTTTTCCCAAATGAAAGACCAGAATAGAAAATATAAGAGGAACTTTAAAAAGGCGCCGAGGGGAGGTGAATCGCAGCCAGTCGAAGTAGTCAACGACAAATTCGCACACATTGAAGCTGTGCAAGCCCAGCCCCTCGAAGTGAAAGTGTATGGGAACAATTTCGATAAAGCTCTAAGAGCTTTTCGAGCCTTAGTGCAGAAAGAAAGAGTTCTTTCGTCATATAAGGAAAAGCAATCGTACGAGAAACCATCTGATAAACGTAGGAGAAAGCGCAACGAATCCGCAAGGAAACAACTTGAACTCTGTAGCAAGGGTGACTGTAGACATACAGAACACGCCAAGAATCGCAAAGAGAGAAAATTCAAGCGAGGCTCTTCTCCAGAATAATCTGGAACAAACATGTCTGATACAAATGGAAAAGTAAAACTTATTAGGAATCCTGATAGAAATAAGCCGGCACCATACAAACCGTATGTGCCACAATATCAGGTACATGGTAAAGAACCTCAGGAGTATCAGGGAGCAGTGGTGCCTGGCGGGGTAAAACTCGCCAGGCCCAGTGCCTTACCTTCTGATAACCCGAGGGCCAGAAGATCTCCGGTTCGTCAACCATATGCTGAAACTGTTACTTCTCCTATTGGTAGAGGCAGAGGGCCAGTTCCAAATGTAGGAAATAATATGGAACATACATGGTCAAGTGTCGATGGTGAAATTGTAGATGATTTGTCAGGTCAAGATGTAGACCCAAATCAAGCTATGGTAGATAATAATGATTTTGTTAGTGATACAGCTTTCGGAGGTTATCAAAGCGGTCCAACTGCCGCTGATATTCAGCCACATTACAATGTTTATCCTCCGCAATCCCTTGAACAAGAGGTTGAAGCGGTTCATCAACCTGCCGATCCGGACGATTTATTGCCGGTTTTGACGGGTTTAGATGATGAGTCTTACCTTTTGATTGTGGCTGGAGTTCCAGTTTGTTCTGGTCCCAAAGAAGAAATTGAGGACCAAGCCAGAGCTTTGGTTTTTGGGGAACATGAAATGTGTGATGGAAATCCCGTTCCAGTTGATGATATAATTATTCTTAAGAGAGTCAAGGTAAAAGTTGGTCTATTCTTAGAATAAAGGTATTATGAGTGAACCAAGAAAAGCTACTGATGTATTATTAGATGTAGAATCTAAAGTAAGCATGTTATTAGATATAATTCGTGCTCAAGATTTAAACATTAAAGTACTATCTAATAAGTTAAATGATGTAATTGGACGATTGGATAAGCAACAGGCTGGTCCGCCAAAGTTTATTGTAGAAACTGTTCAGACGCCCCCACAACAGCCATCTAATATTCCGCCAGCATTTACTCAGATCCCGGCTGGTGAGCCAGAAAGAAATATTCCAGTAACTGCCGAATCTAAACTTCCACAGTCTGAAACTCCTCAGGGTTTTCGTCGTAGTTCACGACCTGAAACCTATGCTGGTGACAATGCCTATCTACCTCACCCAGAGCAAGAGATAAGGATGCCAGTGCAGATTCCTAAGATGCCGCCTGGTCGTCAACAAACAACACAACCACCACCTGGACGTTCTGAGGCTGTAGCTCCATCTCCGCCGCCTATGAATAGGAAGGGCGCTGTTATGCCTGTGCCGCAGCAAGAAGCTCCTGATATGACTGAGCAACAACCAATGCCACCAGGCGCACAAGGTCATATTCCAGTTATGCAGCGTTGTGTGGATAAGAATGGAAAGTCTATTTTCTTAGCAGACGTAGATATTATAAGTCTTGTCGATGGTTCGCCAGTTTTCAAAACAAGAACAAATGGAACCGGAAAATGGATGGCATCTCTTGGTATAGGGGGTTATCGAGTAACGATCAACAAGAGAGCCTCTATGAATAAGGAGAAGCTTGAAGCGGTACAAGATATTCAAGTGGATGGTACCCAAACACCACTCGAATTACCGATGATGATCATCAAGTAATTGCGAGGCCCAATGGGTAAAAAGTTTTCGGTAATAGTGGCTGATCCGCCGTGGTCATTCAAAGATACTTTAAAAATGTCGGATGTCAAGCGTGGGGCACAAGCTCAATACGACACCATGACAATGCAACAAATTCGTGAGATGCCAGTAAACAAGGCTTGCACTCCTGACGGGGCGGTCTTATGTTTATGGGTGCCAGGATCCCTGCTACAAGAGGGGCTGGACACCATGAAAGCTTGGGGATTTGATCACAAACAAACTTATGTATGGGTCAAAACTAAGAAGAACAAATTTGAACGATTCACTAAATGGATTAAGAAGAGTATTCTCAAACACCAACAAATAGCCTATGATAAGTTTGCGTATGATCGAGCTATCAAAGCTATTATGGACAGTCTACCAAGGATTGACTTAGTAGAAGAATTGGCTTTCGGTATGGGGCGCTTATTTAGGCAGAGTCATGAGATTTGCTTAGTTGGTACTCTTGGTAAACCATACTCACAACTTGCTAATAAGTCTCAACGTTCGGTATGCCTTGCCGAGAATTTAAGGCACTCATCTAAACCAGATGATCTACAAGAATCTTTGGAAGCTATGTTTCCAAAAGCTCGGAAACTAGAATTGTTCGCCAGGAGACTCCGACCGGGTTGGACTTGTCTAGGTAACGAGATTGATGGTAAAGACATTTATGATGCTCTTGCCGATTTACAATAACGGAGGTAAATAATTACTATGTCGAAGAAAACGCTGTTGCTGAATTCTAGTTACGAGGTGCTTTCTTTTATTCCAGAAAGGAAAGTTTTCAAGTTACTTTTCAAGGACAAGGTCGAAGTTGTCTCTACTTGGGACGAAGTTATCACCTGGGGTTCTGGGAAGGTTAAGCACCCTTCTATCTTGAGATTGAAGAATCATGTTCGTAGAAACTACTTCAACTCAAACTTCAGTCGTAAGGCTTTGGTGAAAAGAGATAGAAGCACCTGTCAGTACTGTGGTAGGAAGCTAACTGCTTCTCAGATTACAATCGACCACGTTCTACCAAGAGCACAAGGGGGTATTACCTCATTCGTCAACTGTGTAGTGTCGTGTCAGATTTGTAACAACGCAAAGGCTGATAAGACGCCCGAGCAGGCTAATATGAAGCTTCTCAGGAAGCCCACACACCCATCTTTTTCTGCCCATTATTATGTGGCGGACCCCCAGGAATACTGGCATCAAGACTGGGATGACTTCCTAAAAGGCTAAAACTGAGTAAGAAGATGGGGATAATAGAAATATTATCCCCATTCTTCGGTCAATAATATGGAATACCTGTATACTTTCCCATGATATATAGGAAGCACCATGACCCAGGCAACATCTTGTAACTGCATTGTTTGTGCGAAAGAGTTCGATTCAGAAGAACTACAGAGCGTAGCTTTGTCTAAAATCAATGTTACACGCTTTAAGATTTGTCAGGACTGTCTAGATCATTGTGATCCAGCTGAAGACTATCGTCAAGTTCGTGAGATTATTAGCTCTTATCTTTGGTTCTCTGAGGCTAAGGGTCTATTTAAAGAAGCCTCTTCTATTTTGGAAGACGTCAATTCTAAAAAGAAAGAATCATAATTCGATGATGATGACTCGTGGAGTCTCCTCATCCTCATCTTTTTTCTCTCGCCAATCTGGTGGTGGCGGTTCGAGTTCGACATAAAGAGGTTGTAACTCTTCTTTCTTTTTCTTCTCAATTTTGTGAATAAAAGGAAAGAACGCATCCATAGTGTCCTCCGGTCTAGTATTATGATGGAATATTGATATCATGATGTGCTCAAATTGTTCCAAGCTAGCCTACATGTACACTAATAAGCCGTGTGCGCGTTGTCAAGGTAGTGTCGTAATTAATATCGCTGTAATATGCGAAGTTTGCTCAGCCACCAGCAAAAATTGTTCTGTTTGTTTGAAGAGTACGCAACCTCTACAAAAACAAACTGGCGGTTGTGGATGCGGAAAAAAGTGATTATAATACGACGGGTATATAGGTAAGACATGATAATCACAAATAATGAAGCGGCTTTAAGGGTAATATGTGAACCAGTCACTTTAGAAGAAGTTGGTTCTCTAATAGAAACTCTTGAAAAAGAGTTAGAATATGCTAATCGATTAGGCAAAAATGGAATTGGGTTAGCAGCTCCGCAAATAGGTATCGCCAAAGATATTGCTATTGTGCGTTTGCCTAAAGTAAATTTCAATCTAATCAATGCTAAATTGATTCAAGGATATGATCCTGCTATCTTTACAGATGAAGGGTGTTTGTCTTTCCCTGGACGCTCAGAGAATACTACGCGTTTTCAGGAAGTGCACATCGCCAATAATCTGATGGAGCCTTATAGTTTTGTAGCTACTGGATTTATAGCAGTGGTTTGTCAGCATGAGTTAGATCACTTAAATTCTACACTCTTTATGGATCGAAGTGTACCTAAGATGGTACCAGTTGTCAAAAAGATTAGGGTAGGTCCTAACGAGCCATGTATCTGTGGCTCTGGCAAGAAATACAAGAAATGCTGTGGAAGATAAAGTTCCCCAATTCTTGGTATAGATGATTTAGGAGACTCTAATGACTGATAAAAATGATAAGAAAGAATTAACTAATGATGTTCTAATGGCAGATGTTATGCTGCGCATCACGGCTGTAGAAAAACTATTAATTGAAAAGGGAGTTTTTACACAGGCTGAATTATCTGAAGCTACCGAAGATATTGCTAAAAGAGTGGCTAAAGTGGTTTTAGAAAAGGCTCAAGCATCTAAAACTGTGGGAGAGTTGGTTTCCGCCTTAGAAGCCGCAAATAAAACCAAAAAAGGCCTCGATAATTGACATGATGTTCATTACACGAGAAGAAGAATTACAAATAGACTTACCATTGCAAGCCTTATATTTTTATGCTCCTTGGATGCCATTTCATAATAAGTTCATAACTATGATATCTAAAATAGAGGAAAAGCATAAAGATATTAACTTCTTCGCAATAGATGTAGATGAATTTACTAATCAATGTAAAAGATTCTCCATTGACTCTATTCCTACTGTTTTAGTTTTAAAGGAAGGTAAAGAAGTCAAGAGGATCAACGGGTTGGTTCTAACCAGCGCTTTTAAGAGCGCTTTCGTTGATATATGTAACTCATGAATCCTATAAATGGAGAAGATCATGCCTAGCAAGAAGACAATCAAGAAATCTAAAGTTACCAAAAAAACTACTAAGACAGCCAAAAAAACTAAGAAAGTAGAAGCTCCTGTTGCCCCTCCTCCAGTGAGTGTGCCACTACCTCCAGCCGCACCTACCCGTCCAGTTAAAACTGAAGCTGAGAGTATTTGGGAAGCAATTAAGGACCGTCCTATTTTGATGTTTGGCTTGCCAGATCAATATGTGTTTCAGCATGTTACATTTGTTCCAATAGAGCCAAATTCTTTGTATGTAACCATTCGCTCCAGCGCTACGTTACCATCTTTAGAAACTGCCGTTGCTCCTGATTTTACAGTTGAGCTAGCTGACAAGTTTGTTATTATTAAGCGCGTTCCTAAACCATTAGTTCCTTCTAAGAAGAGGTAATATGTCAGAAAAAGACGGAACCCCGCCATTACAAAGCCCGGACGAATATACACCTAAAGGTGGTGTTAAGTCACAAGGCCAATCTATGTTTGAAAGCAAGCGTAGACCTACTCAGCAAGAATTCCAGCAAAAAGTTCAACAATCTCAAGAAAAAATGTCAGGTTACAAAAAACGCGCAGCAGAATTGTTTGTGCAGTTTCAGAAAACAGTATCTGACAAAACGCTGCCACAAAACCGAAACATTTTTAATGCAGAAGCAGAGAAAGAGATGCTGCAGAATATGTTACAGTTGGCAGGCGAGATTAATAATGATCCCAATGAACAAGAGGGTATGGGTTCATTAACATGGATTACGTTGTTGCTTAAAACATGTTTATCTCAACGAGATAGAATGAATGAATTGGAATATGCCATTTCTATGCTTCAAAAGAAGTATGAATCTACTGCGATGACTGATTATATAAGTAAAGAAATTGCCAAAGCTCTTGACAAGAAAAAAGGCAGTGAATAACTTAGCCATGACACCCAAAGAATTTCTTTTATCTTTAATTTCTGAAGAAAAGGAACGCTTTGGACAATATTCTCAATTATGTGCCCTATACCAAGTACTACCAGATCCAATAGTAGCGGCGAGACACCAGGGGAAACTGGAAGTGTTGCAGCAGCTTTTGCAAGAAAAGATTATTATCAAGAGTTGATTGGCAAGGCGAACACAGTTCCTATTGTCAAGATATTCAAGCATTATAGTGTCCATCTGGATGCTTATAACAAGAAAACAACGTGTCCCCTGAAATCACATTCGGGTGGGCGCGAGCGCACGCCTTCTTTTTGGTACTATCCAGAAACTAATACATTCCATTGTTTTGGTTGCCATAAGGGGCCTTCATGCTGTGATTTTGTAGCCGAGATGGATCGATGTACTAAAGTACAGGCTGCACATAAAATACTACAATTGTTTGGGTCAGATGTAGATGAAGATAATATTTTTGACCCTGAAGATATGGAAGAGCGCCTCGCAATTATGATGGACTTTTCCAATGCCGTCCGAGAATTTTATCAGACTTATTCGACCGAAGAAGCCGGGGTATATGTTGAGGCAGCGTGCAAGAAATTTGATACGCTGAATTCGAGAAAAAAGCCTCATAACAATGAAGCCTTACAGCGCATTGTTGAGCAACTCAAGGAATACATATCCCTATATAAACCATGACTAACGCCATAATTCTTGGCGATGTGCACTTAGGTAAAGGAACGAACATCGGCAAAGGTGGTATCGGTTCTACGCTGAATAGTCGCATCGTTGATCAACTAAATTTACTGGATTGGACATTGGATCGTGCTCTAGAGCACCATGCAGAACACATTATCATTACTGGAGATGTGTTTGAGGATCCAAAGCCACATCCAGCACTCATTACTCTATTTATCTCTTGGCTTAAGAAGTGTCAAGTGCATAACGTTACTGTTCACGTAATTGTGGGCAATCACGACATTTTGCGTAATGGGCTTGTTTCCACCTCACCGCTTGATATTATTAGCGAGGTTGAGATGGAGATGGTTAATATCTATAAAGAGATTAACACCGTCATCATTGGTACTACCGCTTTCACAATGGTGCCATTTCGTGACAGAAAATCATTCATGGTGAGTTCTAACGCAGATGCAGTTGCGTTGGTTCGCGATAGCCTTGTCTATGAACTGGCTAGCATTCCAGATACTTATCACAAAGTGCTGATCGGTCATTTAGCCATCGAGGGATCCATTCCTGTCGGTGATGAAATCGATGATTTAGCCAATGAGTTGTTCTGTCCGTTGGATATGTTCCAAGGCTATGATTATGTGTGGATGGGGCACGTCCATAAGCCACAGGTTATGAAGAAGAAAGATCCGTACATCGCTCATATTGGAAGCATGGATATTTCCAACTTTGGAGAATCTGATCATAAGAAACACATAGTAATTTTTAACTGTGAGCAAGAGAATGGGTGGTTTACAGAAAACTTACCCACTAGACCGCTGCAAAAGATTACTGTTAGTGTGCCTAAAGACACTGAGGATACTACAGCCTATGTTTTAGGGGAACTTAAAAAGGCAGGAGTGCAGGACAAAGCAATTGTGCGAGTTGAAGTTGCGCTTACTTCTCCAGACCTTAAATCAGTCAATAAGACTACAATCGAGAAATATTTGACAGGTCAAGGCGCTTTTAATGTCAACGCTATTTCTGAATCTAAAAAGGTTAATCTGATCAAAAAAGATAACAGCAATACCATTGACTCAAAAATGGATGTTACAGCCGCCATCAAGACATACGCATCTACATACGTAGAAGATGTTAGGCGAGCAGGGTTTACCGAGCTAGCTATGGAAATCTACAACATCTACAAAACGGAGGGTAAAGAATGAGGCCATCCAGATTGTACATTCAAGATTTTATGTGCTATGACAATGCGTTCATTGACTTTGCTGAATTCAGCTCAGCCTTGATTGTTGGTAAAGCAGAAAACAATAACGAAGTATCTAATGGTGTTGGTAAGACTACAATCTTCCGTTCCATTGAATATGCTCTGTTTAACTATTCTGATGTCAATCTAGAAAATATTATACGAGATGATGCGGATAAGTGTAGTATCACTTTGGACTTCGTAGTTGGAGACCAGGAATACAGAGTCACACGCACACGCACGCGTAAAGGTACAACTGACCTTACTTTCTATCAAAGGGGATCTTTGGAAGGTACTGAGGCTGAAGTTCTGCATACCATTAAAGGAAATCGGTATATTCCTACGGAAGTAGAAAAGGATAGTAAGTACTGGAAAGATATTTCTGGTCGTCGCTCCGCAGATACTGAAAAAGAGCTAGCAAAGCTTATCAAGATAAGTCTAAAGACTTTCAGAATCTTCGTGCATTTTATGCAACATGACTTTGGAGGTCTTACTACTGCGACCCCCGAAACGCGCAAAAAGATATTGAAGGATGCTCTAAGTCTGGTTATCTATTCTAAACTAGAAAAGATAGCTAAAGATAAAGCGTCTGCCCTATCAAAAGAATCTGACCGCTTCAAAACTCTCATTGAAAGCCTGGGAGATCCTGACAAGGCTATGGCTGAGCTGTCCCAGAAATTGTTGGTAGTAGAACGCGAGTTATCTGATCGTTCTGAAAATATGGCTAATTGGGAGGCTGCACTTGTTCAACTTAATGAAAAGGTGTCGCAATTAACTAGCAACCATGCTAATTTGTCTGGCAAGTTTGCTGGGCTATTAGTCAAGGAGCAATCGCTTAATAGCGATAAGACAAGAATAGAAACCTCTATTAAGGAATATACTACTAAAAAATCCAACATAATTCAGGCGGCTAAAGAAACAGTAGCTGATCTTAAGAAGCTAGAAGAGGTCCAAGTTCAATTGGTCACTTTGGATTTCAATCAAATAGATATTCTATCTGAGCAGATTGTTTCTAATAAAGAGAAGATGGCTCAATTAAACCTAACCATTCAAAATGATATGCTTAGGATAGAAAAACTTAGGAAGCCAATCCCAGTGGATGGTGAGTGTGAAGAGTGTCGTCAGCCCGTCACTAACGAGCACAGAACAATTTGTCAGCAGAAGATTGATTTGGAGTTGCGAGAGAAGCAAGCCAACATGCAAAATTGTAAGAAGAGTATTGTGGCACTCAATTCGCAGAACACAGCACATCAACAAACTATCAATCAACTAACTCTTTCTAAACAACATTTGGAAAGCATCAATAATAAGATTGCTACCAAAAAGAAAGAAGTGGCAGATAAGCGCTCTACTCACGATGAATACAAAGCTCTTTTAGATAAGTTTACTCAAGAACTAGAAGATAAAATCAAGGAGCTTGATGATGTAGCCAAAGAACTACAGAAGTCTTCTATTCAAGAAGCTAAAGATTTAGAGAAGCAAATCCAAGAAGAAAAACTTGGAGTGCGAAAAATTGAGACACAAATAGCCGCTGGTAATAAAGAGTTTGCTCATTTTACCAGTCATAAGGCTGTATTGCAGCACGAGCTTAATCAGAAAATAGAAGAAAAGCGCAAAAAGATTGAGCACACTAAGACTCTCAAAGAGCTAGAAACAAAACTTGAAATGTATCCTTCGGTCATTCAAGCTTATTCTAGTACGGGCATCCCCAACTTAATTATTCAAAACGTTCTGGATGATTTGCAGCTAGAGGCTAATGCCTTATTAGCTCAACTTAAACCTGGATTACAACTCTCGTTCGTAATTGAAAAGACGGTAGAAAAAACCGGAGATCAAGCAGATACTCTAGATATTAACTACACAGTTAATGGTAGAAAGCGCTATTATGAGAATATTTCTGGCGCAATGCAATTGGCTGTCAATTTCAGTTTGAAATTAGGACTATCATTTTTGCTACAGAAATTAAGTGGAGTAGATATTAAGTTCTTATTGCTGGATGAGCTTGATCAGTCTTTGGATAAGGCTAGTGTAGATTTCTTTGCAGATATCGTTAAATTCTTCCAAAAGGATTACTCAATTTTGGTTATCACACATAATGATAGACTGAAAGATAAGTTTTCTCATGCTATCTTGGTAGAGCAAGATATAAACATGGTATCCCGCGCCCGAGTTGTGTCGTCGTGGTAAGGAGGTCAGATGTACAAAATTGCCATATGTGGAAGGGCTAATACCGGAAAAAATACGCTCTCTAGACTTTTAGAGCAAGAGATTTACTGGTTAAGTAATGCAGAGTATCATGCCAAGTACGGCAAAGACATGACTTTTTCTTCAAAGAGTATGGCTTTTGCAGATCCGATTAAAGAAATTGTAATGACTATGTTTCCTCATGCGAACAAGGAATGTTTATATGGTCCTTCACATTTGCGAGCGGAGATTATTCCTGGAGCCTTTAAGAGTGGCAAACCATTATCTTACAGGCAAGCTTTAATTGATATTGGTACTGAGGTCGGGCGCGCTTACAATGACAAGGTTTGGTTAGAAAATTTTGACCATCGTTACGAGCAAACTTTATTACATAAGAATCCTCCCAACCTTGTGGTTGTGACTGATGTTAGATTTAGGAACGAATTTGACCATCTTAAGCAGAAGGGTTTCTTTCAGATTCGTTTGTACCGAGATACTGGTATGGCGCCCATCGAACACATTAGTGAGACGGGACAATCCTCTATTAAGGATGAAGAATTTGATTATGTGCTGTTTAACAACAAATCTTTGAATGATTTAAAGGAAGAAGTTCAAAATAATATAGTTCCACGTCTGAAACGATAATATAAGTATATTAAGACATATACTCATAATGAGCGTGGATGCCCTCAAGAAAAATTTCGTACCTAAGTACCTGGCGACAGGAGAACAGAAATTCTATCGCTTTTTACTACTTTACGCTCTAAATAAACTAATCTTTCTGGAAAAGGGCACATTTAAAGACTCCTTCAAGGGCAAATCGCCCGAGCTGGAGTTTTTAGATTATTATGACCACTTCATCACTTGGTATAGAAGAGAAGGAGAGGAAGTCTACCTGGACTTAGCTCGTGTTTTTCGAAGAGCTGGCCACAAGGTCTATCGAGTGATGCTTAAGAAAAAGATGACCGATAGAAATCTAAAATTCCTCAATCTGGTATAATATGGCAGTTATTAGCGTTACAATTACACAATCCTCTGAACAAGTCGTCTCTGGTATACCTAAGACGGTTTCTATTGCTACCAATATTCCAGCTACAATTTTCTATACTTTGGATGGCACCGACCCAACTTTATTTTCCACTATGTACACGGGCCCTATTTTCTTACCGTTTGATAAACTAGTAGCTACCTTAAAAGTTTTAGCCACCAATGGAACTGATTATTCTCCAATTGTTGTTGAAACATATATGACCAATATCGTAGACAGCAATGCTCGTTTGCCGCACGCCGCAACTACAGCAGAAGCTGGCAGTGTTATTCCAAATGCTTATCCTTTTGGCACCCCTCCATATCAACCACAACAGGGTTATTTGAATCCAGCTGATTCCGGTCGTACCGTTTTAAACCCTGCCCTACCGTCTAGCCAAACTGGATTTGATGGCCAAGGAAATCCAACTGGCTATACTAACGAGCCATACAACATAACTAATTATCAAATTACTTATACTGATAGAGATGCCTCGGGTAATCAGGGCGGCAATATTGGTAATATGCCAGGCAAGACTACGTTGCCTTATCCAAGCGACGTTCAACCGGATATGGGACAGACTTCAGGACAGGGCCCAGAGCAGACAAGTCAATTTACAACTTTGTTTGACCCAAGGGCTCAGGTAATCTTCCAAGACTTTAGTAAAGAAGATCCTAATGACCCGCCACAAATTAATCGTCAATTCTTTACATTAGAGAATTCCGAGAGAGCCCGTGATGGGGCCATGTATTTCAACACCGGACAAGACGCTACAGCCCCACCAAGTGGTTCTTTTGTTAGGGCACATTACAATCCAAGAAACAACACAATTACACATTATTACAGAGATTCTTGGTCTAACAAGTGGATTATCTCCACCGCACCATACACGCCTAACGGTACTTTTGATGGC
>JACCDR010194259.1_pt1 | contig 19460 bp, 33 predicted proteins | sample 7446431 | NCBI WGS metagenome assembly JACCDR01 (sample SAMN15323443, study PRJNA562643) | freshwater metagenome | isolation source: river surface water | place: USA:Blue River Watershed | collected 2017-08-17 | reverse complement strand
GTAGATGCACTTAAGCCGTATAAGGTCGTCAAGGTGGTTCAAAAGGGAAAATATACTTGGAAAGTGACTATCAAGTCTAACAAAGACGTTGACACAATTGCTGAATCTTTACGCAAAAAAGGTTCTGTCAGAGATGTGGAAATTCCTGACAGTAACGAATTAAAAGTTAAAGATGATGAGTAATAACTTATGGGTAAAAAAGACAAAACTGAATTAACTGATTTTAACACTGATGAACTATTTGTAACTCTTAGTAAAGGCATAGGCGGTGAACTCTTAGAAGACAGAGACAAGAACGCTTGGCCTTTCGTTGATACCGGGATTTTAGGACTTAATTACTGTCTCTCTGGCAGATTTGTTGGAGGCGGTGTCCCTGGTGGTGTGTGCCTAGAAGCCTTCGGAGGATCATCCTCTGGCAAATCGCTTCTGGGCACAAACTTACTCAGAGGATGTCAGACTGCAAACGGTATTGCAGTCATGCTAGATGCCGAAAGAACGATTAGCAAGGACTTCGCAGTCAAAGCATCTCACGTTGATCCTAAGAAGTTCATTGTAACAGAAACCGACACATTGGAAGGTGCGTTCAACCGCATCCACAAGGTTATCAGAATGGTTCGTCAAGACGCCAAGGTGCCTCTTGAAAGACCGCTGGTGATTGTATACGACTCCATTGCCGTAAGTCCCTCTGAAAGAGAATTCGCAGAGACGGAACTTGACTTGGAGACGGTAAGCAAGGCCGCAATGAAGGAGGCTGGCGCTGGTGCTGATAAGCCCGGTGAGCGAGCCAAGATTTGCTCAAAGGAATTGAGAAAGCTCCCACCAATTTTGGTTGAGAACAATGCCACTATCTTGTTCATCAATCAAGTGCGTAGCAAGATTGGTGTTATGTGGGGTGATCCCGACACGGGCGCTGGTGGTGGACGTGCATTGGAATTTTACTGCTCAATGCGGTTGAAGATGAGTGGGTCCAAGCACATCAAGCAGAAAGGCTCTGACAAGGTTATTGGCATCAACGTCAATATCAAGAACGTCAAGAACAAATGCTTCCGACCATTCACTGAACTAAAATCCTTACGCTTGTTCTTTGATAAAGGCATTGATCCTTTTGGCGGCCTGCTAGAACTACTTCTCCAGGCAGAGAGAATTGAAGCCGTGAAACCCGCTGGCTCATACAAGATCAAAGAGCCGTGGGCTGGTGGTCAGGAAATTGTTTTCCGATCCAGTAAGGAAAGGAATGACATTCCAGCAGACGTACTGCTTAAGTGCCCTGCCGTCGTGGATGCGACGTGCCCCTCGCAGGTTCAATATTACTGCGATATGTTCGGTACAGCCTTAGAAGCTGTAGAACATGACATGGGAGCCGAAGAAGACGTAAACGAAGAGTAATTTCAAGACCTGCAAAAAATTGCAGGTCTTTTCTTTTATACATTATGCAGCTTGATGTATTTGATTACTTAAAAGTTAAACCACTACCGAACAGCATCGCACTAATCCCCTATTTTGGCGGACAATCTAGTGCTGTGCATTGTAGCAGACTACCCAATGTGAATTACTTCATTAAAACTTTTGCATCCATGCAGAAGTATTTTACTAAAGTTTACACCTACGTTTGCAACAAAACTGATTATGATTTTCTTAGTCTAATGCCTGGTGGCGTAGAACCAGTATTGATTGAATCCGATCCAATATATTTGCCGATTGAAATGTTAAGACATGTTCAGAGCAATATGGAGAAGATGGAATTTGATTATGTCTTCTACACGGAGGCAGACCATGTTCTCTACTGCAAGGACATAGAAGAACTTACAGAACATCTCAAGCATAATACCTACATCATCCCCTGGCGATACACGAAGATCCCAACTCACCTGTCTTGGACTTCAGTAAAACTTAAAGCGACTTGTCCGATCATGCAATTTGACGGGAAGATTTATGAGGTTCGGCATTATCTTGGCGGCAGAGTCAATCCAGACAAGCCAGATGCCAAGTTCTATCGTGTGAAGAACATTGCTAGAGCCTTCAGTGGCTCTTGGCTCGCCAACAGGTCTATCTTCCAAAAATTTAAATTCCGCAAGAGTCGTGACCTGCCGATTGAACATGCTTGCTTTACGGTCTACGAGCCGAAACGAGTGTGTCTACGCAGTATTGATCCTACTCTGTTCTTTGTGGAGCATTTGAGTGGCTTTGAGCAGGTATTGCGTGATCGTAAGAAGATCAATGTGAGGAACCTACCCGGAGCATGGTAATGGGAATTTATGATGATTACTGCAAGTCTCTAGTAGAGGTTTGTAAGGATAGAAAGTTCGCCATCAACTTCAAGAGGTTGAGTAATGGTTATAAGTTCTATTACATCAACATCAACGACCGCAAAGAGGCCAAGCGATCCATTTGTTTTTCTGCTGGCATTCATGGAGACGAGATAGCTGGCCCAAATGCCGTCTTGAGGTATCTATCAAAATTTAACCCCGACATCCACTTGCTTATCTTCCCTGTTGCTAATCCATATGGCTTTGACAGAGAACAGCGCTATAACGCATTGAAGCACGATATCAACAGAAGGTTCTGTGATAGATTGCTAGTTGGCGAAGCGAAAACAGTTCATAATTTGATTAAGAAATGTCAACCTGATTTGTTTTGCTCTTTACATGAATGGAAGGCAGAAGACGGCTACTACATGTATGCTTCTGACAAAATCCAAGAAGAGACATATCTAAAGATACCAAAGATTGCCGATAAACATTTCAAGGTTTTCAACAATAGGAAGGTTAATAACGAAGAAGTTAAACAAGGGATAATTTGGCACCCACAGGACGGTTATGAAGATGACAGGAGCCGTTGCACTTTGGAGAATAAGGTGTATACTATGGGAATACATTATCTTTGTATAGAGACGCCTAGCAAGGCCGATTTGGAAGATAGGGTTGCTTGTCAAACTAGCATAATAGATTTTATTGTGAGGGAAACAAAGTGAAAGAAGTTACAACTAGCGATTTCAAGACCGAAGTTCTTGACAGCCAAGACATTGTATTGGTTGACTTTTTCTCCATTGGGTGTGGCCCCTGCCGCAGCATGGAACCAGTGTTGAGAGAAGCTGAGGGTCGTAATCCTAATACGAAGTTTGTTAAAATTGAAGCCAGCGAGTCCGACGTATTCGTTGACTATAAGGTAAGCAGAGTCCCGACTTTAGTTGTGTTTTTCCACGGCAAGGACGTGGACCGCAAAGTCGGAGTCATGTCTGGCGAAGAACTAGACTTGTGGCTCAAGAAGAAGTACGAAGAAGAGGTTAAAAAGAATGATTAAAGAGAATGAGAAGTGGGAAGAGGATGTGTCGTGCGAAAAGAAGTTTGCACCGAAAAAGGATTTCTTATACAGTAACGCCGGTGCAGCTAAGTGGAAGAAGTCTGGGCCGATTGGCAAGGAAAATAATAACGAATTAGCTGAAGCATATATTGCTGAGTCTATCGGTGGCCTTGGCGCAGGCGCAAGTAGGAAGCAGACTACGAATTCCTTTAGGGACCGTAAGTATAAGCAGGAAGACAAGACGGACTGGTCGCAGAAGTATATTCAGTCTCAGAAGGAACTGGTAGAGGAAGCGGCCAAGTGGAGTCAGCGATTCACTGACATTGAAACCTACTACAAGAAGAAGCTAGGTGATTTGCAGATGGAGTTTGAATCAACGCTGGAAGAGGGATATGCCGAAGCGTATGAGATGCTTTGTGAGCAGCGGGACACAGCCGACAAGAAGATCAAGCAATTAGAAGCGGAATTGGCTACTTATAAAGCTAATTATCATCCGCCTACCGTATCAACTATGCCGCAGATCATGCCAACTGACGGACCTTTCATTAGTGAAAGATAAAGAAAAAGCCTCCCGAAAGGGAGGCTTTTTTTATGATGCTGCTGCTTCTAAGTTTTCTTTGCCGAAGAACATCTCCCAGGATTTGAGCCTGACGGAAGACTGCCCCAGGATCTCCAATCCCGGCTTCATGGGCTGACGGAGCAGTTCCATGTCGGCTTCTTCAGGAGTGCGGTCCTTCTTCTTTTGATTACAGTCAAAGCAAGCGACAACGCAATTCTCCCAATTGTTCTTGCCACCACGGGACTTCGGGATGACGTGTTCAACAGAGAGTTGGCTTACACCCGGCTTGATACCGCAGTATTGGCAGGTGTCGTTGTCTCGCCGGAAGAGGTTCTTCCGGTTAAAGTTTAACTGGTTCTTCGGTATCTGCTGGTAGTTAGCAACTACGATAATTTCGGGCGCACGGATTCTCCTCCCGCAGCCGGCACGAATGACCGCTTCGCCTTCCTTCGGCTCCATATCGATCCATCCCATGCCTTTGTTGTCGGGATCTTCCCACGGATACATCTGCCAAGTCTCAGAGTCGAGGACTCTAGCCTTGGGTATGGTTTTACCTTTCGTGCCCATCCACTCTCCGAATAGCATGGTTAATGCGTCTCGGAGAGGGACGGTACTTATTGGTATCCAGTTCTTATTGAGAACTAGAGTTGGTCGCTTCAAAATGTCCATCGTAGTATTTATTCCACAGCATTTGTTACACGATATTGACCTCTTTTAACTTTTGTAATCGAATATCCCTTATCAGTCAACTCTGTGCGAACCCTAGCAATATGATTGCAAAGGGCTGCTTTGGAAAGCCCAAAATCTTTAAATTCAGTTTCTAAATCGGAGAGAGATACGATCTTCTGCTGGAGGAAATTGTCCTTAACGTAACTATAGATTATGTTAGCATGCTCTAAGAGTTTTTTGCGAGGATTGGCAACTTCCGGCAATTTGACCTCGACAACCTCGTATTGAGGTAGATCGGATTGTGTGCCATGATTGCAAATAGACTTGGCTAACTCAGGCAGTTCCATAACCTTCACGTTATTCGCTTTGACGACCGAAATCTCGGCCTTGCAAGTCTTGGCGAATTCAATTAATTGTGGGAAGTTATCCTTGTGGGTAAAGAATTTCCTCTCGTCCGTTGTTTTTAGCATCAAGCAATCGATAGTTTTATTCATGCTGGTTCTCCATTCGGAGCAAGTATTATAAATTTAAATCGGCGGAAAACAAGTCCATACTAATATAGAACTTGCTCTACTGCGAGGCTCTGGTAAAGTTGATTTCCTAAATCAACGCAGCCATTTGGAGATAAATGATGGGGAGTCCCATGACCAAAACCGGAAAACTGCCTTTTCTGTCCTTCTGCTCTGACCGCCGTTTTGGCATCGAGTTGGAACTCAACTCTTTCGACGGCAAGAACCGTCCTGATCCCGGCCAGAAACCGCAGGGAATCGAACACATCGGCATGGTCGTGGCCCGGAATTCCTCCGAAGGTGTGGAAATCCGTGAGTGGGAACACACCCACGGCAACGACGTGTGGGTGATCAAACCCGACTCTTCCTGCGGTATGGAAGTCTGCACGCCTATCTATAAAGGGTGGAACGGGCTGAAAAAAGTCATCGACGTAGTGGATGCGTTCGGCAAGGACGTGAAAATTAAAGTTGATAACCGCTGCTCCGTCCACGTCCACGTTGAGGTGGCTGACCTGAACAACGACCAGTTGGGCAGCGTCATCGCACACTGGTTCAAATGCGAGCCGGTGTTCATGGACAGCGTTCCGCCGCACCGGAAGATCAACCGCTACTGTCAGTACATGGCCTTCAACAACCTCGTCCAGTGCGAGACGAAGATCGTTCCGGCGGAACTGATCAAGAAGGTCGGCACGGTAAAATACTACAGCCTTAACACCAAACAGATGATGCAGAACGGTCGCAAGACCATCGAGTTCCGCATCGTGGAAGGCGAAGGCTGTCGTGACCCCTTCCTCATCAAGAATTGGGTGCGCCTGCTCGTCCAGTTCGTTGAGATGACGAAGAACCGGCCTTACCCAGAGCCGTACAAGGAAGGCGATCAGTGGTCGTCCTTCTGTTTGCTGGACCCGATAGACGTGTTCAAGGTGCTGGGCTTTGACCCAGGCGAACACGACCTGTCGCCGGGGCTGGCGCAGACACGGAACTGGCTCATGGCTCGTCTCCAGAAGAACATGAACAAGGACGTGAATGAGGGATTCCGGGCTTATGCCTACCACGAATTCCTCTCCATGTTGGATAAATACAAGGAGATGGGTGTGACGATCACGCCCGAAGAACACTTGCTGCCAACCGATCTCAGCAAGGCGTTGTACCAAGAAGAGTTGAAAGTTTAAAATGACGAAGTGTGATCTCTGTGACCAACTGGCCGAATACATTTCACCAGCGAACCTGTGTGGAGAGTGTTGGGCCAGTTGGTTTGTTCAAAACCGGCCTGACGACGAAACACAACTAGACCCGGAAACGCAGAGGATGCTTTACGACGATATAATGGAGGTAGTGCGTAGGCGCAGGTCTAACGATGAGTAAAACGTTTCATGAAACTGTAAGCGAGATGCGTCTGTTCGCAGAACGACTCATTCCCTACAGTTTCCCCCAAGTTCCCCACCAAAGCGAAGTTGCAATTTCCTGTCTGAAGCAACGGTTCCTTGAAGTTGATGGTTATGATTTAGGAATTCATTTCAGTATGTCCGACTACGGCAGTCACAAGCTGGAAACCGTACAGGTATTCGGAAAGCATTTCACTTATCTACCTTTTTCCCTTGTTAGCAAAGTCGTCAAGATGTTTTCTGGCGACAAAGGCTTAACTTTTACAGAAGTTTTACAAGGGAAGGGTAATAAATCGAGAAAAATTTACATATGGATGTTATATTATGACCGAGACGGCATATGTAACAGCCCGTTTCATGACGAGTCCACCCAAGAAAACGTTGACGGATTTAAGTTTTACAAAGTGGATAAGGCAGCAATTAAGTTTTTCTAACAAGGACGCCCGCAATTTCTTTGACCTGAAAGTCGCCATTGAAGAATAGTTCGCAAGTGCCCACTGCATGACCGTCATGCTTTGGCACTACAAAACTTACCCAAACAACAAAGCCTCCATTATCCCAATAAAAACGAGATAGTTTGATTTGAATGCCGGAGTAGTTGTTATCTGACGTGACTGTGTGAAATTCGGCTTTACTAACTAACGAAAGAATGTATGCTGTGAAAGGTTTTAGTTCTATAAAGGAAGTCCAATTTTTCAATAATAATGTTTCTAATTTTTCAAGTTGTAACATAGGTGCTACCATGAAGGGTAATCGGTTTTTGGATACTGTTAAAGAGTATGTTCGTAAGCTAAATGACGAGGATTTACGCTTCCTCCACATGCGGCTGTTTCAGCGCATCGGCTCCGACGTGGGAGAAGCAGTGGAATTGCTCCAGCGCAACTCCGACGTAGATCACTGGTTAGGAACTAGCAAAAATGCTAGTGACTTCTTTGATATGGTCGATGTGGTAGACACAGTCGTCCAAAACGAGGCCAAGCGAAGGTTCTCTGTTCATGACAAGGCAAGGGCGTGAGAAGTGCCCCAGGTCCGAATGTGATGGTCTAATCAAGGAGATCATCACATTCAGTCCTTATGATCCCCGTAACATTCTTTATGTCTGTGATAAATGCAATTTAATGGTTAGAAACGGCAACAAGACTCCTTACTGCATTCGGTGTCAGCAACTCAATTTTAATGCTGGCAAGAAGTTCCATTGGTGCGGCGATGCGACTAAACAGTGCGAACTGTGCGGTCACGATTGGCCTGCCAATAGGTGCCCGAAATGCTATAAAGTATTCAATGGCTTATCTTGCAAATGCAGCAAGGAGAAGGTCGTGAAGCCTGAAGAAGAACCCGTTATTCAGCAAATAACGCTTCCTTACGACTTTGAAGATGAACACGGCCAGACTTGCAAGATGATGGGCTGGCACGCACCTATGAGGCTCATCATTGCCATGCCCGATGGCAATGACATGATCCTTTCTGAAAAGAATTCATTGGCCGTTCTTCATAGCCTCAGTCTCTCGCCTGAGAACATTCCAGGCTGGAACAAGAGGAACCGTCCATCCCTCATTCGTGCCGCCAGAGAAAGCATGAGAGAGCGGATGAAGGAAAGGAACATCCGCATTGAATACATGACTCCCGAAGAGTGGGAGGCGTGGGAAAGATTTAAAGAACAATACGACGAGATGCTTGAAGCGTCCGATGAGATTCTATCCAACTGGAAGGATCACATTCGCTACATTGAAGAGGAATACAGCCATTTTGAGGAAGAAGTCTCAGGGCTGGAAGATCCTATACGTCGTATGCCTCGCATCCTCCGCTACATCAAGACGGGTAACATGCCGTCCATGAATGAGGATGATGACAACCTGGCCTACTACGACGATGACGTTCGCCTCAGTGAGCGATGGGAATTCTACACGACTCCTACCAAACGAGGTAAACAAAAAGTTAAAGTCATAATTGAGGACATATCGGACGGCAAACTGTAAGGGAGAACGATGATGGCAGAACTGGACAAACTGGTTGAGATGGCGGAAAAGGTCAAGCATGAGGCGGTCACGCAATTCCGCTCAAAGGACTGGCTCAAACTGAAGCCGCTCCAACAGAAGCTCTGGCGACAGAAGTGTCTCAAGGCCGGGCTGGACAAGCTGAAAAACCTCATGGACGAGGAGATCAGGCATCTCGCCAGGAAAGACCTTGAATAAGGCTGGACTTAATACGAGAACATATTACAATGAACGGGTTAAACCCCCGTTCATTTTATTTAACTATGAAAAATCTACCACTACTCAAAATACACGAACGTGAAGACCTAATTAGAACTGAAGACTACCCATTCGCTAACTTCCCGTTTGAAAAATTCAATCCTGTTCAGTCTGGCCTCTTCTCTGTATACGACAAAGATGCTAACTGCATCGTAGCCGCCTCAACCTCCGCAGGCAAAACAGTTTGCGGTGAAATGTTCATGGCGCACGAAGTAAGAGCCAACAAGAACAAGGTAATCTATCTTTCACCACTCAAGTCTCTCTCCCAAGAGAAGCTGGACGACTGGAACAAAGAAGCCTATCACTTCGGAGATTTAAAAGTTGCTATCTGCACCGGCGACTACCGAATGACCGCCGAACGCAAGCGGGAGTTGGAAGAGGCTGATATTATCATCATGACGAGCGAAATGCTCAACTCTTCCAGCCGCAACCATAAAGCCGACAAGAACCAGTTCCTCAAGCAAGTGGGCCTCGTTGTTATTGACGAAAGCCACCTGTTAGGCGTGCCTGGACGTGGCGATCACCTAGAGTCCGGCATCATGAAGTTTACGGAAGCAAACACTTATGCTCGCTTCCTGCTTCTGTCTGCCACTATGCCCAACGTTGATGAAGTAGGTCGCTGGCTTCACTCGCTCAACGGCAAGTCAACCTACTTACTACAGTCGGACTACAGGCCGTGCAAACTCAACATCCATTACGAGAAGTACCTTGATGTTGCATTTGGTTATGACGAGAACGAGAGCCGTAAAGCCCATATGGCGACTCAGATCATTCGTAAACACATCAAGGATAAGTTCATTTGCTTTGTTCACACGAAGAAGACGGGCGAGTTGCTTCTTCAGAGGCTTATTGGCTTGGGCATCAAATGCGATTACCACAATGCCAATCTAGACAAAGATAAGAGAGTTAAAATTGAAAGACAGTTCCGTGAAGACCCTGATTTGCGTGTGATCGTTGCTACGTCAGGCTTGGCACAAGGTTTGAACATGCCAGCCAGACGAGTCATCATTCTTGGCCTGCATCGTGGCCTGACTGAAGTAGAGACACACGACATTATCCAGATGGCCGGACGAGCCGGCAGGCCACAGTATGACCCAGAAGGGGACGCCTATATCCTAGTGCCCATCAGGAACTACGACGACCACGTCAAGCGCCTGACAAAGCCTGTGTATATCACAAGCCAGATGATCAACCCGAAGGTTCTAGCCTTCCATCTAGTAAGCGAGATTCATCACGGCGTCATCAAGAGCCTGGATGACGTGTATGATTGGTATAGCCGAACCTTGGCGCACTTTCAAAAAGTTAATCTGGACGAAGAGATCATTGAGAAGGTCATGAAGAGTCTTCTGTTCTCTGGATGCGTCAAGGATGAAGGTGGCGACTACAAGGTCACTTCCACCGGCACTGTAGCGAGCATGTTCTACTACTCGCCGTTTGACGTGGCAGACCTATCCAAGAACTTTGCTAGGCTGTTTGATACAGACAGAGCCGACAGTGACTTGTGGCTGAGTATGGCTTTGGGAAATACAGACACGAACAGAATCGGTATTGTGAACACAGCCGAGCGGAACGAGATGGAGGAATATTTCAAGGCCGTTTCTGGCAAGATTGAGAAGACGCTTTCTCCGAAGCAACCGTTCACTGCTGGAGCGATGAAGGCCGGCTATTGCTATCACAAGTTGCTTGAAGGAGACAGTAGTTCAACTTGTAACAACGTCATGCGTAATTTACAAATGGACTTCGGCAGAGTGGGGGAAGTGCTGGTCGCCCTGGACAACATGTCTGGAAAATGGGGCCAGGAGTCTTTCTTCAAACGCCTGGGGTTACGAGTCTCTTACGGCGTGAGTGAAGAGTTGGTTGACCTGTGCCGCCTCAAGGGCATCGGCAAGGCGAAGGCTAAGAAGTTGTGGGCCGCTGGCTTACACACCTTGAAGGATTTGACAGATAGTGTTAAAATAATCAAGGCGCTGAACTGCTCCAAGAAGGTCGCCGAAGAAGTCATCAAGAATGCGAAGACGATTGAGCAGCAGGAAGTATCTGTGTCTTGATATAAGGATTGGTTTTCGGGCCTTCTGGGAAACCACCGGCATTAGTTTTATAGGCTACGTCAGATTGCGGAATAAGTGGTCTGCCGTGGCCTATGCTGCCTTTGAGGACGCCGAAATCTATCATCCACTGGACGAATTCCCTAACGTCATCCACGGTGAAGTTTGTTTGAAATAACTTCTGTGCCTGCATGTGACTTATAGGATCTTTGCTGATCGTGGTGGTAATCTGCTCCTTCTCACTTTCTTGTGAGACGATGTGATTTAAAAATTGATCAAACTTGGGGTACTGCTTGTCCCTGAACAATTCCCATTGCTTAGGTAGGCGATTGGGTATGTCCCTTACAGAATGTCCCTCAAGATCATCAGCATCAACAGCTTGATTGATGCGCTTGATTTCTTCATCACTATAGCCGTATTGCTTTAACCAATCGTCAGCAGGCCAAGCTGCTTCTAACCATGCCCTGAAATTCATGAAGGTATTTAGCTATGATCCCGAAGATTGTGCAGGATGAAATAGATCGCTTCATGGATTATGAGGAAGAAGCGGTCTACGTTATCGAAAAGCGTAACGGCGAAGAGTTGAAGCTGGGAGAATTCGTTGTCTTTCCTAACTGCTTGGAGCAGGAAAGCGGTGTGAATAGCACTGTCTGGTTGATGCACAACATAGAAAAAGTTAAAACCTTCAAGCATGTTATTTCGGAAATGGCTTACTGTGATATTTACAAGAAGCACAATCCTGATGAACCTGCTTACATACTATACTGGAGATGTGGAAAGCCAGGATTTCCTGAACTAGACTGTTTCTATTGGTGGGAGTTATGAGTAAACACATTGGAAGAAAAGAGAATTGGGTAGAGATGCCTCCCAATAGACTGCAACGCCACAAAAAGTTCATCGGCCTTTACGGCTATGTTGAATGCAATGAGCGTGGGCTGTGGGATGCCGTGATTCAGTATCAGGTGAGAACACCTCTGCCCAAAGAGCCGCCGAAGGAATTGCCCGTAGATAAGTTCTTCAAGTGGCCTAATTGGCTCATGGAACACAACTACAGGCACGATCCTAGAGCATGGCGAAAGACTCGTATGCATTGTGGAGAACACAGGCGTGCGAGAGAAGCGATGATGGCGGTGGAGCAAAAGGTAAAAGAGTTAAAAGCCGAGAAGAACCCTGACGTGCTTCTCTAAATATGAGCATGGCAATCTACACCGTCACAACAGTTCTAGACAATGGGTTATCGGCTTTAAATTTGAAAAAAGAAGCCTTGGAAAGAAAAATAGGGAGACTCCAAGGAATACAGTCCCGGCCAGATCCGACACCGGGGCTGTATATTGTTTCCACTACCTTAGACAATGGCCTGGAAGCACTAAATAAAACTAAGAAAAGGTTACTGTATCGTTTATCTAAGGTGGTCTAATGGATTATGAATTCACAGGCAGTGGGGATCTCAAGACATACGGCTGTCCTGAAGTAGTTGTTGACAAATACTACAGACATAAATACGAAGTTGGCTCTACTGTCTTTGATCTATTCTCAGCACGCAAAGGTAGATTGGAAGCTATTGTCATTGAGAAAGTATTCTTCATTCCAGTAGGCGGCGTTTACGGTGTGATGTATCGTGACACGCTCAATGCCCGTTATAACGAAGCAGACCTTGTCACACACGACGAAGCCATACAGATTGCTACTGCTTATCTAAATAGAAAACTTGCATCCGTTCAAGGCGCTATCGACGCTCTAAATTGCCAATAAGGTGAAGTATGAACCTGATTACCCTGCCATCCGACATTCACGGTTATGGCTTGTTTGCCAAGGATGAAATCAACAACTTCTCGCTGATCTGTGAAGAAGTCGTCAAGACTCTGGCGCTCAATCTAGCAGTTGTTTTTGATGGACCGCTCCGTTGGGTGAATCATAGTGCTGATCCTAATGCGGTATTGCTACCAAACTTTGATTTGCAGACAGGTGTTCTTACTTTAAAATTGATTGCGATAAGGAATATTGAAGCCGGAGAAGAGATTACCTACAACTACATTGCAGCAGGCCATAAAGGCGATGCCAAACAATGCAATTGCGGACAACCAACTTGCCCCGGCTACTTTCATCTACGAACGGAATTCACTGAGAAAAACTAAGAGTTTAGGGGGTTCTCAAACATTGGAGCCTCCACCTTCACCTTTTGATTGTCCAAGTCGTATTGGATACGAACTTGCTGTATTGGAATCTCGGTATCCTCGCCATCCATTGTGGCAAGTTCCTGTTCCATCTTCTCCCACCAACATCGGTCGTTTGGTCTAACTTTTAATTCTAGGTATTCACCTTCATGCATAACGGTGACGCCACATACCCCTTCTTCGGGGTTGTAGAGCCTACAGTTTTTGCATATTTTTTTGATTGCTTTCTTTTCGTTCATCTTTCTTCTTCTCTATATCAATAGCGACAGGTGGGGGAAACATTCTCCAATTTCCTGAGAATATTGGTCTAGCAAACAGCGCTATATCTCCTGTGCTAGTGCTTACTTCTTCTACCGAATTTAGCCAATCTTTAAATTTCATGGGCCTTGCCTCCATTGGACTGCCTGGGAGGCTGTTGCTAAGTCACCACCTTGAACTTCTGGCTCCAATAACTTATAGAAATCATTCCGTGGAATAGTGAACTGCTTCTGGTCCCAATCGTCCTTGTCTAAGTTAATTTCATCATCCATGTCTTCCTCTTCTTGGGACATAGGATTTTTAACATTTTTGATCGTCACAGTTTCATCATCAAACTCCGTTACATAGAACACTCTAGGATCACGGATCATAGCTTTTCCAATTTTAACATTAGATAGAATGATAGGCATTCCCATCCATAGCTTCTTCGGAACGTCTACTTGTTTTTTGATTATGCTGACGTACTGGTCGGGCTTATCCTTTGCTTCCTTTTCATGGAAATTACGAAAGCCTTCAAAGTAATTGATCATAAATGTATTTACTCATCTTCCAAAATCTTATCCCACTCTTCCAAGCATTTTCTGCATATCATCTTGCCATCAATGTCTTCAAGTTCGTGAATGGGAACATCCTCGCCGCAGGATTGACACTGCCCCCAAGGGATGCAGCAGCTAAATAATGTATGTTTCATATCTAAACCTCTTGAAATCATCCCAATAGTATTCTACTACTTTGCTCATAGATTCTTCGTCATAGTAATCTCTCCAATCGCCATAGGAGTGTTTCCCGATGTGTTTGAGAACAACCTTCCTGTTGACAAACGGCAACCGGCCCAGTTCTTCAACTAGGTTTTCTTGCTTGATTATGTGGATGGGCTTATCAAGAAATCTGCCAGCGTAGTCAATCCAATAAGACTGAGGAGAGAGTTGAGTCGTGCAGTAGATTTGAAGGTTCTTCCTTGAGAGAGCTTGCGGATCTAACCGCATGATGTATTTTTTAAATCTTGGCTTGAAGACTTCCCTGAGATTTTCTCTGGTCAAGGGCAGTCTAGAAGGCTTACTCTTATACTTGAGACATAGCTGGAACCATCTTGACACTAGCCTTGAGAATGGGTTCCGCACTGCGGTGAAGTGAAAATAAGGTTTAAAAAAGTCTTGGCCTACTCTGTCGTCGCACAGTCCATGATGACCGTATCTTCGTTTAAAGCCGTATTCCCTTCTCAGCCAAACAGAAATAGTTCGGGAAGCCGTCTTTGGTATCGCCAAGTAGGCGGCTCCCTGGTCGTAGCTTACATACATGTATTAGATATCAATAATCTTCGAGTTTCTTGATTGTTTCTAATACAATGGAATTACCATAATCAATATCTGCCAAGAAAGAATCCCCCAGGCGCAGGCCATGTGCCTTTAGAAACTCAATATGGACTAGGGTTTCGTTTTCATCTCCAAAGTCGTTGTGCGACACGCAGACATATTTGTCGTCTAAAATGCTGTAAATCGTGAAGATGTCTTTGTAGGTTCCGCTCACGGGTTTTCCCTTCTTCGGTTGCTCAGGTTCATCCCAATGGTTTTCCCAAATTAGCCACTTCTCCAACCAGTCGCTAATGTCTTGGTTCATAATACCTCTTTTATTTGTTTAAATACAGACTTCCAATCCTTTGCTTCGGGTTGACGGAACAACCGCATGGAAGGGTACCACGGAGTTGTTTTCTGACTAGCCATCCAACGCCAGTCATGGGCATACGGGATCGCCAGATATACTGGTTTTCCTAAAGCTCCCGCCAAATGTCCAACGGCTGTATCTACACAAACCACACAATCTAACTGGCTAATTAATTCAGCAGTATCGGCAAAATCAACAAGGCGCATTGAAAAATCCGCAAAATTTAGATCACATTTTTGAATCATCAAACTGATCAATTCGCCGCAAGTTTCCAGAGCCAAAAACTCTTCTGGCTCGCAGGATCGTGTGCCATCGTCATAGTAATCCGGGTTGCCTTTCCATGCTATTCCTATCTTCTTTTTTGCTGTACCTACTTCAAACTTGCCGCTCTGGGGTGAGACGAGGTAAGCGTCGTATGAGAGTATTTGTTTGAAATAGAAAGGCATACTGCAAATAGGAACAACGTAGTCATGCTCCGGTAGGTCATTGCCCACCAGAACCCATGTAACGTTCTTGAAGCTCTCTCGCATTAAATTGTATAACGCCGGCTGACACTCAACAAACACCTCATGATCTTTGAATAAGTTCAAGTAACGAGAGTATTGAATGAAGTCACCGTAGCCCTGATCTTGATACACAAGCAAACGCCCAGGCTCGCCTTGCCAAGTAGGCTTAGGATACTCCGCACGTTTGGTCATAGCGTAGCGGTTTCCTTTGAAGCGCCATTCCAACTCAGGCCATGCTTCTTCCCACTGCCCCGTGAAAGCCAAAATGCATCCGTATTGCCAGCGTGCCTCAGCATCGTCTGGGTTCATTCTAACTCGTTCTTTGATCTTATTAACGTCAATCATCTCAGTAATATCTCTATGGAATTGGCCGGAATCTCAATAAAAGGGAAGTTACCATCCATGCTAACCATTACGCCTTTGTCGGTGCAAACGCTGAGAAGGAAGAAGTTATTGGGCGCTTTGTAGACGATTGTGCCTCGCTTAATGTCTTCTCTCAGCCAGGAACATTCTTTCTTAGTTATGTCCCTAATTGTTTCATACTTCTTCATAATAATTTCTCCTGATGCTTATATAGAGTAGTAGTAACCACAGGAGATTAGCAATATGCCTATTCAATCTACAGACCTATTGTTCAAGTATTCCGTTACCACTGGCTCGGCAGGCAATAGCACTGCACAGGCTTCGCCCGATGCAAGCCTTGGCAAGTACATTTCCACGACTCAGTGGACCGGCGGTACACTGAACGACCTTTTTGACGACATTACTGGTGACGAGAACGCCAACTCAACAGTTGACTATCGTTGCATCTTCCTCCACAATGCTCACGGTTCTTTGACGTTGCTCAACCCGGTATTGTGGATCGCTTCCGAAGTATCTGGTGGTGCAAACATCGCCTTGGGCGTTGACACTACAGCCGCTTCGGTAATTGGATCTTCTTCTGCTCAGGCAGTGACGGCAGCAACACAGACAACAGCCCCGTCTGGTGTGTCCTTCAGCAGCCCGACAAGCAAGAACACTGGCCTCTCTCTGGGTGACATCCCAGCCGGTCAGTGTAAGGGGTTCTGGTTCAGGCGAACCGCAACGAACTCTGCCGCTCTAAACAACGACGGCGTGACAATCCAAGTAGAAGGTGACACCACCAGCTAAACTAAAAAACCCCGCTTCGGCGGGGTTTTTTGTTTTACCAGAATCTTCCATAGCAGAAGTAACCATAGACGTGAAAGCCAATTAAAACATAAAGAAGATAATGCAATACTTCGTGTACCATCTTCACTAAGTCATAAGTTAGAAAAATCAACAAACCAGCCATCTCTTTCTTTGGACTTCCTTTGGCATCTTTCATCAAAATCAACAAATGATGCAAGAAGAAGGTAATGACCCCGGATAGAACGATGGACAGGAAGACAAGATGAGCCATTCTAGCGAAATTAAAATATAAACCGACTGTTGCCCATTTGGTATGAAGTGTTACCAACAGCGCTGTCAACAGTCCGATCCAAGGATGGCCGTTGTCTAAATATGGTTGAAGGCGCTTCCTGAAAGACATAGGAAGCCATTTGACCCATTGCAATGAACTGCAAAAGAATATCCCCATAGTTGATAAAAGCCCTGCTAACGAGTGGCAGAGCCTTTCTGTGTGGGGAAAAAAATACATTGTTCCGTAGAACAATGCCGTTAGGATGAGGCCGGCGATGGCACATCCTTTTGCCCAAAGTTTTGCTTTTTGATCGAGCCACATGTGGATATAAATGAAGGGTTAATAGATAATGCATGTACATCAGCCACAAGCACAAAATAGCATTCATTGCCATCGCCAAGAATGCTTCTAGAACGATAGGTGAATTCCTACAAGATACTGCTGAGGCCGTTACTGTAGGTCGCCATCATGGGTACGGACATGGTAATAACAAAAAGATCAAAGATTATCAAGCCTTTGTTGTAGTCCGCAATCCTTACTCTAGACTGGTCAGTAGGTGGTCAAGTTATCTTAAGAGTAAAAAGACCACCATTAAATCATTCGCAAATTATATCCGAGTTAATGAGAAAGAAAAACTCGAACAACAGATTAGACCGGGTGGAAACTGCGTATTCCCCTCTATTCAAGCGAGGGTTCTTGAAAAGGCGCAGCAACTATTTGACAAGCCAATCCTGATCCTACGATATGAAAATTTAAAAGATGAATGGGTTACATTGGGATTGCCGGGGACAGCATCAGACTTCCCTTCAGACCTTCACAGGGGTAAAGGTGACTATGGCAGTTGGAAGAAATTCTACAAAAAGAACTGGATGAAACGCAAAGTATCTGCACTTTACCAAGAAGACTTTGAGTTATTCGGATACGACGAGAATATATAAGAAAGGAGGTGGAGGACTATGAAAAAAGTCATGCTATTTACAGGCTCTACGGGTCGTCTTGGAACCGCCTTTGCAACAAAGTACTATCAACACTACACCATCGTAGGTGTAGCAAGGAAGAAACCAAGACACATTGTTACTCATGATTTTATTCAGGGTGACATCACCAAAGATGCCAACAAAATCATCAGACAAGTTCTGAAGAAACATGGCCGAATTGATGTATTGGTTAATGCCGCTGTGGAATACATGGTCAAATCAGGCGAATACCTGAGTGGAAGTGACATGAATTATGCATTCAGGACGAATGTGATTGCACCGCAAAACCTAGCCAACATCATTCTAAACAAATTCTGGAAGAAGAATTCGGCTCAGAACAAGACTGTTGGTAGGAGCGTCATCAACATCGGCAGTTGGAGTTCCAAGCACGTTTACCCAGGACAGGCTGTTTATTCAGGAACGAAGGCAGCATTGCACATGATGACTCACCACATGGCTGATGAGTTTGACAAGTATGGTATACGAGTTGGACTTCTATCTCCGACAACCCTGACTGCTTCTTCACAAGCTCTAATTACAGCCGCAGATGCCTTGTATAATCTTGAGCAATCTACGGCGAAGGGCAAGAAGCCGAAAGGTAAAGGTAAGGCCGCTTTGATTAACATTTAAAGGAGAAACTATGAGTGATTTACTTGCCAGCCCAGGACGCAACCCGTTCCGTCTTGCTAACCCAGACGTAACGCCGTTGACCCCCCGCCAAAAGTGGGGAGAGTCCCTGAGCTTGCCACAGAGCCAGGAGAACCTTGCAGACACTAACAATGTTGCAAATTCTTTCAATGGTGGACACACTGCTTATTTGCAGAACCTTGACCCACGACACGATCTAAGTCGTTCTAACGCAAGGCACCCGCAGCATCATAACTACAACTCAGCCAACCCATTCAGGCTGTAAGTTAAAAGAAAAGACCCCGCCTTCGGCGGGGTCTTTTTTTGTTTACTCTTCGTCCCAACTGTAGATTGTCATTCCAACCACACCGTTGTTTTCGCTATCGAGGAAGAATCCTACCTCGTTCGCTACGAAGTAATCATTGTTTGGCACCACTGTGATTGAGAACCAGTTGAGTCCATCCACAGACACGCTGTAGATTCTCTGTGTACCAGTGTCTTCAATTCTCAAGAATGCAGGAAAGAATCCAGCAATCACAGGATAAGTAGCCGTACTTCTGCCAGAGTTGAACGCCGTTGGCGAAGAGAAGAACTCAGTGAAGTATGCCTGCGATGACGTGTTAACTTTTATACCATGCAATGCCAAGCGGCCACTGACGGTATCACGGAAAGCCAAGCCCCATTTGCCGAAGTTCAAGGCAATAGAGAAGCCTGAGATCAACGCTGTGATCTTGTATGGTGCTGCTGGCGCAGTCTTGAAATAACCGGAGGCATTGTTTCCAGTAGCGCCGAATGTCTTCAATGCTACTGCGCCCTTCAAGGCTGCGGAAGTCGTAATACCCTGATTTACCCAATGGAATTGAGTAAGGTCTACAGGAGTAGTATTTCGTAGAATATATGGAGTAGATCCACTTGGGCCAGTGTCGCCTTTCGGTCCGGTTGCTCCTACTGCCCCCGGCTCCCCAGGCTCGCCTTGTGGTCCCTGTTCACCTGTTGCTCCTGGCTCTCCAGGCTCGCCTTGTGGCCCCTGCTCGCCTGTTGCTCCTGGCTCGCCTTGTGGCCCCTGCTCGCCTGTTGCTCCTGGCTCTCCTTGCGGTCCTGGCTCACCTTGCGGTCC
>JACCDR012258092.1_pt1 | contig 19470 bp, 17 predicted proteins | sample 7446431 | NCBI WGS metagenome assembly JACCDR01 (sample SAMN15323443, study PRJNA562643) | freshwater metagenome | isolation source: river surface water | place: USA:Blue River Watershed | collected 2017-08-17 | reverse complement strand
TGGCGGAGAGGGGGGGATTCGAACCCCCGGTAAGTTGCCCTACGTCCGCTTTCCAAGCGGGTGCCTTAAACCACTCAGCCACCTCTCCGTGACAGGGGAAGGTCGAATAAGGGTGCTCCCATTTCCCGGGTCAACGGAAATTCCTGCCCGCTGTCTGCCCTGCCGGATAACCCACTGTGCCCCAATCACGGGTTGCCAAAAGACCGACCCGGCGTAGCCTCTGCCCTTCACGTCTCCGGCCGATGCAAGATCTCACCGACCTCTACCAGTCCGTCATCCTGGACCACAACCGCCGCCCGCGGAATCGCGGCAAGCTGCCCACGGCCAACCGTGTCGCCCACGGCGAAAATCCCTCGTGCGGAGACCAATGCACCGTTTATCTGCGGCTCGACGGCGACCGCGTGGGGGAGATCACCTTTGACGGCTCGGGCTGCGCCATCTCCCAGGCCAGCGCCTCCCTCATGACCCTCCACGTCAAGGGGAAGACCCTGCCCGAGACCGAGGCCATCTACGCCGACGTGCATAAACTCGTTACTACCGGCCAGGTGGACGAGAACAACCTGTCCGACCTCGCCGCGCTGGCCGGCGTCCACCAGTTTCCAGCCCGCATCAAGTGCGCCACCCTTGGCTGGCACGCCGCCCTCAATGCCCTCAAGGGCGACCCGGTCACCGCCACGACCGAAACCCACAAGGACTGAGGCGCCTCAGGCGCCCTTTACGTTCTCCTGCACGCTCACCCTCCGATGCCTCCTTCCTGGCCGAACGTCCGCGCCGACTTCCCCGTCCTGCACCAGCAGGTCAACGGCAAGCCGCTCGTCTATCTCGACAACGGCGCCACCTCCCAGAAGCCGCGGCAAGTGATCGACACGCTCGTCCGTTACTACGAACGCGACAACAGCAACGTTCACCGTGGCCTCCACGCGCTCTCCATGCGCGCGACCGACGCTTATGAGGGCGCCCGCGCGCGCGTCGCCAAGTTCATCAACGCCGCCGACCCCGCCGAGATCATCTTCACTCGGGGCACCACCGAGAGCATCAACACCGTCGCCCGCAGCTGGGGCCACACGCACCTGAAACCCGGCGACGTCGTGCTCACCACGGAGTTCGAGCACCACTCCAACCTCGTGCCCTGGCAGCAGGCCGCCAAGGCTTCCGGCGCCACGCTCAAATACGTGCCGCTCCTCGGCGCCGACGGCGAGGGCGGCCTGGACATGGCCGCCCTGGACAAGCTGCTCACGCCGCAGGTGAAGCTCTTCGCCTTCACGCACATCTCCAACACCCTCGGCACGATCAATCCCGTCGCCGAGCTCTGCCAACGCGCGCGGGCCGTTGGCGCCGTCACGGTGATCGACGCCGCCCAGTCCGTCGGCCACGTGCCGCTTGACGTGCGGGCCATCGGCTGCGACTTCCTCGCCTTCTCCGGCCACAAGATGTGCGGCCCGAACGGCATTGGCGTGCTCTACGGCCGCCGCGCCCTGCTCGACAAACTCGCCCCCGACGAAACCGGCGGCGGCATGGTCGTGCAGGTGACCTACGAAGGCGCCTCTTGGAAGCCCGCGCCCGAACGCTTCGAGGCCGGCACACCCAACGTGGCCGATGCCATCGCCCTTGGCGCCGCCTGCGACTACCTCGACGCCCTCGGCCGCGACCAGATCGCCGCCCACGACACGAAACTCGTGGATCTCGCGATGAACAAGCTCTCCGCCTTGCGCGGCATCCGCATCATCGGCCCGCGCGCCGGCACCGAGCGCAGCGGGTTGGTCAGCTTTGCCTTCGACGGCGTGCACGCGCACGACGTGGTGACCTTCGCCGATGAGGACGGCATCGCCCTGCGCGGCGGCCACCACTGCAACCAACCGTTGATGCGCAAGCTCGGCCTCACGAGCACGACCCGCGCGAGTTTCTACCTCTACAACACCGAGGAAGAGATCGACCGGCTGGTCGCCTCGCTGCAGCGGATTCAGAAGTTCTTCGCGGGCTGAGGCCCGCCGGAAATTCGTGCACGGTAGAAGCGACGCTCGACGGAATAGTGCACGACAACGGCGACCAAGAAGGGCAGGACCAGATTGAGGGACAGCTGCAAGGCATAGCTGCGAGCAGTGGCAAAGGTCAGTAGCGTCCAGTTGACCAGCAGAATCACGGGCGTATGCACCGCATAAAGCGGGTAGCTGATCTCGCCGGTCCAGCGCAGCAGACGCGCGATGGCAACCTCGCGGCCGGTTTCATGCCGCTTCTCCCAGCCAACCAGCCAGCCGATCACCGACATGCACAGGAGACCCCAGACAAACTGTTTGATCATGTTCAGGCCGTAGAATTGCGGTGCCATCTGCAGCAGCAGGAAAACCGCCCACAGCCCGCCGAGCCATGAAGCCGGCACGACCCAGGAACGGCGCACATGCAAGTGCGCCGCCAGTGCGCCCAAGAACCAAAACAGGCCCATCATCACCACGCTCGGAAAGACCACGAACGGATCCACCACCCTCAAAAGCGGCAGCGCCAGCAGGTGCAAGCCGGCGGCGAGCAGCCCGAGCAACCACCAGCGGTTGGCAGCGGCCGCGAGATAGAACAGCGGATATACCAGATATATGACTATCTCCGTGCCCACGGTGTGCAGAATGTAGTTGCCCGCAAAAATCTCCTCGGGCCAGAAGCCCGTCCAGCCGCCGAGCCGCGCCGCCACCTGCAGCGGAGTCGCCGCGGTGTGCAACGTGAGCAAGCCGTCGCCCGATGGCCGCCAATGCTCAGCGGCCACCACGAACAGTCCGAGCGCCACTCCGATCCAATAGACCGGCATGATGCGCCAGAACCGACGCAGCAGGTAAACGCGCCAATCCGGTCGCCAGCCGGCCGCCTGCCCTATCCTGCGCGCAAACGGCAGGTGGATGCAGAAGCCGCTCAGCACGAAAAATCCGATGAGCGCGGGGTGCTGCCCGCCGGTGGGCCAGGTCAGTTTTATGAAGATCTGATAAACCCCGGCCAACAGGTCGCGAAAACCCGACTCCATCGCCCCGACCGGGGTGAAAGAAGACCAAAGAGGCCAGTGGTTCAGAAAAACCGTCAGGGCACAGAGCCCGCGCAGCATATCCAATGACCAATACCGCGATGGAGTGGAGACTGACGGCTCGCTGGACACCCGGGCAACGAATACGGGAATCCGCCGGGCTTCAAGCCACTCCGCGGGTATTGCGCCAAGGACTGATCCGGGTTGGGCAAGATATGCACAGCGGTCGATCGCAGAATGCCGTATCCTCAGGACGCTATGGTGTCTCCACGCAACACCGTCCTTCCGCCACCGCCTGTCGAACCCGCCATCGAGCTGGTCCGCAAATACAACGTGCCCGGGCCGCGCTACACGTCCTACCCGACGGCCCCGCAGTTCTCCGCCGACGTCGACCGCGCCGCCCTGGGCGCCGAGATCGCGCGCGACAACGCCGACCCCAGCCGGCCGCTTTCGCTCTATTTCCACCTGCCATTCTGCGAGTCGCTCTGCTGGTATTGCGGCTGCAACACCGTGATCACGCGGCGCCGCTCGTCGGCGGGTGAATATGTCGGCCTGCTCCGCCGGGAACTCGCGATCACGCAGCCGCTCCTCAACACGGCGCGGCCCGTCACGCAGCTTCACTTCGGCGGTGGCACACCGACCTTTTTGCCGCCGGAGGAGATCGACCGCCTCGGCCAGGCGATCCACGAGGTGTTCACCTTCGCACCAGACGCAGAGATCTCGGTCGAAATCGACCCGCGGCGCCTGACCAAGGAGCATGTCGAAGCCTACCGCCGTCTCGGCTGCAACCGCGCCTCACTCGGAGTGCAGGACACCAACCCGCAGGTGCAGCTCGCCATCCATCGCTGGCAACCGCTGGCCCAGACCGCCCAGGCCATCACCTGGCTGCGCGAGGCCGGCTATCAGTCCGTCAGCGTGGATCTCATCTACGGCCTGCCGGTGCAGACCCCCGAGTCCTTTGCCAAGACGCTCGATGAGATCATCGCGCTCAATCCCGACCGCCTCGCGGTTTTCAGCTACGCGCACGTGCCATGGATCAAGCCCGCGCAGAAGATCTTCGACGACCGCGGGCAGCTGCCCTCCACCGAAGCCAAGTTGGAAATGCTGGCCACCGCCGCCCGCGCCCTCACGGCCGCCGGTTATGTGCACATTGGCATGGACCATTTCGCCCGGCCCGATGACGAGCTCGCCCGTGCGCATGACGACGGCACCCTCTACCGCAATTTCCAGGGCTACACCACCCGCGCGGGGGCCTCGCTCTATGGCTTCGGCATGTCGTCCATTTCCCAGACCGACGGCTCGTTCCGACAGAATTTCAAGGACCTCGAGGAATACGCCGCCGCCATCGAGCGGGGTGAGCTGCCGCTGGAGCGCGGCTTCCTGCTTAGCGAAGAGGACAAGCGCCGCCGCACCCTGGTGATGGACGTGATGTGCCGCCAGCGAGTGGATTTCGCCACCCTCTCGCGCCGCACCGGGATTGATGTCGCCCGGGCCTATGCCCCGGAGATCGCCTCGCTCGCCGACCTTGAAACCGACGGTCTTCTGCGGAGTGACGAGGGTGGCTTCGTCATCACGCCGCTCGGCGAACTGTTCCGCCGCATCATCGCGATGCGGTTCGACGCCTACCTCGACCGCGGACCGCGCAAGTTCTCGCGCACCGTCTGACGCGCCGCATGCCCTACCGCATCGCCAAGACGCTCACCTTCGAGAGCGGCCACATGCTCAGCAAGCACCGTGGACGCTGCCGCTTCCCGCACGGCCACAGCCGCACTGTCGAAGTCGTGCTCGTGGCCGATCAGCTCGACGCGAACGACATGGTCTGCGATTTCAAAGCCGTGAAGCGCGAGCTTGATGCCCTGCTCGACCGCTGGGACCACGCTCTCTGCCTGAACACCGCCGACCCGGGCTTCGCCGATCTGCAGCGCACCTATGGCGAGCGCGTCGTGGCCTTTACCGGCACTGATCCCACGACTGAAGTCATGGCCCGGACCATTTTCGAGGCCCTCCAGCAGAAGCTGGATGATGCCGCCGATGATGCCACTGCCGAGTATCCGATCTCATCGGGTGTGCGCCTGGAGCGTGTGCGCGTGAGCGAGACCGCGACAAGCTGGGCCGAGTATTGGAAGTGAGCCACTTCCTGCACCTCAGGGAATCTTGAGCTCCATACCGACCCGCAGGTCGCCTTCGTTTTTCATGACCCCGCGGTTGGCCGCGTAGATGTCCCGCCATCTGGCGCGATTGCTGTAATACTGCTGGGCCAGCTTGGACAGCGTGTCGCCGGGTCGCACCACGTGCGTGCGACCGACGGCAGCGGGAGCAACCGGTGTGCCCGAACGCGCGGCCGGAGCCGTGGCCTTGGGCGGGGGAACCGGGCTCGTGGGCGCGGTGCGCGGCGGAGCTACCGGGGCGGGCCTGGTGCGCACGGTCGGCTCCGGCTCGAGCGAGAAGTTCAATCCACCAGCTGTGGGCGACGGATTGGTTGACACCACGACTGGGTTATCCGGCGCATCCAGCTGCACCGGGACATTGCCACGGGCGCTGCGTAGCTCAGCCAGCTGCACCTTGAGGGCTTCGTTTTCCTGTTTGAGTCGGTCGAGGGTCGCTATCAGATCCACGCGTTGCGCCTGATTCTCGATGGGCTGGGCCGGGATGGTGCGGGCAAACTTGCGAATCGCCGCATCAATGCGCTGCCGGACCAGCGGGGCCTGCGGACTGTTGGGCCGTTGCGCGAGATATTTGCGGAAATGGTAGATGGCTGAAAGCGGATCGTTGATGTGCTGGTCGTAAAGCAGGCCGATCTCGAGGTGCGACTCGGGGGCGTCGTCGCGCCGGCGATCAATGACCTTGAGGAAGGCGGCAAGCGCCTCCTGCCGGCGGCCGGACTTGAGGAGGGCCTGACCCTCGCGATAGTTGGGCTCGTCTAGTTCACTGGCGTAGGTCAGACGATCGCTGTCCGTGCAACCGCCCAGCCAAAGTGCCACCAGCCCGACGAAGAACGGGAACAGCCAGCGGAACGGTGGAAGGCGGAACGACACGCGGGGAAATGAATTGAATGCAGACGGTTGCGGGCTACGTTTGCCGCCACCCCCAGCCAACACAAGTTTTTGATGCCTCTGGACGCCGCCACCCTCCTTGCCAAGGCCCGCAATTGCCTCGCCATCGAGCGCGAGGCGCTGACCGCCACCGCCAAAGGACTCGACCGTGAGTTTGTCGCCGTGGTGCGGATGGTGGAGGCTACCGTCGGTGCCGGCGGCAAGCTCATCCTTTCCGGCGTGGGCAAGAACGCGCACATAGCGCAAAAACTCACCGGCACGTTCAACAGCATTGGAGTGCCGGCGTGTTTCCTCGACGCCACCCAGGCCTTGCACGGCGATCTCGGCCTCTGCGCGGCAGGTGATCTGGCGATTCTGTTGAGCAATAGCGGCGCAACCCAGGAAATGCTGCGTCTGCTGCCCCTGTTTGAGAAGTTCGGACTGAAGACTGTCGCCCTGACTGGCGCTCCCGCCAGCGAACTCGCCCGCGGCGCCGATTTCCGTCTCGTTTACTCGGCCCCCCGGGAAGCCTGCCCGCTCGCCCTGGCTCCGACGGCAAGCACCACCGCAGCACTGGCCTTGGGTGACGCGCTTGCGATGGTGCTGCTCGAAAGCCGCGGCCTGACCCGGGAGGATTTTGCCCGCTATCACCCGGCCGGCACTCTCGGCATGACCCTGTTGTTGCGGGTAAAGGACATCATGCGCACCGGCGAGGCCTGCCCCGTGCTCAAGGAAGCAAAGACGACTGTGCAACAGGCGATATTTGCGATGACCAAGGCGAAGGCCGGCGCAGTCGCGCTCGTGGACAGCAAAGGTCGCTTGACGGGCATTTTCACGGACGGTGACTTCAGGCGCAGTGCGCTCAGCGGTGACGTGGGATTTCTGGGGAAACCCGTCAGCAACTGCATGACAAAGGGAGGCAAAACCATCTCCGCTGACGTGCTCGCGGTCGAGGCGCTGAAGATTTTCCAGCAATTCAAAATATCCGACCTTTTTGCCCTCGATCCCAAGGGTCGGCCGACCGGATACATCGACGTGCAGGACCTGCCGAAGCTGAAGATGCTGTAGCGCAGTTTATAGTCTGCGTCAGGTGGGCAACTAAAGGCAGGCCAGGGTTGCACGAGTCATCAGAAAACCTAGACTCAGCACATGCCTACGCCGCCTTTTGTCTATCAAGACCCCCTGCCCCTCGGCGCCGACGAAACCGAATACCGCCTTCTGACCACGGATGGCATTTCGACCTCCACTTTCGAGGGAAAGGAGATCCTCAAGGTTGCGCCGGAGACGCTCGCATTTCTCGCACGCGAGGCTTTTCACGACACAAACTTTTACCTGCGTCCCAAGCATCTGGCGCAGGTCGCGGCGATCCTGGAGGATCCCGAAGCTTCGGCGAACGACCGCTACGTCGCGCTCACGCTGCTCAAAAATGCGGAAATTGCCGCGCGCGGGATCTTACCCATGTGCCAGGACACGGGAACGGCGTCGATCTTTGCCAAGAAGGGACAGCAGGTTTGGACCGGTGCAAATGACGCTGAATGGCTTTCTCGCGGAGTTTACGACTGCTACACCAAGGAAAATCTCCGCTACTCGCAGACGGCCCCGCTGGATCTGTTCAAGGAGACCAACACCGGCACCAACCTGCCCGCGCAGATAGATCTGCACGCGACCGAGGGAGCGAAATATGAATTCCTTTTCGTCGCCAAGGGCGGTGGCTCGGCCAACAAGATGTTCCTGTTCCAGGAGACCAAGGCGCTCCTCAACCCCAAGAGTCTGGAAAAATTCGTCACCGACAAGCTGCAGCTGCTCGGCACATCGGCCTGCCCTCCTTACCATCTCGTGTTCGTGATCGGCGGCACCAGTGCCGAAGCCTGCATGAAGACATTGAAGCTGGCCTCGGCCAAGTATCTCGACGCCTTGCCCACCACCGGAAATGAACACGGCCGTGCGTTCCGAGATCTGGCGATGGAGGAGAAGGTCCTGAAGATCGCGCAGGAGGCCAAAGTGGGAGCTCAGTTTGGTGGAAAGTATTTCGCCCTCGATGTCCGCGTGGTGCGCCTGCCGCGGCATGGCGCCAGCTGTCCCGTGGCGATGGGTGTTTCCTGCAGCGCCGACCGCAACATCAAGGCCAAGATCACCAAGGAAGGCGTATTCCTCGAAAAAATGGAAACCGAGCCGGGCCGTTTCATTCCGGCAGAGGCGCGACGCTTCAAGGACGACCAGATCGTGCGCATAGATTTGACCAAGCCGATGGTTGAAATCCGCGCTGAACTCACCAAGCACCCGGTGACGACCCGCGTGCTCTTGAGCGGGCCGATGATCGTCGCCCGCGACATTGCCCACGCCAAACTCAAGGAACGAGTCGATGCAGGGCTCGGTCTGCCTGACTACCTCAAGAACCATCCGGTCTACTACGCCGGTCCGGCCAAGACCCCCACTGGCTACGCCTCAGGTTCATTCGGTCCGACCACCGCCGGCCGCATGGACAGCTACGTGGAGCATTTTCAAGCCCATGGCGGCTCGCTGGTCATGCTGGCCAAGGGCAACCGCAGCAAGGCCGTGACGGACGCCTGCAAAAAACACGGAGGATTTTATCTCGGCAGCATCGGTGGCCCGGCGGCCATTCTCGCCCAAGACAACATCAAGAAGGTTGAGGTCTTGGAGTATCCCGAACTGGGCATGGAAGCCGTATGGAGAATCGAGGTGGAAGACTTTCCTGCGTTCATCCTCGTCGACGACAAAGGTCACGACTTCTTTTTCGACAACTGCGGTATTTGCGTAACTGAAAAATAAAAAGCCCGCCATACTGGCGGGCCGGAAAACAAGCAGGCAGGCGACGGTCAGAACTTGAGCGAGACACGATCACCACCAAGGCCGATACGACTCATGTCATCTCCCAAATCGTCACCAAGCCGGCGCGCCAGGTGTTGGCGCACCAAATCGGGCGCTTCTGGCTTGGGCGACAGCACACGTTCGGCATACCTAGCAATCAAGCGATAACGAGGCGCGGGATAATGCTCCACAGCTGGCTCGGGATCGAGCGTGGCAACAGCGGGGATAACCCGCGAGTTAGAGCTCAGACGATTGCCGATGACCGCCTGCACAAGCTCAGGCTCGGATTGCTCCAAACGGGCAAGATTGGCCGCAATGGATCGGGCAGAAGGTGCTGTATCCTCATGCGAGGCCATAAACGAGGAGGGAGCGACCGTCTCGGCACTTACGACAGGCGCCTCCATGTTGGTTGCTCGTGACTCCTCATAGTTGTCCTGACTCGGGACGACTACCGTGGTCGGCAACCATTCAGTTGCAGGATCGGGGGATTCAATCCGAGCCGAGGCAGTCTCAACACTGACCAACCGGGTTGGAGCATCGAATCGCATCGCAACCAACGCAAATGCAACTACAGCAGTGGCTCCTACCGGCAGATAGGCGCGACGAGGCGAGAATTGTGAAAGGACATGCCACCAGCGGCGTTTCTCGACCAAGGCTGTGAGTTGCTTTTGACGAAGCTCACGTTCGAAACCGGCCCAGAATTCAGGACTGGGGCGCTCGGCACGCTTAAGTCGAAGGATCTCCTCAAGGGATGGTTTTAAGTTTGGTCGTAAATTAGACATCTTTCTCAGGATCGAACATACTTCGATAACTCGCCTTGCAGAAACTGTTTGGCATAATGAAGTCGGGAGCGAACAGTACCTTCAGAGCAACCCACGATCTCGGCTATTTCTCCATGACTGAGGCCATCTATTTCGAAGAGTGTAATCACAGTGCGATGTGGGATAGACAGTTTTTGTAGTGCTTCGTTCAATTTTTCCTGAAGCTCACGAAGGTAAGCATCACGATCAGCGCCATTTCTATCCGTCAGTTTCTCAATAATTTCCGAACCAGGCCCTTCTTCGTTGAGTTTTTCCAAGCTAAAGAAACTGCGCATCTTATTGCGGCGCAGATGACTTAAAGTCGTATTCACCCCTATTTTGTATAGCCAGGTGAAGAACGAGCAATTACCTTGGAAACGGTTGATCGATTGAAATGCCTTGATGAAGGTTTCTTGCGTCAAATCAGACGCATCTTCTCGGTTGGATGTGAGGTTATATACCACACCGAAAAGGCGTTCACGGTATTTGAGGATGAGCTTATCAAAAGCCGCAACATCTCCGGTTTGCACTTTTCGAATAATTTCCAAATCCGCATCGGCCTCCAGCTGACGCTCGGGGCTAGCAATGGCCGTCTTGGTGAAGACGCGGGTCAGGTTCATCGCGCGAATGGACAGGTTACGGAACGACAGGAGCCAAGCAAACGTAATTTAGACCGGAGAGACTACCGTTGTGGGCAAACTGGCAACCTGTCGTCTCAACAAGGCTGCCAACTCTTGCAACAATCGCACAGCGGGAACTGACGAAAAGGGCTGAAGCGATTCCAAGGCAATCGCGAGTTCATCGTTGATCGATTGAACCACGAAGAGGCCAATACCCAATTGATGCATGCGTTGCCGACTTGTTGCGAGGCCCGGCGAATGTCCTTCCCGCATGGCGGTAATCAATTGCACCCGCTCATCCGCAGGGATTCTCTCCAAGAGCAACATCAGGGGGAGCGTAAGTTTTCCGGTGGCCAAGTCGGTTCCCAAGGTTTTGCCGATATTCTTTTCCTCGCCCACAAAATCTACGAGGTCGTCATAAATCTGGTAAGCGATACCCAGGTGATGACCAAATTTATCGGCCGCATCGGCGAAACCATTCGTCTGCTGCGATAGCATCGCACCCAGATAACACGAAGTGCGGAAGAGCTCGGCTGTCTTCAGGTCGATCATTCGCCGGTAGTCGGCCAACGATACATTGAAGTCTCCCCGTCTGAGGGTCTGCATAATCTCACCAGAGCAAACCTGGCGAGTCGAAGCAGAAACCAAACGACACACCTCTGCAGTCGGAAATTGGGAGGCAATGTGCAACGCTTGGGAAAAAAGAGCATCACCCAGCAGCACCGCGGCATCGGGACCAAATTTACGCGACGCTGTGAGGCGGCCCCGACGCAACTCGGCGCGATCCATGATATCGTCGTGCACCAGGGTGGCTAGGTGCACCATTTCGACCACTGCTGCTGCCCGAACCAAGGTCTCATCCACTGCCCCGTCGGCCTGCCATCCGCTAAAAAAAACCAGGGCAGGCCGGAGCCTTTTGCCGGAAGCCTCCAAGCAGTATCCCGCCATGTCTCTAATTTCAGGCTCAAACTGCGAGGCTTGAGTCTTCATAAAGCGATCCAGGGCCGCAAGGTGCGGTTCAATAACCCCGAATGGGGCCATCGAAGGTGCGTTCGCTTGAGATGAAGTGTCTGCATTCATCCCGGACACGCTATTTGCTCCCGATTTCAAAGCTAACAAATAGTTGCTGATTCATGATCATGGCGACGAGCCATGGTCACAGTTGATCTGAGCAATTTTGAACAAAAAAAGCCGGTCCCTTGGGACCGGCTTGGAGGTTTAAGACGTCAGCTCAATTCTTCTTGTTGATGGTCGCCCCGTCCATGCCTACTGATTGCAAAGCGGGAGCTGAAAACACATCTGACGGGGCAGCCCCATCCGGATTAACCGTTTTGGCGGTGATGAAAATCAGTAGATTAGTCGTGGTATCATTAACGCTCTTGGAAGAGAAGAGACGACCAAGACCGGGAATGCTGCCCAAAACCGGCACCTTGGTGCCACCATGGTTCTTATTGGTGGTTACCAGACCGCCAATGCCTGCCGTGTAGCCATCCTGCAGGGAAATTTGGGTCTTAACCTTGCGTGTGGCAATGACAGGGATGGTCGCTCCACCAGCACCGCCGAAGGTGGTTTCACCATTTTGCTGGCTAACCTCAGGCTCAAGATTCAAGCGAATCGTCCCTTGAGCATTCACTTGGGGAGTGACCTTCATGATAATACCAATCGGCTTGTATTGGAAACCGGATACCTCGAAGGTGCCACGCTCACTGTTGTAAGTATAGCTCGGGATCGGGAACTCGGAGCCGATGTTCAACACGGCTTCGGTGTTGTTAAGAGTCACGACCGTCGGATTAGATACAACTTTGGTGTTATTTTGTGTCTTAAGCGCTGAAACGATTACGTTGAAGTCTGAGGCGGAAAATACGGCCGAAGTTAGGCGGCTGGTTCCACCAGAATTCGTAAGTCCCATCAACGAACTGACCGCGCTGGATGCAGAATTGGCGAGGGAGTTCGTGAGCGTGTCACTTAGGGAGTTGCTGGTGCCGGAGGTTGTGCCGTTTTGTGTGGTGCCATTAAACGTGCTGAGCGCATCGGCAGATGCTGGCGTTGTGACCGTGGCCGGCGTGTAATTCGCATTGGTCGTAACGGTCGGGATCGATGTAGGCAACCCGCTGACTGAACCGGTAGACGGATTAAAGCTTGAAGGAACCCCCGAGGAGGGATCCGCCAAACCGGTCACATATGATGAATTATTTCCGTTGGTCGTAGCGCTGTTTGTGCCACTGGTGCTGCTGCTGGTCCCAGTGCTACCGTTGCTATTGCTGCTGTTGCTGCTGCTATTGGCGTTGGAGCTGTTTCCGTTGTTGAAACTTTGACCACGATCACGACTGAAGGTCTGTGTCAGATTGCGAGCGCCGAGCTGAAGTCCTTGGAGACCGGCCCAATTCACACCAATGTTGCGGATATCGCGATCGGTCACTTCAACGAACTGGGATTCGATCATAACCTGGGCGGTGGCCTTATCCAGTTGTTCGATAATTGACCGGATCCGACCCATGCGAGAAGGACGCTCGGTGATGATCAACGCGTTGCTCCGCTGATTGATCTCGACCTTGCCGCCCACTGCGGCGTCAACCAAACCAACGACGGTCGGACGGAGATCCTCGGCCTTGGCATTGTTGATGATAAAAACGTCAGTAGCCACTGGCTCTTGCAGCAAAGTAGCATTGTCGATCACCTTGATGATATTTCCTTCCTCAACGTAGGTATAGTTTACGGGTTCAAGGACAGTCTTGAAGATCTGTCGCCAAGTAACGTCACGGAGTTTGATGGAGGTTTTGCCGGTCAAGGTATCAGGCACCACCAAATTCAGCTCAAACAGGTCCGCTACGTTCCGGAGGATTGTCTTTATGTCCTCATCAGGGAAATCAACAGACAGAGTATCGCGGTCGCGACTGACTGTATTGGCAGCTGGTTCCGCTCCCATGACGGACACGGAAGGATCTGATGGAGACGCGGAATCGGCAGGCGGGGTGCTCTCTTGCGCCATAGACAGCAGGGGCAATGCCGTGGCGAGAAGCGTGATCAGCTTTGTGCGTGTGCTCATAGTTCGTCCTTATTTGATGGGCCGGGTAAATTCCTCACGGTTGAGCCGGAGGGTAAAGTTTGGTTGGTTGATCGATACAATTTCTAGAGTGTATTCACTACCTTCAAAGGTGATTGTTAGCAGCCCGCCCGATTTGACCCGCTTTTGACCGAAGACCAGTGTAGGCTCACCACCCAAAACGAAAAAGCCACTGGGCTTGAGGCTGGCTCCAATAGCCTGCAACAAGTCACGACCACTGCGTGGACCAGTCTGCACTGTTGGAACATTGCTGGGGCCATTCTTAGTGGCTTCAGGTTGACCTTCACCAAATCCCTCCGGAGTAAAGGGATTCTTCGTTGTGCTTACCATCGGTTTATCACCGAGGAGATCCTTGGCCTTATCAAGCGCCTCCTGACGCTTTGCTGGGGATGATACGGTGTTTGCCACAAGCGCCGTGCCCAAACTGAGACACGCCAAGAAAAGAATAACATCCTTCGCCAGATTTCTGTGGCCAATGAGTCGCGACGTTTTCATGGCTGTCCCAATAATTCGAGGTTGAGTGTCAGATTCACCAGTGCTTCGGTGCCTTCGCTGGCAGCCGCCTTGGTGAAGTTGGCCGCCGAAATCCGGCATAAATGACGACCATTCTGAAGCCGCCCCATGAAGTTCATCACCTGGGCATAGGTTCCTTGGACCGTGACACTGAACGGAACTCCGACATAGCCGTCAGTCTTGGCATTACGGGGCAAAGCGTTTTGCCGAACATCGACCAACTTCACTCCGTTTTCAGTTTCGAGCTTGTAGAAATACTGGAGATTAACCGCCAGCTGGCCGGCTTTCAGCATACGTGACTCCAACTCCTTGGCGTGCGCCTGCATTTCAGCTACCTGCTCTGCCAGATTGGCCGAATTGCGGATATTGGCAGTCATCTTCGCTACTTCAGCAGATTTCGCATCCAAATCCTGCTGACTCGCCTCAATGTTTCCATAGCGCAGGTAAATCGCAACGCCGCATAATACACACACGACGCTACACCCAAATCCGATAGGATGCTTTTTAATGAGCGTGACTAAGTCGGCAGAGGTCATGCGTGTTCCTTATTTGATCTTCAACGTGATTTCAAAAACCATGAAACCGCCGGCAGGATCACGATCCAGACGGTTTAGCGTAACCGATGAAAACACTCGGGTGAAACTTTCATTGGCGCGAAGTGTGTCAACATAGCTTGAAGTTATGCCACTGGCCAGATCCGGACTTCCTGCCACACGACCACGAATCTGAAATTGTGAATTCTTTGGATCAATTATCTTGGAATCAATATATTCGATCGAAATGTCCTTCGGGAGTGTCTCTCCAAGCACGGCCACGAATTGAATAGGGGCGATAGGCACCTGCATGAAAGCGATTGCCTCGGAAATCTTTTTTTCCTCGTCGGCAAAAGTTTTCGCCAACTTGATGGCTTCTTCGTTTTGTTTGCGATTATTTTCAATCTGGCGGTTCGCCTCGGTAATCTGCTGGCTGATGTTGTGGTTGTCATACTCTCTGAAACCAAACCACAAGAGCATGGCCACTGAGGCCGCCACCGCAGCCGTGTTGATGAAAAAGGTGGTGCGCACCACCTTTGTGTCCGGCAACCTTTCAAAGTCGCGGAAATTGGGATGCCAAAGCGGTGCCGTTAACGGCTGCGCGTCACTTTTTTTCTTCAGGGACAGCATTTTGGTGAGTGGCAAGAAGTGAAAAGAGTCCGATCCAACGCTCTTCTGGTTGTCCGAGACTGACACCCGGAGCCAGTTTGATATTTAATGACTCCAGCCAAGGCTCGAGTTCGACTTTCAAGGGAGCGACTCCAAGCGCACTTGCCATGGTTGCTCCTAGCCAACTTAAACTGGACGGCAATTGCGTGCAAACCACGTTGCCAATCGATTGACCGGTTTGGACTTCATAGAAACCGATCGATGACTGCAGCTCTTTGAGCAGCTTCTTGACCAAGACCCCGCCCATGCTGGTGAAATCAAAAGTATTCGAGTAGAACAGTTTCTTGGCTGATTCCTCATCTTTGAGCCCCAACTCTTTCTGGACGACAGGTATCATCGCGGCAATACCGCTGGGAATAGGCCGGGAAATATCCACTCCATCCGCACTCAAAATAAAGCTTTGGGTGTTCTCCTGACCAATCTCCAGCAAAAGAACCGGAGTCTTGGACTGCTTATATTTGAGATAATTAACCATCCCACCAAGCGTAGCCAAACTCCCCAACTCAAGGCGCTCAGGGTAAACTCCCATCTCTAACAATTTATCCTGAGTATTGACTATGTCTTCAGAAGGAAGACCGCAAAAGAGAACCTCTTTCTGTGTCGCCTTAGCCTGATCATATTCGCTGCCGTCCTCAGGATTCAGCGCAATGATTCTATATTTGTCGGCCTCGACGCGAAACTGTTGAGTATAAATCTCCCCGAAATAGGCAGGATCCTTGACGCGTTTTACATCCAGTGTGTGTCGGCGCACCAACCGTTTGGCTGGATATACCCCACAAGTGGCATGTATGTATCCACTGGAGCCCTTGCCATCGGCTCCTTTAACCCACGAAATCATTGCGTCAGTATCGCCGGCGGGCAGCTCTTTAAGTTCCTCAACAAGGAAAGGCGCATCGGGCTGGGAAAGGCGCGCCATCAAGGCGACGTGTTCGCCGATTTCGACGCAAAACCCTTTGGTCTTTTTTGAAAAAAGCATGAGGGGCGCTGGTGTGTGGGTGCCGGTTTTAAAAAAATGGCATTCAGTCCGTTAAGCTGAACAACCATTTGCAGGACATGCTGGATATGGGGCACTTAGCTACCTGACAAGCGCAAAACCATAATCCTTTTTCGGAAGCCTAATACTTTCCCTTATGTTTTACACACGCTCCATTGGTTTTAAAAAACAAAGCCCGCCTATTGGGCGGGCTTTCGAAAAACGAACAGCTTTGTCACTTTTGCCATGTGCGCTTCTTGTGGCGGTTCGCCTTGAGGCGCTTCCGGCGTTTGTGCTTCGACATCTTCAGACGACGTTTCTTCTTAAGGTTGCCCATGGTGAGAGTGGTTAAGGGGGCAACGTGCGAGCGCCCTTCCGCGGTGTCCAGCCCGAATTTCTCTCCTCAGCTACCTGCGGTTACCATTCTACGCACACGGGTAAACACCACCCACGCCTCGACGGCTGACAATGACAGCCCTGTTAATCGGGACACTGCCTGCCGATACAGTTGAATCTGGCCTGTGTGCCGCAATCCCGCAGCGGTCAATTTTTCAGGCGAAACTCGGTCGGTTTTGAAATCATAGAGCCTGGCCCGAAGAATTTTGCCGCTCGCGGTTCGTTCGATCACCACGCGATCAATCGTCCCTGTCACCCAGGCTTCATCCCAGATCATCTCGAAGGATCGTTCGCGCCAGACCTCGGCTAAATTGTCACCATCAGGCTGAGCCCAGATTGAACTCAGTTCCGGTGCATTTAAAATTGCCTTGGCCTCAGCCAGATCGCCCGCGGATACACCCTGTCCAGCGATTAGCGACTCGCCGCGGCCCCACTCCACTTGGGCCAGGAGCCGATGTATTGTTATTCCGAAGTCTGCTGCTTCCCCATCCCGCAGTGAAAACAACTGAGGGCGCGTCGAGGCATTTTCCACGCCTGTCGCTGATGGTTTCAAGGGCTGATAACGACGCATAGGCGGCCTTCCCTCCGAAATATGCACCGGCGTTGCCGGCCTTGTCGCCTTTGCGGCCGGCTCGATTTTCTCATGCCATTTTACGTCCCCCTCTGACCAAACCCCCTTTAACCGAAGCTGCCCCACACCCAATTCTTGCTCCTGCACCGAACCTCCTCCCAAGGTCGTCGCCAGCAAGCGCGGGTAGTTGCGCGAAGTTGAACTTCCCGGTGGCTCCGTAACCAAGTATAGTCCGCGCTTGGCTCTGGTCAGTCCGACATAAAACAGGGCTAGCGCTTCATAGCCCGCTTCGCTTTGTGCTTCGCAAATGTGTGAAGCCAAAACGGTATCGTTCTCCGCTATCAGCTTGGGGGGCATGTCCAAAACCCAGTCAATCGAGCGATCCCCTGACTTGTGCACGGCCAGACCGTCTCGCGCCTGATCAAGACGCTGGCCCTCAAGGTCAGGCAATACCACCACATCAAAGCCGAGCCCCTTCGACTTGTGGATGGTCATAACGCGAACGACCGCGGAGCCTTCCGGCTCCCGGAGAGTGTATCGCTCCATGAAGGCCACAAAATCTGCGACATCGCAACTGCCGGTAACGTCGAAGACTCGCGCCGCATCCACCAATTGCCGCGCCCTGTTGCGGCTGAATTGATCATCCGGCGCCAGTTGGGATTCCACCGCACGAACCCAAAACTCGACACTGCGCTCGAACCCGATCCCATGGATTTGTGCCAGCAAACGGTGCGTGAATATTTCCTGCGTGTTCACGCCTTCCCGGAGGAGCACGATGCCAAACGGGGACATCTTGGCATGCATCCAGGCGAGGGAATCCCCGGGATGAGCCGCCGCTTGGAACAGCGCAAGCAGCGCCGCACCCAGGGGATTGTCGATGCAGATCGGCAGATCCGACTCAGCCACCGCCGGACATCCACCCGCTTGGCGGAGGAAGTCCGCCATCGCCGCTGCCGCCTGGTTGGTTTGCACCAGCACCGCGCAAGTCATTCCGCGTTCAAGCGGCCGCAATTCCCGCAGCAGACGTAACACCGTTTCGAACCGACCGGCTTCGTCGTCGGCCAGCAGCCAGGCGGCTTGGCCCGTGCGCGAGGGCAGGGCCGACACATGCGGACGCCACACGGCATGCCACGCCGCGCTCATTGCCCCGGGGAACAAGGTCGCGAGCGCGTCGGCTTGGCCGAAGACCTCGTTCACCATCTTGATGATGGGCGGCCCCGACCGCCACGACTCATCGAGGTGCCGGGTGGCGATGGTGCCCGGTGCCGCCGCGGTGTAATGTCGGCGAATCTCGGCAAACAACCTCGGATCCCCCTCACGCCAGGTGTAGATGGCCTGCTTGACGTCTCCCACACAGAAAAAACTCCGCTCCCCGACCGGATCCTGCACTACTTCATCAATCAGGTTTTTCAACACACTCCACTGCCCGTAACTCGTGTCCTGAAATTCATCCAGGAGCCAGTGGTCGAACTTCGCATCAAGCCGGTAGTCGATGAAAAGGCGGTCCCGGCCGGTCTCGCTTGAGAGCACCGGCGTCCCCGCCTCCGGGTCCAACAACCGCTGGACATCAGCAAACGTGAGCCGCCCCGCCCTGCGCACCATGGCATGATAAGTTTGCTCGTAGCCACGCACCACGGCGTGGATGCCTCGGGTTGTCTCGAGACGACGCGCCAGTTCTCCTCCCATCACCGATCGAATGACCATGGCCAGCGCATCACAAACCGGTCCGGCAAGCAGCATACGCTTGCGCATGACCATGACCTCGGCGCTTCCACGTTGGATATCAGGCCAGACCGCCAGACTGTTTTTCAGGATGAGCGACATCGCCCCACCCCAGTCGGCCCCCGGTGCCCAGTCGGCCATCTCCGTGAAGAACTCCTCCCACTTGGAATGCTGCGCCGCCGTCATTCCTGCCCACGGTAGACCTGCCCGCAATCGGGTCAGTGCCTCCGCCCGCTGCGGCGGCGGCAACCAGGCATTCCCGTCCGGCCAGATGCGCGCTGCATCGCCCCATTTTTCCGGCTCGGGTGCGTTCAGGTAAATTTCCTGATGCTGGTCGAGAAAGGCATCGAGCTGCAATCCGAGTCGCTTCTCCTCCCGACCGAAGGTCGCGCGCTTGAAGGCCTCGATGAATTCGCGCTGAGCATCGTCGGGGCCGCCGCTGCGCGCAAACATGCGGCGCAGCACACGCCGCCGCTCCTGTCGCACGGCATGCGGCTGCAACATCTCGATCTCCCCGGCCAAGCCCAACTCGAGTGGAAAGGCCCGGATGATTCGCGCAAAAAAACTGTCCAAGGTGCCGAGTCGCAACCGGGGCATCGCTTCGATCACACCACGAAGCCGGCCGAGGAATTCCTCCCGCCCAAGCTCCGGCCTCCCTGTCTCTGCGGCCAGCTGTCGGGCCTGATCGGCGTCCACCGCGGCCGCGGCCAATCTCTTCCGGCTTTCATCGAAAAACACGCCTGCCGC
>JACCDR010264970.1_pt1 | contig 19473 bp, 17 predicted proteins | sample 7446431 | NCBI WGS metagenome assembly JACCDR01 (sample SAMN15323443, study PRJNA562643) | freshwater metagenome | isolation source: river surface water | place: USA:Blue River Watershed | collected 2017-08-17 | reverse complement strand
GCGGTCACCATGAAGATGATCAACAGCACCAGCATCACGTCGATGAACGGGACCATGTTGATCTCGTTGACCGCGCGGCGGCCCTTGCCGCGGGAGGCTACGCCGGGCATGGGTCAGGCCTCCGACGGGCCGCCCCTAGGCAGGCCTGGGCCCCCTCGGGGGGCAGCGTACTACGCGCAGCGAGAAGCGTGGGGGCCATATCAGTGCTGGGAGGCCGAACCGGCCCCCACGTTGCGTTGCAGGATGTTGGAGAACTCCTCGATGAAGGTCTCCAGCTTGATCGACACGCGGTCGATGTCGCGGGCGAAGCGGTTGTAGGCCAGCACCGCCGGGATGGCGGCGAACAGGCCGATGGCCGTGGCCACCAGGGCCTCGGCGATGCCGGGGGCCACGGTGGCCAGCGTCACCTGCTGCAGGCTCGCCAGGCCGGTGAAGGCATGCATGATGCCCCACACGGTGCCGAACAGGCCCACGTAAGGGGAGACCGAGCCCACCGAGGCCAGGAAGGACAGGTGGCTCTCCACCGCATCCACCTCGCGCTGGTAGCTGGCGCGCATGGCGCGGCGGGCGCCATCGAGCAGGGTGCCGGCGTCGGTGATGCGGCGCTCGCGCAGCTTCTGGAACTCGCGCATGCCGGAGGCGAAGATGCGCTCCATCGGCCCTGACAGCTTGGCGTTCTTCACGGCGGCGGCGAACAGGTCGTTCAGGCTGGTGCCGGACCAGAACTCGCGCTCGAAGTCCTCGTTCAGCGCCTTCACGCGCCGCAGGGCGAACAGCTTCTGGAAGATCGCGGCCCAGCTCGCGACCGATACGGCGGCGAGCAGCAGCATCACGAGTTGCACCACCCAGCTGGCATGCAGCACCAGGCTGACGATGGACATGTCTTGGTTCATGGCGTTCGCTTGTTCAGGGCTTCAGTGTTTCAGGTCTTGAGTGCGTCAATGACGGCCGGGGGAATTCTGGCAGGCCTCAGCGTCGCCGCCTCCACCCACCCGATGCGGATCGTGCCCTCGGCCAGCAGGGTGCCATCAGCCTTGAGCCGTGCCTCCTGCGCAATGACCATCGAGGCGCGCCCCCCTTCATGGAGTCGCGCCGAGACGATGAGTTCATCGTCCAGGCGGGCCGAGCGCAGGTAGCGCACGGACGTCTCGCTCACCACGAACATGCCGCCGGTCTCCTCGCGCAGCGTGCTCTGGGCGATGCCCAGGGACCGCAGCCACTCGGTTCGGGCGCGCTCGAAGAACTTCAGGTAGTTGGCGTAGAACACGATGCCGCCGGCATCGGTGTCCTCCCAGTAGACGCGGATGGGGAATTCAAAGCGCATCGAGGACAGGTCCCTTCAGAAGCTGGCCCGCAGCGCCTGGAGCCGCTCCACCGCTTCCTGCAGGTGCGCCATGGAACTCGCGGTGGAAAATCGGATGTAGCGGTCCATGTCCACCTGGCCGAAGTCGCGTCCGGGGGTGATGGCCACGTGGGCCTTGTTCATGGTCTCGAAGGCGAACTCCCAGCTGCCCGCGATGCCCATGGCGCGGCACCAGTCGCTGCAGTCGGCCCAGGCGTAGAACGCGCCGTCCGGCGCCACCGGCACCGGCAGGCCCAGGGCCTGCAGCTGCGGGATGAACCAGTCGCGCCGGGCCTTGAACTCGCCGCGGCGGCGCTCGTACTCGGTGATGCTCTCGGGCTCGAAGCAGGCCAGCGCCGCATGCTGGGCCACGGTGCTGGGGCAGATGAACAGGTTCTGCGCCAGCCGCTCGACCACCGGCACCAAGGCCTCGGGCACCACCAGCCAGCCCAGGCGCCAGCCGGTCATGTTGAAGTACTTGCTGAAGCTGTTGATGCTCACCACGTCGTCGCCCAGCGCCAGCCCGGTGTGGCCGAAGGCCTCGTCGTGGCTCAGGCCCAGGTAGATCTCGTCCAGCAGGGTGATGCCGTCGTGCGCGCGCACGATCTCGTGGATGCGCGCCAGTTCGGCGTATTCCAGTGAGGTGCCCGTGGGGTTGGAGGGCGATGCCAGCAGCACGCCGCGCGTCTTCGGGCCCCAGTTCGCGGCCACCTTGGCGGCGCTGAGCTGGAAGCGCTCGGCCGCCGTCGTCGGCACCAGCACCGCGGTGCCTTCGGCGGCCGAGACGAAATGGCGGTTGCAGGGGTAGCTGGGGTCGGGCATCAGCACCTCGTCGCCGGCTTCCACCAGGGCCAGGCAGGCCAGGTGCAGGGCGGCCGAGGCGCCGGCCGTCAGCACGATGCGCCGGGCGGGAACCTCCACGCCGAAGCGGGTGCGGTACCAGTCGCTGATGCGCTCGCGCAGCTCCGGCAGGCCCAGGGCCTGGGTGTACTGGGTGGTGCCATCGCGGATGGCGCGCTCGGCGGCCTCCTGCACCAGCGGCGGCGCGGTGAAATCCGGCTCGCCGATGTTCAGGAAGATCATCGGCCGGTCGGTGCCGCGCGCCTGCTGCGCCACCTGCGAGGCGGCCTTGGCCACCTCCATCACGTAGAAGGGGTCGATGCGCTGGGCGCGCCGGGCGATGCGCATGCTCAGCGCAGCTTGCCGGCGGCGCGGTCGGCTTCCACCTCGGTGGCGCGCAGCTGGGGCGCCAGGCCGTTGAGGACGCCGTTGACGTACTTGTGGCCGTCGGTGCCGCCAAACTCCTTGGCCAACTCCACGCACTCGTTGATCACCACGCGCCAGGGCACGTCCTGCGCGTGCTGGAACTCGTACACGCCGATCCACATCACGGCATGCTCGATGGGGGAGATCTCCTCCCACTTGCGATCGAGCAGGGGCGTGATCAGGGCGTCCATGTCGGCGGCGACCTCGATGCAGCCATGCAGCAGCGCGTCGTAGTGGGCCGAGTCGGCCTTGTGGAAGCCGGCCAGGTCGCGGGTGAAGGCGTCGATGGCCTCGGCATGGTTGCCGCCCACCAGGTGCTGGTACAGCGCCTGCAGCGCGAACTCGCGCGCGCGGGTGCGGGCCGACTTGGCCGAGGCCTTGCGGGCGCCGGTGGCCGTCAGGCCGGGGCGCTTGCCGGCGGGGGCCGGGGCGGTGGGCGCGGGACCGGCGCCTTCGGGTTGGTGCTCGTCGGTCATTGCTTCACGGAATCCAGCAGGTTGCACATTTCCACCACCACGCGGGCGGCGTCGACGCCCTTTTCCACCTGGCGGGCCACGGCCTGCTCCAGGTTCTCGGTGGTGAGGATGACGTTGGCGATGGGCAGGCGGTAGTCCAGGCCCACGCGGGTGACGCCGGCGGCCGACTCATTGGCCACCAGCTCGAAGTGATAGGTCTCGCCGCGGATGATGCAGCCCAGCGCCACCAGGGCGTCGAAGCCGCCGCGCTCGGCCAGCGCCTGCAGCGCCAGCGGCACTTCCAGCGCGCCCGGCACGAAGACGTGGGTGATGTCCGCGGGCGCCACGCCCAGGCGGTGCAGCTCGCCCGTGCAGGACTGGGCGAGGGTGTTGGTGATGCTCTCGTTGAAGCGGGCCTGGACGATGCCGATCTTCAGGCCCTGGCCGTCCAGGCTTGCCGCCTGGCCTTTTTCTGCGCCGAACATGGTGGGTTCTCCCTGTTGTTGGTGTTGTGGGGTTTCAGCGTTGCGGCGCGATGTAGCCCGCGATCTCCAGGCCGTAGCCGGCCATGCTGGGCATGCGCCGGGGCGTGCCCAGGAGGTTCATGCGCTGCACGCCGCATTCGCGGATGATCTGCGCGCCCACGCCGTAGGTGCGCAGGTCCATCTTGCCGCGCTCGGGCGCCTGCGAGGCGCGGGCGGTGCCCTCGAACTGGGCGAGGAGCTGGCCGGCGGATTCACCCGCGTTGAGCAGCACCACCACGCCGCGGCCTTCCTGGGCGATGTGCGCCAGGGCGGCGTCCAGCGGCCAGGAGTGCATGGTGCGGCCGGACTCCAGCAGGTCCAGCACCGACAGCGGCTCGTGCACGCGCACGGGCACCACGTCGCCCGGCTGCCACTGGCCCATCACCAGCGCCAGGTGCACGCCGTCGCTGGGCTGGTCCTGCCAGGCATGGGCGGTGAACTCGCCGAAGGCGGTCTTGAGGGGGCGCGAGCCGACCTTCTTGACCAGCGACTCGTTGCGGCTGCGGTACTCGATCAGGTCGGCGATGGTGCCGATCTTCAGGCCGTGCTCGGCGGCGAACAGCTGCAGGTCCGGCAGGCGGGCCATGGTGCCGTCGTCCTTCATGATCTCGCAGATCACGGAGGAGGGCGTCAGGCCGGCCATGGCGGCCAGGTCGCAGCCCGCCTCGGTGTGCCCGGCGCGCATCAGCACGCCGCCGTCCACCGCCTGCAGCGGGAAGATGTGGCCCGGCTGCACCAGGTCGGTGGCCTTGGCATCCTTGGCCACGGCAGCCTGCACGGTGCGGGCGCGGTCGGCGGCGGAGATGCCGGTGGTCACGCCCTCGGCCGCCTCGATGGAGACCGTGAAGGCGGTGGACATCTTGGTGCCGTTGCGTGCCACCATGGGCGGCAGGTTCAGGCGCTCGCAGCGCTCGCGGGTCAGCGTCAGGCAGATCAGGCCGCGGCCGAAGCGGGCCATGAAGTTGATGGCCTCGGGCGTGACATGGTCGGACGCCAGCACGAGGTCGCCCTCGTTCTCGCGGTCTTCCTCGTCCACGAGGATGACGATGCGGCCGGCGCGCATCTCGGCCACGATCTCCTCGACGGGGGACAGGGCCACGGGCGCCAGGGCGACGGGGGAGGCGGGTGCGTTCATCAGGCTTCTTTCTTGGGCAGGCTGCCGCCGAGCATGCGCTCGACGTAGCGCGCGATCAGGTCGATCTCCAGGTTCACCGGCGTACCTGCCTCCAGGGCATGCAGGGCGGTGTTCTGGACGGTGTGGGGGATCAGGTTGATGCTCACCTCGCAGCCTTCGGGCAGGTCCCGCACGGCGTTGACGGTGAGGCTCACCCCGTTGATGGTGATGGAGCCCTTGTAGGCGAAGTACTTGCCCATGTCCGCAGGCGCCAGCACGCGCAGCTCCCAGCTCTCTCCCACGGGGGCGAAGTGGCTGACGCGGCCGATGCCGTCCACGTGGCCGGACACGATGTGCCCGCCCAGGCGGTCGTGCGCGCGCAGGGCCTTCTCCAGGTTGACCGGCGGGCCGGCCTGGTCGAGGCCGGCGGTGCGGGCCAGCGACTCGGCGGAGATGTCGATGGTGAAACGGGACGCAGCGGGGTCGAAGGTGGTGACCGTCATGCACGCGCCGTTGAGGGCGATGCTGTCTCCCAGGCCGACGTCATCGAGGTACCCGGCGGGCGCCTCCAGGGTCAGGCGCTTGCCGTGCTGCAAAGAACTTCCGAGGTCGTGGACGGCGGCGATGCGCCCCACGCCGGTGATGATGCCGGTGAACATCCGGGTATTTTCGCAGGGTTTCGGACCTGCCGCCGGGCCAGGGCTTCGAAGTCGTGAATTGCGCCGCCGTCAGGCAGCCTAGAAGCGCTCGCGCCCGGTGACCCGCGCCACGACCCGCAGGTCCGGACCCACCAGCGCGGTGGACAGGAATTGCAGCGACACGCCCTGCGTCAGCGTCTGCAGCGGCCCGATGGCGGCCATGCCGCGGCCGGCGCCGAGCACCAGGGGTGCGAGGTAGACGAGGAACTCGTCGACCAGGCCCTCGCGCACCAGCGAGCCATTGAGCTTGTGCCCGGCTTCCACGTGCAGCTCGTTCACGCCGCGCGTGCCCAGGTCCTTCATCAGGGCCGCCAGGTCGACCTTGCCGCCGGGGCCGGGCAGCGAAATGACAGTGGCACCGCGCGCCTCCAGGGCGGCCCGGCGGGCCGTATCGGTGGAGGCGGTGTAGACCCACAGCGGACGCTTGGGGTTCAACAGCCTGGCGTCCAGCGGCAGCTCCAGCCGGCTGTCCACCACCGCCAGCGCAGGCTGGCGCGGCGTGTCCACCAGGCGCACGTCCAGCCGCGGGTCGTCCTCCAGCACGGTGCCGATCCCCGTGAGGAGGGCGCTGGCCCGGGCCCGCCAGGCATGGCCGTCGGTGCGGGCCAGCTCGGAGGTGATCCACTGGCTGGCGCCGTTGTCCAGGGCCGTGGTGCCGTCCAGCGAGGCCGCCACCTTCATCCGCACCCAGGGCGTGCCACGCACCATGCGGCTGAAGAAGCCGATGTTCTGCTCGCGGGCGATGTCCGCGCCGGGGCCCACCTCCACCTCGATGCCCGCGGCGCGAAGGCGGCCGAAGCCTTGCCCGGCCACCAGCGGGTTGGGATCGCCCAGCGAGGCCACCACGCGGGCGATGCCGGCGGCGGCCAGTGCGTCGCAGCAGGGGCCGGTGCGCCCGGTGTGCGCGCACGGCTCCAGCGTCACCCAGGCCGTCGCGCCGCGCACGTCGTGCCCACGCGCCTGCGCATCGCGCAGGGCCATCACCTCCGCATGCGGGCCGCCGGCCTGTTGCGTGTGGCCCTCGCCCAGCACCTGCCCGCCAGGCGACGTGATCACACAGCCCACCGCGGGGTTGGGCGCTGTGATCCAGGCGGCTTGCCCGGCAAGTTCCAGGGCGCGTGCCATGGGGGCGGGAAGGGGTGGATTGGTGCACATGCGTAGGGAAATGTCAGGTCGGCGTGCCTCGGCCATTCGTTCCGCCGGTCGTGCCGTTCGTCGGTTGGGCGTTCATGTCGTGCGGGAGCCGTTGGAGACTGGGTGAATGAAAAAGTATTCAGGCATCACGCTGCTGGAGCTGCTGGTCGGGCTGGTCGTGGCGGGCATCCTCATGTCCCAGGCCATCCCGAGCCTGGGGTCGCTGCTGTCGCGGCGGCAGGTGGATGCGTCCGTCGAGGCCCTGGAGGCGGATTTCCGCTTCGCCCGGTCCGAGGCGCTCAAGCGGGGCCATTCTGTCACCATTTGCCGCTCGAGCGACGGCGAGGCCTGCGAGGCGCAGGCGGGGGGCTGGGAGGTCGGCTGGATCATCTTCGATGACCGCGACGGCGACACTACGGTGGACTCGGGCGAGGACCTGCTGCGACGGCAGCAGCCGGCGGCCGGCCGGGTCACGATCGTGGCTTCCGGCGGCAGCCCCACCAAGGGGCCCCGCTACGAGTTCCGCGCCAATGGCCTGGCCACCGGCACCATGGGCAGCCTGAGCGTGTACCCGGCTGACAGGGCGGCGGGCGGCGAGCGCGTGCTGTGCATCAACAGCGTGGGGCGGTTGGCCTTGCTGGCCGCAGGGAGCAGCCAATGCGCCAATTGAGTGCCTGGCCGGCGCAGCCTTCGCGCCAGCGGGGCGCGGGCCTGGTGGAGTGGCTGGTGTCCGTAGTGATCGCCACCCTGGGCCTGCTGGCGCTGGCGGGCCTGCAGGCCTACTCGCTGCGCTACGCCAAGCTGTCGCAGTACCGCGCCATCGCCACCCAGCTGGCCCATGACATCACCGAGCGCATCCGCGCCAACCGGACGGACAACGCCGCCGCAAGCAGCAACGCCTACGCCTTCCTGCAGACCTTTGCCGACCAGCGCGCCGGCGCCGCGCAAGCCCCCACGCTGCCCCTCAAGGCCTGCGACAGCGCGGGTGCCACGGCGCAGTGCAGCCAAGCCGAGATGGCCCAGGCGGACCTGGATTTCTGGCGCCTGTCCGTGCGCGCCCTGTTGCCAGAAGGCTCGGTCTTCCTGGATCCGGACGCCGTCAGCAGCGGCGCGGCGCCGGCCACCGGGGGCGCATCCGCGACAGGGGGGGCGGCCGCCTCCGTCTCGCCAGCGCTCGACCTCTGGCTCGCCTGGAGCGACCCGGCCGATGTGGCCGGAGGGGCACGCGCCACCAGCGAATGTCCCGCAGGACTGGTTCTGGACAGCCTGCCCCAGGTCCGCTGCCTGTTCTTCCGGGTGCTGCCATGAGGGACCGGCGCCAGCGAGGCCTCGGCCTGCTCGAACTGCTCATCGCCATGGTGCTGGGCCTGCTGGTGGTCGGCGGGCTGCTGCTGGCGCTCATCGGCAGTGGCATCAGCAGCCGCCAGCTGCGCGCCCTGGCCGAGATGACCCAGGACGCGCAGGTGGCCCTGAACCTCCTCGGACGGGACCTGCAGATGGCGGGCTACGTGGAGCCCGCCAGCGTCATCGGCCAGGCCGTCACGCCCGTTGCCGTCTTCCGCCCGGTGTTCGGCTGCGACAACGGCTTCACCGACCCGGGCGCGGACTTCGGTGCGGCCACCTGTCCCGTGGCGGCCGCGCCGGGCGCCGCAGGCTCGTCCACCCCGCCCGCACCTGCCGCTTCGGCGGCTTCCGCCCCCGGGCATGCGCTGGAGGTCAACTACCAGCTGCCCAAGGACATCGCCTTGCAGACCCAGGCCCCGGTCGCCACGCAACTGCCTGTCGATTGCAAGGGCGCGGGCGTGGCGCAGGCGGCCGGCGCCAGCGCCCACCTGGTCAGCAACCGCTACTTCGTGGACCCGTCTTCCGGCGCGGGCGGCGTCCCCGCGCTGTCCTGCGCCAGCAACGCCGGCCCGGTCAGCGGCCGCAAGGCGGCTCCCCTGATCGACCAGGTGGAGTCCCTGACCGTGAGCTACGGCATCGCGCCGGGGTGGGACGCGACGGACCGCGCCACCTGGCGGCCGGCCTACTACGTGCCGGCGGGCGCGGTCGCCGCCGCGGACTGGGATGCGAAGGTGGTGGCCGTGCGCCTGTGCATCCGCATGCGCAGCAGCGAGGAGGTGCTGACCGCTGACGACAGCCGCCAGTACGTCGACTGCGACCGCACGGCGAAGACGTCCACCGATCGGTACCTGCGTCGCGTCTTCGTGTCGACGGTCGCCCTGCGCAACAAGGTCAACTGATGCACATCGCACCCCCCCTGTGGACACGCGGCGCGGCGCGGCTCGCCGACGTGCGCGGCCATGCGCTGGTCATGGCGCTGCTGCTGCTGGTGGTGATCGGCCTGACCAGCGCGGCCGCCATGCGTTCGGCCACGTTGGCGGAGCGGTCGGTCAACAACGTGCGGCTGGAGAACCTGGCCCAGCAGCACGCCGAGATGGCCCTGCGGTACTGCGAATCCGAGATGTACAAGCTGCCGGCGGACCGCGTGCAGGCGCTTCAATCCGTCGACCGTGCAACGCCGCCTGCGCCCGAGGATGGCGACTGGAGGAAGCCGCCCACCTGGCTCGGGCCGGCCCCGGCCAGCCTGGCGGTCCCACCGAGCTGGTGGGCGCGGGCGAGCGCCACGGGCGCCCCGCCTGCGGCGCCCGCCAGCGCGGCTTCCGCCCCTGCCGCCGTCGTGCCTCGTCCGCCGCGCTGCTTCGTCGAGCAGGTGAACCTGCGCAGTTCCAGCCAGAACGCCTACCTCGTGACGGCCCGGGGCTACAGCCCCGATTTCGAGGAGGACTCCAGCTCCGGCGAGACGCGCAAGGGCGGGTCGGTCTGGCTGCAGTCGCTGCTGCTGACCGAATGACCCGAATGACCGCACAGCCCCAGGAGGACTCCCGCCCGTGAACCCGAACCGCCCGCAGCCCGCCTGGTTCCTCGCCGTCGTCCTGGCCGCCATCGCCTCCCCGGCCACGTGGGCGCAATCACAGCCAGCATCGCCGTCGCCCCCCCAGTCTCCATCGCAGCCGGCATCGCCAGCCACTCCCTCCCAGCGCCCGCTGCTCCATCGCAGCGGCGCCGGGGTCAAGCCCAACATCATGTTCACCATGGACGTGTCCGGCTCCATGCGGGCGCAGTTCATGCCGGAGGGGGAGGTGGTCCTGCCGGGCGGCTGGACCGTGGCCTCGCCGCCCGGGACCTCCAAGTCGCCCACCTTCCATCCCGACGACCTGCCCAACGCCGGGACCGTGCCGACCCATCCGCTCGACGCGCAGGCCTGGACCCACCGCTTCCTGCGCGCGCCACAGACCAACACCATCTTCTACAACCCCGAGGTGCGCTACCTGCCCTGGATCAAGCCCGACGGCAAGCGCTACCCGGATGCCGAACCCACCCGGGCGGCGCTGGACCCCACCCAGGCCAAGCCGGGCACCGTGAACCTGGCCTTCTCCGGCAACGTCACCGCCAACTGGTGCCTGTTCACGCCCCAGCCGCCCGGGCTCACGGCCTTCGGCTTGCCGACGCCGCCCTACGACACGGACTGTCCCAGCAAGTCGTTCTGGTACTCCGCGGCGATGTACTTCCGCCTGCGCAGCGACCAGGGCGTGTACCTGGACCCTCGCCAGCCCGGCAGCTACGAGGTCGTGGACCTCAACGCCGACACCACGGCCACCTACGGCAAGGCACCGGCGCGCACGGACTGCGCCGGCACGCGCTGCACCCGCGACGAGGAGCTGAAGAACTTCGCCAACTGGTTCGTCTACCACCGCACACGCATGCTGCTGGCCAAGTCGGCGCTCGGCGAGGTCCTGCACGGGATGGAGGACCGTTTCCGTCTGGGCTATGGCCGCACCAACCTGTGGCAGGAGCGTGAGGTCGACGGCATCAAGCTGCGGATCGTGGAGTCGGGGGTGCGTGATTTCGACGCGAGCCGCCGAACCCAGGTCATTGACTGGCTCTATGCCCTGGAGCCTGACGGCACCACGCCGTTGCGGCAGGCGCTGCAGGAGGTGGGGCGGTACTACGAGTCCGCCAGCGACGCCGGACCCTGGAGCGACACGCCCGGCACGGTGCCCGGATCGGGCAAGCCGGTCCACCAGGCCTGCCGCCGCGCCTACCACGTGCTGGTCACGGACGGCTACTGGAACGACGCCGTCGGTGGCCTGGTGAAGGCGGTCGGCAACGTGGACGGCACGCCGGGAGCGTCCAGCATCCGCGACGAGATCGGCGGCAAGGACTGGCGCTACGCCCCTTCCGCCCCCTACCAGGACGACCTGGACGACCGGCTGGCCGACTACGCCATGCATTTCTGGAGCCGCGACCTGCGGACCGACCTGGCGAACGTGGTGCTGCCCTCGCGGGCGGACCCGGCCACCTGGCAGCACATGGTCAACTTCACCGTCGGCCTGGGGGTGCGCGGCAAGCTGGACCCGGTGGCCGACTGGTCCGCGCTGCAGGCCGGCACCAAGTCCTGGGGCGACGACAAGATCGACGACCTGTGGCACGCCGCCGTCAACAGCCGCGGCACCTATGCCAGCGCCCACAACACCGCGCAGCTCAAGGGCGCGTTGCAGGGCGCGCTACGCTCGGCCTACGAGCGCGAGCTGCTGGAGGCCGGCGTGGCCACCACGGCCTCCACGCTGGACACGCCCACGCGCAAGTACGTGCCGCGCTACCGCTCGGGTGAGTGGAGCGGCGATGTCGAGGCCTACGAGCTCGACGCGCAGGGCCAGCCGCTGGCGCAGCCCCTGTGGCTCGCCAGCGAGCGGCTGCCGGCCTGGCGGGCGCGCCAGGTCTTCACCTGGGATGCGGGCGCGGTACCGGCCAGCGGCGCCGCCTTCGACTGGGCCAGCCTGAGCCAGGCCACGCGCGATGCGCTGGACCCGCGGGCGCGCAGCGCGGGCTTCATCGACTTCATCCGCGGCGACCGCAGCGGCGAAGACGCCGCCACCGGCTGGCGCGTGCGGGCCTCGGTCCTGGGGGATTTCATCAACAGTGCGCCCGTCTTCGTCAAGGGCGGCAGCGAGGCGGGGCACGCCCTGCTGCCGGATGGAACCGGCGCCGCGTACGCCGCCTGGCTCAAGGCCAAGGCCGCCCGGCCCGGGATGCTCTACGTGGGTGGCAACGGCGGCATGCTCCATGCCTTGCGCGACAAGACGGGTGCGCCCGGCAGCGGCCCGGACGGCGCGGAGGTGTTCGCCTACGTGCCGCGGGCCGTCTTTCCCCACCTGCACGTGCTGGGCCAGCGCGACTACGGCTCGGTGGACAACTTCCACCGCTTCTACGTGGACGGCCCCCTGCGGGAGGCCGACGTGTACGTGCCGCCGCCGGGCGAGGACCATGCCACCTGGCGCAACTACCTGTTCGGCACCACGGGCGTGGGCGCGCGCGCCGTCTTCGCGCTGGACATCACGGACCCGGAAGCCCTGTCCGCCGCCTCGGTACGCTGGGAGGTCAGCGATGCCAGCGAGCCGGAGCTGGGCCACGTGACGGCGCCGGTGGCCTCGGGCCCGCTGCCCAATGGCGAGTGGGTGGCGCTGTTCGGCAATGGGCTGGGGGGCAGCTCCGGCCGGCCCTACCTCTTTGTGGTCAACCTGGCCACCCGCGCCGTCACCAAGCTGCTGGTGGACGCCAACGCCACGAACAGCGGCCTGGGGGGCGTGGGCGTTCGCAAGGATGCGCAGGGCCGCATCGTGGCGCTGTACGCGGGAGACCTGGCGGGCAACCTCTGGCGGCTGGACTATGACGCCGAATCCGAAACCCGGTTCAAGGTGGGGCAGGGCGGCCTGCCGGTCTTCCGGCACACCGCCACCGAGCTGGCCCAGCGCCAGGCCATCGTGCAGCCGCCGCTGGTGTTCAGCCACCGCAAGGGGGGCTCGCTGGTGGTGTTCGGCACGGGCCGCCTGTACACGCAAGCCGACGCCGACAACACGGCGCCCCAGGCCGTGTACGGGATCTGGGACCAGCCGGTGGCGCCGGCGTCCGCCACCGCGCCGACCCCGGCCACGGAGGGAGCCAAGGCAGCAGCCGCCCCCTCCAGGCCGACCCCGATCGGCGTGGAGGACCTCGCCACACGCCAGCTGGCCCTCGTGCCCGCCGGCAGCCCGGGCCAGCAGCCCGCCTTCGTCGAGGTCGTGGGCGAGGCGATCGACTGGGGCCGCCGCAAGGGCTGGGTCCTGAAGCTGGACGGCCTGCCGGGGTACGACGGCTTGCGGGTGCTGTATCCCGTGCAGTGGGTGCGTGACCGGGTGGTGCTGGTGGGCGCGGTGGTGCCGGGCTCGGCCTCCAAGCCCTGCGAGGGCTCCACGGGCAAGGGGATGAACCTGCTGCTGCCGGTGGACAGCGGTGCCGCCCCGGACAAGCCGTATTTCGACACCACGGGCGACGGGCTCTTTGACACCCGGGACCGCCTGGTGTCCGGCTACCTCACGCGGGCGGATGGGCGCGATGCCATCGTGTTCGGCGCGCGCCGCGCGCCGGCGGCGGGGACGGGTGCCGCCACCCTGCCGGCCGGTGAGGCGCCGGCCCGGCCCGCCTGCGACGGCTTCCTGGCCTACCTGGTGGGCGGTTACGCCTCGCAGTCGGCCTGCCTGCCGGGCCACAAGCCCATCGTCGCGCGGCTGTGGCGCCGCGTCATGGTGGCGCCGTTCTGAGCCCGGGCTTCCCACCCGTTGCCCGGATCCCTACTGCCGCAGGAGCCACACCATGTACTGCCCCATACCCGCCACGGCCCGCCGCGACAGCGGCTTCACCCTGCTGGAACTGCTGGTGGTGATGGCCATCCTGGGCGTGTTCGCCTCGGTGGCCTGGCCGGCCTATGCCAGCCATGTCGCGCGCGCCAAGCGGGCGGCCGCCCGGGCTGTGCTGCTGGAAGCCGCGCAGTTCATGGAGCGGCACTACGCCACGCAGAACACCTATGCCATTGGCAGCAGCGCGCTGCCGCAGCGGCTGCAGGTGTCACCGGCGGGCGCGGGTTCGCAGACGGGGCTGGCGCAATACACCATCTCGGTGCTGGGCCCGGGGGGCCAGGGATCACCCGACGGCCTGGGCTACCAGCTGGAGGCCAAGCCGGTCGTGGCGGACCCGCGCTGCGGCAACCTCACGCTGGAACACACCGGAGCGCGCGGTCGCTCCGATGGCGAGTTGTCGGTGGAGGAGTGCTGGCGCTGAGACCTGTCACGCAGGCCTGGACGGCCCGGATGGCCCGGATGGCGCGGGGGCGTGCCCCGCGGCCGGTCACTTGCGTACTTCGTCGACGAGCGTCTTGAACTCGTCGATGTCCTCGAAGCTGCGGTACACGCTGGCAAAGCGCACGTAGGCCACCTTGTCCAGCTTCTTGAGCTCGCGCATCACCAGTTCACCGATGCGGGAGGAGGCGACCTCCCGGGTACCCAGGTTCATGAGCTTTTCCTCGATGCGCTCGATGGCGGCATCGACCTGCTCGGTGCTCACCGGCCGCTTGCGCAGGGCCAGGTGGAAGGAGTCGAGCAGCTTGGTGCGCTTGTACTCGATGCGCCGGCCGTCCTTCTTGACCACCGCGGGGAAGGTGACGTCCGGCCGCTCGTAAGTGGTGAAGCGCTTCTCGCAGTGGGCGCACTGGCGGCGGCGGCGGATGAAGTTGCCATCCTCCGCGACGCGCGTTTCCACCACCTGGGTATCGACGTGGCCGCAGAAGGGGCACTTCATCGGTTCGCGTCCTTGCCTTTAGCGGTAGACGGGGAAGCGGCGGGTCAGGGCGTTGACCTTCTCGCGCACCGCGGCGATGTTGGCCGCATCGCGCGGGTTGTCCAGCACGTCGGCGATCAGGTGGGCCGTCATGCGGGCTTCCTCTTCCTTGAAGCCACGGGTGGTCATGGCCGGGGTGCCGATGCGCACGCCGCTGGTCACGAACGGCTTCTCGGGGTCGTTCGGGATGGCGTTCTTGTTGATGGTCATGTGGGCGTCGCCCAGCACGGCCTCGGCTTCCTTGCCGGTGATGCCCTTGGCGCGCAGGTCCACCAGCATCACGTGGCTCTCGGTGCGGCCGCTGATGATGCGCAGGCCGCGCTGGGTCAGCGTCTCGGCCACGACCTGGGCGTTCTTCACCACCTGGGCCTGGTAGGCCTTGAACTCGGGGGTCAGCGCTTCCTTGAAGGCCACGGCCTTGGCGGCGATGACGTGCATCAGCGGGCCGCCCTGCAGGCCGGGGAAGATGGCGGAGTTGATCGCCTTCTCGTGCTCGGCCTTCATCAGGATGATGCCGCCGCGCGGGCCGCGCAGGCTCTTGTGGGTGGTGGAGGTCACCACGTCGGCGAAGGGCACCGGGTTGGGGTACACGCCCGCGGCGATCAGGCCGGCGTAGTGGGCCATGTCCACCATGAAGATGGCGCCGACTTCCTTGGCGACCTTGGCGAAGCGCTCGAAATCGATGCGCAGGGCGTAGGCGGAGGCGCCGGCCACGATCAGCTTGGGCTTGTGCTCGCGGGCCTTGGCTTCCATCGCGTCGTAGTCGATCTCTTCCTTGGCGTTCAGGCCGTAGGAGACGACGTTGAACCACTTGCCCGACATGTTCAGGGGCATGCCGTGGGTCAGGTGGCCGCCTTCGGCCAGGCTCATGCCCATGATGGTGTCGCCGGGCTTGAGGAAGGCCAGGAACACGGCCTCGTTGGCGGAGGCGCCGCAATGCGGCTGTACGTTGGCGGCGTCGGCGCCGAACAGTTGCTTGACGCGGTCGATGGCCAGCTGCTCGGCCACGTCCACGTACTCGCAACCGCCGTAGTAGCGCTTGCCGGGGTAGCCCTCGGCGTACTTGTTGGTCAGCTGGGTGCCCTGGGCCGCCATCACGGCGGGGGAGGCGTAGTTCTCGCTGGCGATCAGCTCGATGTGCTCTTCCTGGCGGCGGTTTTCCGACTGAATCGCGGCGAAGAGTTCGGGATCGGTTTGTTCGATGAGGATGTTGCGGTCGTACATGGCGGCAGTCCTGTGGTGCTTTCAGGCGATGGTCCCCGGGATCGAAGGCTCGAACGAGCTCGACCGAGGGCTGCCCAGGCGAACGGCTGAACACCGGCCGGGCCGGTGGCACGCTCCCCCGTGGTGTCCCACGTCGGCACGGGCCGCCTACCGGATGAGCCGGGGAGGGGCCGCGCCTATCGCCAGTCGCGTACGGTTGCTAGTGTATCGCAGGCCCCTGACGGGGCCCTGCTCAGGAGACGGACAGCGCGGCCAGCTTGCCGGCCGGGGCCGGGTTGGCCTCGTCCTTGGCGGGCACCACCGCGCGCAGCGGGGCGGGGGTGGCGGTGGGCACGCTGCGGCCGGCGGCGACTTCCTTGATGCGTTGGTGCTCGGCCAGGACCTTCTCGGCGTAGCCGCCGTCGTCGTCGGAGTTGGCGGCGCCCACGTACCAGCGCAGCCCGTCCTCCAGCGAGCCGGCGCGGGCGATGCATTCCTGCAGCACCTTCACGCCCACGCGCAGGTTGGACACCGGGTCGAACGCGGCCAGCTTGCCGCCGAACAGGCTGTACTTGTCGGTGTGGACCTTGGTCATCACCTGCATCAGGCCCTGGGCGCCCACGGGGCTCTGGGCGAAGGGGTTGAAGCCTGATTCCACGGCCATCACGGCCAGGATCAGGGCCGGGTCCAGCTTGACCTTGGCGCCCACCTGGTAGGCCTCGGCCACCAGCGCGCTCAGCGGCTCGGGCGCGACCCGGTACTTGCGGCTGAGCCAATGCGCCACGGCGGCCTGCTGCTTGGGCAGGTCGCCGGGGTCGGCGGCGGTGGCGCGGTCGATGGCGTCCAGGTCGGACTCGATGCCCAGGGCATCGGTCTGGCGTGCATGCAGCCAGCCCATGAGGTGCGCCTCGCCGGCCACGCGCAGGTCGGGGCGAACGGTCAAGGTGACGGTGGCGAACACGACGGCCAGGCCGACGAGGGCGAAGCCGTTGTGGGTGATTTCGAAAAAGCCCTGGGCGACGTCGGATGCGAAAGTACGCAAACCCTGGACCACATTCTCGAACGCTGTCATAGCTGTCCTTTCTACGCGGGGGACGCGCCGTGGGCCGTGCCGTGGGGCAGGGCATGCGGGCGCGTGTGCCTCGTTTGGATTGGTACGCTGTCCAGGGCCGCGGTCGCGTCAGAGGGGACCGCCAGGGGCGCAAGGACTTAGCCGGTATCGGCAGCGAATTTCGGAAGACCCCGTGACGTTTTTCGGGGTCGGGCGGATTCTAGGCAGGGGTTTAATGCATCGTCAAGCATAAGAAAATTGATCTTTATGCGACAAGGGCAATGAAGAAGCGCCTGTTCGGGCTCAATGGACGTGTCCGTCCCGATTGAAAAGTCGAATTGGAAGAACCTGCACCGGCCGATTAACTTGTGTGGGCCTGAGTTGATTCAGGCGTTTGCTGGCGGTGCTGCTTCGGTGGCTCGCCGGCCCCACCTGAGGGCAATCGTTGCCCTCGCAGCGGAAGGGACATGAATCTCCCTGTCCGCGCCCGGCGTCCAGGCCTTGCGCCAACGCCCAGCCCGGCAGACGGCTTCAGGCAGTCTGCCGGGCTTTCTTTTTCCGGCGCGTGGTCCTTCGGCTGAGGCAAGCGGCGTGTGCCTGGCCCGGACGGGCGGAGGGTTCCCTTCGCGCAGCAGGGAGGAGCCCGTCCGGGCCAGGCGCACGCCGCGTTCCCACTCGGAGGAAGAGCCCGCCTAACCAAAACGTTCAAGATTGCGGCGTTCCAGCTTTGCTGGCGGCCGCCTAGCCAAAACGTTCAAGATTGCGGCGAAAATACCGGTTTGCTTCGAACAAAGGATGCCCCGAGGCATCCGCCATAACGCCAGTGACCCAAGCCACGACCAAATCCCACGACACCCAGGCGCTCGACACGCTGACCGGCGGAGCCTTCTCGGCCCCCACCTCCGGCGAACGCGCCGCCCGCCTGCGCGAGTGGCTCGCCACCGACCCCTCCGTCGACCAGATGCAGGAAGTCCACCGCGAGCTCAGCACCCGGGACAAGGGCGCGGCCCGCGTCCTGCGCGAACGCCTGGACGAGATCAAGCGCGCCAAGGGCCAGGAGGCCATCGCCGCCGAATGGGCCGAGAAGGCCCAGGGCCTGCTGGCCCAGCCCAAGCTGAACATTGCCGACGCCATGGCCTGGCAGCGCGACGCCGCCAAGGCCGGCGCCCCCCTGAGCCGCGAGCCCCTGGCCGGCCTCAAGGCCCAGCTGGCCGAGCGCATCAAGGGCATCGAGGACCTGCAGCACCGCGTGCAGGTCCAGCGCGAGGCCGCCGTGCTGCTGGCCCAGCGCATCGAGGTGCTGTCCACCAAGTCCTGGCGCGATGCGCAGGCCGCCGCCGATGCCCTGCGCGCCGATGTGCCCCAGTGGCAGCAGCAGGCCCAGGCCCTGGTGGAGGACCCGCAGTGGGTCAACGTGGACATGCGCTTCCCGCCGCTGCTGGACGCCTCGCGCAACCAGCTGCAGGTGGTGTGGGACGCCTTCCAGAGCGCCCTGGCCCTGGCCGCCGCCGCCGAGACCGATGCCGCCGCACCCCTGCCGCCCGTGCCCGTGTGGGCCGACGAGCTGCGCGCCGCGCGCGGCCTGCCGCCCGAGCTGCCGGCGCAGCCCGCCAAGCCGGCCAAGCCCAAGGCCAGCCCGGAGCAACGTGCCAAGGCCGCCGAGGTCGTGGGCGCCGCCCTGGCCCGTGTCGAACAGGAAGTGGCCGAAGGCCACGGCAAGGCCAGCGCCGGCGCGGCTGCGGCCCTGCGCAATGCGCTCAAGGAGCACGGCAAGCTGCTGGACGACAAGCTCGAGCAGCAGGCCCACGCCGCGCTCGCGGCCGCCGGCGAGATGGAAGGCTGGCAGCGCTGGCGCGCCGACCAGCTGCGCACGGAGCTGGTGAAGAAGGCCGAGGACCTGTTCGAGAAGGTGGCCGTCCCTGCCGCCCCGTCGACCCCGGCATCTGCCGTGGCCGAGCCTGCGGCAGATGCCGCCGATGCCGCACCGGCAGCGGCCGACGCCCCCGCGGCAGCCGATGCGACCGCAACCGGGGCGGCTCCTGCAGCCGCTCCTGCGCCCGCCGTCGCCGTCACCAGGAAGCCCCGCTTCGGCGGCCGCAAGATGCAGGAGCAACTGCGCGCCCTGCGTGACCAGTGGAAGCAGCTGGACCAGGGCGGCGCCCCCAACCATGCCTTGTGGAAGCGTTTTGACGAGGCCTGCAACGAGGCCTACAAGGTGGTGGAGGCCTGGCTGGACAAGGTCAAGTCCGAGGCCGCTGAGCACCGCGCCCGCCGCACCGGCCTGATCGACGAGGTCAAGGCCTGGGCCGCTGCGCACCCCACGGCGCAGAACAACGACTGGAAGGGCTTTGCCCGCGCCATCCACCAGTTCGAGTCGCGCTGGCGTGAAGCGGGTCACCTGAGCGAGAAGGCCTTCGCCGAGCTGCAGCCGCAGTGGAAGGACGCCATCCACGCCGCCGAGGCCCCGCTGGCCGCCGTGCAGAAGCAAAGCCTGGAACGCCGCCACGCGATGATCGAGGAGGCCAAGGTGCTGGGCGCTGCGCCCACGCTGCGCATCGATGCCGTCAAGGCCCTGCAGCAGCGCTGGCAGGCCGAAGCCCAGGGCGTTCCGCTGGACCGCAAGCACGAGCAGAAGCTGTGGGATGCCTTCCGCAAGCCCATCGACGAGGCCTTCAACCGCAAGGGCTCCGAGCGTGAGCGTGCCGCGTCAGCCCTGAGCGAGCGGGACCGGGCCGTGCTCGAGGCCTCCAAGGCCGTCGAGGCCGCCAATGCCACGGGCGATGCCCAGAAGATCCGTGAGGCCCTGGCCGCGCTGGAAGCCGCGCTCAAGGGCCAGGCCCAGGCGCGTGCCGACGTGGCGCAGGCCGCTACGGCCGCGGCCCCGGCCGCCGAAGGCGAGGCCTCCGCGGAAGGCGCGGCGGAAGGCGCTGCTGCGCCCGCCCCGGCCCCCAAGCCCGCGCCGCGCCCGGTGGT